>Ga0070761_10002787_pt1 | contig 10643 bp, 11 predicted proteins | sample HubBroMetageREF1_FD_66724 | JGI IMG/M metagenome (GOLD analysis project Ga0070761, IMG submission 66724) | Reference soil microbial communities from the Hubbard Brook experimental Forest, New Hampshire, USA - Hubbard Brook CCASE Soil... | ecosystem: Environmental > Terrestrial > Soil >...
CTCGAAAAAGAGAGACCTTGAAGGACATTCGTAGAAGACGAGTTCGATAGAGCCGGGGTGTACGCAGAAAGCCTTCGGGCGATCTGTTCAGCCCGCGGCCACTAACGTCCGCAGCTACGTAACCTGGACTTGCTTGGCAGTTAAGCAGTAACGCGTGTGAAACCATTTTTTAAAATGAGTTTCCAATCTCGGGCCGACCGGCCGCACTTTTACGGAGCGCGGAGTTGGCGCGCTCGTGCCCAGCCTCGGTGCGTCGCGTAGCCACTGGCCGGTCGTCGCGTGGATCCGCCTCGCCCTGCCGCCGCGACCTCCCATGCTCAATCTCATTCCGTCCGTCACGCCCCCGCCCGACCCACCTCTCGACATCCTCGAGCCGAACCCGATTACGACCGACCCCCGGAAACGCGTGTTTTCCTTCGAGGAGGACCACGACGCATGGACCGTGCGCATCTCGTGGGACGCGGACGACCCGGACCTGCTCGAAGCGGAGTGCCGGGCGCCGTACTACGACCGTCGCCTCCCGAAATCCGATGTTCCGAAGTTCTGGGCCGCGGTGAAGGTGCTCACCGCGCCGCTCGGGCCGCTCAAGGTCGAAGGCGCGGACCCGCGACCGTGATCGGCGTCCGCTCAGAATAATACGGCGCGAACGGTCGGGGCCGCCCGTGCTGCGCGCTACGTTCCTCCATCTCTCGGGGATCGGCCCCGTCACCGAGGCGGGCCTCTGGCGCGAGGGCATCCGTGACTGGTCGGAGCTCGAAGCGCGCAAGGGGACCCTCGGCCTTTCCGTCGATCGGGCCCAACGGCTGACCGCGGAGATCGCCGCGAGCGAGCGCGCCCTGTCCGAGCGGGACGCGGCGTGGTTCGGTCGCCGTCTCCCCGACCGCGAGCATTGGCGCCTCCACGCCGCGTTCAAGGACCGGCTCGCCTACCTCGACATCGAGACCACCGGCCTTTCCCCGTTCGGCGGGATCGTCACGGTCGTCTCCGTACACGGCGGCGGCGCGACGCGCACGTTCATCGCCGGGGACAATCTCGAGGAGCTTCCGGCGTACATCGGTCGATTTCCGATCTTGGTGACCTTCAACGGGAGTCGGTTCGACGTCCCATTCCTCGAGGCATGCTTCCCCTCGTTCGTCGCACCGCCGGTGCACATCGACCTTCGCTTCGTTCTCTACCGTCTCGGTCACGCGGGCGGATTGAAACGGATCGAGGAGCGCCTCGGTCTCGGAGACCGCACGGGCGTCGAAGGGGTGCACGGGCTCGATGCGGTGCGCCTGTGGCAGGAGTATCGCCGAGGGAGCGCCGCGGCGCTCGACCGTCTCGTGAAGTACAACCGAGCGGACACGGTGAACCTCGAGCCGCTGCTCGAGTACGCGGCGACGTCGCTGGAGCACCGCCTTCTACCGGGTGGCCCGCTCGAGCTCGAGCGGGCGTACGTCCCGGCACCTGCGCTCGGGGGCTAGGCCCCCCATGGCCTCCGCGCCCGAGATCGCGGTCGTCATCGGCGCCTACTCCCGCGACACCTACGTGCGGGACGCCGTCCGCTCGGTCCTGGCCCAGACGGTCCCTCGATCGTCCGTGGAGATTCTGGTGACCAAGAACTTCGAAAGCGCGGCGCTCGACGCGGAACTCGCGCACGACGGTGTGCGGGTGCTGCAAGACGCAACGCCGCGGATCGGAACGTGGCTGCTCGCCGCGATCCGCGCGACGAAGGCACCGATCGTCACGCTACTCGACGACGACGACCGGTACGCTCCGGAACGGCTCGCCCGGGTGCTCGAGATTTTCCGAACTCATCCCGAGGTCGGGTTCTACCGCAACCGCGTCACGTTGGTCGACCTCGCCGGCGGACCGACCCCGGTCGCGACCTGGCCGCCCAGAGGGAACGACCCGTACTTCGATTCGCACGGTCCTACCCTCATCGGTCCGGACGGGAAGGGCGACCTCGTGGACCTACTGTTCCGCCGGACCCGAGTTTCGTTCAACTCGAGCTCGATGGCGTTCCGACGCGAGCTCCTGGACGGACGTCGGGGCGAGCATTTCGCTTTGACTCGGCTGCCCGACTCGAGTCTGCTCCTCAACGCCGTCGTCAGTCCGCTCGGACTGTTCCTCGACGACCGACGCTTGACGCTTCACCGGGTCCACCCGTCCAACGTCACCCGGAACACCGGTTGGCTTCGCTGGGGCATGGAGTCGAGTTGGGGGTTCGCGGTCGAATCCCGAGAGTTCGGCCGTCTCGACTTTGCTGAGCATTTCGAGCGCGCTGCCCTCCACTACGATCGGATGCTCCGGGCCGGCGAGCTGACCGATCGGATCGCAGCCGGCGCCGACCGTCGCGAGGTCGCGCGCCGCGCCGCGGAGTACGCTCGCTTCCTCGGACGACACACGGAGGAGCGCGCGTGGTCCCGGGAAGTATGGGGCGTCGAGGCCTACGCCGCTTCGTACCTGGTGAGCCCGGCGCTGACCCGACGGGTGCAGCGCGCGCGGCCGATGGCGGGCTTCGCCGGACCCTCGCTACCGGCGGGATGATCCGTCTTTCGGGAGAACGGTGGGAGACTCCGGCCGAACGAAGTTCGCCCACCGGTTGAGCGAGAAGCTGACCGCGGTCCCGGAAAGGATGCCGCAGAACTGCGCGATGAGTGCATCCACATGGCTCACGAGGACGTAGAGAACGGCAAGGTTGATCGCGAGGGCCGCGAGCGACGCCGCGGCGAAGCCGATGCCGTGGGCGACGACCGTTCGGCTGTGCTGGCTCCGGAACGTCCAGAGATAGTTCCAGACAAAATTCCAGACGGTCGCGACCCCGAACGCGATCGTGCTCGCGACCAGGGCCCACTCGGCCGATGAACCGAGGACGTCCCGCGCGGCCGAGAACGTGAGGAGGTTCACGACGACGCCGGTAGCGCCGACCGCCAGGTACTTCCCGACGGTCCAGAGCTCCGGGTGGACCCGTTCAACGCGCACCCGGAGCCGATCGATCGGGGACGGCCGCGCCCCGGTCGAGGGCAAGGGCATTTCAGGAGCGGACAGAGGCGCTCCCGACTGTCACCCGCGCCGGGGGTGGAATGACGATGCCCGGCGGGGGAGTCGCGCGACGGACCCGTTCCGCGGCGAGCGTGCAGTACTCCTCCGACGTATCGATGTGAAGATAGTGGCGACCGAGCCGGCGGGCGACCGCGGCGACGGTACCGGTGCCGCCGAACATATCCAGGACGACGTTGCCACGATAGCTGTAGAACTTCACGAGACGCTCGATCAGCTCCTCGGGGAACGGGGCCGGGTGGCCCTTGCGCGACCGCTCGGGCGGGATCCGCCAGAACCCGTCCGAGATCGTCTCGAAATCCTTCGCCGAGATGTCGATCTGGGCCCGGTCGCCGGGGAGGTTCCACTGGCCTTTCGAGAACACGAGCACGTACTCCCAGGACGGGATCACGTGCGGGTTCGAAGGACTACGCCAGGAACCCCACGCGGTCCGTCGGCCCATCGTCTGCTTGTACCAGATGATCTCGGTCCGCATGATGTAGCCGAGATTTCGCAGGTCGGTCGACAGGTCGTGATGGATCGGCCGGAAGTTCTTGATCGAGGTCGGTGCCACGTTGAGCACGAACCGACCGCCCGGGACGAGGACCGGCTGGAGGGCGCGCCAGACGTCCCGGAGCCAGCGGAGGTACTCCTCGGGCGCGAGGTCGTCGGTGTAGTCTCGGTAGGCGATCTTGAGATTGTACGGCGGTGACGTGATCGCGAGGTGCACGCTTTCCCTCGGGAGCGAGTCGAGCACTTCGCGCGCGTTCCCGCGGACGATCCGGTCCGCCCACGACGCGGCACCGGTCCTCGGCACGCGCGGCGCCATCGGCGCGGCGACCGACCGCCCCCAGATGAGGCTTGGCCGCGCGCCGAGCTCGGCGAGCATCAAGCGTATAATCTCGCCCGGTTCGACCGAGCCGATTCCTGTGCCGGTTCGTATTGCCGTACCGAGGGAGGTCACTCCCGGAGAGGCGCGCGTCGCCCTCACGCCCGACGTCGTCCAGCACCTGACGAAGGCGGGGAGCGAGGTCGTCGTCGAAGCGGGAGCGGGAACCGCGGCGCGGTACCTGGACGAGACCTACGCCGCGGCGGGTGCGAAGATCGAGAAGGACCGCGCGGCCGTGTTCGGGAACTCCCGGATCGTTCTCAAAGTGCAGCCGCCGACCGTGGAGGAGATCGGCTGGATCCGTCCGGACACGATCGTCATCGCTCAGATGAACGCGAGCCGGAACCTGGACCGCGTGGCGAAGATGCGGGACGGGAAACTGACCGCGTTCGCCCTCGAGCTCATCCCGCGCATCACGCGCGCGCAGAGCATGGACGTCCTCTCCTCTCAGGCGACCGCAGCGGGGTACCGCGCCGCACTCGTCGGCGCGGAGCTGTGCCCTAAGTTCCTCCCGATGCTCACGACCGCGGCGGGGACGATCCGGCCGGCGCGGGTGCTGATCCTGGGCGCGGGCGTCGCGGGACTGATGGCGATCGCGACGTCGAAGCGTCTCGGGGCGATCGTCGAGGCGTATGACGTCCGGCGCGCCGCGGGCGAGCAGGTGCGCAGCCTCGGCGCGAAGTTCCTCGAACTCCAGATCAACGCCGAAGGGACGGGGGGGTACGCGCGCGAGCTCACCGACGACGAGAAGAAGCAGGAACAGGAGATGCTCGCGAAAGCCGTCGGTGACGCGGACATCGTGATCACGACCGCGAACATTCCCGGTCGACGCGCGCCGCTGCTCGTTCGTAAGGAGATGGTCGCGCGCATGCGACCGGGCGCGGTCATCGTCGACCTCGCCGCCGAAACGGGCGGCAACTGCGAGCTCACCAAGCCCGGGGAGCGGGTCGACGTGGGAGGGGTTCAGATCGTCGGACCGACGAACCTTCCGAGCGAGATCCCGTTCAACTCGAGCCAGATGTTCGCGAAGAACCTGGAATCGTTCCTCGGTCTCCTGCTGGATAAGTCCGGCACCCTCGTGACCGCCTACACCGACGAGATCCTCGCGGCGAGTCTGCTCCTGAGCGGCGGCACCGTGAACCACAAACCGACGGCCGACCTTCTCGCGGGGGCGAAGTAGGTGGCGGCGGACCTCTGGACCGCGCTGTTCATCGCGATCCTCGCGGCGTTCACCGGTTACGAGATCATCGGCAAGGTCCCGGTCCTCCTCCACACGCCGCTGATGAGCGGTTCGAACTTCATCCACGGGATCGTCCTGGTCGGAGCGATCGTCGCTCTCGGGATCGCGACCACTCCGCTCGAGCAGGCGATCGGATTCATCGCGGTCGTGATGGGCGCGATGAATGTGACGGGCGGCTACGCCGTCACCGAGCGGATCCTCGCGATGTTCGACCGCTCGAAGAGAAAGGAGGGTCCGAAATGATCCCCTACATCGGCACGGTCGTCGACGCGGTCTACGTCGTCGCCGTCATCGTCTTCATTCTCGGGCTGAAGGCGATGAGCTCGCCCGAGACGGCCCGTCGCGGGATCATGTACGCCGGGATCGCGATGCTCGTCGCGGTCGTGATCACGTTCTTCAGCCCGGGTCTGTCGAATTTCCTGTTCATCGCCGTCGGGATCATGCTCGGCGGCGGGATCGGGTACTACTGGGCGCGCGTCGTCAAGATGACCGCGATGCCCCAGATGGTCGCGATCTTCAACGGGATGGGCGGCGGCGCTGCCGCGGCGATCGCGGCGGTCGAACTGCTCTCCTCCATCTCGAACGTCGCGAACGCCTCGCTCAGCGTGGCGGGCGCGGTGATCGGTTCGATCTCGATCGCGGGCAGCGTGATCGCGTTCCTGAAACTCCAAGGGTGGATGCGACAGAAGCCGATCGTCATCCCCGGTCGCCAGGGGATCAACCTCGCGGTCCTGATCATCGGTGCGGGATTCGGGGCGTTCGCGGTGATCAAGGTCGACACGTTCTACCTCCTGCCGTTCTACCTGCTCCTCCTCCTCTACGGGATCCTGCTGACCCTGCCGATCGGCGGCGCGGACATGCCGGTGATCATCAGCATGTTCAACGCGCTGACCGGCATCGCGGTCGCGCTGGACGGGTTCGCGCTCGTGAACGGCCCACTCGGTGACGCGGGGTACGCGATGGTGATCGCGGGCGTCCTCGTCGGCGCCGCGGGTTCGCTCCTCACGCTCCTGATGGCCCGCGCGATGAACCGATCGATCTCGAACGTCGTCTTCGGCGCGTTCGGGGCCACGGAGGAGACGGGCGGAACGATCGCCGGCTCGATGAAGCCGATCGAGGCCGAGGACGCCGCCGTCATGATGGCGTATGCGAACCAGGTGATCATCGCCCCCGGCTACGGGATGGCGGTCGCCCAGGCGCAAGGCAAGGTGCGCGAGCTCGCGGACCTGCTCACCGCGAAGGGGGTAACCGTGAAGTTCGCGATCCATCCCGTCGCGGGCCGGATGCCCGGGCACATGAACGTCCTCCTCGCGGAAGCCGGCATCGGCTACGACCTGCTCTTCGACCGCGAGGAGATCAACCAGGAGTTCGCGAACACGGACGTAGTCCTGGTCATCGGCGCGAACGACGTCGTAAACCCCGCCGCCCGCCGGCAGGGCAGCGCGCTCCAGGGCATGCCGATCCTCGACGTCGACCAGGCGAAGAACGTCATCGTGATCAAGCGCGGTCAGGGGAAGGGATTCGCCGGCATCGAGAACGATTTGTTCTACAAGGACAACACCCGGATGCTCTACGGCGACGCCCAGCAGGTCGTGGGCAAGCTCGTTACCGCGCTCAAAAAGTCGTAGTCGACGCCCGCCCTGCCGAACCGGGCGAGCGGTGAAATACCGCGAGCCGACTCGCATCCGGGAGCCGAGAGGGCGTCGTGTCGTACCCGGTACCGAACTGGCTGCCGGCCGCCCTCACGATCTCGGTCCTCGCGCTCGTCAACTTCCTGCTCCTCGTGGTCGTCACCGAGCGGGGCGACCGACTCCGCGCACGCGTGCGGCGGATGCTGCGCCGGGTCACCGGTTCCCCGTCGCTCGAGAAAGTCGAATGGTGGCACATCGCCGCGATCGCCACCGTGGGAATGGCGATCGTACTCGCGTACGACTTCGCGACGTCGGAATTCGCGTGCGGGGCCGCCGGCCAGCCGACGGACATCGGCGGGTTCCTCGCGCAGGGGCAAGCCCTCTGGTCCGGCGGGAACCCGTTCGTCGTCACGTCGTGCGGCGGGTCCATCCTCGAACCGGACGGCTTCGCGGCGGTTCTCATCAACGCCATCGGCGCCCCCGGCGGGCTCGTCGGCATCGCCGTGGTTTGGAGCCTCGTCGCGCTCGCGCTCATTCCGGCGGCCTGGTATGTGGCCGGCTCGGACCGTCGCTACGTGATCCTCGTTCTCGCGACGAGCCCGCTCTACTTCCCGCTCGTCTCTTCGCAGATCGACGGCGCCAGCAATGCGCTGGTGCCGCTCGCAGTACTGCTCACGCTCCTCCTCGCGCGCACCCGACCCGTGGCCGGCACGAGCGTGGGCGGTTTCCTCGCGACGCAGCGCTTCCCCACGCTGTTCCCGCTGGTCGGCCTATCCGGAGCGCTGCGTTCCCGGTGGACATCCGCGGCCGCGGCGATCGCGGTGTTCGGGGGGTTCACGGCGGTGTCGTACCATCTCTGGGGGCTGCCGTTTCTCAACACGGTCTTTCTGAACCAGCTGGGTCGTCGCTCCTTTTCGCTGAATCTGTGGGGCGTTTTTCTGCTGCAGGGCTGGCTCCCGTCGGGTCTGGGACTCGAGGTCGCGCAGGCTGTGGTGACGCTCGTTCTCGTCCTCGTGGTGTTCTTCACCGTGCGCTCGCCGTTCCGGGCGGCGATGATCACGCTCGTGGGGGTCGCACTCCTCGATCAGTTCCTGTCGTTCAACATCCTGATCTGGATCCTTCCGGTCGTCCTGGTCGGTGCCCGGCCCCGGTGGTGGCTGTGGGGGATCGCCGCGGTCGCGGCGCTGAACTACAACTTCACCCTCGGCGTTCTGGCCTGGGTCAACGGCCTGAACTGGCCCGCGGAGGTGCTGGACGTGGTCCTCACGATATTGCTGCTCGGGCTGTTCATCGAGCTGTGGCGGACGCCCGACCCCACCCCACCGGACGCTCCCGTGCCCGTAACGGCCTCCGCGACAACGATTAACCCGCCCACCGAGGTGGCTCCGGCCGCGACGGTAGGCCCCGACGTCACGGGATGACGTCGAGGGTCGACGCTACAGAGGAAGGTCAACGGATGTCGACCGAGGAGCCGCCGGTCGCTCCCTCCTTTTCCATCGTGCTTGCCACGCTCAACGAGCGCGAGAATCTCCCGGGGGTTCTCGACCGCATCTTCCGGCTCCCCCGGTCCGACTTCGAGGTCCTGGTGGTCGACGACGGAAGCACCGATGGAACGCGCCAGCTCGTTCTCGAACGGGCGGCGACCGAACCCCGGCTGCGTCTCTTGACCCACGAGGGGAAACAGACGACGCTGCGCGCGCAGTGTCAGGCCATCGAGAGTGCACGCGCACCGTTCATCGTGATCATGGATGCGGACCTGCAGCATCCGGCCGAGACGATCCCCGCCCTCGTTGGCCGGCTCGAGGGCGGCGCCCACCTCGCGGTCGCGAGTCGGTACGCCCCCGGGGGTTCCCCGGGACCGCGCACCCGGACGCGCATCTTCTACTCGAGGGGCGCCGAATGGCTCGCTCGACGCGCTCTCGGGCGCGAAACTCGCGGGGTCACCGATCCCGTCTCGGGCTTCTTCGCTTTCCGTCGAGAGATCTTCGTTCCGATGGAGCCGGGGTACCGGGGGTACAAGCTCCTGCTCTTCGTGCTCGTCATGAATCGGGGGCGACCCGTCGCCGAGGTCGGGTACCAGTTCGAGCCTCGCGTGCACGGGTCGAGCAAGGCCACCCAAGGGTACGGATTCATTCGGCTCTACCTGCGCGAGCTGCGACTGGCGCGACGACTCCGACGCACGCTGGGTCCTCTCGGCGGCGCCCGGGAAACCCCTATAGCGACTCACTCCTGACGGGCTCGAGTCGGTCCGGATGCGTCTACTGATCACGGGGGCCTCCGGGTTCATCGGCCGAAACCTGGTCGCATTCCTGGTCGCCAACGGGCATGAGGTCGTCGGCACGTACCTCACCTCCCAAGAACTCAAGGCGCGGGACCTTCCCAGCCGCGGCGTCACCTGGGAGCAGCTCGACATGGAGGACGGCGCGCGCGTTGCACGTCTCGTCGAAACGGTTCGGCCCGAGGGCGTCTTCCACCTCGCCGCCCAGGCGTACGCGAAGAAGGCCTGGGCCGACCCGGCGGCGACGTTCCGGACGAACGTGATCGGGACGATCTACCTGTACGAGGCGCTGCGCCGGCATCCGCCGAAGCACGGAACGCTCCTGGCGGCGTCGGGGGCGGCGTACGGAGTGCCGAAGGAACTCCCGATCCGCGAGGACGTGCCGCTCAACGCGACGAACCCCTACGGGGTCTCGAAGGCGTGCCAGGACATGCTCTCCCTACAGTATTCGCTCAATTTCGACCTGCGCATCGTGCGGGCCCGCCTGTTCGGGACGACGGGACCCGGCAAGACCGGGGACGCTCCGAACGACTGGGCGCAGCAGGTCGCCGCGATCGAGCGCACGGGGACACCCGGCCAGCTGAAGGTCGGGAACCTCGAGACGCTCCGCGACATCTCGGACATCCGCGACGTGCTGAAGGCGATGTGGCGGATCTTCGAGGCGGGTACGCCGACCGAACCGGTCAACGTGGGGGCGGGCCAGAGCTACTCGATGCGACACATCGCCGAGACTCTCCGGAAGCTGTCGCGTGTGCCGGTCGAGATCGTCCAGGACCCGACCCTCCTGCGGCCGACGGACGAGCCGGACAACCGCGCCGATATCAGCCGGTTGCGCGCCCTCGGGTACGCCCCGACTTTTTCGATCGAACGGACCCTTTCGGACTCGCTCGACTTTTGGCGGGCGGCGGGCGGGGCGTCGGCGTAACGCCTTTGGCCTTCGGCGGAGGGCTCGGGGGCTTGGGCCGGGCGCGCCGCGACGTCGCGTTCGCCTGCCGCGACGGGCGCTTCGTTTCGGGCAGGAACGTGAACAGGCGAACCCCCGGTCGGAACGGTCGTGAGTAGATCGCCAGGCGTCCGCTGCCCACCGCTTTCGTGGACCCCTCGATCGTCACGAACGAAAGCTCGCGGAACCCCGCCCGCTCGAACCAGGCACGGACCGTCGGAGTGAGGTCGGGCTCGAATCGACCTCGTGTCCAGATCACGGTCGCCCCCGGGGCGCACAGCTCGACCGCATGGGCGACCGTATTGCGGAGATCGTCCGCCGTGACATTTCCAAAGATCCCGCACAGGAGGACCAGGTCCGCCGGGACCGCGCCCTCGAAGGCGCTCGTCTGCCCGGCGTCCCCTTCCTGGAACTCCACGCCCAGGAGACCGAGCGTCGAGGCCCGGTAGCGGCCGCGCTTCACGAGTTCGGGGTCCAACTCCACCAGTCGAGCGCGTACGTCCGGAGCTCGCGCGTGGCCCTTCAGGACTCCGAGGAGGTCGCGTCCATCGCCCGAGCACGCGCTGATGATCCGGATCGGCCCGGGGGGAGCGCGGTCGAGGGCCTCCCGGATGCGCAGTTGCACCTCGGCGAGTCGACGC
>Ga0070761_10002789_pt1 | contig 10642 bp, 13 predicted proteins | sample HubBroMetageREF1_FD_66724 | JGI IMG/M metagenome (GOLD analysis project Ga0070761, IMG submission 66724) | Reference soil microbial communities from the Hubbard Brook experimental Forest, New Hampshire, USA - Hubbard Brook CCASE Soil... | ecosystem: Environmental > Terrestrial > Soil >...
TTCGCATGGGCCGCCCGTGGTCTCCCCCGTCGCGATCCAGCCGGCGAAGACCGGACCGCGCGGCTGGCTCCCAAACAAACCGTGTCACACGCAAAGCTCCCCCAGAACCTCCTCGTGCGGGATTCCGGGCGATGGGTGAGTGCGCGCCGCGTCGATGTGCCGCCGACGTGATTTCCGACTCCGGCAGGCGATCGACAAGTTCATGGAGTTGCTCTTTGCTCACCGGACTGCGCCTCCGCCGCTATAAGGATTCTACCTTCAACGAAGCCTCACGGCGAAGACGCCTGCAAGGTTTCCGCGGTGAAGGTGGGATTCATTCCCTCGTTACGGCCGTGGAATCAGCAACTTGCTGATTGCAAAAGCAAAGCTTGCCACGATTGCCAAGCATGCCGCGACCTTGCCCACCATTGCCCACGGAGCTTAGAGCACCACCGTAATTGTGGCGGTGAGAGCAAAGTCGCCATTTCGTAGAAGCAGTTCGCAAAGGTTTGATTTCCAATCGGAAGGCATCGTTCTGCCGAAGCCATTCATGCATGCCATCCGTGTCCGTGAATGACGCCGCAAGTTGGCGTGTTACCCAAACAGAGCCCACGCGCGATGCAAATTGCATCTGGCACAGGAAGGCGGCGGGTCTCGTTGGTACACCGTACGTCAATACGAATGCCGGCCCATCGCCGAGCTCCCTTGTTGGGGATGATCTGCCATTCTAGCTTGCACTCGCGCCGCCTCCGCGGCCCATACGATGCCGTTGTCCTCCTGCCTGCAAGACCGTCGCCTCCCCTACGAAATGATCAGCCAAAAGCCCTCTCAGTGCCTTAAGCCCAACAGGACGCGCGCCGGGACGTTCACGGCAGAGGGCTACACCCTGGTGTGAAGGCGGAAGAGACGTTAGCCATTTGTCCAACAGATCACTGGATACCAACACCTCACGCTCGTCCTCGCATGCAGGGTCGCGAAATAGCCTGGATCGCGGCAGGGGGCTAAGCCGCAACACTCTCAGGACACATGCAGCGCTGCCATATCGCCCGGGCCACGATGCGGCCGGACCACGATCTCGCCATCCTGATTTAGCGCCACCAGGAACCGCAGGAGCCGCTCGACCGAAAACTGCCGGAACTCGCCGCGGAGCATCTTGGAGACATCGGGCTGGGGAATGCCGAACAGCCTGCCGGCTTCAACCTGCCTCAGCTTCCGATCCTTAGGATGGCGTCGATTTTGTATACAAGTTGCGCCTTGATCAGGTGCTCTTCGGCGTTCGGCAGGCCGAGGTCCTTAAACACGTTCCGGCTTCCGATCTCATACTTGTTCTTGCTCATGGCTCCTCCCCTTGGCAATTTCTTCGGCCTTGCGCAACCGTTGTTCCGATCAGCTCGATGTCACGGCGCGGCGTCGCGCGTCCGCTCTTCGATTTCTCTTGGAACGCGTGCAGCACATAGATCGCTCCTGCATAACGCAGCGTGTACACGGCCCGAAAGGTATCGCCGCGAAAATCCGTAACCACCTCGACGACCCCTGCCCCGCCGAAACCCCTCAGCGTTTTCGTGTCTCTCGGTGAAAACAAGGTGGACAAAAAGCTGGATATTGTCGCCAGCAAACTCGGCGCACTCAGTCATCGCCTCTCCCACATCCACGAACGTCTGAGTAACTGACCTACCGCTGGCTCAACCCGCCATCCACCGCCACAATCTGACCCGTAATAAAGTTACTCGCCCCCAAGAAATAAACCACCGCGCTCGCAATCTCATCGGGCGTCCCTCCTCGCCCAGCCGGTGTCGCGCTAATCATCCTAGTGGCCTCCGCGTCAAGCGCACCGAACGGGATCACCCCCGGCGCCACCGAATTCACGGTGATCTCCGGCGCGAACGCCTTGGCCAGCGCGCGCGTCAACATGATCACGCCCGCCTTCGACGCGCAGTAGTGCGCGTGGTCCGCCCAGGGCCGCAGTCCGCCCAGCGAGCTGATGTTCACAATGCGCCCGCCGCCCGACTTGCGCATCAGGCGCGCGCCATTTTGGCAGCAGAAGAACACCGCCTTCAGGTTCACCGAATGGATGAAGTCCCAGTCGGCTTCCGTGATCTCCAGCGGATCGCGCCGCGTGAAACGCGCGGCATTGTTCACGAGGCCGTCCAGCCGCCCGAGCGTGCGCTCGATCTCGCCGAACATGCGTTCGATCTCCGCGACACTTTCCAGATTTGCGCGAAACAAAGGCGCGCCGGCACACTCAGCCGCAGTCGCCCGCGCTTCGGCTTCCGAGTTCCCATAGTGAATCGCCACGCGCGCGCCCTCCCGCGCCAGCCCCAGCGCAATGCCGCGCCCGATGCGCTTGGCGGCGCCGGTCACCAACACTACTTTGTCCTGCAAACTATTTTGCAAGCTAGATAGTGGGTTCGCCATGTACCTCCACGTCCTCCGGATCTACGCCCTCTAGCGCGGGCTCGGGCAACCGCCCCGTCCAATGCGCCCAGCCCCAGAAAATCGCTGTCGTGGAGCTGAGCACGCCCGCAATCGCGCCGATCGCGCGCGGGTCGTAATACTGCGATGCGAGTCCCGCGAGCGTCATGGAAACCATCATGGTAAACCACACCATCGACTCCATGGTGGCAAACACGCGCCCGCGGAACTCGTTGGCCACGTGCCGTAGAAGCTGCGAATAGTTCAGGACCGAACTCACCGCTACGGCGGCGCGCGACAGAGCGATGCAGACCAGCGCCCAACGGAAATTCCGCATCTGGCTGAACAGGACATACGTGCCGCCGTGGATCACGTAGCAAACCACCACCGTACGCTTATAGCCATCGAAGCTGATCCGCTCTCCAATCTTGTGCCCAACCAGACCGCCGATCAGCAAGCCGATGCCCGCGCAGCCCCATACGATGCCAATTCCGGCCGGTCCGCGATTGAAGACGATCTCGCCGAACAGGCTGAACAGAATCTGCGCCGCGCCGCCGCCCGTGGCCCAGCCCACGCCGATCAACGCGATACCGAAAATCAGCGGATGCGCGCGCATGTAGCGCAGCCCTTCGGTGTACTCATGCCAGGGCCGCACCACGTCGGCTTCGGTAAGTGCGTGGCGCTTCGGGCGGAAAGCGTCGCCTGGCAGAAACAGACGCGAGATGCAGGCTGCCGACACGACGAAAGAAAGCGCGTTGCCCACGAAGGCCCACTGATAGCCGAAGCTGGCCACACTGGCGCCCGCCAAAAAGGTGCCGATAGCGAGGGTGGTCCAGCCGGTGGTTTGCGTCAGCGAGTTGGCCGTGTGCAACTCATCCGGCGTGGCGATGCTGGGCAGAATCGCCGACCGCCCGCTGGTGAAGAACGGCGATGCGAACATCAAAAGCGCGCTCAAGAAATAGAGCAGCCACGTGCCGTGGCGGTGGATAGTCAGGATGAAGCCGAGCGCCAGCACTGCGCGAATGACGTCGCTGGCGATCATGACGTGCTTGCGATTCAGGCGGTCGAGCACGACGCCGGCGATCGGTCCCGCCAACACCACCGCGATCGCGCGCGACAACATCACGCCGCTCACCACCAGCCCGGAGCGCGTGTTCGCGAGAGCCAGGGCGAAGACGGCGATATTGTTGAAGTGATCGCCGATTTCGCTGACCACCTGCCCGATCCAGGTGTAGCGATAGTTGCGGTTGCCGCGCAGCAACTCGACAAACGATGCCATCAGCCGCGCTCCGCCATATACACGCCGGCCAGGATTACCGCACCGCCGACGATCACCGGCGCGCCCAAGCTCTCTCCCAGAATAGCGACTCCCATGATGGAGGCGAACACCGGCTGTAAGTAGGAGAATGCCGACACCCGCGAGGCCGTCATGCGCGCGAGCGCGTGATAGTAAATCAGGTACGCGATCACCGACGGAAACAGCGCCATGTATATCGCGGCGAGCCAGGCCCCCGCGCTGACATGCGCCAGCGGCTGGCGCGCGGCTTCCCATAATGTCAACGGCAGCAGCGCCACGCCGCCTCCTACGTAGGCGTAGGTGTTCATAGTGATGGTGCTGTATCGCGCTGTCACTTCCTTGCCGAACACGGTGAAAAGGGCGAAACAGAGTCCCGCAAGCAGGACGACGAAATCGCCCATCCAGGTTGCCCCGGCGCCGTTAGCCGGCTCGAATGCTTTCAGTACGGCCACTCCCGCCAGCGCGATCGCCATACCCACGGCCTTGCGCACCGTGATCCGTTCCTGACCGCGAAGCCCGGCGATAATCAGCACTTGTATCGGCGTCAGCCCGATAAGGATCGCCGCGTGCGCGACGCTGGTGCGGCTCAAGCCGACAACAAAAAATACCTGATTCAAGGTCACACCGAAAAGCCCGAGGATCAGAAGGCGCACAATGTGGGGCGGGTTCGTAGCCTGCGGCGACCTCGCAGGCCGCCCCGCCGCTCTCTCCCACAGATATAGCGGCACCATCATCACGCCCGCAAAGCCAATCCGCAACCCCGCCAGCAACAGCGGCGAAAACTCGCGCAACGCGATCTTGCCTGCAATATAATTGCCCGACCAGAACGCCACCATCAGAAAGATGAGGGCGTAAAGTACCGCGGTTCCGCTCAACCGGCGGACTCCTCCCGGATCGTAATCGACCGTATGTAATCGCGGTCCAAGGCGTAGCCGAAGCCAGGTTCCTCGGAAAGGCGGATGGTGCCCTGCGGCGTTGTCTCCACGGGCGGCGCGATAATATCGCGCGCCCAATAGCGCTTGCTGGCCGACACGTCGCCCGGCAAAACGAAATTGGGCAGCGTAGAAAGCGCGATGTTGTGCGCGCGACCCACGCCAGCCTCCAGCATTCCGCCACACCACACCGGCACGCCCGCCGCCTGCGCCACATCGTGCACGCGCTTCGACTCGCGGAACCCGCCCACGCGCCCCAGCTTGATATTGATGATGCCGCACGCGCGCAGCCGGATAGCTTGCTCGGCATGATGCGCCGAGCGGATGCACTCGTCCAGGCAGATCGGCGTATCCAGCTTGGCCTGCAGCACGGCGTGATCGATGATGTCGTCGTGCGCCAGCGGCTGCTCGATCATCATCAGATAAAATTCGTCGAGTTGCTTCAGCCGGTCCGCGTCATCCAGCGTGTAAGCCGAATTCGCGTCGGCCATCAGCTTGATCGCCGGAAAACGCGCGCGCACCTGCCGGATCACCTCCACATCCCAGCCCGGCTTGATCTTCATCTTGATGCGCTGATACCCCGCCGCCAGTTCGCGCTCGATCTTCTCCAGCAGTTGCTCCACCGAATTCTGAATGCCGATGGAAACGCCGCAGGGAATCTCCCGCCGCGCGCCACCGCCGATCGTTTGCCATAGCGGCTGGCCCGCCTGCCGCGCCGCCAGGTCCCATGCCGCCGCCTCCAGGCCGCCGCGCGCCATCTTGTGGCCGCGGATATGCGCGGTCAGCGGCGCCACGTCTTCAGCGCTGACCAGGTCGCGGCCCAGCACGCGCGGAATGGCGTAATCGCGCAAGATCAGCCAAGCGGAATCGGTCCACTCTTCGTTGTAGAAAGGCTTTTCGCCGGCGGTCACTTCGCCCCATCCGGAGGCGCCTTCGCCCACTGCTTCGACGAGAATGATATCGCGCTGGGTGGTGCGCCCGAAGCTGGTTTCGAAGAAGTGCACCAGCGGCATGCGGATCTGCCGCAGAGTTATGCGTTCGATCCGCATTCCCACCTCCCCAGCAGATACGTCCCCAAGCTATCGGACCGTTCAAACCCAATCACCGCCAGGCCGCGGTCGAAGCCGCTCGTCAGGCGCGCCCCCAGCGATTTCTGGATTTCGCGCGCACGCCGCGGCTCTTCACGGCGAATGATGTCGATATCGGCCGGCACTTCGATGCGCTCTACGATGTTGCGCGCCGGCGTGCGCCCCGCCAGAACCGCTTCGGCGTGCGGGCTCGCCAGCCACCATTCGGCCACGCAACGATCCGTCGGCAATCCCCCGTGCAACGGGCTGGTGGTCGTGCCGTATTGATTCTCCACGTAGCGCCGCACGATGGCGCCCAGCCGTTCCATGTTGAAGAAAGCGTTCTTCAGCTCCAGCGGATCGAAGGTCCACTCCACCAAGCCGATGCCGCGCTGTAGGGCATCCTCGCGCTGCCGCAGTTTCAACATGCGGCCGACGCCCTGGTTACGGTATTCCGCCAGCACGCCCAGCATGTGGCTGTGAAGGTACGATCCGGCGCCGGGATTCAGGCTAGGCTTCAAGCCGGGAATCGACAGCAGAAAGCCCACCATTCCGCTTCCGTCGAATGCGCCGAATGCCTGGCCGCCGACCTTGATAGCCACCACGAACAGGCGCACGGGCAGCAACTCGACATCGTCGAATCCCCAAACTGTCCTCTGCAGTTCGACCGCTTCCTGAAACTGGCGGCTTTCCGTCAACGCCCGGAGTTCGATCATCGCTTGGATTCCTCCCAGAGCGCGTCCATCTCGGCCAGCGTGGCGTCTTCAGGCGATCTGCCCTGCTCGCCCAGCTTGCGCTCGATGTAACCGAAACGGTGGCGGAACTTGGCGTTGGTCTTGCGCAGGGCCTGCTCGGGATCGACCTTCACGAAGCGTGCCAGATTCACCAGCACGAACAACATATCGCCCAGTTCGCCTTCCAAGTCTTCTTGCGAAGATGCGCGGCGCGCGGCGTCGAATTCCGCCAGCTCTTCGTGCAGCTTTTCCAGCACTTGACCGGCATGATCCCAATCGAAGCCCACATGCGCGGCGCGCGTAGTAAGTTGTTGCGCTTCCACCAGCGCCGGCAGCGCGCGCGGCACTGAGTCCAGAAGACCGGTGTGGTTTGCGCCCTTCTGCTTTTTTTCCTCTGCTTTGACTTCGCCCCAGATGCGGCGCACATCCCCTGCGGTCTCGGCGGTCTGCTCGCCGAAGACGTGCGGATGGCGGCGGATCAGCTTCTCATTGATGGCGTCTAGCGCATCCACGATCGAAAACAGGTTCTGTTCGGCGGCCATCTGAGAAAAAAAGACGGATTGCAGTAGAAGGTCGCCCAACTCGCCCGTCAACTCCGGCCAATTGCGCGCATCGATGGCGTCCATCACTTCATAGGTTTCTTCCAGCAGATAAGGTTTGATCGTATCGAATGTTTGTTCGCGATCCCATGGGCAGCCGCCGGGCGCTCGCAGCCGTGCCATTATGTCAACGAGCTTTTGGAACTTTTCACCGGCGGTGGGGGACAAGTTTCAATTTAGCATGGCGAGTGGGCTTCAGCCCCGCTCCTTCGGCGTCGGCGTCTTTCGTCATCCGCATGGTTGCGCTTTTCTCCCCTTCGGCATCCGGCTTGCGGGTATCCGGATGGAATGCGTTTCGTTGCATGGCTGCTCGCTTTGGTTCTGAGGCACAGTGGGTTAGGGCTGCTCTTGCTGGGCATCCTGGACTCGTCCTTTCCGTTCGCTCCGTGGGGCAACGACCTAATGGTGGTAGCGATGACGGCGCGGCATCCGCGTATCGCCAATATATGCTTTACTATGCCGCTATGTCCACCGTAGGTTCTGTGCTGGGCTGCTCAACGATCGATGTGACGCTGCGGCTGCTCGGTGCGCATGGCCTCGAAAAGCACCTGCCCGCCCGCAGGCTGAAACGTGTGGAAAGCAAGGTTCGCGACAACGCCGGCAAAGCTCTGGCGATCGCATCGCTGGCGCCCCCACCTTTTCCGTTTACCGCGTTCGTGATGGCCGCGGCGGCTCTGCAATACTGGCGTAAGCGCCTTCTGGCTGTGGTGGTCCCATCGCGTTCATCATTGTTTGCACGGTGGGCAGCGTGGTGTCGGTTTATGGATGGGTACGGCGTAGCGGATGGTCCCCCATGCGTGCCCGTCGGGCGTAAGAAACCGCACGGCGCCGTACGCGAAGCTCGATAGGCATCAAAAGTGCAACATCCTAGCATAAGGAGAATGTTTCTATGCACGAAAACAAAATCAAGAAAACCGATCCGGAAAAAAAGTACCGACGCGTCTTGGCTGCTAGCACATTGGCTGGCGACAGCGTGAAGAACTCCGCGGGTGAAAGCCTGGGCAAGGTCGATGAGATCATGATCGACATCCCGTCCGGCAAGGTAGCCTACGCAGTGCTCTCGTTCGGCGGAGTTCTGGGCATGGGGAACAAACTGTTCGCCGTGCCGTGGGGCGCGCTCAAGGTGGACGAGGACGACAAGTGCTTCATCCTGGACGTGAACAAAAAGACGCTGGAGGGCGCTCCTGGTTTCGACAAAGACCGGTGGCCCGATATGGCGGACACCACGTGGGGATTGGAAGTCTTCCGGTACTACGGCGCGACTCCATATTGGGAAGATTACCAGGAAACCAAGACCCACCGCGGCGGCGGGGGAATGTAGCGATGCCGGAAAAACAGACCGCCCGGCGGGCGCAACGGGCGAAATCTCCATCGACGCAGGCGGGTGAATACGTACGCGAAGAGATCGAACACGTGCGCGAGGGCAAGCACGGGGCGCGCTCCGCCAAGCAGGCGATCGCGATCGGACTATCGAAGGCGAGGCGGGCGGGGGTGAAATTGCCACCCCCGCCTGGGAAGAAGGCGACCAAGGCGACCAACCGCAAGCCCAATCCTACCCGCTCCCGGGCGACGACGGAGGCTCTGGAGCGCGAGGGCACAGCGGCGGCATCGCACAAGGCGTTGTCGCGCCAGGCGCGCAGCAGTGCGCGGCAGCGAGGCGCCGCAAATCTGCGCCGTGCAGCCCGGAAGGCGGTGCGCACGAAAGGTGCGGAGGGCCGGCACGATGCCGCAGTGAAGGCGGCGCGGACCCGCGCGGCACGGTAACCTGCGGAATCAACTTTATCTAACCGAGCGCGGGCGTGCGGGAGCGGTCGTTACGCCGCTCCGTGCGCTCGCTTGAAGAACTGTACCGCGCGCTCGTGCTTTTCGGCCCCCTCGCGTGTTCCGAAGGTACCCAGATTTCTGCGCTTCCCGGTCTTGGGATCTACTTTCCTGGAATAGAGACGGTATTCCCCGGTTTTCAGTTTTCTGATCATGCCGGGAACAGAGCAGGTAGTGTGCCATAGCCGATCCTGGATTGTACCGGTAGTGCTGTTTTTTCACCCTGGCATCCGGGGTGCCCAATGCAGAGAGAGGAAAGAAAAACCTATGCTACTTTTGATCATTTTGTTGGTGGTTCTGATTCTGGGCGTGGCTCCATCGTGGCCTTACAGCCGCGATTGGGGCTATTATCCAAGCGGGGGGCTGGGAACCATTCTCGTGATCCTGATCGTGCTGATGCTGCTGGGTATGGTCCACCTATAAGCTCCGGCGAACGATGTTCGAACCGGTTCTGCTGCTCCGTTCCATTGGTATATAGTCGGCCAATGGTTCGGAGCATGTCTCAAGCGGCCCTTACCGTTGCGTTTCTCTTCTGTTCCATCGCCTCCGCATTTCAGGCCCTTTCCACCACCGGGCCGATGGAGACTCCGTCGCTGGTTAAACCGGCTACGCTTCAAAGCGCGCCCGGCGGCATCCGTATCGATTCCTACCTCGTGCCGTTCCGCAAACGATTACCCATTTTTCGATGGATGACGCGCCGGCTTCCATCGGCCTGGTCTAAGATTGCAGCGGCAGCATGCGCGACAAGATGCACTGGTCCGCGGCGGCCGCGGACGCTTTCTTCCGTACGGCCAATCCCGAAGACGAATTCTTCCTGGTGGAAGTCGGCGATCGCGCCAAGCTCGCCGTGCCCTTCCCGGGCCAGGCAGACGACATCCTAAGCCGGATCGGGCGGACCAAGCCGTTCGGCCGCACGGCGCTGCTTGACGGGCTGCAAGTAGCCATGACGCGTATGAAAAAGGCGCGCCATTTGCGTAAGGCTCTGGTAATCGTTTCCGACGGCGATAACCAGAGCCGCCACAATGCGCGGCAGATTAAGGCCGGTCTGCTCGAATCCGACGTGCAGGTGTATGCCATGGGCTTGTTCCGGGGAAACGATCGCAAGAGCACCGCCGAGGAGCGCCGCGGGCCGGAGTTACTCGGCGATCTTGCTCAACAGACCGGCGGACGTCTCTATCCGATTGACGAGTTGGACAAGCTGCCGGCGATCGGCGAACGCATCAGCAACGACGTGCGCACCCAATACGTGCTCGGCTTTTCCCCGCCGTTCGGCAGCCGCGATGGCAAGTATCACCGGGTTAAGGTGACGGTGGATTCTCCCGATTTGCACACTTACTATCGCTCAGGCTACTATTCCCCGGAGTAGGTCGAAAAAGTTGGGCAGGCAGCGGGCCTGCCCCGAGCAACACTTACCAGCGGAAACCAAAGGTTACCGGCAGATAATCAGTGTGGTACTTCGCAATGATCCGGTTGTATCTCGCCTCGGCGAAAAACTTTCCGTGCCATTTCGAGCCGAAAGCAATCCCTACACCGGCGTCGATGCCAGGCTTGTTGATGCTATAAGAGGAAATAACTTGGGTGGTCGGGATGGCGCCCGCACCAAAGCCGAAGAAGGGATTGAAAGCCGGCACGACCGCCACGGAAGGCTGGGTAAAATCCTGCATCCGGTGATACAGTCCGCCGCCCCCTTGTTACATAGAGGTCGTGGTGCAACTGCTCCAAACCGGTCGGCTTGAACAGGCCGCCGGGGAGGAAGCCGTCGCATTGCGGCAGGCCCCGAACGACGTCTCCGTGGCCGAGA
>Ga0070761_10002790_pt1 | contig 10638 bp, 5 predicted proteins | sample HubBroMetageREF1_FD_66724 | JGI IMG/M metagenome (GOLD analysis project Ga0070761, IMG submission 66724) | Reference soil microbial communities from the Hubbard Brook experimental Forest, New Hampshire, USA - Hubbard Brook CCASE Soil... | ecosystem: Environmental > Terrestrial > Soil > Temperate...
GCGGCGGAAACCCAAGGCAGGCCATTGTTGGGATTGACGCCGCAAGGAGCGGGACCGAGCCCAACTCCCAGCGGTCCCCCGGTGGTCGCAAAAGACGTCGAATCACTGTAAGCCGCCTGCCAGTTGGCCACCAACAGGTCGCCACGCTGGGTGTTGGCATTGATGGGCCGGTTTAGATGGCGCCCACCGTTGAAATTGTATCCGAGGCTAAAGGCGAAGCCGTCGCCAAGGTCGCGTTCCACGGTGAGATTAGCCTGCTGGGAGTAGGCGTACACGAAGTTCTTCCCCATGGGATAACCAAATGGTTGGAATAGCAGCGGGAATCCGTCCTGGATGTAGTTCTGGTTGAGAAACAAATTGGTTGAGCTCGACAGGAAAGGATCGAATCGCTGTGGGTTCGGGTTGCCGTTGGCGGAGGTTGTCCCATAACCCAGAACAGCATTCGGCGCTCCGGGGTTGCATTGCGGTGCGCTTACGAGATTGCCTTGGAAAACCGGGATGGCATTCAGGTTACCCGGACTACCCGCAGCGGAACAAAATCCAGTGGATGCAAAGTCCAATTGGCCGCTGGTCGAACCATCGGAGGCCTGGCCGAGGAAATAGAGGCCGAGCAAGGGGTGGTCATAGAACATTCCGAACGAAGCGCGGACTACTGTTTTTCCGTCCCCCTTGGGATCCCAAGCGAGGCCAAGCCGAGGCTGAATGTTGTTGGTGTCGGTCTGAATGCCCTTTTGTATTCCCAGGAAGTTGTATCCGGTTTGAGCGGTATCGGCGAGCCCGGTTGGCGGGGGGAACGTCGGCGGGAATTCCACGTCGTAGCGCAATCCGTAGTTGAACGTGAGGTTGTTGCGCACGCGCCAGGAATCCTGCCAGAACACGCCGAGGGGCTTGTTGGAGAACGAGTCGGTGGGATTGCCGAGGCCCTGAACGAATCCCGACGGAATGCCAAGGCCATAAGCTTGCACCGCGTTAAAGGAGGGGACGCCCGGAAGGAGGGCATCGCTGCCGAAGTCAAACAACCCGCCATAATTTACCGTGAAGGTGGCCTGGATCGGGATGTAGTTGAAGTCCACACCGAATTTGGTGTTGTGCCGTCCGATACTCCAGGAAAAATTGTCGGTGAACTGGTAACGTTTTTCGACGCGCTGGACGTAAGAGTACGGCTCGCGGCCGAAATAGGCGTAACCGACAATGTCCACGGCTGGGTCGTTGCCGCCCGGGATCTGGGTGTTATAAAAGTAAGCCAAGCCGCGGCGCGCAAACTGGAAACGGAATTCATTTACTTGGTTGGTGCCGATCGTCCAAGTATCTTGCACGACTCCCGCGACGTCGCGGTAGGTCTGTTCTGACGTACGCGAATAGGCATTCTGTCCAATAGGTTGATCCTCACCGTTGACTTCGATACCAGTGACCGTGCTTGGGCTGACATTGGCGCGCAGCGTAAGGCGGTTGTTGTTGCTCACGTTGTGGTCGATGCGAAGCGAGTACAGGCTGGTGCCTTCAAAAACGGGGAAGTTGCCCGCTTGCGAAGCGAGCGTCTGAAACGACGCGGGTAGTCCGGTGCAATAAGCAGAAAAACCGGCCGCGAAGCCGAATGAGGGATTGCAAGAAGTGGGAAACTGCTGCAGCCCGGCGGGAACAAGGGCGGGACCAAGGCCCGCGAACCAAGACGGATAGCTGCCGTTCAAAGCGATGCCCGAAGAAGCGCCGACCATGAAGGCATAAAGCTGCAACGACGGGACCGGGAATGGGTTACCAGCCAGGAAGGCCGCCTGACCGCTCGGGCCGCTCGTGGCCAGGATGTCAGGGAAGGTTCCCGCTGGCTCTCCAAAGATCGGCGAGACGTCGACGGGCGTCAGCCCGTAGTACGACGCAAACGAAGGATCGGTCGCCGTGGGGAGGGACGAGAATCCGGTCTCGTGGCGGCGGGTGACTTCGTAGGCGAAGTAATAGTACGTCTTGTCTTTCTTGATCGGTCCGCCGAAAGCGGTGCCACCCTGCACGCGCGTGTAGGCAGGATTGGGCGTGGTGCTGAATGGGTTGACGGCCTGGAAATCGCGATCGCGCAGGTATCCGTAAACGTCGCCGTGGAAATCGTTTGATCCGGAGCGGGTGATGATGTTGACCACGCCTCCGGCGGCGCGGCCGTATTCGGCGGCGTAGCTGTTGGTGATGATCTGGAACTCCTGCACCGCCTCCTGTGAGACGGTGGAGCGGACGCCGTTTACGCCGTTGTCGGTGGCATCGGCACCGTCAACATTGACCAGATTAGAGCGGGCGCGCTGGCCGCTCATGTTGAGGCCGGAGGTGGGGGCGGCGCCGGTTTGAGGCGCGTTATCGCGGACCACTTGCGAATCGGTGAGCGTGAAGTTGATATAGTTGCGGCCGTTGATCGGCAGATTGTCGATGCGGCGTTGGCCGATGGTGTCGGTAGTGGAGCTGCGCGAAGTTTCGACAAGCTCGGCCTGGGAGCTGACTTCGACGACTTCCTTGCCGCCCGCTACGGCGAGCGTGACGGGTAACTCGGCCATCCCGCCGACATTGATCACGACGCCCGTAACTTCGGCCTTGCCGAAGCCGGATGCTTCCGCGGTGACCGAATAAGTCCCGGGAGCCAACTGACGCACGCCGTACCCGCCCTGGCCGTCGCCGCTGCTGGCCCGTTCCAGGCCCTTGGCGACATCGCGCACTGTGACCGTGGCGTTGGTCACGGCGTTGCCCCTCGGATCGTTCACGCTGACGTGGAGGTCGCCGGTGGCGGCGCCCTGGGCAAATGCAGGTTGACGCACGAGTAAGAACATGATCGCGAAACACATGATTGCGAAACAGGAGAGACGGACTGACGCTTTCATAGGGCTCCTGGGATCTTCCGCATCATTATCGTGGCAGAAGACGGGGGCAAACGGCGCGGTTCTTCACGAGCTAGTTGAACTTCAAGCACGCGGTTAGGACGGGATACCGATGATATGTATATCACGGGAGGGTGTATAGGCAAGCAATAAGGTGGATTACCTGCGCGGCGTAGGCATACAGAAGGCGACTGGTTTTGTTCTGGCGTCTATGCTGGTCTTTGTCCACGCATTGCGTTTGCGGGCGCGTTTCTTTAGATTCTTGAAGCGAGGAACTCCTTAGCGCGGGATTGGTGTCGTGCCAGAAATATTTCTTGTGCCTTCGATGGTGCCTGCCGAGAATTTTAACGGACATTCGATGACCGGTGAACTGCTGCGGGTGATGGTGTGTCCGCCGCGGAACGCTGGATGGGATACTCCCGCGAAAACCGCGGTCTGGCGGGAACTCGGATTTCAGCATGCCCCTGATTTTGTGGCAGCTCAGAGGCAGCACGAGATTCTGTGCCGCCTGCTGCGCGAAGGCGGAGCGGAAGTGGTGAGCCTGCCCGCGGCGGAATCGCTCACGCTCGATGCCGTCTATGCGCACGATGCGTCGCTGGCCACGGACCACGGTCTCGTTCTGATGAATCCAGGAAAAAAGAATCGCGTGGCCGAGGCGAAGGTGCATGCCGACTTTTGCCGGCAACTGGGCATTCCCGTTCTCGGCGAGATAGGGCTGCCCGCGACTTCCGAATCCGGTGACATGGTGTGGCTTGATTCGCGGATGCTGCTCATCGGAGCCGGCTATCGGACGAACAAGCCAGGGATTGGGCAGATGCGATCGCTGCTCTCCTCAAAAGACTCACTGAAACATGTGGAAGTGCTGTCCGCTCCGCTGCCCTACGGGCCCGGGCCGTCCGCGTGTTTGCACCTGATGTCGCTGATGAGCCTGCTCGATGAGCAGACGATTTTGGTCGATTTGCCGTGGCTGGCGGTAGAGACTGTAGAACTGCTGAAGGCACGCGGCTTCCGGTTAATTGAGATTGAGTACAGCGAGCGCGAGACGCTCGCCTGCAACGTGCTCTCGTTGGGAAATTCGCGCCTGATCGCACTCAAAGAAAACGTCAAGACGAATCAGCGCATGCGCGCGGCGGGGTTCGATGTGCGTACGTTTCCGGGCTCGGAGATTTGCATTAATGGCGCTGGCGGCCCGACCTGCCTGACGCGGCCGCTCCTGCGAAAGTAGTCGATCACCAAATGATTGACCTGGAATTGTCTGGTCTCGATGGTAATATCGAATCGCTCGGGAAACAGGGGCCTCTTATGAAACGACTGGGAACAACGCTCTTCGTGCTGCTGATGGTCGCGGAACCGTCGTTTGCAAAAGTGCACAAGGATATGTATTCGGTGTCGTGCAGTACGCTGTGGACGGCCGTGAAGGACACGCTTCGCAACTCGGGAAAGTACGGAATCTTGGGGATGGAGAACACCGAGATGACGGCGACCTATACGATGGGTCTGGGAAGCGCCGGTCAGAAGCGGCAAAACTCGGTCGTTCTGAATGTGAAAGGGGACGCCTCCTGTGAAATGGTGGTTCAGTCCGGGTACAGTGGATTTACGAACGACGACGCGGGCGACTTCAAGAAGCGCGTAGATGCGTCTCTGGCGAAGCAGCAATCGTCGCAGCCAACGCCGCCCGCAAAGCCGGAGAGCACCACCAAGTAATGCGTGTCTGTTATCAGCAAGTCTTCAACTACAGCCCCATTCCGCCCGTCTTGATAGAATCAAGAGGAAATGCTTTTGCCGTTCGTCCGCGAACTTTTTGCGGAGGTGGAACAATTACCTGCCTTCACGCGTGCCGCCTCCCATCTGCGGGAGAGCGCGGGGCGGATCGGTGTCACTGGACTCTCGGCGGCGGCGAAAACCCTGATCATGGTTCTACTGCGACGCACGGTCGAGCGTCCGTTTGTGCTGGTGGTGGCCGACAACCGCGCCGCTGAAGATTTGCTTCCCGTGCTGCGCGCCTTCTGCGAACTGACTGGAGCGGCCGATCCGGACTCGGTCGTTAGTCTGCCGGCGCGCGATGTACTCCCGTTCCAGAATCTGTCGCCACATCCGGAGATTCAGGAAGAACGCGCCACGGCATTGTGGAAGATCGCGACCGGGCGCGCCGCGATCGTAATCTCGCCGGTGACCGCAACCACAATTCTTCTGCGTTCTCCCGAGTACTATGCTGACCTGGCGCGGGTTCTGCGTCGCGGTGAAATCTTCGATCTGGAGAAGCTGCTCGAACAACTGAACACGGTCGGCTACAGCGCAACCGATGTGGTGGAAATGCCGGGGCAGTACGCGGCTCGCGGCGGCATCCTGGATGTGTACTCGCCGGAAGCGGACCGGCCGGTGCGCGTCGAATTTTTCGGCGACGAAATCGAGTCCATGCGCAAGTTCGATCCCGCCAGTCAGCGGTCGTCAAACCCAGTCGATGAAGCATTGCTTCTGCCGCTGACGGAAACGCCCGTCACGGAAGAATTGCTTGCTTCGATCAACGCGCGGCTCTCGGGAAAACGCATTACGGGAGCGCCGGAGATTGTGGAGCAGGCGGCGCGCGACTCCGGCGCAGGAGTTTTCCCAGGCTGGGAGTTCTACGCTCCCGTGGCGGGCGCCGACCGCAGCATTTTCGGATTGCTACCAGAAGCGCGGGTGATTCTCGACGAACCCGAAGCGCTGATGCAGGAACTCGACAAAGTCTGGGCCCGGATCGAAGAAGCGCACGAGCGCAGCGGAGTGGGGAACCTGGTTCGTCCCGCCGATCTTTATCTGACGCCAGAAAGCTGGCGCGAACAAACCGGGGCCCTCGCCGGAGCCGATTTCGAATACCTGGCACTGGCCCACGAGGACCACGAACAAAGACCGGAAGCCGCTTTTCTTTCGCAGCCCGCCACGCGCTTCCACGGCGCGGTGCCGGCCATGATCGAGCAGGTCCAGAAGCTGGTCGGCAGCGGCACGCAGGTAATTCTTGCGGCGCCGAATACCGGGGAAGTCGAGCGCCTGGCCGACATGTTCACCGAGTACAACGCCTCATATCGTCTGGGAAGCCGCACCCGCAGCGGAGAAAGCTATGCCGATGAAACCTCCTATTTCGCCGGTGACGTGCTCACCACGACGCTGCTGAAGGCTTACCTTCCCGACGGCTTCGTTTTGCCCGAAGCGCATCTCGCGATTTTTGGGGCACGCGACCTGTTCGACGAGTCGGACCTGGTAGCGGCGCGGCCGCAACGCCAGAAATCGAAAGTCTCGGCCTTCCTTTCTGACTTCCGCGATCTGCAGGTCGGCGACTATGTTGTCCACGTGGAGCACGGCATCGGCCAGTATCAAGGTCTGAAGGAAATCAATCAGGGCGACGGCGCGGCGGAATTCATGCTGCTCGAATATGCCGAAGCTGCACGGCTCTATGTTCCGCTTACTCGTCTCGATCTGGTGCAGAAATATCGCTCGTCGGAGGGCGCGAAGCCCGTCCTGAATCATCTCGGCAGCGCCGCTTGGGGCAAGACCAAAGCCCGCGTGCGCAAGGCGATGAAGGATATGACCGATGAGCTACTCAAGCTCTATGCGCAGCGCCAGTCCGCGCGCGGGCACATCTTTCCGGCCGATACCGAGTGGATGAAGGAGTTCGAAGATTCCTTCGAATACAACGAAACCGAGGACCAGGCGCAGGCCATCGCCGATGTGAAGCGCGATATGGAGTCGCAGCTCCCCATGGACCGCCTGCTGTGCGGAGACGTTGGTTATGGCAAGACAGAAGTAGCAATGCGCGCCGCTTTCAAGGCCCTGAGCGACAACAAGCAGGTCGCCGTCCTCGCGCCCACCACCGTCCTTGCCTTCCAGCACTATGAAACTTTCAAGCAACGGTTCGCGCCGTTTCCACTCACCGTCGAGATGATCAGCCGCTTCCGAACGTCCAAGCAGGTCAAAGAAATTTTGCAGAAAGTGGAAGCCGGCAAAGTGGACATCCTGATCGGCACCCATCGACTGCTCTCCAAGGATGTGAAGTTCGCCGATCTCGGCCTCCTGGTGGTGGATGAGGAGCAGCGCTTCGGCGTGCGCCACAAAGAGCGCATCAAGCAGATGCGCACCGAAGTGGACGTGCTCACCATGTCAGCGACGCCGATTCCGCGCACTCTGCATATGTCACTGGTGGGCCTGCGCGACATGAGCGTAATCGAAACGCCCCCCAAAGATCGCATGGCCATCCAGACGGTGGTCGCGAACTGGGACGAGAAGCTCATCCAGTCGGCAATCGAACAGGAACTCGACCGCGGCGGCCAGGTTTATTTCGTCCACAACCGAGTCGATACCATCGGGGAGATTGCGGCCAAACTTCAAACGCTGTCTCCGAACGCGCGTATCAGCGTAGGCCACGGCCAGATGGGCGAAGGGGAGTTGGAAAAAGTGATGCTCAAATTCATGCATCACGAGGCCGACATCCTGGTCTCGACCACGATTATCGAGAACGGCCTCGACATCCCGCTGTGCAACACGATCGTCATCAATCGCGCCGACCGGCTGGGCTTGTCGGAGCTTTATCAGCTTCGCGGACGGGTGGGCCGCTCGAATCGGCGCGCATATGCCTACCTGCTCTTGCCCGCGGAGATTGAATTGACGCCCATCGCGCGCCGCCGCCTTGCCGCGCTGAAGGAATTTTCCGACCTCGGCGCCGGATTCAAGATCGCGGCCCTCGATCTCGAACTGCGAGGCGCGGGCAATCTTCTCGGCGGGGAGCAAAGCGGCCACATCGAAGCCGTGGGCTTCGAACTCTACACCCAGATGCTGGAGCGCGCCGTCCGTGAAATGAAGGGTGAGGCGGGCGTTGAAGTCACGGAAATCCAACTTAATCTGGGGCTCAATATCCGCATTCCGTCCGACTACATCACGGAAGAGAATCAGCGTCTGCGGATGTACAAGCGCGTCGCCGGAGTGGAGACCGAATCGCAGCTGCACGACGTGCGCGCAGAGCTGATCGATCGCTACGGCGAGACACCCAGGGCGGTCCGCAACCTGCTTGAATACGCCGCGCTTAAACTGCAGGCGATGCGGGTCGGCGCAAACGCAATTGAGCGCAAACGCGAATTCATGAACATCAAGTTCAGCCAGACTGCTTCGATTGATCCGGGTAAGCTGGCGCGCTTTGTGGCATCGCAGCGAGGAACGCAATTCACTCCGGACGGTACGCTGAAGTTCTCGATCAAGATCAACAGCGCCGAAGGAATATTGCAAACGCTACGCGATCTGTTGGAAGAGCTGGAAGCGCACGAAGAAGCAGTCCAGCAATAAACTGCAGCAGCTACAATGGTTCCGCAAGGAGTCCGATGCACGACCGACGAACGAACAGCGACCGCCGCAAGATCCGGAGGGTCCGCAAAGCCGTTTTCCCCGCCGCAGGATTGGGCACCCGCTTTCTCCCCGCCACCAAAGCTCAACCGAAAGAGATGCTGCCGCTGGTCGATAAACCGATCATCCAGTATGGCGTGGAAGAGGCCGTGGCGGCGGGATGCGACCAGATCATCATTGTTACCGGGCGCGGCAAGAGCGCCATCGAAGATCATTTCGACGTCAGCTACGAGCTGGAAAAAATGCTCGAAGAAAAAGGCAAGCATGATTTGCTCAAGATCGTCCGCCAGATCTCGGACATGATCTACGTGGCCTACGTGCGTCAAAAGGAGGCGCTGGGCTTGGGACACGCCGTGCTTACCGCGCGTGAATTGATTGGCGACGATCCTTTTGCCACGCTGCTTGCCGACGATGTCATCGATGCGAAAGTCCCGGTGCTCAAGCAACTGATGGACGTCTTCGACGAGAAGCACTGTTCCGTGATCGCGACGCAAATCGTCGACGGGCCGGCGATTTCTTCCTACGGCGTGCTGAAGGCGAAAGAGGTTGCGGGCTCCGGCGGCAAACTCTACGAAGTTCTCGACCTGGTGGAAAAACCGAAGCTCGAGGATGCGCCTTCGAATCTGGCCGTGATCGGACGTTACATTCTGACCCCGACGGTTTTCGAAACTCTCTCGGACATCAAACCGGGCGCGGGCGGCGAATTGCAGCTCACGGACGGGCTGCGCGGGCTGCTGCAGCGCGAGAGGATGTATGCCTATGTTTACGAGGGCCGCCGCTTCGATACCGGTGACCGACTCGGCTTCCTCAAAGCTACGGTGGAGTATGCGCTGAAACGCGAAGATCTGGGCGGGCAGTTCCGGGAATATCTGAAAACTTTGAAGCTATGAGCAACGTCAACGCCCGCGGCTGCGCTTACTCTTCCATCGCTGAGTGCAGCTTCTGTGATTTCTCTTCCACGCCGCGGGCGAGTTTCTCTTTGTGTGTTGCCAGTTTCTTCGCGATCGCAGAATCCGCGAGCCCGAGTATCTGGGCTGCCAGAATTCCTGCATTCGTTGCGCCCGGGCGGCCGATGGCGACCGTCGCCACCGGAATGCCGGCGGGCATTTGCACCGTCGCGAGCAGGGAATCCATCCCCTGCAGGGAAGTGGAAGGAATCGGGACGCCGATGACGGGCAAGGTTGTGTGCGCGGCGATTACGCCGGCCAAGTGCGCCGCTCCGCCCGCGCCTGCGATGATTACGCGAATGCCCCGACCAGCGGCCTTGCGCGCGTAATCTGCCGTACGATCGGGCGAGCGATGGGCCGAAGTCACATCGATCTCATACGCAATCCCGAATTCGTCGAGAGCTTTCCCCGCTTCGCGCATGATCTCCAGGTCGGAGTCACTTCCCATGACGATTGAAACAAGTGGCTTACTCATAGTTAGAAATCCATCTCCTACGAAGTGAGAACTGGTGCTAGCTTTTCTTCAGCGCCCGTGCCGCAATGTCTTTGCGATAGTGCGCGCCGTCAAATCCGATCTTCGCACAAGCCTCATAGGCGCGCTGCACCGCCATTTGCAACTCAGGAGCGCGTGCCGTCACCCCGAGCACGCGGCCGCCGGAAGTGTAGAAAGCTTCGTCACGTTGCGAGGTGCCGGCGTGAAAGACTTTAACTCCGTCCAGCTTCGCGGCGTCTTCAAGGCCGGTAATTGTCTTCCCCGCCTCGTAGGTTCCGGGATAGCCGCCCGAAGCCATCACCACACATACGGCCGCATCGTTCGACCACTTGAAATCGCCGTCGCTGGTGCGGCCGTCGATCGACGCTTCCATCGCCTCGACCAAGTCGCTCTCGAGGCGCATCAAAATGGGCTGCGTCTCCGGATCGCCGAAGCGGCAGTTGAATTCGAGCACCATGGGACCGCGCGCAGTCATCATCAGACCGCAATAAAGCACGCCTTTATACTCCGCACCTTCGGCCTTCATGCCGGCGACGACCGGTCGCACGATGTGAGCGAGCAGCCAGTCGCGCATCTGGTCATCCACGATGCTCGGCGTGGTATAGGCGCCCATGCCGCCGGTGTTCGGGCCGGTGTCGCCGTCGCCCACGCGCTTGTGATCTTGCGCCGCGACCAGCGGCGCTACCCGCTCGCCGTCGCTCACGACCAGAAACGAAAGTTCGTCGCCTTGGAGAAATTCTTCAAGCACGACCCGCGATCCTGCCTCACCCAGCATTCTGCCGCTGAGCATTTCGTTGGCAACGGTTGAGGCTTCATCCTTACTCTTGGCGATGACCACGCCCTTGCCGGCAGCCAGTCCGTCGGCCTTTACCACGATCGGAGTGTGGAAATGCGGCAGCGCATCACGCACCTGCTCCGACGAATCGCAGATCGCATAGTGCGCCGTGGGAATGCGGTGACGCTGCAGGAATTCCTTGGCAAA
>Ga0070761_10002794_pt1 | contig 10629 bp, 10 predicted proteins | sample HubBroMetageREF1_FD_66724 | JGI IMG/M metagenome (GOLD analysis project Ga0070761, IMG submission 66724) | Reference soil microbial communities from the Hubbard Brook experimental Forest, New Hampshire, USA - Hubbard Brook CCASE Soil... | ecosystem: Environmental > Terrestrial > Soil >...
AAACGCTGGCCAATTTGGAAGACAACCTGCTGCTGTTCTTCACCGGCTTCACGCGCTCGGCCTCGGCGATCCTCGAAGAACAGGACACGCGGACGCGCCAGCACGACGCCGATATGATCGCGCAATTGCACGTGGTCAAACAACTCGGCTGCGAGAGCAAAACGGCGCTGGAGCGCGGCGATCTGCGCCGCTTCGCGGAGCTGATGCACGTGCATTGGGAGCACAAGAAGGCGCGCTCGCGCTCCATGACCAATGCGCACATCGACGAGTATTACGAGTTGGCGCGGCGCAACGGCGCTTTGGGCGGCAAGCTGATCGGCGCGGGCGGCGGCGGCTTCCTGATGCTCTACACCGAAGACAAAACCCGCCTGCGGCGTGCCATGCGCGCCGCCGGACTGCGCGAAGTGCGGATGCGCTTCGATTTCCAGGGCACCACTGTGCTGGCGCAATCGTGAGCGCAATCTTGGGAGAAATGCCGCCGGTCGCGATTCTGGCGGGTGGTCTGGGCACGCGGCTCTATCCGCTGACCGAACGCCTGCCTAAGGCGCTGGTCGAAATCAACGGCGAACCCTTCCTGGCGCACCAGTTGCGGCTGTTGCGCGCGCGCGGCGTGGAACGGGTGGTGCTGTGCATCGGGCAGCTTGGCGAGCGCATCCGCGAGTACGCCGGGGATGGCGCGCGCTTCGGCCTGGCGATCGACTACTCGCTCGACGGTCCCGCGTTGCGGGGAACCGCGGGCGCCGTGCGCAACGCTCTGCCGCTGCTGGGCGACGCGTTCTTCGTGGTGTATGGCGATTCGTACCTGCCCTGCTCGTATCGCGACGTCGCGGAGGCATTCCGCGCGGCCGGCCAACCCGGTTTGATGACCGTCTATCGCAACGAAGGCCGCTGGGATGCGAGCAACGTGGAGTTCGCCGATGGCCGCATAGTGGCCTACGATAAGAAGAACAGGACGGAACGCATGCAGCATATCGATTATGGACTAGGCGTTTTTGGCCGAGCGGCTTTCGAGGGGCCACACGCCGACCTGGCTGATCTGTATTCCGACCTGCTGCGCCGCAATCGACTGGCCGCGGTTGAGGTGCACGAGCGATTCTACGAAATCGGCTCGTTCGACGGCATCGCCGAGCTATCGCGATACTTGGCTTGAGCGGCTTGCAGCCCGCCTCACGAATCTGTCTTTTCAGCCGGTTTTTTTCAGCCCCTCGCGGATGGCTCGCTTGAGCACGGTCTGGTAGCCGACGCCGGTCTTTCCGGCGATCTGTTCGGCACGCTCCAGGTCCGCGATCGGTATACGAATCGAAATGGCGCGCGTGGCGCGTTCCTTGGCCTGTTCCATGAGTTGTTGCAGGACTTTGGGATCTGTCTTGGCTGCCTGCAGGCCGGACGACCGTCCGAGGCTCCCGGCCCGCAGCGCGCGAACGAATTCGCGCTGCGTTTGCCGGCGGCCCTCCTGGGTAGCATACCAGCCGGCCTCCTCGGCTTCGGATTCGAACCTCGGGACGTTAGTCGATTTGCGGGGCATATCTTCTCCTCTCCGCGGCATTCATTCCGTAAGCAGTCACGGTGCGGAACAGCTTGCGGCGAACCGTGAAGACTACGACGAGGTAGCGGTTGGATGCTGTTTTTGCCGAAGAGCTTCCATCGCTTTTCGCGCTTGATGGTCCGGCGTCCCAATCAAAGCCTTGGATCTCGGCCATCCGTATTGAGTATATACGATGATTGTATATACAGTCAATAGCACCGGCCACGCCGCGGCGGCCTGACGCTCTCCAGACACGCCGGGCGCTCCGTTAGAATGGAATCATTAGTTGCCACCATGAGCTTCGCCGAAGAATACATTGCCGAATCCGCCGAAGTCCTGCGCCGGCTGGACGCAGGCGTCATCGAAAAGCTGGCGCTCCTGCTAGCCGCCACCCGCGCGCGCGGCGGACGCTTGTTCATCCTGGGCGTGGGCGGCAGCGCCGCCAATGCCTCGCACGCGGTCAACGATTTTCGCAAAATCTGCGGCATGGAAGCATATTGCCCTACCGACAACGTTTCCGAACTGACAGCCCGCACCAACGATGAAGGCTGGGCTACGGTGTTCGAAGCGTGGCTGCGCGTCAGCCGTCTGGGCGCCGCGGATTGCGTGCTCGTCTTTTCAGTAGGTGGCGGCAATCTCGAAAAACAAGTCAGCCCGAATTTGGTTTCCGCGCTGCAATATGCGAAGTCCGTGGGGGCGGCCATTGGCGGGGTGATCGGCCGCGCCGATGGCTACACCGCGCAAGTCGCGGATGCCTGCGTGATCGTCCCCGCGGTGAACCCTTCGCACATCACGCCGCACGCCGAAGCCTTCCAGGCGGTCGTATGGCACCTGCTGGTGTCGCATCCGGCGCTGAAAGCCGCCGAAACCAAGTGGGAATCGCTACGATGACTCGGGCTGTGTTCTTGGATCGCGACGGCGTGCTGACCCGCGCGCTGGTCCGCGACGGCAAGGCCTACGCACCCACCACCCCCGCCGAAATGGAAATCGAAGCGGATGCGCCGGTAGCCCTAGCGCGTTTGAAGGCTGCCGGCTTCCTGCTGGTGGTGATCACGAATCAGCCGGATGTGGCGCGCGGCATCACCCGCCGCGAGGACGTTGAGACCATGCACGCCGCCTTGCGCGCCGCCCTGCCGCTGGACGCTTTCTTCGTCTGTTATCACGACAACGCGGATGGGTGCGAGTGCCGCAAGCCCCGGCCGGGCATGCTGCTGGAGGCTGCCGCCGCGCACCACATCGATCTGGCCCGAAGCTTCATGATCGGCGACCGCTGGCGCGACGTCGACGCCGGGGTGGCCGCGGGTTGCCGCACTATTTGGATCGATCGCGGTTACGACGAGCAGGCGCCCGCCCGCCCGCCCGATGCGCGTGTCGATAGCCTGCGCGCCGCGGCCGATTGGATCGTCGGCCCGGCAATCGCTGGCTGACGCGCACGGAGCGATCAGATCCGGTGAAACGCCTTCAGAATCTCCCGCATGGAATACTGCAATGCAATCGGCCGCCCATGCGGACAGCTCATCGGGCAATCCGTGGCCGCCACCGCGCGCAACAGCCACTCCATCTTGGCGTGATCCAAGCGCGTGTTGATTTTGATCGCCGCGTGGCAGGCGATGGAAGCCGCCATAGAGCGCCGCACATCCTCCAGCGATAGGCCGCGAAACTCCGACTCGGCCGTCTCCAGAATCTCTCCGAGCACCTTTTCCAGGTCCGCCGGCCCCACCGCCGCCGGCGCAGCGGTCACCGCGATGGTGCGATTGCCAAATGGCTCGCTCTCGAATCCGATGGCGTTCAACTCATCGGCGATGCGCGCGTATTCGATCTGCTGCCCCGGCGTCAGTTGCACGATCAGGGGCATCAGCAGGCGCTGCGTTTCCACATTGCCCGCCGCGCGCTGTTTCAGCACGCGCTCAAATAGAATGCGCTCGTGCGCCACGTGCTGGTCGATAATCCATAGGCCACCGCGCCCGGCCGCGATGATGAAGCTCTCGTGGAGTTGGCCCAGAGGCCGCATATCCGACAGGGCCCCTAACGACGCATCCGAAACCGGCAGTGCGTCGAGCGGGAAAGCGCCATGCGTCTCGGGCATGCGCAACCGCACAGCCGAGGGCGGCGCGTCCGCCAGCGCAATAGGTGGGCCGCCGAAATCCAGGCGCGGCGCAGGACCGGCCGCCGGCCGCAACGCGAAATCCGGTAGGACAGGCATCCCTGCCTGTCCCGGGCTTTCCGGCGGGACAGGCTGGGAAGCCTGTCCTACCTCGGGCATTTCAGTATCATGGAGAGGCTGGGAAGCCTGTCCTGCCAGCATCTGGGAGAATTCGGAATACGGCAGGCGCGCCCCCGGCTGCACGCTGGCCGCCGGCGAAAACGCGGGCGCCGGACGCGTCTCGATCAGCCGCTCGCGAATCGTATCCCGCACGAAATCGTGTACGAACGATTGGTGCCGGAAGCGCACCTCGGTCTTCGACGGATGCACATTCACATCCACCTCGTCGCAATCGCATTCCAGAAACAGCAGCGCGAATGGAAACGAGGCGGCCGGCATCAGATTGTAATACGCCGATGAAATCGAATGCAGCAGCAGCCGGTCGCGAATCAATCGCTGGTTCACGAAAATGAAAATCGAGTTGCGATTGCCCTTCTGCACCTGCGGGCGCGAGACGAAGCCGGTTAGCCGGAAGGTTTTGCTGGAAGGCTCCTCGGACTCGCGCCGGAATTCGGCGATGGCTTCCGATGGCGGCACATAAGGCGGCGGCAGTTCCAGCCGCTGTTCGCGCGTGCCCAAGTCCACCAGTTCCTCCAGCGTCTTGCCTCCGAACACCTGGAAGACGCGCTCGCGCATCGTGGGGACCGGCGTCACGGCCAGCAACTCGCCCGCGCCGCTCGAGAGCCGGAATGTTTTCTCCGGATGCGCCAAGCTGTAGTGCGTTACCAGCGACGCAATGTGCGCCAGTTCGGTCTGCTCGGAGCGCAGAAACTTCTTGCGCGCCGGCACGTTGAAGAACAGGTCGCGCACCGTGACGGCCGTGCCCCGCGCCAGCGCCACTTCGTCGCAATGGAGCATTTTGCCGCCCGCGATCTCCACGCGCGTGCCGGTGGTCTCGTCCTCCGAACGCGTCTCCAGCAGCAGGCGCGACACCGAGGCGATGGAGGGCAGCGCTTCGCCGCGAAAGCCCAGCGTGGAAATGGATAGCAGATCCTTCACATCGCGCAGCTTGCTGGTGGCGTGCCGCTCGAAGGCCAGCAGCGCGTCGTCGCGCAGCATGCCGCAGCCATCGTCTGAGATGCGGATCAGCCGCCGGCCGCCGCTCTCCACCTCCACGCGCACCTCGGTCGAGCCGGCGTCCAGGGAGTTCTCCAGCAGCTCCTTTACTACGGAAGCGGGCCGCTCCACCACTTCGCCCGCCGCGATCTTGTTGGCTACTTGATCGGGAAGAACGCGAATACGGCCCATTTAATCTGCCCCTGGCCTGAACACTTTCACCTCCAGCCCGGCAATCGCCCTGAAGCGGCGCGCATTACCGGTCGCCAGCGGCAGCGCTGCTTCCCGTGCCGTGGCGGCAATCAGCGCGTCCGCGACCCGCAACCCTTGTCCCAACGCGTGCGCTTCGATCAAGCTGAGGGCCACATGACCGATGGACTCGCTAACCGAAACGAGCCGAATGCCGCTCTGCTGAATGAATTGGTGAATCGTTTTGATCTCGCCGCGCGACCGCGCGCCTTGCAGCAGTTCCATTGCGGAAACGATCGAGGCAGCGCGATCGGACTGCGATTCGATAAGCCGCGCCGCCCGGCTGTCTCCCCGCAGAAACCAGATCAGTACATCCGTATCAAAGATCATCGTAGCGCCCACGCCGCAACTGCCGGACATAAGCAGGTACGTCTTTCAAATCGGCCCGGTCCTTCCACATGCCGAACGCCGGATGGGAGACGAGACTCCCCTTTTTCTCAACGCCAACCGGCGTGAGGCGCGCCTTTTCCTTACCCCGGTAAAGTACGGTCACGGTCTCGCCGCGATCAAGCGCCTGCAACACGTCCTTCATACGGTAACGGAGATCCACAACGCTCGCTTTCATGTCTACTCTCTAATATGCAGTATAATGCAACGTCTGCTGCGGTTGTTGGTGCGAAGCTCATCGCCCGAGATCCGGACCGACGCCGAGGGCCTTTCCCAGCCGAAGCCAACGGGACGACTTCAGGGCATTCGAGAAGGCGCGCGCGGCCGACACCTGTTCCACCAGTTCCGTTACGCTGCCGGCGCACAGCGTGAACGGGGCGCGCATGGCGATAACCGGCAGCGAACAGGGGGCCGCGTAGACCACGCCGAAGTTAGGGTTTCCGGCGGGATCGAACCGCACGATCGGAAATCCGGCGGCGGCCAGCTCCGAACGGATGCTCTGGTCCGAGAAGAAACGGCGCTCCAGCGTCGAGCCGATTCCGCCGTGGAACTTGAGCTGGTCGAACACGCGGTACTCGCCGCTGGTGGACCGGCCCACCAGCACGATTCGGCCATCGATCTCGGCGAACGCCGAGCCGGCCAGTTCGGGGTAGTGCTCGAGGGTGCTCGTCCCCAGCGAATATGGGACGGTGACAATCAGGACGCCGGTGGGCTTCAGCAAGGCGCCCAGCGTGGCGAAAGCGCGGCAGGCCGGGTCCGGCACGTGCTCCAAGACGTCGCTGCAGACGACGAAGTCGTATCTGCCGAATTCCTTCTCGTCGGGCTGCAACAGATCGAAATGCGGAGCCCGATCATAGTAGGTATTGGTGTAGCTGAAGCGGCTCTCGAGGCGGTCGGAGTAGGTGTCGGAGTCGCTGATGCCCAGCCCGCGAACGCTCTTCAACGTCGGAAAATCCGGGAGTTTCAGGTCGAGGCCGAAAAGGGCGCGGGACAGCGCGAGCACAACCGAACGGAACCGTATCGAGGAATGGCAGCGGCCGCAGGTGGGCCGCTCGCGCTCGCCCACGTCCGCCGTTGAAGCGGTGTGCGCTCCACAGATGTTGCAGGCGAATGCCCCGAGTGGCTCGTGGGCGGCGGGCTTCTGCTCTTCCTTCATGTGCGGTATGGCGGTCTACTCTCCACCATACTGCATTGGAAACAAGAAGAAGGACAGGCCGGGAGGCCTGTCCCACCAAAGAAAAACCGCATCGGAGATTGCTCTGAGGACCGGCTAGAGCCTCCTGCCGATGCGGCTCGCCCAGGTCGGGCTGGGGTCCGGCGGCGGACCATCTGGATGGACCGGCATTCCTGGTAAGGTCCGCGTCCAAACTTTCCTCGCCACGAATGCCAGATGACTACCGCAACCGCAGACCCCCGGGGAGATCGTATAAGAGCGCTTAACAAAAAAACCCCTCTGTTGCAACCAACAATGGAAGACTGGCGAGCCCAAGTACTGTTACCGACACCGGCTCCCGCAAGCACGCTGTCCTGTTGCGCTCGTTACTCTTCCGCTGCCTGTTGCAGCAGAGGGCAGGTTAAAAGTTACTTCGCCAATTCATCACCGAAAATAGCAACCGGATCGCCAAGTGTCAATCCTATGTATCCTGCTGAAATAGCGCAACGTCCGGGAATGCACTTTTCCACTGGCCGTGGCCGGGTGGGCGGGCAGTGTGTCGCTATGACACAATCAGGGTGAATGTATTTTCGCCGGATCTCCGCGCCGATGTTGGCGGTGGCCGCCATGGCCGGCATGGCTCCCAGCATCGCTCTCGGTCAGCAGGAAGCCCATGCCGAAAGCCTGCGCGCCGACGCCGCACATCCCCGTATTTTCCTGGGCGCCCGGCGGCTCCGGCTGCTGCGCCGGGAGCGCGAGCGCCAGTCCCTGCGCTGGAACCAGTTTCACCTGCTGATGGCCGGTAAGGCGCCTATGCCCGAACCCGGGTTCGCCGAGGCCTTGTATTATCAGGTGTCCGGCAGCACCGAAACCGGGCAGCAGGCAGTTGCGTGGGCGCTTGGCCCCGGCGCCGACCTGCGCCAACTGGCGTTGGTGTTCGACTGGTGCCAGGATATTCTCACCGTGTCGCAATCCAAGGCCCTAGCCGCCAAGCTCGCGCGGGGCATTCAGCAAAGCCAGCGCGATCCCTCCGTGTCCGCAGTCCGGTCCCGTCTGCTGGCCGCGGTGGCGTTATCGGGGCACCTGCCGGACGTCCCGGAGTTGGAGATCGAACGGGTGGTGCGCAAGTGGTGGGAAGGCGAGATCCTGCCGGCCATCAACAGCGGCCACGAGGTGGTCAAGCGCGACGACGTTTATGCTCTGATGGAAATCCTCCACGTGGCCAGCGACAACTTCAGCCTGGATCTGCGCGAGGCTGCCCCGCGTTTCTTCGCCGATTTGCCCACTGTGCAGATTCTCAGCTACTATCCCGCCACATTTCCGGCGGGTGAAAACGACTACCGCATCCCTGCCGCGCCGCATACGGACGGCGAGCCCGATTTGCGGCGCGCGGCCCTCTCCCGCGCCGCCGAATTCAGCATGGTGGCTTTCGATAGCAACGCGCCCGGCAGCCAGATCCTGCAAGGCTGGCTGATGAACGACCATTTCCTGCTGCGCGGCACCTTCGGCGCCCCCTATGAGTTTCTGTGGGCCAATCCTTACCAGCCGGGCCTCAGCTATTTCCAAGCGCCGCTAGTGGTGCACGATGCCCTCTTCGGACGCTTATTCGTGCGCTCCAACTGGGACGAATCCGCGGCTTGGCTGGGATACTTCGGCGGCGAGTTGCAAATGTTTCAGGATGGCAGCGTCACGGTCCTCGATCCGCACGTTGCCGCGGAGCCTCTGGATCTGGTCCGCGCGGTGATTCTCTTCGGCGCGCACACGCAAAAATTCACGATTTCACCGGAAGGAAAGCAGCCCGTTTTCGTAGTGGGACTCAAACCCCGGCGAAACTACCTGATTGAAGTGGACGACGAAGAGTTGTCGGAAGCCCAGAGCGACCCCGGAGGAATCCTGGAACTGGATGTGCCGCACGATCGGGAGGCCGGCGTGCGCATGCGGGAGGCGCCCCCGTAGCGCCTCTATGAAATTACGCTAGATCGCAGTCGGGGAGGCTGGCGAACGCCTTGCGAATGAAAGCCCTGTCCTCAGCGGCCGGCTGAAGCTTGGCCATCAGGCGGCAGGCTTGCTGCCAAGTCGTCTTATGAGATCCCGTTTCGGCGCGTGCGATTGCCACAGCCGCCTCGTAAAGCCGCGCGGCATCCGCATACATTCTTTGGATGAGAAATACTTCGCCGGCCGTTGCAGTCATCCAATAATCGCCTGGGTGCGGATCGGTTCCCACGATCTCCTGAACGCGCTGGGCATATTGGGCGGCGCGCTTCAAGTCGTCCTCCGTCCCTAAGAAAACGCTTTTTGCGGCTGCGTTGATCCCCGTATAGTAATCGTCTTGAGCGCCGTCGAAAGCTTCCGCGTAGAGGTCTCGCGATTGTTTCAGATCGCTCACGTCCCCAGACTTCTCGTATCGATCCATCCATGTTCTTCCATAAATTCCGAGCGTCTCCGGATCGCGTTCTCCCTTTTCGTACAATTCTCCCAAGATCTCCTGAGCGGTTGCGAGATCCTCGCCGGCGCCCCGGCGAGCAAGCGCCAGAGCCCGTAACTGTTTTGGTCTAATCGCTTGCGAGAATCGCTCCTCCAATTGGAGGAGCATTTGAATCGCCTCATCGTAGCGCTCCAATTTTGTCAGACCCTCGGCAGCTTTACATCCGAGGGCCGCGGAAGTATGCCACGCCAAACCGCCCTCCTTAAACAAAGCCGCCAGACGGTCGGGATTTTTGTTGCGAATAGCCGCTCCGATTTTCGCGCCGGCATCCTGCGCGATTTGATCCTGCTGTAGCGCGAAGTGAGCTGCTGGTTCACTCAACGGTAAGCCCACGACCGCATGCAGCAGGCGCAATAATTCACCGCCATTTGGTCCATCGGGGTAGGCGCTGAAGTCCAGGAAGAGGCGGCTCTCGGCAAATGCCGGCAGCTCCGATTTATCGAGTCTGACGGGAACGAACTGGAACCCCTTCTTGCGCGCGGCCTGTCGTTCCATTACTGGGTATTCGCGGGCTACCCATTCCGAGTCGCGTGTAGCGGCGGACCAGACCAGCACTCCAGCCTGACTCGTTTGCAGCGCTTGCTCGAGGTTCACCGTAAGCTCGTCTCCGGCTTTCAAAACGCACTGATCCAGGAAAACCTTATGCCCTTGCTGTTTCAGAACGTCGTATAGATTCAGCACCCACGCCCGGTTTACGGATCTGTACGATAAAAAAACATTCCATCGATCGGTTCCGTCCAGGTCCCTCGGCTTAGGGGAACTCTTGATCCATTCTTCGGGAAGAGGCACAACGCGTCTCCTATATCAGTCTCGAAATACCAGAATACCTCCGAGTTCGAAAGGCGGGTCCTGGAGGACCCGTGCAGACCTAGAGGTCCGCCCCACTAACGCGAGGCTACAGTAGCCGTCGCGCCCGCCGACAGGAATACCACCAGCGAGAGCGCCGCCAGCAATCCGGCAAACATCGCCAGGCCCTGGTTGTCCGATTCCGTCTGCCAGTCCTTGGTGAACATCCGGTACACGCAGGCCAAAGCGATCAGCATCAGCATAGGGTTCGACGTCATCAGCCAGAGCCCGGCCGCCGCGAAAAGAACCACGCCGCGCTGATACCGGGTCAAGGAATGCACGCCGCGCGATCCATCCAACTGCCACACCGGAATCAGGTTGAACAGATTGATCACCGCGCCAAAATTTGCGATGACGCCCCAGATTCGCACGTGCGTTACTTGATAGATCCCCAGCGCAGCCAAGGCGGCGCCCAGCCCGTATACCGGTCCGGCCAGCCCCACGCGCGCGTCCGGGATGGGCGGCAACCGGACCCCCCGAAGCTGAATGAACGCGCCAAGTCCGGGGATAAACATGGGCGCGCTGGCGGGCAAACCATATCGCCGGATGCAGGCGACATGTCCCATCTCATGAATGTAAATCGAGGCCACGATCCCCAGCGCCAACGCCCAGCCATAAATGCTCCAGTACACGCCCAACGAGAGCAGCATCGTGAGCAGGGTCCCCATCTTCGCCAGCCCGAGCAGCAGGAACTTGCCCTTGGCCAGAATCAAAAGTAGGGCCGG
>Ga0070761_10002795_pt1 | contig 10626 bp, 13 predicted proteins | sample HubBroMetageREF1_FD_66724 | JGI IMG/M metagenome (GOLD analysis project Ga0070761, IMG submission 66724) | Reference soil microbial communities from the Hubbard Brook experimental Forest, New Hampshire, USA - Hubbard Brook CCASE Soil... | ecosystem: Environmental > Terrestrial > Soil >...
GGATTGCCCAGATAGCGATGCAGCGGCGGCATGGCGCCAGGGCGGATGCCGCCCCAGAAGCGATGGCCGATTACCAGCGTGTTGCCCGCGCGCAGACCCTCGACAAAGGCGTCAAGTCGTGAAAAGTCGTAGCTGTCGTCGGCATCGGCCATGATCACGAAGCGACCTCGCGCCGACTCGATGCCGCCCAGGAGCGCGCTGCCGTAGCCCTTGCGTGCAATGCAGACCACGCGGGCTCCGGCGCCCTGGGCGAGTTCCGGGGAACCGTCGCTTGAGCCGTTGTCAGCGACCAGCACTTCGCCCGCAATGCCCGTGCGGTCCAGAAATCCGCGCGCCTTGCGCACGCAGGTGGCGACCGTCTCCGCCTCGTTGAGGCACGGCATCAGGATCGTCAGTTCCAGCGGCTGAGCATCCGGGGCCGTGGCGCCGCTTGCCGTGGGTAGTAGGTTGGGGACTTGCGCGGCGGCAAGTCTGGCTGCTGAATCCATGGGTTCGCTGACTCGAACTGGCGCGAGCGGCTCTGGTTGCGTATAGCGTGGATTATGTCAGCGCGAGCTTCCGGACCGGTGTGACCCGCTCGGCAGATGATGGCGGCCAAGCCGAGCCTGCGAGAGTGGTGAAAGCCAAGCCCATGCCGCGGCATCAGTTGGGCCGCGAGACAATAAATGATATATTATTCAAGTAGTTAGGAAATACCCATCCTTGCCCCTTTATACCGACCCTCGGCCCCCGCGTTACCGTCGCGACTCCCGCTGCCGCTAGAATCCGCGGCAGGACGATCACCCCATAACAACAACCGGGATCGGCTTGGGGTCCCGCAACCAGGAGAAAGACCTTGATCCACTACATCTGGATGTTCGTCGTGGGTATCGTCGTGGGCCTGATTGCGCGCTTCATCATGCCGGGCGCTGAGCACATGGGCCTGATCATGACGGGCATTCTCGGCATCGTAGGGTCCTTCGTCGGGGGATTCATCGCCCGCCTGTTCAGCAAGCCCCCCGAGGGCGCGCCGTTCCACCCGGCCGGAATCATCATGTCCGTCATCGGCGCACTCATCGTGCTGTTTGTCTACGGCAAGATGGGCTGATCCCTTAAGTGGCTCCGCGGTGGCGGCGTCACGGGACGTGGCCACCGCCCGACCCCAAGCGCGCGATCATTCAGCGACCAAAAGGCCTGCTGCGCGCGCAGCGGCACTCAGGTCGCAGGCTTTCCGGGGTGTGGTAGGATGCGCGCCCCCCGACGGGCCAGTTTCCCGCGGTGCGCCCGTAGCTCAGTTGGATAGAGCGCCTGGCTACGAACCAGGAGGTCGGGAGTTCGAATCTCTCCGGGCGCGCCAATAAATCAAATAGTTACGCGCTCGCTGAACTGCGAGATTGTCCGGCCGTCCTTGACGTCAAATGGGGTTCTTAGCGCGTATGCGCAGGCAGCGCGTTCCTAGAGTCCGCCGCCTCTTCTGCCGCGATATCCATACACGAGAAAGGCAACCACAAGGGCGATAACGATCAATCCGATCGGACCGATTCCCCAGCCCGCACCCATACCCCAATACAGACCTCCGCCACCACCAAATAGCAGCAGCAGAACTATCAAAAGGATCAGCAGATCCATTAGCGTCTCCTGTTGGCAATGAACTCCAGTCGGCTCCGATTAAAGCCTGATGAGATTCATACAGTCTGTGCGCTATCGAACCCTTGCGCGGGCGTAGCGGAAAGTGCCCGGCGTTACCGCGCCGCCGCCCGGGGCAACTTGAATTCGGGATCTACGAACTCATCGACCCGTGCGCCCAATAGGCCCCTGAGCTCATCCCCGGAGATCACGTCGCGCTCCAGTAACCGTTGAGCCAAGCCATCGAGTTGCGCGCGGTTCGCCTTAAGCAGCTGCTGGCAGCTTGCCTGGGCTTGCTCGAGCAACAGGCGAGCTTCCCGCAGAACAGCGGATTGGATGTCCGGCCCGAGCAGCTCTTTGGGGACACCCGCCACGCTCAACAGGCCGAACGCATCGGAGAACCCGAGCGAGCCAACCATGTTGATGGCGAGTTCCGATGCGCGTTTGAGGTCGTCGGAAGCACCCGTGGAGACGCTGTCGAACACCAACAACTCAGCTTCGCGCCCCGCCAGCATCATCGCCAACCGGCTCGTGAGTTCGGATTGCTTGTACAGCGGGTCCTCGGTGTCGCGGGTGAGGTAGGTCACGCCCAGTGCCCGACCGCGCGGTTCGATCGTGACCCGCTCAACGATGCCCGCCTTGAGCAAATGTCCTACCAATGCATGGCCTGACTCGTGGTACGCAAGACGGTCTCTCAAGTCCTGCGTAAACAGGTCCTTGATCGCAGAGACTTCACCGCCCAGCTGATGGGTCTCGATCGCGCCCAAGAAATGTTCGCTGGTCACTTGCGGCTCGTGAGCTTCGGCTGCCGTAGACGCAGCCTTGTTCACGGTATTGGCAATATCGGCTGGCGACATGCCGGCCGTCATGCGCGCCAAGACCGCGGTGTCGGCGCGTCCGTCATGCGCTAACTTCCTTATGTACAGGTCGAACAGTTTCTGACGCTCAGGCAGGGTGGGTAGCGTGAGGCGCACCAGCATGTCGAATCGGCCGGGCCGGCACATGGCCTCGTCGATGTTGTCCTCATGATTGGTGGCCGCCACCACCACCACGTTGTCCAGTGGGTCGAACCCATCCATCTCCACCAACACGCGGTTGATGATGCGATTGAGCTCCGATTCGGCCCCGCCCATATCGCGGCCGTGGCTGCGTTTGCCGATACCATCCACCTCATCGATGAACAACACGCACGGCGCGTTGCGGCGCGCGAGTTTGAAGAGCGCCTTGACCTTGTTGACTCCAGCGCCGTAGAAGGTCGCTGTAAAGTACGAGCCATCGACCGAGATGAAATTGGCTTTACTTTCTCCCGCAAGTGCCTTGGCGAGAAGCGTCTTGCCGGTGCCGGGCGGCCCGACCAGCAACACGCCTCGGGGTGCCACGGCGCCGAGACTCGCGTAGTGCACGGGGTCCTGCATGAACGCTTTGACGCGGTTCAGCGCGGCCTTTGCCTCTTCTTGGCCGATGGCGTCCGTAAATTGGGTTTTGGGACGAATAGCAAGCCGGGAAGCGGCGCCACCCATACCGTGTTGCAGCCGAACGCTGAGGACGCAAGCGCCCACCAACGCGGCCACCAGCAGCACGGGCGACAGCAGGCCCCTGAGTATGTCCAGTAGACGGCGGCTAGCGGTTCGCGGGTCGACCTCGACACGCACCAGGGCGAAGCCGGCCTGAGCGCTCTTGTCGCCGAGCGAATCCAGCGCGGTTCCCGCACAGCCAAGCTCCGTACACCCCGGCACAATGGTGCTGCCCTTCTCGCCGCTCTTCAGCGTATAGAGCACGAGGCCGGGTTCGGCGCGATCCAGGCCGACCGCAGACAGATTGCCGGCATTCAGTGCGTTGCGAAATTCCGCGACGCTTTTTTGGTGCGTCAGCCAGCCATCCGGTGCTTTCTCGAACTGCAACGTCTCCGGGCTCTTGCGGGCATCGCTTTCCCGTGAAGCCTTTTTCGTTAGTGCAATGATGCCAAGCAGTAGAAACACGGCTACCAGGACCGCAATTGACAGCCGATAGTGGGAGCGCGCGACGTGCAGAAGTTTTTTGAGCATTGATCCTTTTATACGGCAAGAATGAAATGAACCTCCGACGGCATTTCGCATATTCACAAGGCGGTTGTGCGAGGTGGTCCCGGCAAACCTGACCAGCGCATGGGTGGCGGGCCTTTGCTTCGCCGATGCGGAAGGCAGCCGCGGCGCCCGAGCAGCAAGTGCACTCGGGTGCAAGACATTGAACGAGATAGAAAAACCTGTCCGTGCCGCATGGCGCTGCGTCCGCCCCGACACTATGAATCGGCCGCGCCTTCACCCTTGAGGAATTTGAGAACTTCGCCGAAAAACTCCTGCGGAACTTCGATCCACGGAAGATGCCCCGATCTTTCGAACACTCTGAGCTTCGACGCCTGGATTCCGGAATGAAGGTACTCGGCACCGCCGACCGGACAAACGCGATCTTCGCGGCCGTTGAGGATCAAGGTCCGAGCTGACACGCTTCCCAGGTTCAGTTTCGGCCGCAAGACAGATTGATCGCGAGCGAAGTTGGCGTGCCAAGCGTTCCAAGTCCACGCGGACGCCAATCCGGGAGCCGTCTTGAGAAATCGAGGCATCGCCTCGGTCGGATTAAAGAACATCCAAGGCCATTCGCGCAGCAGTTCCGTCCGGTATTCTTCATCGTCGTGGACCGCCGGGTCGGCCTCCAATGCTGCCATGGCCTCGGCGAAACGGGGATCCGACTTGGCCTCGACCCACTGCCTGTGAAACTCCTGTGACATCTGCGAGTAGTCAAAGCCTGGGATGGAGGATCCGACCACGATGAGCTTTTCTACGCGCATCGGATAGCGCATCGAGTAAGCCAAGGCAATTCCGCCGCCCCAGGAATGACCGAATAAGGTCATCGCCGAAAGACCCCAGTGTTGCCTCAACGCCTCGAGGTCGTCCGCCATCTGCGATACGGTGATCGTCGATGCGTCGGCGGGACGACTCGAGTGGCCGCTGCCGCGGGTATCGTAGAAGACCATCGTGAAATGGCTCAGCAGCGGCGCCAGCCCGTTGCGAAGGTACTCAGATCCAATTCCCCAACCGGGGCACTGTACGACGATCAGCGGTCCACTGCCTGCGACGAAGTACCAGAGACGGACATCGTTGACTACGACTACATGTTCGCCCGCGGACAGGTTGGATTCGACGCGCGGATTCCTATTCGAGGCGTAGGCCTCTCCGGACAGCACGATGGCGAATAAGATCCACGCCGCGAGATTCCGCATGCACGTCTCCTGAAAGCCTTTCAGTCACGCGACGCGAGAGCGTGTGGCGAGGTGGATCAGCCGCCGGCGAGCGCGGTCAGGCCGCCCTCATAGACGCCATCGACGGCCTTCTTGGCATCCGCATCGCTGGCACCCTTGGCCGAATAGTGTCCGCGCCAGGTGATCACCGAACCCGTACCTGATTTGGCGGCTTTGACGTGGATGGTCGACTCATAGTGCTCGACCGGCAGCGGACCGCTGACGATCTTGTACGTGTAGTAGTGGTGCTTGTCGCTCCAGCGGACCAGATGCTCGACGATCGTGCCACCGCCCTTGAGGGTCAGCGTCCGGTCCTTCTTGTCCGCGGACAGCTGACAGCCCGCAATCGCCGGATGCCATTGCGCAATGCCACAGAAATCGCCGATCTTTTGCCACACTGCATCGACGGATTGGGAGCTGGTTTTGGAAGCCTTCGATTCAACGGCCTGTGCCGCCGTCGCCGCCGCAAACAAAGCCAATGCAACGATTACAGACTGATAGCGCGCACGCATGAGACAACTCCTCTGTTGGTCAGGACCGTATTTAGAAATGCTCGCGTCCGGTCCCCCATGCCGTCATGAAGATTTCTGACTCTCTTCACGCAGTATTGGGAAAGCCACGAAAACGAGCATGGACAGCGGCAGTGAACCTGCGATCAGCCCGACCCACAGAATTGGCCGCTGCACGAACCACACGACGGCAACCTCAGCCAGACAAGTGGCCACCAGCACCAGCACAGCCCGTATCAGCCACGACTTATGAGTTTGAAATGCAGTCAGTTTCATTCGTGACATTCAGCATCGATTGTCTGGCCAGATCCCGTCAACCAGTCACAGATATTAACCTGAAGCGACCAACGTCAGGAATCGGGCGGACACCGAGTCCCACCCCTGCGGGCTAAGGACGCCGGGACTCCAATGCCAGCCCAACACCAAATGCCATAAAGACTCCGCCGGTCAGGCGATCACACGCTTGAACGACGACGGGTCTGTGCAAGCAGCCGGCGATCTGGCGCGTAGCCGCAATCAGGCATGCGAACCAGACCAGACTAAGCAGTGCGTGGATTGCGCCTAGCAGCATGATGTACGGGGCGACCGGTACACCGTGCGGGACGAATTGCGGCAGGAAGGAAACATAAAAAATGCCGACCTTCGGGTTGAGCAGATTCGTCAGAGCCCCTGTGGCGAAGGCGGCTCGCCTGGTGTCGTGGCCGCCGGCTTCGGCGAGAAAGCTGCGCCGCGGATAACGCATCATCTTGTATCCGACCCAGAGGAGGTAAGCAGCTCCAGCCCACCGCAGCGCCGTGTAGGCGAGCTGCGAAGCTGCAAGCAGCGCCCCGAGGCCGAGGGCTACCAGCGTCGCCCAGCAGAAGCAGCCAACAGCAACCCCGAAGCCCGCGAGCGCAGCGGGACGTGGGCCCCCGATGGCGGCCATTCTCAGTACAAGGGCCGTGTCCAGGCCTGGAGTAATCGCCAGCAGGCTCGCCGTCGCGATAAACGCAGCAAGCAACGCATAGGTCATCGCTGGCCTCCAAAAATTGCCAGCGCAAATTATAACTTGCCGTGTTGCCCCCAGGCGGTCCCGGGCGTAAGCGAGGGACCAGCCGCCAGGAACCCGCGAGCAACCTGCCCCCGCCGCGTTCCGCAGCTACCCGTACAGACCGCACAATTCAGCTATCTCTTTGAAATCCTGAAGTGGCCCGGGCTTGCGATTGCGTGCTGTATGCACGGAACGGGCACCGGCTGCGTGATCCGGCTCACGGATGGCTGCCTGACTGACCCGCAGAATGCTTACTGGGCAAGAGATATGCGCGGATACGGTATTCCTCATGAGCATGACTCACATCGTGATTGGCGCCGCCCTCGGCTTCATCATCGCCCAAGGTGTGCTCCAGGGCGTCAGGCGCTTTGGCGGCTGGCTGCAGCGCGACGAAGTGCAACAGCGGATTCGCAGGCTGTCTCCGGCGCGAAGCGCCGACTTCGTCGGTGGCTTAATCAGGCACGCAGGTCTGATAGGGGCCAGCGCTGCTCTCGTCACATTGGGCGTGTGGACTGTCAGAGACCATCTGGCGGCGAAATCTGCGCACAGCGCGGCGATGGCCAGCGCTTTCGATACGGCAACGCCGGTACCGGTATCCGACCCGCATAGTTCTGCGGACGAGGCTGCAGGGCTCGCTGGCGCGCCCGCGGATGACTCCACTACAGCGGCTGCGGTTGACAAGCCCGACCCGTATGCCGACCCGGATTTCCAGGTCCAGCGCCGGCCGCACCGTGCGAAGTCCCCGCTGAGCCTCAAGGAGACTCTCGTGCAGCGCTCCGAAGCAAAGGCGCGCGCCGAGCTGCTGGCAGAGACTAAGCAGCACCTGCGCCGCTCCCAGTACGACTGCGAGGCTGCCGACCGCGCCAGCAGGTACGTCAAGGGCGGCCTTGACGTTTGGGGCTTCACCAGCTGGCAGGTCAAGTACTTCCCGGTGGCCGGCTACAAGGGCGCCACGCTTCCGCAGTGCAAGGACATCAAGAATGTCGTCGACCCTTCGTGGTTGGACGACTTGCACTCAACCGTCGCGCAGCAGGAGGCTGCTCCAGCCAAGCCGGCTGGGCCGTGACCTTACTATCCGAGCAGCGGGTGCCCATCCGGTAGCTGATGCGCATACCAGGTTGCGAGCCGATGCCGGATCGTCTTCTCCCCGACCTGCTCCTCCGGCATTGGCGCGATGACCTTGTCGTGCACCAGTAAGCGATAGACGTAGAGCGCCTTGTCGCTTGCCGAGTCGCCCGACTCGAACTCGACCGCCTTGCGGCTTTCTGCATAGTGCACGCCGGCGACCAGGGCCGCTTTGAACAAATCCGCTTCGTGCTTGAGCTTCTTCATGCCGATTCAGTAGTCGACGCCCTTCCAGAAGTTCGGCGTGTCGACGTAGCTGAAGCGCGTGGGGTTGTCCTTCACGAGTGACTCCGCGGTTTGATTCCAGACGGTGGCGTGGCCGTTGTTCTGGTTATCGGAGATCCCGGACTGATCCGGCAGGTAGTTGCTGAACGCCTGGCTGTGTTTGTCGTTGCTGTCCCAGCGTGCTTCAACGGCCTGTCGAACTCGCTGTTACTCGGCCGCGGGCGTGGCTACCTTGGGTGTCCGTCGCCGCGTCGCTTCCGCAACGCGTGCCTGCTGCTCCCCGTGCACCTCGACCAGCGTCAGGCGGGTGTCGCCGGCGATGACCTCGAGGATGGGGTGGGCTGAATCGGCCGGCATGCGCAACCCGTGAACTTTCTCCCACGCGCGGATACGCACGTCGGGCGGATTCAGATCCGAGCGCTGCTCTTCCAGCTGGATGCGCCGTCGCTGAGCGCGCTCCTCTTCTTCGAAGGCCCGCCGTGCGCGGTAATCATTGATCAGATCGCCGGCGGCTCGGTGGGAGGTGTCATTCACAAGAGGCAAAGACGTCAGGTCCAAAAGATTCTCCTGTTTGGCGCGACCTAAGAGGTCGCGCTGGCGTCGCAGGAAGCAGTGCCTTTGGCGCCTTAGGTAACGCTCGGCATGCTGTGACGGTTGCAACGAGTGTGCGCTTGCCACCCGCACATTGACAGTGAAATCGCAGCCCTGGGCCCTGAGCAGCGTCGCTCGTGCCTAAACGCGTGAACCGCTGCTGCGGCGCGCCGGCCACATGCGCGCGAGAAGGCCGTCGCGGCGATAATAGTGATGCCAGAGGGCGGCCAGCACGTGGATGCCAATTAGCGCGAACAGCGTGTACGCGAGCCAGGTGTGGATGTCTTCGGCGGGCTCGAAGACGGCGGGATTTTTGGGCACGGCGAGATCCACCCGGAACAATCCAAGATCAAACGCGCGCCCATGCCATACGAAGGTCACGATGCCCACTAACGGGATGACGAATAACAGCGCGTACATCAGCCGGTGAACAGGCAACGCGAGCCGGTGGGACAGTGCACCGCTATCAGCTGGCAGCGCGGGCGGCTTATGGGTGCTGCGCCACCACACACGCGCAAGAAGCACGGTGAACACCAACAGGCCGATGAGCGCGTGCAGGTTTATCCAGAAGGCGTGGGTGTGTTCCGGAAAGGAGTCATGCAGCAAGCCGATCGCGCCCACTACCACGACCAGGACCACCATGGACCAGTGAAAGGCCATCGCACCGCGGTCATAGCGGGTGGCGGCGGATGGGGCCTGCGTCCCCGGCGTCAGTTGGCGCAATGGGTGTCCTTAGGTACCACTCAAGGGGATGATAGCGAAATGTCCAGTTGCATTGCCGTCCGAATCGCCTAGTCATGCAGACCGCGCTTGCTGATTTCATCCGCGATTCCCCCGCGGGGCGCGAAGCGGAGGCGATCCTGCGCAGCTGTGTGCATTGCGGGTTCTGCCTGAGCAGCTGCCCGACCTACCGGCTGCTCGGCGATGAGCTGGACAGCCCGCGCGGGCGCATCTACCTCATGAAGCAGCTGCTGGAGGGCGCGGAGGTCACCGCCAGCACGCAGCTGCACCTGGATCGCTGTCTGACCTGCCGCGCCTGTGAGTCCGCCTGTCCTTCCGGTGTGCGTTACGGACGCCTGCTCGACATCGGCCGCGAGGTGCTGGAAGAGCGCGTGCCCCGCGCCACCGTGCCGGGCCTCAAGCGCCGGCTGCTGCGCAAAGTGCTGCCGCACGCGGGCAGGGTGCGCGCGCTACTGGCGCTGGCGCGCATGCTGCGTCCGGTGCTGCCGCGGGCGCTGCGGGCACGGGTGCCTCACGGCGCGCGAACGCCGGCTCCGGGCTGGCCCGCCGCCCGCCATGCCCGGCGCGTCGTATTGCTTGATGGCTGCGTGCAAGCGGCGCTGGAGCCGGGCATCAACTCAGCCGCCGCGCAGGTGCTTGATCGCATCGGTATCAGCGCGCTGCGCGCGCCGGCTGCGGGCTGCTGTGGGGCGGTCACCCATCATCTTGCGGCACGCGAGGAAACGCTCGCGCAGCTGCGACGCAACGTGGATACGCTCTGGCCGCTGGTGGAGTCGGGTGTGGAGGCAATCGGGGTAACGGCGAGCGCCTGCGCCTCGATGGTGACCGAGTACGCCCATCTGCTGCGCGACGATCCGCAGTACGCCGCCCGCGCGGCGCGCATCAGCGCACTCGCGCAGGACATCAGCCAGATCGTGAGCGCGGAGCGCGAGGCGCTTGACCAGGCGCTGCGGCAGGCGAACAAAGCACCAGCTGACCTCGAGGTTGCATTCCACTGCCCCTGTACCTTGCAACACGCGCTGAAGGGTGGGGGAGTGGTGGAGCCGCTGCTGCGTGCCGCGGGGTTTACGCTCGCCCCCGTGACGGACAAGGACCAGTGTTGCGGCTCGGCCGGGACCTACTCCATTCTTCAGCCGGAGCTGTCGCAACGCTTGCTGCGCGTCAAGCTCGCGGCGCTCACCCAGGGCGCGCCGGATGTTATCGCGACCGCCAACATAGGCTGTCTGGCACACCTGCGCGGCGGCACCGCCATACCGGTGCGTCACTGGGTCGAACTGCTGGCTGACAGGCTGCCGTGAGCGTCGACGAATGGGGCGAGCGAATGCCGCGGGCGGTGGGCCTGTTCAACGCCGTGGCGGTCTCGGTCGGCGTCACCGTCGGCAGCGGTATCTTCCGCGTGCCCGCCACGGTGGCCGGGCAACTGCCGGATGCGGGTTCCGTCATCCTGTGTTGGGTGGCTGGAGGTCTCATCGCCCTGTGCGGGGCGCTGAGTCTTGCGGAGCTCGCCGCTGCCTTGCCGCGCTCCG
>Ga0070761_10002798_pt1 | contig 10620 bp, 4 predicted proteins | sample HubBroMetageREF1_FD_66724 | JGI IMG/M metagenome (GOLD analysis project Ga0070761, IMG submission 66724) | Reference soil microbial communities from the Hubbard Brook experimental Forest, New Hampshire, USA - Hubbard Brook CCASE Soil... | ecosystem: Environmental > Terrestrial > Soil > Temperate...
TATTGTCCGAACCCTTCGGGCCCATAGCTTAGTTTGGCTGGAGCACCCGGCTGATAACCGGGAGGTCGTCGGTTCAAATCCGACTGGGCCCATTTCCCGTCAGAGGAAACCCGCCCGCGCACCACGGCTTTTCCACGGCGGGAAACGCGGACGCGATCTCTGGCCCCGCCCGCACGATGGATTCCACCGCCACGGCTCCGCGAGAGATCGCGGCGTGGACGAACGCCGATCGGTACCGGGTCGGACAGAAGAACCGTGGAGGATAGACTGGGGGAAGGAGGCGCGGCGCTGCGATAACTGGGAGATCTGGGCGCGGTGTCAGGGTCGGAATTGCGGATCCTTCTACCCGATGATCCGTACCCGGCGGATCGTCCGGCCGCGTGTCTGAGGGTGGAGGTGGCGGGCCAGGAGTTGCACGCGATGGATTGTCATGGTGAGTCGGCTGGCGCACCACGTCCGACCGTACTTCCCATTGCGACCGGCACCGGAGACATGGGAATTCAGAGCCATCGCGCCGAGGTAGAGCGCGAATAGGGCCGTCGCCAGGGCGGTGAGCCCGAGCGCGACCCCGTAGTCCGCGGTCAGCGAGGCGCTTGCTGGCTGCGTGACCGGAGCCGGCGCCGCGGGGGACGGGGGTACGCTGGTCGGGGGCGGCACCACGGGCGGCACAACGCCCACGGTCGCGTTCAGGCTGACGTTCACCATAGCGGAGGATCCGCTGATCGAGACCGTCACGTTCGCAGAGACGTACCCCACGGCCGAGACGAGGAGCAGGAAGGTCCCGTTGCCCACGGGCAGGTTGTAGTCCCCGCTGACGTTCGACACGGCAGATTCCCCGGACGGGAGGGAGACGACGGCGCCGGCGATCGGGGACTCGTTCCCGCTGCTCTGGACCGATCCCGAAACGTTGTAGAACTCGGGTGTCAGCGAGAAATTCTCGGACGTGTTGGCGCCGTCCACCCAGACGGGCGCGGTCGATGGGGCGAATCCCCAGGCCGAGACGGTGAGCAAGTAAGTGCCGTTCGTTAGCGCGAGCGAATAGGAGCCGCTCGAGTTCGTACTGCCCGACGCCCCGCCCGAGGAGGTCACGTTCGCTCCGATGAGGACCGTCTGGTTCGCCGCGCTGACGACCGTGCCCGAAACGGGGTACACCTGGGACGCGAGCGAGAAGTTCTGGACCTGGTTCGACCCGACGATGGTCACCGACGCGGACTCCGGCTCGAGACCGCCGGCCCCGACCGTGAGGAAGTAGGTCGCGTTGGACAGCTGCAGTTGATAGAATCCCGTGGCGTTGGACGTCGTCGAGGGTCCTCCCGAGACCTGCACGGCGGCACCGAGGATCGCGGTACTATTGTTCGTCTGGCTCACCACGCCCGAGAGCGTGTAGAGCGTCGGACCGATCGAGACGAAGGAGACGAGCTCGACCTTGAGGCTGGTCTCGCCCGCCGCGACGGCGACGGTGATCGCGCCGTGGGCGGTCGCCAGGTAATCCGTGGTGACTCCGTTCAGCGTCGACGATACATTGTAGAGGGCACTGTACGGCCCGTCGGTCGGATAGAGATCGATCGCTACGGTCTCGGCGTTCGTCGCAGTGATTGTCGTTTCGACCGACATAGGGGACACGGAGGTCGGCGCCAGGCTGACGATCCCCCAACCGACGCCGCCCGCCGCGGTGATCGAGAACTTGTCGTTGGACCAGAGGAGCGACGTCGTGAAGTTCTGGGCGATGCCCGTGATGGGCGAGGTCGTTCGCAGCGTCACCGCGTAGGTGCCGCCGGACTCCGTCGCGGAGAGCGCCTGGGCGCTCCCGATCGATTGGACGAAGCTGGTCGGAATGCCGGGACCCGTGCTCGGGTTCGAGAGCACCACGACGACGTCGTGCAGCGGACCCATGCCGTCGGTAGGAGTTTCCGCCACCGCGGCGACGGTGATCCCCGTGAGGACGTTACCGTACACCAGGTTGTAGCTGCGGTTGAACTCCCCCGAGTAGGGGTGGGTCACGCCGGTGAAGTTCGAGAAGACGAACCCATATCGGGCCCCGTCGACGGTGTTGTTGGTGAACACTCCGTACGACCCGGTCGTGAGCACGGCGGCCCCGTTGAAGTAGTCCTTGCCCGTCGGAACGTTCTCCCATCCGATGAACGTGTTGTTGGCAACCGTCGTGTGGTTCGCCCACTGCCAGATGAGGATCCCTTCAACGGTGAAGTTCGTCTCGGTGACCGCGCGCTCGTTGTCGAACAGGTTGTTCGCGATCGTGTCGTAGAGCGACGGACCGTTCTGCCACGGGAGCGCGTTGTCGAACCCGGGGACGTTGCCCTGCATGACGACCCCCTCCTGGGAGACGTTGTAGAACTCGTTGTCGATGAGCTGGACGTGCGAGACATCGGATTCGAGCGTGATCCCGTCGGTCGCGACGTACCAGGCATCGGTGTCGTCGATGTAGTTGTACGCGACGGTCCCGTCCGTGACGCCACGAATCAGGTAGAGCGCGTCGATCTGCGGACCGCCCCATTGCTCGGTCCAGGCCGGGCCCGGGGTCGCACTCGGCTGCACGATCGAGTTGTGGTCGACGGTGAAGTCGGTGACGTTCTGCTGAAGGCGCACCCCGTACCGCGAATAGTCCGAGATGGCGTTCCACGCGATAGTCAGGTGGCTCACCCAGAGTCCGGTGTCGGTCCACAGGGGAACCTCCGCCAGGATGCCGTACGGGCGAGCGGGCCCGGTGTCGTGGATGGTGTTTCCCCAGATCGTGACGTACGAGGCGGCCTCGTCGATGAATCCGGAACCGGTGACGGTGTTGTTGTCGAAGGAACTGCCGGTGGCCGTCTCGGCCCCGTTGTCCATGTAGCCGAAGAAGAGGCCCGAGAGCGCGTTTTCCTGCGCATCGAGAGTGAAGACGTTGTTCGATATCTCAGCGTTCGGGGAGGAGACCCAGAGGGCCCCAGTGGACTGGGGAATGTCCAGCGTCGATCCGGACAGAACGAAACCCGAACTCGCGCCGTAGACGTAGACGGCGTAGGTCTCGTTGGAAGAGGACGTCGAGTTCAGGATGACGACACCGGTCACGTGAACGTCCGCGGCGCTCGAGACCACGATCGCCTCGTAGTAGTTCGTGAACGTGGTGCCGCTCACCGAGGCGTAAGCGGCCCCGATGAACAGGCCCTGCTCCGCGCCGTCGTTCCCGCCGATATCCTCGATGGTTCCCCCGACGATCCGAAGCGTCGCACCCGCGTAGGCGATCACATAGGTATGGTCGGAGGAGGGGCTGCTCTCGACCACCGTGTTGCTCAGCAGTAGGCTACCGCCCGACTCCACGGTCACCCCGAACTCCAAGTTCGAGGACTCGTCCATCGTGAGAGTAGAATTCGAGATGTCGAGGTGTCCACCCGCATCGATGGTGACGCTTCCGTCAACCGCGATCAGGGCGTACGACTCGTTGACCCAGCCCTGGATGACCCAGGCGTGGGTGATGTTGATGTCCACGTCGAACGGGTGCGCGGCCTCGGACGACATTCCCGAGAGGGGCGAGGTGGGGTCCAGCGTAAGCCACGCCGCCGTCCCGCCGAGCGCGAGAATGCTGGCGAGGAAGACGACCCACGCGAGGCTCCACCAGGAGTGCCGGCGGTGCGGTGAATCCACTTGGTGATGAAGCTGCATAACTGGACCCCCGACCGAGGCGGGCTATCGCCCCGGAGATTTTGACTCCAGTAACCAATTGGTATTATGGTTACTTTTGATATATGAACTACTGGATAAGGTATGTAATTACAATGTGATAATGTCCCTCGTTTCCGCGAACGGCGACGGAAACTGGTGAATCCGACCCCCGTGAGGGCCTGCGGCACGGGCCGCCCCTCGGAGCAGCGCGGCGACCGGATGCGGAGGAAAGCGAGATGAATCCGGTTGAGTCCCGGCAGTCGTGAAACCAACGCACCCATGCCCTCCGACGACGTCGTTCTAGAGACCCACGACCTCGGGTACTCGTACGCCCCCGGCCGGTTCGCGATCCGTCACCTGTCGGTGGGCCTCCACCGAGGCGAAGTGCTCGGATTGCTGGGACGCAACGGCGCCGGCAAGACGACGACCGTCCGACTGCTGACGACCCTGCTGCCCCCGACCGAGGGCGGCGCGACCGTCCTCGGCTACGATATTCGCACGGGAGGGCGCGCCCTTCGATCCCATCTCGGCGTCGTGCTGCAATCGGAATCGCTCGACTTCGTCTCGGTCGAGCGGAACCTCACGCTGTACGGGTTCCTCTGGAACATCCCGCGCGAGGTCGCGAAGGCGCGCGCGGAGGAGATGATCGAGCTGTTCGAGCTCGAAGGGGCTCGCAAGCGCAAGCCCTGGGCGCTCTCGGGCGGGGAGCGGCGGCGCTTCCAGGTCGCGCGGGAACTGATGCACGACATGGACATCCTGTTCCTCGACGAGCCGACCGTGGGCCTGGACGCGATCGCGCGCCGGCGGATCCTGCGGTACCTCAAGGACCGCGCCCGGGGGGGTCTCTCGATCGTCTTCACAACGCACATCCTCCACGAGGCCGACATGCTGTGCGACCGCATCGCGGTCCTGCACCTCGGCCGATTGATCGCGCTCGACACCGCCCAGGGCCTGAAATCGAAGCATAGCGGAGCGCGCGAGGTGGCGGTGACGTTCGCGGCCGCGCTCCCCGGCCCGGTCCGGGCGGAGCTCGTGGTCGAGCTCACGGCACGGGGTGCAACGATCATCGAACCGGAGGACGCTGTATCGACAGCGCTCGACCGTATCGCCTTCCGGGCCGCGCGAGCGGAGGAGCTGCTTCCCTGGCTCAGCCAGTGGGCGCACGCTCGTTCGCTCGGCATCGACCGGATGTCGATCGAGGAGGCGACGCTCGAGAGCGCTTTCCTCGGGATGATCGGCGAGGCCGAGGATGCGGGCGATGGTCGCGGCAAGGGAAGCGAACGGCCCGAGAACGTCCTCTCGGGCGGACGGGCGGGGGGCCTCGCGTGAGTCTCCCGCCGATCCTCCGGCTCATTGTCCGGAACTTCGCATCGAACCTGGACCCGCTGACGATCATCATCCGGTTCGGACAGCCGGCGGTCACGATCATCGTCCTCGGGACGATGTTCAGCTCGATCATTTCGTCGAGCGTGACAGGCGGCGCGTCGTACACGGCGTTCCTTGTCCCCGGGATGGTCGCGTTCCAGATGATCACCGGGGGGGTCGTTTCGGGGAACCTGTTCTGGCTGGACCGGCGCTGGTCGATGGTGGAGCAGGTGTTCTCCGGACCGTTCCTGCGTGCGGAGTACCTCGCCGGGCTCGTCCTCACCTCTCTCCTGTTTTCCCTCGTCGGCGTGGGCATCATGATGCTCGTCGGCCTCCCGTTCATCGGGATCCCGCCCCTCTCCGCGCTGGGAGTGCTCGCCGTGCTCGTCACCGTCGCCCTGGGGAGCGTCTTCTTCGCCGGACTGCTGATCGCGATCGGCCTCCAGCTGAGGTCGGCGAACGCCTACTTCTCGATCCAGTCGTTCCTCCAGCTGTTCGTGATCTTCCTATCGACCGTCTACTACCCGGTGACCTCGAAGACACCGAAGGTGCTGGCGACGATCTTCTACCTGAACCCGCTCACGTACGCGGCGGACACCATCCGAGACGCCTTCTCGGGCACGCTCGGCCCGTCGGACCTGGTGAGCCTGGGGATCTTGGCGCTCCTCGCCACGGTCACCTTCGGGGCGGCCGCGTGGGCATTCCGCCGGATGGACCTCGGTCCGATCCAGTAAGAGTAGGAAAGGGTTCTCGCATCGCCCCCGTTCCAGGGGACCCGGCACCCGAGTTCGCGTCTCGGCCTACTGAGCGGACCCCGGCTGCGCCGAGGGGGACCACCCACCCCAGCCGCCCTGCCCGAAGCAGCTGATGAAGTTGATATTCCCGATCCGCGCCGTGTTGGAGTCCCACAGGGACGTGACGCCATTGGGTCGGAACGCAGCAAACCCGCGGTCCTGGCCGCCGGCCACGATGCCCAAGTTGGAGATCCCGCGGAAGTCGCTTGCCGGGAATCCTTCGATCGCGCCCGAGGAGTAATTCGCGACGAAGAAGATGTCGTGGTTCGGTCCGAACGAGCATCCGCCCCGACCGCAACCGCCGCCGTTCCACTGGAACGCGACGCCGACGGCCTTCGACCAGTTCGCCACGGGGGCCGTTACGCCGGACGGGCTGATCGACTCGACGCGGCCGAGCGTTTTCTCCGCCACCATCACGTCACCGCCGTACGCTCCAAAGCTCCACGAAGCGACCGCGGGTCCGGCGATGTAGGTGTTGAGCTCCGCGATCTGCGTTACCACGCCCGTCTGGTTCACCGTCCAGACCATCCCCTTGGACGCACTCGTGATCACGAGATCGTGGTTGAACGTGCCGACCTGGTCGTAGGTCATTCCCATGCTCTCCCACGAAACCGTGGGCACGGTGAAACTCGTCACGAACAGCACCACGGCGCCGTTGTCCTGGATCTCGTAAAGGTTCCCGTTGACGACGTCGTAGAGGGTCTGGTTAACTTTCGGTTGCTGACCGCATGCCTTCGGGTCCGGCAGTCCACCGATCCCGCCACCGAGGTGACCCCCGACGGGTACTTCTTTCGGTGCATACGAAGTGTTGCAGGTCAGGCACGCCCCGGGAATCTCATACGGCGCGAGCGCGAGCGCACCTTCGTGGCACGCGCTGTCGTTTACCGGGACCGTCGAATAGAGACTCACGTTCCCCGAGGTCGTGATGGCCCAGATGTTCGAGCAGTTGACCGCGCCCTGAGCGAAGACATCGGTCGTGTTCGCCACGACCGTGTCCGCGAGAGGGATCGTGTCCAGCACGTTGTAGGAGGGAGTCGTCCCGCCGCCTCCGCCCCAAGAGGCTTGTACTCCGGACGCGGGGCCCGCGGCTCCCGCCGATGATCCCGCGCTGAGCAGCAGCACGGCGACGACCGTGAGGGCTCCCAGCGGAAGGAGTAGCCGGAGGGTGGTGAGATTTCGACTAGCCGTGATCGTTCGTTCGCGCGCACTTCGTGGGTTCATGTCCTAGTTCCTAGATGGCCGCGCCGCCGCCGCCGAGACGGACTCGACCTGGGACGGCCCTCGCACTTGCGCGCGAGCGTCCACCAGCGCCGATGACCGACCCTGAGCTACCGTAGTACCTTCCCGGCCGACACTACGCGGTTGAAATGCGGGAGGAGGAGGGCGTATAACTCTTTGTCGTCGAATCGGAGACGGCCGAACTTGCGATTTCGGCGCCGGATTCGCAGGGTCCTCTCGGACGGCTTCGACATCGTGTACTTGTTGCACGGGACGGGGGCGGGTCGCTGTTCTTGAGATCGCGATCGCGATCGCGTCAGCCCTCGCAATGCGATGGTACCCGGAGCGGAGCCGGTCCTTGGACCGATGGCTGGGTCGGCGCAGATTTCGACGGCGCGATCTCGATAGAACTCGAAGGATGGGGGCCGTTCCGGCGGCGCCCGTGTCGTATATCCGAAAGCTGATAACCCGCTCCCCATGTGCGGGCGCCTATGCAAGGACGGTTCGACCTATGTCGCACACTTCGACGTTCCGCGGTGCTGCTCCCCGCGGTCGTGATCATTGCAGCCCTGATGGTGATCCCCACTGCGGCGTTCGGCGGTCACTCAAGCGCGGGACTCGCGCCGGCAGGAGATGCAACCGGGGCTTCCGCGCCGTCCGTTGCCTCGACCTCCACACCGTTCCAGACCACGGTCCCTCTCACTTCCGCCTATAACTGGCCCGAATACCATCTGAACCCCGAGCTGACGGGCTACGAGGCGAACAGCTCGATCTCGACCGCGAACGCATCGAAGCTGGGCGTCGCCTGGTCGACCAATCTGTACGGCCTCGCGCTCGACTCTCCGTCGGTCGCCTTCGACCCCACGCTCCAGGAAACATTGGCCTACATCGGGACCGATGCCGGCGACTTCATGGCGGTCAACATTGCGAATGGGCAGATCGTCTGGAGCGACTGGTTCGGGTCGATCGTTCGGACATCGTCCTTGGTCTGGAACGGGTCGGTTTACGTAGCCACGTTCACGAACCCCGAGATCCTTCGACTCAACGCGACGACGGGAGTCGTCCAGGCTCGGGCCATTGCTCCCGACCCTATCGAGGGCACCCCGACGCTGGCGACACCGCCCGGCGGCGTCCCCACCCTGTTCATGCCCTGCCTCGACGTTGTCACCTCCCCCGCCCCGTTCCTCGCTCTTAACGCCAAGAACCTCTCGACCGAGTGGTCGTTCGAGGATTACAACACGAGCTCTGGCTCGTGGGCGCCCGCCTCGTACGGCGTCACGGCGAGCGGAGTCCCCCTGGTGATCTTCGGAACCGACAATCCGGATTCCTCGGTGTACGCTGTGAACGCATTGACGGGGCACCGGGTGTGGTGGTTCCAGACCGACAACCCCCCGACGGTCGGCGGCGGCGACTGGGATGTCGCGTCCGGACCCCTCATCTCCGCGCCGGGCGTCAATGGATTCGCTCAGGGCATGGTGTATGCGATCAACAAGTACTCGCGGGTCTACGCGCTCGACCTCAACAACGGGACCCTCGTCTATGAGTTCAACTTCCGCACCTACGACGGCGTTACCGGGGGCGTATCCCGATCGACCGCGGCGCTCGTGGGTCAGGACATCGTCTTCGGTTACGAGTACGGACTCATCGACTACAACGTCGTAACACAAACCCAAGTGTGGGACTACAAGGACCCCACCTCGACCGAGTCGATCGCTTCCCCGGCGATCATGGGGCCGAGCGGGAAGCAGGTCGTCGCGACGGACGACGTCGGCGGGTACTTCGATGTGGTATCCCTGGCGACCGGGAAGCAGTTGTACACCTATCACACGGGGGGCTACTACACCTCGGCGCCGGCGGTCTTCGATGGGAACATCATCACCGCCTCGAGCAACGGGTTCCTCTACGATTTCGCGGTCGGAGGCGGGAACGAGGCCGTCCTGCCCACGACCAGCATCACCCACCCCCTCCAGAACGCGAACCTCACCAACCCGGACGGTGACATCTCGATTCGCGGAACCGCGTCCGACCTGGTCGGAGTAGCCAATGTGGAGGTTGCGGTGCAGCAGAACGGTTACGGCGGTCCGTGGTACGACGCCGCGACCGGAACCTGGAGCCCCGGCCCGGTCGACAACGCGGCGACGCTCAACTCTTCCGGCGCCACGTCGACCAACTGGAGCCTCCGAGTCCCGGTACCGAAGGCCGGCGCGACGTACCAAGTGTACGCGAACGCAGTCTCGAGCACCGGCCCGGAAGGCCAGGTCGGCGCGGACGTCACGTTCGCGGTCTCCTACAATGTGAAGGGTCCGCACCTCGAAGTGTCGCCGACGTTCGTCCCGGCGGGTGGTTCCGTGACGATCAAGGGCGGCGGATTCGGGCATGACCAGAACGTCACGGTCAGCTTCCAGGGCGCCGTCCTGAAGACGCTCCGGACCCAGACGAACGGCGGCCTCGCGCCGAGCACGCTCACCCTCCCGACGAACGCGTCGTTCGGCCTGAGCTCGATCACCGTGACGAGCGTCAAGAACCGGTCCGATTCCAGTAGCGCTGCGCTGACCGTGGCGAACTCCTGGGACCAGTTGGGCTACAGCCCTGGCCACGACGGGTACGAGGCCCACGACGGGATGCTCAACCTCCTCGTGTTCCCCGGCTCGAATACCTGGATCAGCGTGGCGTGGAAATTCAACGGCGGAGCGCCGCTGAACGCGTCGCCGGCCATCGTCAACGACGTCGCGTACGTCGCCGATACGGTGGGCGACTTGTTCGCGATCGACGTGCACAACGCGGGACTGTTGTGGACGGCGACCCTGTCCTCCGGCGCGGCGATCGAGGGCTCCCCCGCGGTCGACTCTAGCCTCGGGCTCGTGTTCGTCGGCGCGAACGACGGCAATTTGTATGCATTCTCCACGGCGAACGGAGCACCCGTATGGGCGGCCACCCTCGGAGGTCACATCTCGGCGCCGACCTTCAGTGGGGGAGTGATCTACGTTTCCTCGACCACGGGCAAGGTCTACGCGATCAATGAGTCGACCGGCACGACGGTCTGGACGACGAGCTTTGCGAGCTCGATCGTCGCGGCGCCTTCGTACAACGCGACGGCGAACGAGCTCGTGGTATCGGTGACCAGCGGCGACGTGGTTGCCCTGAACGCCGCCTCGGGCACGATTCTCTGGACGTACAGCACGGGCGGCGCGGTGGACGATTCGGCCGTGGTCGCGGTGGGCTATGTCTTCGTGGGGTCGGACAGCGGGTACGAGTACGCGCTCAACCAGACGACCGGGGCGCTCCTCTGGTCGTTTGACGCCGGGAGCGCCATCACGGCCTCGGCGGCGCTCATCTACTTCCACACGTCCGAGCCGTACACGGTCGTCGTCGGGGACAAGGCCGGCGAGGTGTACAACCTCCGCGGCAAGACCGGCGCCGTGCTGTTCAAGAACGGAGGCGGTTCCGCGATCGTGGGGGTCGGTGCGGTCATGGGCATCGAGTTGTTCGAGACGGCTAACGGTAAGATCGGTTCCGTGCGCGCCTACGTCAGCACGAACGCGGTCTTCTGGCACTACCAGACCACCGCCGGCCTTTCCAGTGCGCC
>Ga0070761_10002802_pt1 | contig 10607 bp, 6 predicted proteins | sample HubBroMetageREF1_FD_66724 | JGI IMG/M metagenome (GOLD analysis project Ga0070761, IMG submission 66724) | Reference soil microbial communities from the Hubbard Brook experimental Forest, New Hampshire, USA - Hubbard Brook CCASE Soil... | ecosystem: Environmental > Terrestrial > Soil > Temperate...
CCGAAGACGCCCCGATTGAACCAGGAGTAGTGAAAGTGCGACGCGAAGACGCGGCCGCCGGCTCCGGCGTAATCCGACAGAGACTGGCGATTGCCGTCGGTGACGTGGGCGGTCTCGGCCCCCTCACACGAGAGAATCACCACGTCGTGCGTCATCAGGTCGGGGGTCGAATCCCACAGACCCTCGTACGACTCGGGAGCGACCGGCGTCGTGTTCGCGCCGTTGTAGCCGTGGAAGATATGGATGTGGCCGCCCGTCGCGGCTCCGGCCACGTATTCGCTCGCGTCAATCCCGATGCGCAGAGGCAAGCACTCGAGCGAGTCGGCCCCGCCCGTGGAGATCGCAATGTCCGGGAGGCTGCCCTCTGTTTTGTTCCGCGGCAGACGAAGCGATTTCGCGGGCTGCGGATTGTCCGTGCACGACGTCACCGTCGGCAAGGTGTATTCGATGCGCCACTTGCCCGTTTGCAGCACGAGAGGGACGTTCTTCCCCCACGGCGCGTCCGGAATCGTGAAATGCCCCGTCGCATCGGTGACCGTGCTCGCCAGAATCGGAGGGTAAAGGCTCGCGCAGCTATTGCACGAGGCGCCCGAAGGCAGGGCCGGCAGAGTCGCCGAAACGGGCACGTAGACGGTGACGTTGTAGAGCGGGTCTTGGACCGAGGGGTCGTAGACCGTCCCGCTTATGGTCGTGGACCCGCCGCCCGGGCAGTCTTGCTTCACGCCGCCCGTGTAGCCGGGGACACTCGCGCTGGGGCCGCCGTCGGGGCCTACGCCAGGGAGCGTGCCAGAGGGGCCCGTTCCCACGATAAGAGACCCGTTCGCGGGCACGTTGCTCGGACCCCCGTTGGCCCCCTCGCCGTTGAAATCGTCTGACGACTTACCGCCGCAACTGGCAGCGGCCATGGCGATCGCCATTGCCGCCCAACGAATCTCTCTGGTCATTGGAATGCCTCCCGTCCGTCGCGTCCGCACGAAGCGCAGTAGCTGCCGTACCCTCACCGACACCGGATCAGGCAGCGCATCGTCTCCGACCTGCTCTTTCACCGAGACCCCGCCAAAGTGTGCTTTACGGTCGTCGCCACTCAATCCCATGGCCGGCTGACCGCACTCCCGTCGCTCGCACTTGAGAATTGCTGGCGGAGGCGCGGCGTGCGCTAGAATCAGTGTATCACCTGCGACGCGCGTGAGCGCGCGGAGCGAGGCAAAACCGCGTGAAGGGATTGAGCCGAGGGCTTTGGTTTTTGCTGCCCGGAGCGGGGCTCGTCGCCGGCTGCGAGATCCTCGCCGGAATCGAGGATATTACCTACTCGCCCGAGGCCGGCCTCGCATCGTCGGGCCACCTAGCGTCGAGCGGAGGCGTCCAGCCATCGGGAGACGAGACGCAAGCGTCGGGCGCGACGGGCAGCCCCGACCAGAGCGGGACCGCGCAGCAAAGCGGAGCCATCGCGCAAGCGGACGAGGACGGCGCCGCTCCTCCGATGCCCGACGCGTCGAGCAGTGGCTCGACGCAACCCTCTGGATCGACCAGCGGATCGACGAGCGGGTCGGGCAGCGTCAGCCTCAAAGACAGCGGGCCCGATGCGACCGTAGACGCGTCGCCGCCTGAGACGCGAGATGCTTCCACCGCGGACGTGAACCGCGTCTGCATCCCGGGGTCTGCGGCGGGGCAGCTGCCGTTCGTGGTCGACTCCGAGTATCAGCCGACGGGTTCGTACGGCACGGGAACGACGAGCACGTCGTCGACGTGTACGGTCGCGCGCTCCAGCGCGACCGCGAAGGGAAATTGCCACACCGCCACTTATACGGTCGTCGCCGGCGGCGCCTTTGCAGGAGTGTTCTGGCAGTACAACTTCAACTGGGGGGCTGAGGGCGGCTACCAGATTCCGGCCGGGGCCACCAAGATCACGTTCTCCGCGATGGGCGCAGCGGGCGGCGAGAAAGTCGGCTTCAACGCGGGATACACGGGTGCGCCGACGGCGGCGACACCGTGTACGGACACCATTCGAGCCAACACCAACACGCTGACGCTGACCACGTCCTGGACGGCCTATTCGATGGCGCTCAGCGGAGGGTATCCGGAAGGCGTCTTGGGGGCGTTCGGTTGGGAAGCGAACGCCCCCGACGCGGCCGGGACCGGCATCACGTTCTACGTCGACGACATTCAGTATCAGTGACGCCGAGCAGCCGCGCGCGACGCAATCGCTTCACTCCGCGGCAGCGTCGACGACCCCCACCGACTTCTTCGCCTTCGCCGCCTTGCGCGTCTCGGCGAAGAGCTTCGCATCGAGCTTCACGCGCTCGACCACGTCGGGAGCGGCCTGCACCGCACCCCGGACGATCTTGACGACCATGTGGGGCGATTGTTGCACCAGGGTCGCGGATTTCTTCCCAGCCCCACTCAGCCGGCCCTTCCATCGCTCCGTTCGCGACTTCGTGATGTAAGGCGCCACCGCGGCCACCATGTCCGCCGAGTTCCCGGCGTACGCGTGCGATGCCTTGTAGAGAGGGCTCGCGAAGCGCGGGTTCTTCTCCAGGAAGGCTCTCACCTGCTCGCGCGTCACGCCGTGCGTCTCGAGGGCTCGGTCGTACTCCGCGATGGCGACTTGCTTCGCCTTGAAGAGGTACATCTGCACGCGCGAGTAGAAGTTCACGCGCCCATCGCCGCTCGTCTCCACGGGACAGAAGATCGTGCCCGGAAACTTCTCGGTGATCGCCGATTGAACGCCGTCGGAGACGCCAGCGCTCGGCATGCAGCCAAAAGGCTTCACGCTCAGCGTCATGTGCGCTTTCGAATAAATCGTGTTCATGATGAGCTTGCCGACCTCCATGTGGCCTTCACCGCCTCGGAGATCGTTGTTGTAATATTCGTGACTGATCGACGCGATGTCGTCCATGTTTGGGAGCTTGTAGCCATAGAGCCCCATGGCGTGCGCGAACGTCTGAAAGAGCGCGCGGATGGCCATGCCTGCGCCCGTGAGACCCGCGAGCTTTTTGGCAACCCCGAAGGCGTCGCCCTCGATTTCTCCGAGACCGTACTTGGCCTTGTCGGCACCGCGGAGGTCTTTCCGATCGGTCGTGTCGTGCTTGCCTTCCCAGACCGTGTAGAGGAGCCACGCGCTGACGAGCTGAATATCGGCCTCCGCACCTTCGCTCTCCAAGAAACGCTGGAGCTGGTAGTTGCCATCGCCCTCCGTAGTCATCGCCCAGAACTCACCGATGATGCTGACCTTGGGCTTCGCGAGTGTCTTGTCGACCTTCACCGCGCCTATGATCGGCTTGCACCGCCGGAGTGCGAGCATGATGTTCGTCTTGTTCTCGAGCGCTTTGTAGATGATCTCCTTGCACTGCGCGATGGCGCGATCCGTATCGCCGGCGGTGACTTCGTACGGACGAATTCGGTAGCCGAGCGCGTTCAGCACGTCGCCGGCGACGAGCGCCTTCACGATCGCCCAGAAGAACGCCGGGCTGAGGTCGAGACCGGACTCTTCACCCGTCGCCTGCTTCAGACCGCCGGTCTGTTGAAAGAGCACGACCTTGAACCCGTCGAAGCCCGCGTCGCGAAGCGCCTTGCGATACTCGGTGACGTACATCCCGAAGCGGCACGGACCGCAGGCGCCCGCGGTAAGAAAGACGTACTTTTCGACGACTTCTTTCGCTGTCATCCCATGCTTGTCGCGAAGCGTGATGAGGTACTTCACCAAGTTTCCCACGGTGAAATACGTCGGGTTGCATTGCCCGCGGTTGCCGAACTCCTTGCCGACTTGGAGCCCCTCGTTGGTCGGGCACTCGAGCATCTGCACGTGGTATCCTGCACCGCGTAGCCCGGCTTCGACGAAGTAGTCGTGCGCCATCGTGAGGCCGCCGACCAGCATCGTGATTTTGGCCTTCTCTTTCTTCGTAAAGGTCAGGCCCGCCATATCCTCGATCCAGTGCTCGGTCTTCGCATCAAGGCCGAGCCGCTTGCGCTCCTCCTCCTCGAATTTTTTCAGCTCCGCTTCCATGTCGATGAGCGGGAGCGACATCTTGTTCAAACCGCCGACATTTCCGAGTGTTGCCATGTGACCGATCTCCCAACCTCTAGGACTTATCCTGCAGACACGTTCGAATCTTGAAACTCTCTCAAGCGCGCTTCGCTCATTCCGCGGGCGACGCAGGCGACATGGACGCCGCCTGAATGCGAACGACCCCTTCCGGCGTCTTCTTGCCGAGCCGGATGACGCCCTTGGGGAGCTCGGGAGGCGTGACCGGGGCCTCGTACGCCTTCAGGCGCTCGCGCAGCTCTGCAAGCTGAGCCTCGAGGGCGGGGTCGTTCTGGTTGCGAGCCTCGAGCTGCGCCTTGCGAAGGGACATCAGCTCGACGCGCTTTTGGTCGAGCGCGTAGACGAGCTCTCGGTTTCGCTTGCCCGAATCTTCGAGGCGCTCCTGGTGGAGCTTCAGCGCGTGCGCGTACGTCTTCACGCGAATCTTGATGGACCCGGACGGCTTGTTGGCGTCGATGTCGTGGAGCGCTGCGTACGGGGTCTTGCTCTTTTCGATGATGGCGTCGATGAGCCCGAAGGTCGGCGCGTCGTGCCCGCATTTGAACGACGAAAGATCGAGGACGACAACGTTGGGGTGGTGCGCCGCGAAGCTCGCCGCCCACACCTTTTGCGCGCTGTTGACCGAATAGTTCTCCGGCCAGACGTGATTGAGCTCGAGCGGGCTCTTGATGATCCCCTTCTCGAGCTCGTCCTTGTAGTACCGGTCGAGGTACTCGCGGTCCTTCGGGATCGAGCGCACCGACAGGATCGGGTAACCAAGAATCTGAAACTCTTCCGGGATTCCGTGATTGAGCCCGGGATCGGAATGGTATGGGCGCCCGATCATCAGAATGGCGACTCGGTCCTCCGATTCGACGGTCTCCAGGATCGCACGGCCCTTGGTCTCGACGTCCTTGTCGAAGATGGCGAGCGCCTTCCATGCCTCACGGCACGCGAAGTCGTTCTCGTCCTCGGTGATGCCCAGGCGAGGCCCGAACGTCTCGAACATGCGCCGCGCCATGAGGGTGGGCTCGACGAACGAGAGCGATGGGTCGAGAAACTCGATGCCGCGTGTCGCGAAGAAGTCGACTTCTTTGGTGAAGGCGGCCTTCATGACGTCCGGCGCGCCGGCCACGATCGGGCAGCTCGCGTTGTCCATCGTGTCGGCCACGAAGTTGTTCACGTGCGTCAGGATTGGGAAAAAAATGTACTTGAGGGGTTTGTTGTCCTCGGGCGCGTGCTCGTGGAAGAGCAGGCTGTGGATGTGTGCCTGCGCGACCTTGCTCGGGTAACACGGGTCGATCGAACCGTATTTTCCGCCCTCGACCCACATCTCCTCGGTGGTCGCCTCGCTGAAGACGATGCACGGCTTCGCGATGCCGATAGTTTCGAAATACGTCCGGAACCAAGGAGCAGTCGAATACAGATTGAGCACGCGCGGAATGCCGATGCGGACTTTTCGGCGCGCCGCCCAGCTCTCTTTGGACGAGCGCCGGAAGGGGCGCACGACTTCGACGCGCCGAACGCCGAAGATGCCCTTCTTCAGCTCGATGTCTTTGATCGGGGTGCCTTCCTCGGGCATGGGCGCGGCGTCGTAGAAGTGCATGAACGCCTTCTTCGACTCGTAATCGACGAGGTTCGGGAACTCTTGCGCGATTTTCTTACGCTCGGCCACGAGCGCGAGCATCGATTCCTTGGACTCAACGGTCCCCTTCTCGCAGCTGAAGCCGGCGATGTAGCGGCTCGAGCTTCCGTCGGGACGCTGGGTGTCGATGAACGTGCGCTTGCACTCGTTGGGGCAAAAGTGGCAGACCGTCTCTTCGTCGTTTTTCGACGTGTATTGAAGGTCGATCGCGGCGTCGATGCCGATGAAGGTCGACTTGCCCTTGCGCTTGACGACGCGAAGGGTCTCCATCGCGGCGCCGATCGCACCCGCCTCGCCCGTGTGCGGATGCACGAACACCTGCGCGTCGGGGACCCGCTCTTTGATGTAGTCGACCTGCGCCTTGACGGCGGCGAGATTGTATTGCGTGCCGCCCTGCAGCACGTACTTGGTCCCAAGCGCGGCCATGCGCGGGATCTGAACGACGTACTGCCAGATATTCTTCGGCAAGACCTGCGCGAGCCCCGCGAGCATCTCCTCCTTGGAGAAGCCCTCTTTCTGGAAGTTCACCCGATCGGTGTCGAGAAACACCGCGCACCCGTACGAGAACTTGGGCGCCAGCTCGGCCTTGAACGCGACGTCGGCGAACTGGGTGACCGGCACGCCGAAGGAGTCCGCCGTGGCCTGCAGAAGCATGCCGTTGCCGGCCGAGCAGCTGTTCGACAACCGAAAGTTGCCGATGTCGCCGTTTTTCATGAAGAGCACTTTGATGTCCTGCCCGCCGATGTCGCAGATGACATCGACGTCGCCGAAGAAGTGCACGGCGCTCAGCATGTGCGCGACCGTCTCGACGATGTTCACGTCGGCTCGCACGCACTCTTGGAGAACGTCGGCCGCGTAGCCCGTCGCACCGAAGCCCATGATCTCGAGCTTGGCCTTCTGGTCCCCTTCGACGTAGCCCCGGAGCTGCGACAAGAGCTCCTTGGTGTCTTGAATCGGGTTGCCCTTCGAAAGCTGGTAGGCCTTGCAAAGGATCTTGCCATCCTCGTAGTCGACGAGAACCGCCTTCGACGACGTCGACCCTCCGTCGAGACCGACGACGGCGCGAACGACCTGCCCCTCTTCGAAGCGCTTCGGCTCGAACTTGGGAATGCGATAGAGTTCGCGAAACTCGCTGAGCTCGGTCTCCGTCTTGGAGAGCGGCGGGCCCGCCGTCTCGCCGAGGCGCGCTTTGCGACCCGTCGTGATGTATTCGCTCAAGGCGTCGACGTTGCTGAAGAGGCCGATGTGGGCTTCTTCGTGGAGACCGTAGAGCACCGCGCCGAGCGCGGCGTAATACTGCGCGTTCTCCGGCACGAAAATCGTCTCTTCGATGGGCCTGTCGCGCGGCCAGTCGTACCCGCGCTCGTCCCATGTCTGGGGAATGCGCAGCCGCCAGCATTCTTGGAGAAAGGGCAGATACGTGTTCGGCCCGCCCAGCAAGAGCACCCGGTGCTTCAGCGTCCCGCCGCGCGTGAGCACGCTCAAGTTCTGCAAAACGATGGCGTCAGCGAGCGAGCAGAGGACCTCGGGCGCGGGGATCCCGCTCTTGATGAGATTGACGATGTCGGTCTCGGCGAACACGCCGCACTTGGCCGCGACGTGGTGGAGCTTGGAGTCGTCGAAGTGGAGCGAGGTCACGAGCTCCGGCGGCGCGTTGACCTTGAGAAAGCACTTGTCGATCGTCGCGCCAGTGCCCGAGGCGCACTTGTCGTTCATGGACGCGGTCGGGGTCTTTTCCCCCGTCTTCTCGTCCTTCTTGAACATGATGATCTTGGCGTCTTGGCCCCCGAGCTCGACGACCGAGCCCACGTCGGGGTGCAAATGCTCGACCGCGAGAGTGACGGCGTTGACCTCCTGCACGAACTTGCCGCCGGTCGGGCCACAGAGCGGTGCGGCCCCAGACCCGGTCAGAAACATTCGCCAGCCGTCGGCCGGATGGTCCTGGAACGAGCTCAGGATCGTCTGGAGCATCGACATCACGTACTCGGGCTGCTTCGTGTGATGCCGCTGGTAGTCGCTCCAGAGGATGGCTTTCGTCGTCGGGTCGACGACGACGGCTTTGACCGTGGTGCTCCCCACGTCCATGCCAATGGCAAGCTTCGTTCGCCCGTTCGCTACGCTCGCTGCCATGGATGCGTGGTCCTCCGGGAAACTAGACTGGCGCGTCAGTCAGTCTGTCGTAACGCGAACCGACCCTGGGCGCATAGGATTTTCCTCCAGGGTGGCGTCCTTGATCGAAAGTACCCCTGTTTCAGGTGGATTCTGAGCGGCTGCGGCGCCCCGCTCACGGCCCTCGACGGGGACAGGCCAGCCTCGGCAGGACGCCGCGGTGGAACTGACACGAATGTCAGCCCAGTGCTCGTGATAACGTTCCGCACGCAAAAGCGATGCGTAAAGCCGAGCGGCGACAGAAGATACTGACGCACGCTCGCGACGTATTCGCCCGGCGCGGGTACCACGACGCCAAGATCGAGGACATCGTCCTGGCCGCGGGCATCGCGCGCGGCACCTTCTATCTCTATTTCAAAGACAAGCGCGCCGTCTTCGAAGAGATCGTCGATCGCGCGTTCACGCAGATTGGCATGGCCATTGTCCGCGTCGATCCGAAAGACCCGGCTCGGACCGTTGCGGAGCAAGTGCACGAAAACACTCGCCGCATCGTCGGCACGCTGCTCGAAGACCGACCTACGACGAAGATTCTTCTCACCGACGCAATCGGCCTCGATCCCGCATTCGACCGCAAGCTCCAATCGTTCTACGAAGTCGTGGAAGGCTTGCTCGTCGAAAGCCTGACCGAGGGCCAGGAGCTCGGCGTCGTGGCGCCGGGAGACCCGCGCATGTTCGCGTACCTCATCTTGGGCGCGATGAAGGAGGTTCTGTATCAAGTCGTTCGCCGGGAGGCGGCGTACTCGGAGAGTCAGGTCGTCGAGGGCATCTACGATTTTCTCGGCCAAGGCTGCTTGCGTGTCACAGCAGCGCGCAAGGAGCGGCCGAAGAATGCTTAGGATTCACGAGACGACGACGGCGGGTGGCGAGCTCTCGTCGGTGTTCTTGCAGCTCGATGAGGGCGGTGTGCTCGCACTGATCTCGGGCGAGGGGGCCGTGGCGCTTCCGGCGTCATCGCTCGATCACGTGATGTCGAGATTTGGTCAGCCGCTGGATTCCGCAGAGCGGGTTGCCGAGGTGGGGAGGCTCGATCTGGGCGATGGGCGTGTGCTTCGTCACGTACGGCACCTCGGGCGCTACGATGTCATCGCGCGCGACTACTTGATCTACAGCGCGCCGGGGCAGGGACCTCTCTGTGCGCTCGCGACGACGGTGGCGGGCGCGCTCGCGCATCTGGGCCGCGCAGCGGCGCCGCGCGCGCCATAACGCGTCTATTCGACTGACCTGCATTGCACACTTGAGGCGAAAGTATTTGCCTGTGCGGTAATGAGTCTTCGAATGCCGGGGGGACACCGTGGCATTCAAGGGATTCTGAGGTTACGCTGGGTAATGCATTTTACGACTCGCTGTCTCATTGCCGCGACAATCAGTGGCTCGATCTGGGGCTGCGGAGGGCCGTCTTCTCCCGCAACGGGTTCCAGCACCGGGGCCACCGTCGGAGGCGGCTCGGGCGTGTCCACTTCGGGAGCCGGTGGCGGCACGTCGGGGACGCCCGCGAGCAGCTCGGGAACGCCCGTGAGCTCGGGGAGCTCGGGGGTCGGTAGCGCAGGAAGCCCGGCGACGACCAGCGGAAGCTCTGCGAGCGGGAGCCTCGCGGCGAGCGGCACCGGCGGGTCGCTCGATGCGGGTGGGGGAGGCTCGAGCGGCACGGCGCAAGACGGCGCTGCGGGCGTAACCACGCCGAGCGAGGGCGGCTCCTCGAGCGAAGGGGGTCCGCCGACCGGTCCGACTCCGAGCGCGGGCTGCGGGACCGTGCCCAATCAGCCGACCGCGAAATACGTTCAATACAACATCCAGGTGACGACCGGCCTCGCCCCCGCGTATACGGCCATGTATACGAATCGCAATTATTACGTTTGGCTGCCGACCGGCTACGATCCGACGAGGGCGTACACCACGGTATTTCTCGGTACGGGTTGCGGTGGAAATGGCATGACGGTTCTTCCGATGCAGAACGTATCGAAGGGCAATGCGATCCTCGTCGGGCTCAGCCCGGTGGGGCAATGCTTCATGACCAGCGCGGCGGACTCGCCCGAGATTGCCTTCTTCGACGCCGCGCTCAAAGACGTCGAGTCGAGCTTTTGCGTGGACCAGGCTCACGTCTTCATCGCGGGCTTCAGCAGCGGCTCGTGGCTGGCCAACCTGATCGGGTGCGCGCGAGCCGGGATCGTGCGCGGACAGGGCAACGCCACCGGCGGCCTGCCCCCCGTTCCGACGTGCACCGGGCCCATCGCCGCGATGCTCGCGCACGACGAGGGCGACACGACGAACGCCATTTCGGGCGGCGAGGCGGCGCGCGATCGCATCTTGAAGATCAACGGCTGCAGCACGACGACCATCCCGTACAACCCGATGCTCGGCCCCAACGACACCGACCTCGAGGGGCACCCCATCATGTGCGTCCAGTATCAGGGGTGCCCGCCCGCCTATCCGGTGGTCTGGTGCCCCACGACAGGGCAAGGGCACTCCGATCAGGTGGCCACGGGCCTGTCGGTTCCGGGCTTCTGGAACTTCTGGGAAGCCTTGCCCTAGAGCGTCGATAGGCTTTTCAGAAAGCCCACGAGCAGCGGGTTGGCGTTCGAGCCGAACACGTAGTTGACGCCGTTCGATGTGGCTAGCACGTAGCCGTGCGTGACCCCGATGAGCGGGCACTAGACGACCGGGTAGTTTGCGGGGCAGGGCCAGGGGGCTCGCTGCGGTCGTCGTATCGCTTGGCGATCGTGTTCCGGCGGTTTTCTTGCCGCCTCCCGCGCACCATGGTGGGGTGAGCGATCC
>Ga0070761_10002804_pt1 | contig 10597 bp, 12 predicted proteins | sample HubBroMetageREF1_FD_66724 | JGI IMG/M metagenome (GOLD analysis project Ga0070761, IMG submission 66724) | Reference soil microbial communities from the Hubbard Brook experimental Forest, New Hampshire, USA - Hubbard Brook CCASE Soil... | ecosystem: Environmental > Terrestrial > Soil >...
GGTTACGTGTTGAGCCTCGCTCCTACGATTTTCACGTTTGCGCCACTGCCCATGAAGATTCTTACTGGCGCCGAAAGCTCTTTCGAAGGTAGCAGCGCGGGCAACGCTGGAAGTGCGACCTGGGCCACGCGCAGCGATCGCCCCACCATCCTGGCTGCGTTCGCCAATACTCCTTTGTACGGAGGCGGGATGAAGATCGCGCCTCGCGCGAAAATGGACGACGGCCTGCTCGATGTGTGCGTCATTGGCGCCATCGATCGCTTCAGACTCTTACGGTTGTTTCCGACGGTTTATAGCGGCAACCATCTGAACGTCCCCGAGGTGGAATACTTTCAAGCCAGCCGGGTGCGGGTTGAGACCCAAGACCCGCTTGATGTTTATGCCGATGGCGAATATATCTGCCGCACGCCCATTGAGTTGGAAGTGCAACCCGCCGCGCTGCACGTCGTCACACTCTAGACTGCTTGCGTCGGCTGGTATTTCGCGGGAGATCCTTCCCTCCGCCTGAAAAACGGCTCCGGTCAGGATGAGGCCGTTGAGGGTCGGGAAACTCGGTCCTTCGCCCTAGCAAGCCCGGGATCGTCCTCCTATCCCTTCCGGTGCTAAACTTTCTTCATGTCTGAAGCACGCTCGCGCACCCTGCTCTGGGTTCTGATCGGCGGAGGAGCTTTCTTCCTCTTCGTACTGGCCGTGTTCGCGCTGGTTTATTTGACGCTGCATGCGGGCGGGGCCGACGCCGGCATTTCCGGGTTCGGCGACAAGATTGGCGTGGTCGATCTCGACGGCGTGATTCTGTCTCCGCAGCCGGTCGTGGGCCAGCTTAAGAAGTTTGCCGACGATTCCTCGATCAAGGCCATCATTATTCACGTCAATTCTCCCGGCGGCGGCGTGGCTGCGTCGGAGGAGATTTATCGCGAGGTCAAACGCATTCGCAGTGAGAAGAAAAAGAAAATCGTGGTCTCGATTGAAACCGTGGGCGCCAGCGGCGCCTATTACGTGGCCTCGGCCTCCGACAAGATTTATGCCGACTCAGGCAGCATCGTGGGCTCCATTGGGGTGATTGCGGAGTGGATGAACTACGGCGATCTGTTGAAGTGGGCCAAGCTGAAAAATGTCGTCATCAAGACCGGCGAATTCAAAGACACGGGCAACCCGGCCCGCGATCTCACCCCCGCCGAGCAGGCTTACATGCAGGACTTGATCAACAACATGTTCGGGCAATTCGTCCACGCGGTGGCCGATGGGCGAGGCCTGAAGTATGACGACGTGAAGGTGATCGCCAACGGCAAGGTTTGGACTGGCGAGCAGGCCAAATCGATGAACCTGATCGACGGCGTCGGGGACTTCGAGACGGCCGTAGACGACACCGCCAAGTCGGTGGGCATTAAGGGTGAGCCCACGCTGGTGCGTCCCGACCGCGACCGCAAGACGCTGATGGATCTTCTGCTCGGCGACGTCTCCCAGTACCTGCCCTCGCGCGAGAAAATGCTGGAGCAGCAGGTGGGGTTCTATTATCTGTGGAAGTAATAGGGCCGAAACTGCGCCTTTCTTCCTGGGGCGTCATTTCGCTCGCGCATCCAGACCGTGACTTGCACGAAACCCCTGAAATTTGAGAAGGTTATGGATGGTGGGCTGGCGAGATTCCGTCCGCCGCAAAGCAGGCCATCAGGAACGAAGAGGGGTTATGACCAAAGCCGATCTGATTGACGAAGTCTCGCGTTTGGCGGAACTTACGCGGAAAGACAGCGAAGTGATCGTGGAGACCATCTTTGACAGCGTGGTGCGTTCGCTGCGCGCCGGCGACAAGATCGAGATTCGCGGCTTTGGCAGTTTCCGGACGCGCCAGCGCAAGCCGCGGGTGGGGCGCAATCCCAAGACCGGTGAGCGAGTCGATGTGCCGGCCAAGAAAATTCCGTTCTTCAAGCCGAGCAAGGAATTGAAAGATCTGGTGAATGAGAGCGCAGTCACGGCGGCCGCTGCGGCAACTCCCGCCCCGCCAACAACTTCGACTCCTCCGACGGCATAACCTCTGGGCGGCGGGCGACGCCACGAAATCGCAGCGGCTCCAGGGTTAATCGGCACCGAATGTCTGGAACAAGAAGGTACTCCTGGCCTTCGGCAGCAGGGGTCTCCCGTTGAACGTGGCTGCGCCTTTTTCGTATCCGCCGACGACATACTTCCACCCAAACAGCGTCCCTCCGGTCAACTTTATGCGGTAGCTGCGGCCGGGTATAACGTCGATCCCGTCTTTCGGAATCACAAACAGCGCGTGGTCGCAGTCCGATGTTGAGATCGTCTGGGTCACGGACGCCACAGTTTGTCCCTTCGTGTCCATGACCGTCAGCGTCAGTTCATCCTCGGGTGGGCCGGGATTGCCGACAACCAATTCCACCTCGACGGCCAACAATCTTGGCAGCGAGGGTATGAATGACTGCTCAGCGTCATTGACCAGATTCGTCCAGGCTTTGTCCCATCCCGCGGTGTTCACCTGGTCAGGCTTCATTGATGTTCCTGGCGCAGCTGTTGCGATCGCCGAAGCGGGCCGGCTCACCTTGGCAGTTGTGGCCGTGCCGCACAGGACCAGCGAAAGGGCGACGGTTTCGATCAGCCTGTTCTGTATCGATTTCATGCGCGCCTCCTCTTACTCGTCCTCTTTTCTCTTTCAGAGCTTCATGCCCTGCAGATCCCACCGAGTCTTTGGCTGGAACGATCAACCGGAATCAATCTTGCAGAGTTTCTCGGTGGCCACGGCTGGTGCAAAGCCGTCGAGGAAAGCAGCTACGGCTTGGTTTCCAGGTACAGGTCAGCAACTTTCAGCGCGAGTTCCTCGGGATTGATATCCACTCGGTTGGCCAGCACGATGATCGTCATCTTGTCGTCGGGAAAGCGCTGGATCGTCGTCTGGAAGCCGATCGTGTCACCGTTGTGCGACATGCGTTTGTGGCTCTGATAGGGATCAAGGAACCATCCGAACCCGTAGCTGACGGTCTGACCCTCGGGAGACTTCGCCGGTCCGTCCGTCGGCTGCACCGGAGTCAGCGCGGGCTGCATTTCCGCCTCGCTGAGCAGCGTGTGCTCGCGCAGGGCACGGTCCCACTTGGCCAGATCGTCGAGGGAAGAATAAATGCCGCCATCACCCAGGACGGCCGAGGTCGGGCTTTGGTCGGTTTCGTGCCAAGCATCTTTCTCCTTAGTGTGCCCATAGGCGCGGTGCGGCACTTCGTTCTTGCCTTTCTGATAGGCGAGCGTGTTCTTCATCTTCAGCGGGACGAAGATTCTCTCGCGCAGAAACTCACCGAAGCTTTTGCCGGAAACTTTTTCGACGATCATCGCCAGTACCGCATAACCGGAATTGCTGTACTCCCACTTCGAGCCTGGCGGAAACTTGCCACTGGTCTGCTGCTCTAGCAACTTCAGCACGCCCGCGTCCAGAATCTGCGGAACTTTTTCAGGCGGCGTGTCAGGATACTGCTTCATCAGCAGTTCCCCGTAATCTTCGAGTCCCGAAGTATGGTTCAGCAGATTGCGGACGGTGATCGCTTTTCCGTAGGCCGGAAACTCGGGAAAGAAGTCGGTGAGGTGGTCGTCATAATGCAGCTTGCCGTCGTGCGCCAGCAGCATGATGCACGCCGCTGTGAACTGCTTGGTGAACGACGCCAGCCGGAAATTCGTTTTCGCATCGATCGGCCGCACCGTGCGCAGATCAGTAACGCCGTACCCGCGACGAAACACGATCCGCCCCTCGCGGACGACAAGAGCCGCCGCTCCGGGAGCGTTGCTGGACTTCAGCGAGGCGAAGACCGAATCGATTTGACTGGAGGAAACCTGTCCTGAGGAAACCTGGCCTGAAGCCGAAACCGTAGAAAGGGCGAGAGCCAGGAACAATGACAATGTGCTTGCGAGTCTTGTCTTCACCGCGAGTCCTCAACAACTTAAGAACTTTAGACGCCAGGATTCTCGACGCAGTAGCGCCTGAGCGCCACGCACGAAGGAATTCGTCCGGGCTTACTCCTCCCGCATGGGAAGCGGCTTCACCGCACCGCAATCCCCGCCTTTGTAGACCCCGGAGGATGCGCTCGTCCATTCCACGGGCTTCTTGTCCGCGCCCACCTGCATCGATCCGGTAAAGTGTATCTTGCCGGTGGCGTGCTCTCCGTCACTGTACAAGGACTCCAGGCTCATCTTGCCCGTCATGGTTCCGGTACATGCCATCTCGCCGGTGACGCCGTTCGCTTTCTTGACGAGGTTCGTCACGCGACAGCCGTTGATCGGCGGAAGGATGGCGCCGTACTTGTCAAAATACTGTTGGGTTACGCAAAACTGAGCCGTGTGCGGCGCTCCGGCGCTGGGAGCGGCGTTGCCCGAAGGGGACTGTTGCCAGGTCGTAGTGGTGGTCAACTCCCACAGACCCGGTTTTCTGGTCTGCGCCACGGCGAACACCGTCAGGGCGAAGACGCAGCCCACCACTCTCATCCGACTCCGCTTGCCCATGATTCCTCCGCTTAATGGCTGATTGGGTTTAATGGCTGTCTGATGGCCACAATAATCCTGTCGGCGCACATTCACTCTACGGGACCGACCCAGCGGAAGAAAAGGAAGATTCTTATGGTTCTGGTGCCATGGCAGCGAAATCACGCCGCCGCACATTCTGCCCCATCGTACACTCCATGGTTCGATGCCGCATATCAATAAGCTCCAGAAGGGCGTAGGGTTAAGGAGTCTCGTCTAGCATGTTCCCGCCGCGCCTGACCGGTGACGGTTCCTTGCGAAAATCAGACAGCTTTACGCTGCGCAAGGAGCCTTTATGGCCAACAAGGCCCGCCTGACCGCCAAGACCGCTCCGAAGCCACCTCCCGCGGACAGTGACGGCAATCCCATCCACAACGAGATCCTGCTCGGCCTGCCCCCCAAAGAATTCGAATTTCTGATCCCTAAACTAGAGTTCGTGCGGTTGAAGACCCATCACGTACTGCATGAACCCGGCGACACGTTGAAGTCCGCCTACTTCTGCAACAGCGGACTGGTATCGATTCTGAGCGTCTTTCCGGATGGCAAGAGTGTGGAAGTAGGTCTGGTGGGCCAGGAAGGTCTGATCGGAATCCCGCTGGTGGTGGGGTTTCGCAGTGCTCCCACGCGAGCCATCGCGCAGATTGAAGCTACCGCCTTCCGTTCCAGCGCCGAGACGCTGATAGGCGCGCTTCGACAGTGCCCTGCGCTGGAGCGGCGACTGCAGCAGTTTGCCCAGATCATGACCCTGCAGACCACTCAGATTGCCGCCTGCAACCGGCTGCATGAAGTGAATGAGCGCCTGGCGCGATGGCTATTGATGAGCTGCGACCGGATTGAATCGAATACCGTGCCCCTGACTCAGGAACTTCTGGCGCAGATGCTCGGAACTCGCCGCTCCAGCGTGACCGTAGCGGCCGGAATGCTGCAGAAGGCTGGTCTGATCGCCCACACTCGCGGCGAAGTGCAAATTGTCGACCGCCGAAAACTGGAAGAGGCGGCCTGCGAATGCTACGAGATCATGCGCTCGCAGATCGCGAAGTGGCGTAAGGAAACGGAATAGCCTGGCGCAGGTTTTGGGCTCGTTTCGTGCAAGTCAGCTTTGCGTGCGCCAGCGAACCCTCCATGGTCGTATAGGCAACCGACAAGCTCTCCGAATTTAGCTACGATACGGGCAAATCAGATTGTCGGTGTAACTACCCACGCCGATAGTTCCCGACAGGAGTCCGTACATGTCGGATATTCGACTCGATTTTGCCGTTCACGAGTTCGCCTGCCCGCACTGCGAAAAGCAGACTCAATACTCCTGGCCCGGCTCCACAATCTTATTTTCCACGGCGAAGTGTCAGCACTGCGGCATGGAGTTCCTGGTCGTCCAAAACAAGCCATGGCTGAGTGACAACCGAGCCAACGGACAGTCGCTATAGAATCGCGGGACCCGCTGATCACTCTCGCATTCCTACCACGCCCATCATTCGCCCGGTCTTTCCCTTTTCCGCGCGGTAGGAGAACAGCAACTCCGGGTGACAGTTTGTGCAGAGCAGGGACGCCTCGATATTTTTCTTCAGCAGGCCCGCTGCCAGCAACTGCCGTCGGTTCGCTTCCATCAGGTCGAGAAATATCTTCTTCGGCAAATCGCTGTGTCCGGGAGCGCGCGCAGTGAGAAACAGAAGCGGATATTTTTCCCGCACCGGATCAGACTCTTTGACTTCATGAAACAGGCTGGCTCCATACTCAAACTGCGATTCAAATTTGGTGCGAACCTCTTCTCCGACTTCGTAGCAGCAGCCCTGAATCCCAGGGCCAATCGCGGCCTTCATATTCCGAGGCAGGCTGCCAAAGCGGCGATGCATCTCGCCCACGCCTTTCTCCACGATGCGCTGCACCGTGCCGCGCCAGCCCGCATGAAATACGCCCACTACATGCCGCTTGGCGTCGACCAAAATCACCGGCAGACAGTCGGCGGTCTGGATCGCGAGCAGCAGGCCGGAAGTGGCGGTGATGAGCCCATCCCCGGTCAGCGGGTCTTCACCGGGCTCATCGCCTGGCCCATCCTCAGTCAAGCCGGGAATCGAATCGATGCAGCAAATAACGTCGGAATGAATCTGGCGCACAGTAATCAACGGCCAGAGCGAAAGAGAACGGGAACCGGTCGCCTTGCCTGAAACGCTGCGGCGCCCGCGCGTGACCGCTCCGACCTCGTGCAGAAACGCAGCCCGGTTCCGTTCGACCGTGGCCCTCGCGTCATCCTTGGTGAAACCCAGATTGAGCTCACCCTTGCCGTACGCGCGCGACAATCCGCCGACGCGCGTGGAGAAGCCATGCACCAGCCACGGAATCTGGCTCAGAGGGTTGGCGCGAAGAACGGTGAGTTTGGTCTTGTTTGGAGCCCGGGTCGGCACGATTCAATGATAAATGAGGAAGCCGTTGTGGACGGTTTGCCCCGGCCCCAGCGACTCCGCTATAGTTTTACTCATGTTTGCAGACTTCACCGCCACCGACCGCTGGACGAAGAAACCGGTGCATTGCGTCTATCAGGCAATGATTGTCGCCATTGCGACGCGGCACGCCGACGCAGTCGACATCAAGTTTCTGGTGGATGGCCGCAAGGTTTGGGTGGCTCTGCCGCATCCCGCGTGGGTCGAATATAAGAAGCGCACCGGCAACGCCATCACCGATTCGCTGGCCCAGGAAATTGCGGGACATTATCTGAAGAGCGCGCTTGAATCCGGTGAAGGCGGCGGCCGTGAAATGTTCTCGCTGACCGTGGAAGAAACGCTGACTCACATCCAAGCAGTGGTCGCCGAAATGCAAGGCCAACCGGCTTAATCCCGTTTGTCATCCTGAGCGCAGCAACCGGTGCGCCAAGCGCAGCGGTTGCGAAGTCGAAGAATCCCTACCAGCCCGGACCTGCACCTTCATCAACGCCCGCTCTTACGCCGGAGTTAAATCACAACCGCTTCCTTATATTCCCCAAACACCCGCCGCATCGCGTCGGAAATTTCCCCCACGGTCGCTGAGGCCTCGACCGCAGCCAGGATGCGCGGCATGACGTTCGCACCCGACCGCGCCGCGTCTTCTACGCCTGCCAGCGCGGCCTTGCACGGCCCGGCATCGCGCTTGGCTCGCAGCGCCTTCAGGCGCTCAATTTGCCGCGGTTCCAGCGCGGGATCGATGCGCTGTATTGGAATCGCCTTTTCTTCCTCCACTTCAAAGCGGTTCACGCCGACCACGATCGCTTCCTGATTGTCGACTTTCTGTTGATATTCATACGCCGCATTCTGAATTTCCTGCTGCACGAATCCGCGCTCGATGGCCTTCAACATCCCGCCGAGCACTTCAATTTTCCCCAGATATTCGGCGGCGCGTTTTTCAATCTCATTGGTTAAAGATTCCACATAGTACGACCCCGCCAGCGGATCGATCGTCTGCGGAGCACCCGATTCGTAGGCAATCACCTGCTGGGTGCGCAGCGCGATACGCGCCGCCTGTTCGGTGGGCAACGCCAGCGCCTCGTCGTAAGAATTGGTATGCAGGGACTGCGTTCCGCCCAGCACGGCGGCCAGCGCCTGAATTGCCGTGCGCACAATATTGTTCTCCGGTTGCTGCGCGGTGAGCGTGGAACCGGCCGTCTGGGTATGAAAGCGCAGCATCCACGATTTCGGATTCCTCGCTTTGAAATGCTCGCGCATAATGCGCGCCCACATGCGCCGGGCGGCGCGGAACTTGGCGACTTCTTCGAGGAAATTGCTGTGGGCATTGAAGAAAAACGACAGCCTCGGCGCGAATTGGTCCACGTCGAGTCCTGCCTTGATCGCCGCCTCCACGTAAGCCATCCCGTTGCCCAGCGTGAATGCCACTTCCTGCACCGCGGTCGATCCCGCCTCGCGCATGTGGTACCCGGAAATTGAAATTGTGTTCCACTCCGGCACGTTCTCATTCGCCCACGCAAACATATCGGTGATGACGCGCATGGCCTGCTGCGGTGGATAAATGTAAGTACCGCGTGCGATGTATTCCTTGAGCACGTCGTTCTGCACCGTGCCGGAAAGCTTCTTTATGTCTGCGCCTTGCCGCCGCGCCACCGCGACGTACAGCGCCAGCAAAATCGACCCCGTCGCATTGATGGTCATCGATGTAGAAATCTTGGTCAGGTCGATGCCGTCAAACAGCCGCTGCATGTCCTCGATCGAGTCGATGGCCACGCCCACCTTGCCCACTTCGCCCGCGGCCAGCAGATGATCTGAATCGAGGCCAATCTGCGTCGGCAAATCGAACGCCACCGAAAGCCCGGTTGTCCCGTTGGCCAGCAGATATTTGTAGCGCCGGTTCGATGCCTCGGCGTCGCCCATGCCGGCGTATTGCCGCATGGTCCACAGCCGTCCGCGGTACATGGTGGCCTGTACGCCGCGCGTGAAGGGATATTCGCCGGGATAGCCCACTTCGCTTTCGTAGTCGGAGCCTTTGAGATCGGCCGGCGTGTAGAGCGGATTGACCGGAATATGGGAGGAGGTTTCGATCTCTGCGGCAGGATCGGGATGGGTCTTCAGCTTTTCGGTCATCAATCTTCACCAACACGATCTTCACCGAACGAAACCAGCAGGAGCAGCTTGCTCGCTCTTGTCATCCTGAGGTCCGCGCCTTTTGCGGGCCGAAGAGCCTGCCCTGAGCTTGCCGAAGGGACCTATGCAACTTGCTGGGATTGCATAGGTCCTTCGCGGCTAAGAACGCCGCTCAGGATGACAAGAGTGCGCGAGATCCCCGGGACTCACGGGCGCTGGCTCTTCCTCCGCGCCCTCCAAAACGAACTCAGGCCGAACCAGGCAAAGGTCAGTGTGACAAAGATTGCGACTACCAGACGGCCCGATCCTGCCTCGCCGGCATGATATTTCACGTACTCCTTCACCGTGCCACTCGCAAAACCGATGGCCATGACGAGGAAAAACAGTCCCATAACTTCCAGCCATAGCTGGTGAGCCGCGCGCCCGAATGATCGCCCCGTGGTGCGGACCGCGCCCATCGCCGCGCGGAGCGTGCGGTTGCGGCCAACCTGCTGCCCGGCGTTTTGCCCGGCAACTCTCGCCACCGCACCCAACTTTCGTAAGGTAGAAACTTTGCTCACGGCCTCGATTTTAACAGCCTCCGGCGCTACAATGACGCAACCAGTAGGAGCGGCGCGCCGTTTCCGCAGCCGGCGGCATCTAAGGGGTAGGTGAGCTGGTTACGCAAAGCCGGCGATTCAGTCCAGGGGGACACAGTGGATCAACAACTCAAGCAACTCATGAAAGAACTCGGCGACGCCATCAACGAATCTCTTTCCGACTCCGAGCAGATCTCTGAAGTTGTCTCCCGCATAAAAGAAGGTGGATACGATATTTTTCTGGTGCTGGAAGCCACCATCGGCGTCAGCAAACTGGGCGAAAAGTCGCCTGACAAGACTTCGCTGGTCACCACTCTGTCGACGAATCCTGAATTCAAGATCAACGATCAGGATTTGAAGTTCCTGCGATCGCTCCGCATCAAGATCGACGAAGAGAAGCACGACAAGGACAAGCAGGACCAGGACAGCTAACCGGCTGCATTTGATTTGCGGGAGATCCCTTCGGCTGCGCTCAGGGAGCTCTTCCCTCCGCCGCGCTTCGCGCGCCCCCGACCGAAGGCCAGGGGTCTACCAAAGCGGCTCCGCTCAGGATGACATGCCGGTTAGTTGCTTACTCCGCCAACACCAGATCCAGCAGCTGTTCCACCGCGCGGTCGGCCTCCAGAATCGATGATTTGTGATCAGGCGTACCTGAAAGGTCGGTATTCGCGAAAGTGATTCGGCCAAATGGGGCTGCCCGCAGAACGTCTCCTGGCGCGGGTTTGCCGTCTTTGCCGAAGTAGAATCCGGGCGCGGGACTCGCGTAGGCGTGCCCCCAGCGGTTCAGAATAATGCCGGCAAGGTCGCGCGACGCGTCGAAGCCCGAGGCCGCGAACATCTCGTTAAACTGCTGACGAATCTGCCGCTCGTACCCGCGAAACGGAGTTGAAATCATTTCCGCGCGGCCCATATGGCCCTGCTGCTCGGCGCTCTTACCCGGATACGAGTACA
>Ga0070761_10002805_pt1 | contig 10592 bp, 8 predicted proteins | sample HubBroMetageREF1_FD_66724 | JGI IMG/M metagenome (GOLD analysis project Ga0070761, IMG submission 66724) | Reference soil microbial communities from the Hubbard Brook experimental Forest, New Hampshire, USA - Hubbard Brook CCASE Soil... | ecosystem: Environmental > Terrestrial > Soil > Temperate...
GTCAGTCCGTAGTGAGCCCGGAAGCGGCGTGCGAAGTAGTTCTGGTCTGGCCAGCCGACGGCCCGGCCGATGCCGGCCACGGAGTCATCGGAGCGCAGGAGAAGGTTCGCGGCATGCTCGGCGCGCAGCCGCGCCAGGTACGCCATGGGCGGCAAGCCGGTGGCGGACTTGAACAGCCGCACCAGGTACCCGGGGGCTAGATGGAGCTCTTCGGCGAGCTGGGTTAGCGTCCAGCGATCGGCCAGCCTGGTTTCCAGGAGGCGCATGGCGTGCCCGATGGCGGGGCTGACCGTCGTGGGCGGATCGGGCTGCAGTTCGGGCATCGCGGCGACCGCCCGGCCGAGGATGCCGAGCAACAGCGCCAGCCGTCCGACGATGTCTCCGCGGTAGTGGGCCACGGGGGTGTGGCGAAGCGCGGTGAGCGCGGCCAGGTGCACCCGGCATTCCTCGAAGGTGCCCGGCTCCAGGTGGATCGTCATCATGCCGTGGCCGTTGGCCGAGTACGGACCGTTCCACAGCAGGTAGCCGAGCATCGGGTCTTCGCGGGTCCAGGCCAGTTCACGTCGCAGCACTTCGATGGTGAAGCAGCAGTTGTACAGCGTCAGCTGACGGCACTGGTCATAGCCGTGCCACACCCCCGGCCGGAGCAGGATGACGTCGCCGACCGATATCGGCTGGCCGCCGGCGCGTGACTGGTGGACGCCCTGGCCGCTGGCGACGAAGGCGATCTCGACGAAGCTGTGGCAGTGCAGCGGGTTCGTGTCAGCCGACGGCCAGGTCGCCTCCGGTACGCAGACCGCCTACGTGCTCGGACTGCACATGCAGCTCATACCCGAGGACCTGCGAGACCCGGCCGCCGGCCATCTCGTCGAGGCCATCGCGCGGGCCGGATGGCGGCTCACCACCGGATTCGTCGGCGTCGGGTACCTGCTGCCGGTACTCAGCTCCAACGGCCAGAACGACGTGGCCTACCGGCTTCTCGAGCAGGCTGACATGCCATCGTGGCGATACATGGTCGACCACGACGCCACGACCATCTGGGAACGCTGGGATGCCTGGACCGAAGAACGAGGCTTCCAGTCCCCGGCGATGAACTCCTTCAACCACTACTCCCTCGGAGCCGTCGGCGAATGGCTCTACCGGTTCGTGCTCGGCATCGAGCCGGAAGCCGGGGCCGCCGGATTCAGCCGGCTCGCCCTGCGGCCGCATCCCGGCGGCCAGCTGACCTGGGCCCGCGGCTCCTACCGCTCGAGCCACGGCCCGATCGCGACCGAATGGCGGCGAGACGGCGCCGTGTTCTCGTTCCGGGCCGAGATTCCGCCCGGAGCCACCGGAACCGTCCATATCCCCAGCCGCGACGCCGATGAGGTGCGCGACTCCCAGGGCCATGGGCCCGTCGCCATCGCGAGCTTCCCCGGCGCGACCGGAGCCAGCGAGGCGGTGTTCGAGGTGGGACCGGGAGTCCACCAGTTCGCCGGGCCGGCGTTGACCGACGATGCGGACGGCTAGCGCGACTCCGGCTGCCGCGACGTCGGACCCGTCCGCAGGCAGGCATCCGGCCGCTCGCTGAATTTTTTGGGCCGAACGGCCGGTGGTGCCTGCCGCCCCCAGGTGCGATGCCGCGGCGATTCCGCGATGCGGGGCTGGTCTGTATTGGCATGGGCACCGAACGGGCGCCCTGAACCCGCGGTCGAAGGAGGATCGTCATGTCGGACACGGAGATGGCAGGGGTGACGGCGCTGGTGACCGGGGCCAGCCGGGGCTTCGGCCGTGGCATCGCCGCCGCGCTGAGCGGGGCGGGCGCGCAGGTCGTCGGGGTCGCCCGCAGCGGTGGCGCGCTGGAGGAACTGCGCGCGGAACTAGGCGAGTCGTTCACGCCGGTGCCGGCTGACGCGACCGACCCGATGGTGGCCGGCGAGCTGATCGACAAGTACCGGCCCGGCGTGCTGGTGCTCAACGCGGGCGCCACGCCGCTGCCGCGGCCGATCCAGCACCACACGTGGGAGACGTTCAGCCGGAACTGGGATGTCGACGTGGCGCACGTGTTCCACTGGACCCGCGAAGCGCTGCTCGCGCCGCTGGCGCCGGGCAGCACGGTGGTCACGCTGTCCAGCGGGGCGGCGGTGTTCGGCTCGCCGCTGTCGGGCGGGTACGCCGGAGCCAAGGCCGCCATCCGGTGGCTGACCTCCTACGCGGCGGACGAGTCGAAGCGGGCGGGCACGGGCATCCGGTTCGTTTCGCTGCTGCCGCAGCTCACCCCGGCGACCGCGCTGGGTGCGGTGTTCGCCGCTGCCTATACCGCCCGGGAAGGAACCGGGGCGGCCGCCCGCGGCGGCCCCGGCGGGGTGCTCACTCCCGCGCAGGTCGGCCAGGCGGTCACCGGCCTGGTCACCGGCTCCGGCCCGGACCAGGATGCCTACCTGGTCACCGCCGCGGGCCTGCGCCCGCTACCCTGACAGGCGGGGTGCCGATGAGCGTCAGTGAGGACTTCACCAGCAGCACCGGCCGGTTCCGGGGTGAGCTGCTGGCTCACTGCTACCGGATGCTGGGCTCGGCCGAGGAGGCCGAGGACCTGGTGCAGGAGACATACCTGCGGGCGTGGCGCTCGTTTGACGGGTTCGAGGGCCGCTCGTCGGTGCGGACCTGGCTGCACCGGATCGCGACCAACGTGTGCCTGACCGCGATCGAGCGCCGCGGCCGCCGGCCGCTGCCCTCGGGGCTAGGCGCCCCGGCGCAAGATCCGGAGGCGCCGCTGGTGCCCGCGCTGGAGGTACCGTGGCTGCAGCCATTTCCCGACGCGCTGCTGTCCGCGGGCAACCAGGATCCGGCCGCGGTGGCGGCGTCGCGGGCGGGCATCCGGCTGGCGTGGGTCGCGGCGCTGCAGCACCTGACCGCCCGGCAGCGCGCGATGCTGATCTTGCGGGACGTGCTGGAGTGGCCGGCCGCGCAGGTGGCGGAGCTGCTGGGCACCACGACGACGGCGGTCAACAGCGGGCTGCGCCGGGCACGGGCTCAGCTCGCGGAGGCGCTGCCGGCCGAAGACGAGCTTGCCGAGCCCGCCGACCCGGCCCAGCGGGCGGTGCTGGAGCGGTTCGCCGCGGCCTTCCAGAACGCCGACCTGGATGGGCTGGCCGAGATCCTGCGCGGAGATGTCACGCTGGAGATGCCCCCGGCGCCGGCCTGGTTCGCCGGCCGGGCGTCCGTGCTGCGCTTCTTCGCCACGCACGCACTGGACGCGCCCGGGCGCTTCCGGATGGTTCCGACGATGGCGAACGGTCAGCCAGCGTTCGCGGTCTACCAGCGCGGACCCGGCGGGGCCTACCGCGCGGACGCGGTGACGCTACCCACGGTCACCCCAGCCGGGATCGCGCGGATCGTCACCTTCCGCAACCCGGCCCTGTTCCCCCTGTTCGGCCTGCCCCAGGACTACGGCAACACGGCGCCCGGGCCGGATCTCTAGCCCCGGCATGACGGGAAGTCCGATCGTCATTTAGCACAGTAAGGACCAGCAGGCCCGCCGCGCTGCCGACGCCGGCCATCGCCGCGTAGACGCCGAACGCCCTGTTGCGTTCTCCGCCTTCGGGAAAGTTGGTGGTGATCAGCGCCAGCGCGGTCGGCGCGATCACCGCGCCGCCAGCGCCCTGGACCGCCCTGGCGGTAAGCAGCCACCACTCGCTGTTGGCGAACCCGCCGAGCAGCGACGCCCCGGAGAACAGCAGCAGCCCGAAGACGAACACCCGCCGCCGGCCAAAGATGTCACCGGCGCGGCCGCCGAGCAGGAGCAGGCCGCCGAAGGTGACGGCGTAGGCGTTCACCACCCACTCCAGTCCGGTTCCGGAGAAGCCAAGTGCCCGCTGGATGTGGGGGAGGGCAACGTTCACAATGGTCGCGTCGAGCACGACCATGAGCTGGGCGGTGGCGATGACCAGCAGAGCCAGGCCGAGGCGGCGGTTGCCGCCGCCGACCGTGGCGGCGGGTGAGGCCGCACGCCCGGTCACCGATTGCGGGCCCGGCGCCGACCCCGGGATCGGCGCGTAGCCGGGCAGGTCGGGGGCGCCGTTTGCGCCGGAGGCTGGTGATGTCACGGTATCTCCCTGGGATCTCGGGCACGCCCCCTGGCGGCCGTGCGAGCTTTCGCGACGGGCCCAGGCTTGCCGTCAGCCAGGTAAAAGGCCGTCACCGGATCCCGGTGATTCACGAGGCGCGCTCTGCTGCTGCATGGGGGGCGTTGCGCATCATGTATTCCTCCTTCTCATCTCGCCGGCGCAGCGAAGCTCGTTGCCGGGTGTCATGTCGTTATGAGGCAGGTAAGAGGTCATCACCTGATCGTGGTGATTCGCTGCACCGGGACAACGCAGGACGGGACGGGCCGCGGATTCGCGCGCGGTTGACAGCACGCGCGCTGGCCTGGTACCGAGACAGAAGGTGCCCGGACTGCGTGACCGGCGCCACAGGTGTCAGGCGCAGATACCAAGGCAGGCCTTTGACGGTGGCTCCAGCAGCTCCCCGGCTGATCGACCGGGGTGATCTTGTTGCTGCCCTGGATCGCGCGGCGACGCGGAAGGTGACGATCATCTCGGCTCCGGCCGGCAGCGGGAAGACGTCGCTGCTGCGCGCCTGGGCCGGCCGTCCGGGGCAGCCGAGCCAGCTCGCCGCACTGCAGGTGCAACGCGACCAGCAAGACGCCCAGCAGTTCTGGCTTGCCCTGCTCGACGCGGTCCGTCATGTCACCGGTGCAAACAGCGGCACGGGACTGCCAGCAGCGACACCCTACTTCAACGCACCGGCGATGGTCGACCGGGTGCTGTCGGAGCTCGCCGACGCTCGTAGCAGCATCACGCTGGTTATTGATGATCTCCACGAGCTGACCTCGCCAGAAGCACTCGCTCAGCTCACCCGGCTGCTGACGGACCTTCCCCTGCACGTGCACGCGATCCTGACCACGCGTCATGATGTGCGGCTGCGGCTGCATCAGCTGCGCCTGGCCGGCGAGCTGGCCGAGATCCGCGCGGCGGATCTGCGCTTTTCCGAGTGCGAGACCCGCGAGCTGCTTGATGCCTCGGGCGTCGCGCTGTCCGCGGCTGGGGCGGCGCTGCTGCACCAGCGGACCGAGGGGTGGGCCGCGGGCCTGCGGCTCGCGGCGATCTCCCTGGCCGGTCACCCCGACCCGGAGCGGTTCGTCGCGGAATTCTCCGGCAGCGACCGCACGGTCGCGGAGTACCTGCTCGCCGAGATGCTGGAACGCCAGCCGCCCGACGTCCAGGATCTGCTCCTGCGCACCTCCCTGCTCGACCGCATCAACGGCGAGCTGGCCGACCTGCTGACCGGCCGGCCTGGCTCGGAACGGATCCTGCTAGACCTCGAGGACGCCAACGCGTTCGTCGAATCGCTGGACCCCGAGCGCGCGTGGTTCCGCTACCACCACCTGCTGGCGGATTTCCTGCGGCTGGAGCTGCGCCGGACGCTGCCCGCGGAAGTACTGGTGCTGCACCGGCGGGCCGCTGAGTGGTTTATCCGGCAGGGCCACGTGGTCAACGCCATCCGGCACACGCAGGCGGCGGGCGACTGGCCTGATGCGGCCCGGCTGCTCGCCGACCATTCCTTCAGCCTGACCCTCGACGGGCAGGCGCAGACCATGCAGGCGCTGCTGCGGGCCTTCCCGCCGGGCGCCGATCACCCCGAGCTGGCCCTGGTGCGCGCGATGGGTGACCTCGCCCAGGGCCGCCTGGACGAGACGGCCGCCCACCTGGCGGTCGCCGAGGCGTACGCCGGGACGACGCCCCCGGATCGCCGTCGCCGCCTTGGGGTGGCGATCGCGTCGCTGCAGCTGGCGCTGGCCAGGCGGCGCGGTGACCTGGCCGGCGTCATCGAGCACGTCAGGTTCCTTGACTCCCCGGTAACCGGGCAGTCCGACGAGGACATCGCCCAGGGCAGCGACCTGCGGGCCGTGGCGCTGATGAACCTGGGGACCGCCGAGGCGTGGACGCTCGGGCTGCCAGACGCCGAACGTCACCTCCGGGAGGGCGCCGTCCTGGCCCAGGAGATCGGCCGCCCCTACCTCGAAGTCGGCTGCCTGGCGCAGCTCGGTTTCGCGTACATCTTCCATGGTGCTGCCATGCCGAAGAGCGATGCGTTCGCCACGACCCAGCGGCGCTGCCGCGAGGCGATCGCGCTCGCCGAACGGTACGGCTGGGGCACCGAACCGGTGATCGCACCCGCGCTGGTGACGCTGGCCGGCACGATGGCGTGGCTGGGTGAATTCGACGAGGGCGAGCGGTGGTTGCGGCGCACCGAACGGGCCCTGCAAACAGATACCGGGCCGGACATCAGGCTGCTGCTGCACCAGACGGCCGGGATACTGCACGCCGGCCGCGGCCGCCGCCACGAGGCGCTCGAGGAGTTCGGCGCGGCCGAAGACCTGGCCGCGCAGCTGGAGGGATCGCAGGCGCTGGCGAGCCAGATGACCGGCTGGCTGCTCGCCACGCAAGCCCGCCTCGGGCTGCCCGGCGAAGCCCGCGCCCGCCTCGCCGCGCTTGATGACGAGCGGGCCAGCTCCGGTGAGATCCGTAATGCCCGCGCGGTGATCTGCCTCGCGGAAGGCGATCCGGCCGGAGCCCTGGGCGCGCTGCACGATGTTCTGGATGGCACGGCCCCGGTCCTCGGTTACACAACGGTCACGGAGGCTCACCTGCTCGCCGGGCTCGCTCACCGTGAGCTCGGTGACCAGCGCGCGGCGCACCAGGCGGCGGAACGCGCACTGGCCCTGGCGGAGTCTGACCGGCTGGTCCTGCCGTTCGCGATAACGGGTTCTCAGGAGCTGCTCGAGGCGCTGCCGCGACACCAGACCGCGCACGCCGCGCTGCTCGCCGACATCCTCGACGTCCTGCACGGCGCATCCCCGGCGGCCAAAGACCGGTCCTCATCGCCGCCGGCGGAGGAGCTCAGCGCGGGCGAGCTCAGGGTGCTGCGATATCTGCCGACCAACCTGTCCCGGCCCGAGATCGCCGGCGAGCTGTCCGTCTCGCCCAACACCGTCAACGCGCACATCCGCAGCATCTACGCCAAGCTCCAGGTCCGTGACCGGTCCTCGGCCGTGCGGCGCGCCCGGGAGCTGCGGTTGCTGGCGGCGGCCGGCCGGACGCGCAGCCCGGCGGTAACCGGACCCTGGTGATGCTGAACACCATCTTCGCCGGCGGCGCCGTCATCGCCGCGCCCTGCTGCGCTCCGGGCCGCTAGATCAGCAGGGCACGCCCTTCTCGGCACGTGACGGGTGCCGACCGCACAACCGACGGCAGGCCTCGCCCGTCCGGCATGACCCCCTGGATCGGTTCTGCGGTGCTCCGTCGCGCGAATCACCATGATCCGGTGACGCCTTCTAACCTGCCTGGCAGCGAGGCTGAAAGTAGCCCGCCACCGGGCAGGACATTTCAGCAGCGGATTGACATGGGCGAGCCCGCGTGGCGGCGCTGCCCAGCCGACCCGGACCGAAGGGAGATCCTCGGTGAGTACCGAGCAGCGAGAGAACCTCGATGCAGTCCTGCGGCAGTCAGCCTTCCCCGTCGACATCGATGTCAGCGAGTTGCGGCGGCTGCTCCGGGAGCTGACATCGGCGCAGCCGCTGCCCGCCGACGTGACCGTGACCGCAGCCGCACTGGGCGGTGTCCCGACCGCCGAGATCACCGTCGCCGGAATCGAACCCCGCCGTGTGGTCCTGTACTTCCACGGCGGCGTGTACGTCCTGGGGGACGCCTTCCAATCCGCTGGCCTGGCCGCCCAGGTCGGCCGCCGGACCCGCGCCAGGGTCATCTCGGTGGACTACCGGCTCGCCCCCGAGCATCCGTATCCGGCCGCGGTCGACGACGCCCTGGCCGCCTACCAAGCCCTCCTGCTGGCCGGCGCAGACCCGGCGGACATCGCGTTTGCCGGCGAGTCCGCCGGCGGCGGGCTCGCCATCGCCACCCTCGTCAACGCCCGCGACCACGGGCTGCCCCTGCCCGCCGCGGCCTTCGTCATGTCACCGTACGCCGACCTGACCCTGGCCGGGGCGACCATGGACACCAAGCGCGCGGCCGACCCGCTGCTCAGCCGGGAAAACCTCCAACCCCGGGTCCCCGACTACACGTCCGGACAAGACGCCGCTCTTCCCCTGATCAGCCCCGTATTCGCCGACCTGTCCGGCCTGCCGCCGCTGATCATCCAGGCCGGAACCCATGAGGTTCTCCTCGACGACGCCGTCCGTCTCGCCCGGCAAGCCGCCACCGCCGACGTCGAGGTCACCCTCGACATCAGCCCTGAGGTGCCGCACGTCTTCCAGGCCTATTACCCCATCCTCGACGAAGCGGCCGCCGCCCTGGACCGAGCCGGACAGCTCCTGTCGGCGCACCTCGCCAGCGCCGAACGCGTCACCGCATAGCGACAGGCAGAACGCGCTGTCCTTACAGCCCGCGGGCCGCGGGTTCGAATCCCGCGCCCGCTACCGGGAATTACCAGGTCAAGGCCTGATCGCCGGGAACTGCCGCCGGGCCTTCTATCACCCGGTCCCAGCGCACACCCCGGGATCGTGAACGACAGGAGTCCGACATGAGCGACGTACTCGACTGGAACGCTAAGACCATCGCGGAGTTCCGAGCGAACCAGGGCCGGGTTGGCGGGAACTTCGAGGGCGCCCCGATGGTCCTGGTGCATCACCGCGGCCGCAAAAGCGGGCGGGAGTACGTCAACCCGATGATGTACCTGCCGCACGACACCGAACCGGACATCATCTACGTCTTCGCAACCAAGGCCGGAGCACCCACCAACCCGGACTGGTACCAGAACCTGACCGCCGCCGGTGACGGCAGTGTCGAACGCGGAACCGAGGCATACAAAGTGACCGTTCGCGAATTGGCCGGCGCTGAACGCGACCGCATCTACGCCGAGCAAGCGCGGCGCTACCCAGGCTTCGCCGAGTACGCACACCAAACTGCGGGAGTCCGCACCATTCCCGTGCTCGAACTTAGGCGGGCCTAGCCCACACCCCTCAGACCGGCCCAGCGCAGCCGCTGCCCGCCTGCTGATTCAGCGAGTCAAAGGAGAGAGAGCATGGTAAAGGCAGTCAGGTACGACGAGTTCGGCGGGATCGACGTGTTGCGGGTCGACGAGGTGGAACGCCCGGTGCCCCGGGACGGGCAGGTCCTCGTACGGGTGAAGGCGGCTGGCATCAACCCCAGTGAGGCGGTCATCCGCACGGGGGCGGTGGCGGAGCTGTTCCCGTCGACGTTCCCGTCCGGGCAGGGCAGCGACCTCGCTGGGGTCGTCGAGGAGGTCGGCGCCGGGGTCGGCGGATTCTCGCCCGGCGACGAGGTGATCGGATTCACGAACAAGCGAGCCTCCCAGGCCGAGCTGGTCCTGGTCGAGGCCGGCGACCTCACGCGCAAGCCGGAGAAGGTCTCATGGGAGGTGGCCGGCGGCCTGTTCGTCGCGGGCGCGACCGCGTGGGGGGCGGTACACGCCGTCCAGCCCAAGGAGGGCGAGACCGTCGTCATCGCCGGAGCCGCCGGGGGGGTCGGCTCGCTCGCCGTCCAGCTCGCGCGCCGTACCGGGGCGACGGTCATCGGCCTGGCGAGCGAGAGCAACCACGAGTGGCTGAAGAGCCATGGCGTGATCCCGGTCGCGTACGGTGACGGCGTCGCGGACCGGATCTGGGCCGCCGCGCCCAGCGGCGTGGACGCCTTCATCGACACCTACGGCGACGGGTACGTCGAGCTGGCCCTCGCCCTCGGCGTCGCGGCCGAGCGGATCGACACCATCGTCGATTTCGCGGCCGCCGCGAAGCACGGGGTAAAGACTGACGGGGGGACAGCGGCCGGGCCGGGCGCCAAGGTGCTCGCCGAGCTGGCCGGCCTGATCGCCGACGGACACCTCGAGGTGCCGATCGCGAACGTCTACCCGCTCGCGCAGGTCCGCGAGGCCTACACCGAGCTCGAACGCCGCCACACCCGTGGCAAGATCGTCCTCAGGCCCTAGCCCCGCTTGGTATCGGAAGAATTGACCAAAGGGCGCCTTCCTTCCCCGCTATCACCCTGAAGGCGCCATGCTAGACCACCCAGAAAACGGCTCCCTGCCGACTACGTAGTCGCGACGCGCGGGTCTGGCGCTCTGTAGCTGGCGTTCATATCAATCGGTTCGGTGTCATCGGGGTCGATGACCGTCCGGCAGGTGCTGGCGTTCGCGGGAAGGGAGTCCGCGGGGCGGACGCCGTGACTTGCGAGGTGCTGCCTAGGCCGGTGGGGGACCGGTGACTTGTTCGGCCGCCCGGGCAATTCGTCCCATGCGAGCCAGGGCGGGGCGCTGGAGGACCTCGCCGATGTCGTGCAGGGCGACGATCAGTTCCTCGAGCCCGTCCAGAGGGGTGTCGTTCTGCCTGTTCAACAGGGTGCTGCGGTACTCCTCGGGGGAGATGGCCCGGCCGGGCAGCTCGATCTGGTCGTCGTCGGCGCGGAACAGGGCCTGGACAGAGGTGTCGAGAGCGAGGGCCAGGGCGACGAGCTCGGCGGCGGTGAAGGAACGCTGGCCGCGTTCAGCCTGATGGACGGCCTGTCTGCTCCAGGGCT
>Ga0070761_10002808_pt1 | contig 10586 bp, 5 predicted proteins | sample HubBroMetageREF1_FD_66724 | JGI IMG/M metagenome (GOLD analysis project Ga0070761, IMG submission 66724) | Reference soil microbial communities from the Hubbard Brook experimental Forest, New Hampshire, USA - Hubbard Brook CCASE Soil... | ecosystem: Environmental > Terrestrial > Soil > Temperate...
GGCGGGAAGAAATCCATTAAGGTGGATTTCCGGCTGGTGAGCGCGACGAATGAGGATCTAGAAGAAATGGTGCGGCAGGGGCGCTTCCGCGAGGACCTTTATTATCGGATTCACGTGGTGCCTATTTTCGTGCCGGCGCTACGCGAACGCGTGGAGGACATTCCGGTGCTGGCGGATTATTTTGTGAGTGTTTATTCGGCGGCGAACGGATTTCCGGCGAAGCGCATCGCGGATGATGCCGTCGCGGCGATGAAGCGCTATGCCTGGCCGGGGAACGTCCGCGAGTTGGAGAATGCCATTCAGCGCCTGGTGATCATGACGGATGGCGACACCATCACCGCGAAGGACCTGCCGGCGGAAATGACGCAGGCGGTTGGACGCGAGTATCGCAACCGGTTCCAACTCCCTGCTGCGGGGATCAAGCTGGACAAGGAAATGGAAGCGTTTGAAAAGCGCTGGGTGCAGGAGGCGCTGGAACAAGCCAAGCATGTGAAAGCGGATGCTTCGAAACTGCTGGGAGTGGATCGCAATCGGCTGAATTATCTGTGCCGGAAGTACGATCTGTGATGGAGCATGGTGGATGAAAGCGCCCGCAGCGTCGAAGCGGCGGATCAATTCGAAATTCGCGCGCTTTCGTATGCGAATCGGCCGCTCCAGGATGCATCGCTACGGCGTGTATGCGCAGGAAGACATTCCAGCCGGCCGGCGCGTGATCGAATATACCGGCAAATGCCTGACACTCGAGCAGGCGGTCAAGATAGGGCCTCCAAAAGACATTTACGTCGCGTGGATTACAGCCGCTAAGTACGTGGACGGCGCGCGGGGTGGCAGCGGCGCCGAGTTCATGAACCATTCGTGCGCGCCTAATCTGGCGGCGCGACGCATTGGCCCCCACCTGTACTTGTACAGCCGACGGAGGATCCGCGCCGGGGAAGAACTGACCTGGAATTACCATTATCCGATCAAGCTGAAGCGCATTCCGTGCCATTGCGGCGCGCCGTGGTGCCGGGGAACGCTGCGGTACTTAGTCAGGTGAGGATGTCGGGTTGCGCTGCGCCGTCGGTACGCGGGATGGACCCACGAGTGGCCGCGGAATTCAGTTCGCATGGAGCGGGCCTTGGTTTGTGGAGCGTTCGGGCGGGCAGGGCGTGAGCGGAGGGCAAAATGAAAGGTCCGAACCCGAAGCAGCGCTTGATCAATCCGAAAGCAGCGCGGTTTCGTCTGCGAATCGGGCGCTCGACGCTGCATCGTTATGGAGTGTTTGCGCTGGAGGAAATTCCCGCCGACCGGCGGGTGATCGAATACACGGGCAAGCGGATCACCCGGCTGCAGTCGTGGATGATACCGGCTCCCAAGGACATTTATATCGCGGGCATGAATTCCCGCTGGAGCGTAGACGGCAGAACGGGAGGAAGCGGCGCTCAATTCATTAACCACTCGTGCCAACCCAATTTGGAGTGGCGGTGTGTGCGCAGCCGTCTGTACTTTTACAGCTGCCGGAAGATACGCGCTGGTGAAGAGCTAACGGTGAAATACCGTTATCAGGTGAAGGTTAAACGGGTTCCCTGCCACTGTGGCGCGCGCAGATGCCGAGGGACGCTCCGGCTCATTTTCAGCTGATGCTCGCAGGCACAGGGCTCCCGGGGGATGAGTTCGCCAGAATCGCGTTGAAATTCTCAACAGAGAGTGAAGAAATTCAACGGGCAGAGAGCCAAACGAGGCGGGCTGAAGCAGCGGAATCGCTGAAAAGCCAACGAAAATGGGTTTTCGTGGCGCGGAAAAATGGATGTGGACTTTGGCGAGTGCTTTGCATATAAGGGCAGCGGTGCCCAGCTGGGCAAATCTAGCTAGGGAGAAAATAATGGCCAAGAAAGCGAAGAAGGCGTTGAAGAAGTCGAAGAAGCTGCAACCGACCAAGCCGCTGTTTAGTTTCAAAGATAAGTAGGCCCGGTTTCGTTGGCAGCAGCGCGGCTTTGCAGACGGCGCGCTGTGAAGAGAGCATGTTGCACTGCAAGCGGGGCTGCTGCCGTCAGGCTGGCAGCCCTTTCTTGTAAGTACCTCGGTTTAGTCTCCGCAGTACCGCCGCACAGCTGCCTGCTCCGATGAACTCCGCGTGAGATTGAAGGTTTCCTGGGCGATCGCGTTGAAATTTTCAACAGGCGGTGATTAATTCAACGCTACTGGAGTATGTCACGGGATGCGTGCGGATTGGGCGAAGCGCGAAGTCTCACGAATTCAGTACGTTGCGCTAGAGCGGAGCGCCAGCGAAGTTTGGCGATTCCTTTGCATGCAGGTACGGCGATGCCCAGCAGGGCAAATCAAATGAGGGAGAACAAAATGGCCAAGAAAACCTTGAAGAAGGCGAAGAAGATCGAAGCAACGAAGCCCTTGACGGTTCATGCTTTCTCGGGGCTGGGGAAGAAGTAAGTCCAGATTTTCATGGTCGGGAGCGCGTTGAAACGCACGACGCGGCCTGAGAGAAGCATCTCGAATGGCAAGCGGGCCGCTGCCGACGTGGCAACGGCCCTTTTCGAGACATGGCAAGCGCGGTGGGCAGAGTCAGCGGGAATGTTCAATTCATAGAGGGAGATTGGGTCATGGAAAAGAAATCGAAGCCGGTAAAGGGTAAGAAGACAGCGCCCGTGAAACCGCTAATGAAGCGCGCGGACTTGCCGGCCGTGAAACCCTTAATCAAGTTCTAGAACCATTCCAGAGTTTCTTCGGTTGGGCCCCTAGCCTTATCGGAGATTGACGTAGCAACACCCCCAAGGGCCGCCGTCCCAGGAACGGCGGCCCTTTCTTCTTTTCCGGGCTGCGCGACGACGTACCGGTGTCGCGACGATCTCAAGGCGGCATCAGCGTTTGCAGTGCCAGTACTGACGTATTAGGGTGCGCCGCCACTGAGGCACCATCAGAACCAACGGCAATTGCTGCCCGGTCCCACAGAACGGGACCGGCCGCTACCCTTCGATTCGGCACAGCCGAATCTCAGGATGAATCGTCCTGTGGGGCGATTCACAAATTCAAAGGCAATGGCTACCAAGCTTGACTGCGCGCCCAACGCCACGTGGCGCGGGAAGCTTGCCATGTCAGCGAACCACGCTTGCCGGAGACCTTCGCGGTGCCGGTCATACCTTCGCGCAGCGAGCCATCCGGGTTCGCGAATTCCACATCCACGGCGAAATAGTTGGTGAGTTGCTGGCCTAGGCGCTCGAGGTCTTCTGTTTGGGTCACGGGGCGATCTAAGGCGGAAGCTGGGTAGATGCGGTCAACTTTGCCGCAGTAAGTGCGGAACGGGAACGGAACGACCTTCACTTTAACTGCCGCACCCTGTTGGACGTCCTGCAAGTCCCAATCGCGGACCAGAAGGCGCGCTTTCATGGTGGTGCGATCGACAATTTGGGCGAATTCGTCTCCCGCCGCGAGGAATGACCCGGTCTTTTGAGCAAGGCCGCCGGTGGCAACGACGCCGTCAATGGGGGCGCGAATTTCCAGGGCGGCGGCGCGTTTTTCGGCTACTGCAAGTTCCTGCTGGAGGCGGGCGCGGTCGCGGACGGCGTTTGCGGCGGTGTCGAAATCAGAGCGGTCCTGGCCGTTGCGGAGTTGGCTGCTGGCGAGGGCTAATTGGTGGCGGAGGGAATCGGCATCGGCCGCGACTTCGGGATTCTGGAGAACCGCGAGCAGCTGGCCGGTCTTTACGATATCGCCGGGTTTGACGAACACAGTCTGGACTTGGCCGGGGACTTCGGCGCGGACGCGGGCGGACGCTCCGGGCTCGAGAACCAGAGCGGTGGAGACGGATGAGGACACCGGAGGAATCAGAAGCAGGAGCGCCAAGCCCAGTGCTCCGGCTTGTTGGGTACGGGTCATTTTCCAGGCCATATAATCCTCTCTCTTCTGGCGCAGCCAGGCGCGCACGGTGGGTAGAGCCTGCTGAATTCCCTTCCTTGCGAAAAAATAAATGACGACGAGAGTGGCGAGGTAGCCCCATCCGTCGCCGAGTTTGCTGACCAGGACGTTTTTCGCGAACACGATCACGATGACGAGCAACGCATTGCTGTAAACGATCGCAGAGACGCCGAAGAGAAAGAAAATGCGGCGCTGTCGCTTGCTGGCGGGGGGAAGGTCAATATCGTGGCGGAGCAAATATTTCTGCGCCCAGGCGCGGAGAAAAGCAAAGGATTCCTCGCGGAGATTATCAACATTCAGGAATTGGGAAAGCGCGTAGTAGCCGTCGGCTTTGATTAAGGGATTGAGGTTGAGGAGCGCACCCTGAATGCCGCTGAGGAGCATCATTTTATAAGCGACGTCGTTCAGCACCGAACCAACCGGAGAGAAATACCAGACCACGCCGGACAAGCCGCACAGGACCAGCTCAATCCAGATGCCCGCGAAGATGACCCACTGGCGCTGCGAACCGCGTTTGAAGAGGAGGATGTCCGTGGTGTCCGTATAGAAGGCCGGAGTGAAATAGATGAGCAGGAAGCCCATCTGGTGAACGTCGCCGCCGAAATGCTTGCAGGTGAGGCCGTGACCCAGCTCGTGGATGCCTCCGAGAACCATGAGAAGAATCCAGAACATCCAGATGTCGTAAGCGCTTTTGCCGGCAAAGGTATAGAGGGCAGAGGTGTCGTGCTGCACACGAGTCCAATCGGAGGCGAGTAGATAGCAGGCGACGATAAAAATGCCGATGGAGAAAACGATAAAGCCGGTTGTGAACATCCAGCTGAGGTAGGGATCCATCTTGGCGAGGGTCTTGTCCGGGTCCCAGGCTTTGAAGGACATATAGAGGACGCTGGATTGATCGACGCGGCCTTTGCGTTCGTCGCGGATGCGTTCCAGGACCGCGAGATTTTTTTCGCCGACGGAACGCTCCCACATGGCGGGCTCGATGCTGTCGAGGAATTCGAGGACTTCGGCTTCGCTGAGGGGGGAATCGGGATGGCGTTCGGTTAGGGCGTCGGAAATTTCGAGCGCGGTGCGGCTGCCGTCGCAGAGTTCCAGGACGCCGTATTCTGTGGCGCCGTAACGATTGTAGGAATTGGTTTCGAAATTTTTTACGACGTAGCTGGTTTCGCCGGCGATGACTTGTTCGCTGATGCGCAGGTCGGTGCGGAGTTTGGGGCGGCGCAGGCCTTTGGCTAGGACGCTGGAGACTTGCAGGCTGGTGGGGCCAAAGCGCATTCAGTTTTCTCCGAGCCGGGTGATTCAGAATGGTTACGGCAACGCAAAAACTACGGCGTGGTGCAAATTCAGAGACAAATTCAAATACGCCCGCCTGAAAAACAGGCGGCCGCTACAAAGTCAACGGCAGCATCAAGGGCAAAAGCAAAACCAACGGCTGCCCGGTCCCAAAAAGCGGGACCGGCCTCTACAAATCCAACGGCGACGGCAAAAGCGAAAGAGCCGGCGGGACGCCGGCGCTACGAAATCAACGGCAGGTGCAAAGGCCAGCGGCGTCATGGATGCGGCGGTGGATTTGAATTTGGATTTGATGGCGGCGCCGAGTGCGCTGCGGTGGACCAAAGGACTTTTACGGCCATGCCGGGGCGGAGATCGGAAATGTTGGAGCCTGTTAGTTGGGCCAGCACATCGTAGCTGTCGCTGGCGGCGTCGATAGTGGGGCTGACTTTTGTGACGCGAGCGGTCAGGGCGCGGCTGGAATCTTCGACGAGGGACAGCTCGACGGGAGTTCCTAGCGCGGGGCGGCGTCCCGAGGATTCCGGGACCTGGAATTGGACTTGAAGCGGAGAGAGCTGGCTGACGCGAAAGCATTTGTCGCCTTTGGAAATAGCCTGGCCTTCGCGGATGTAGCGGCGGACGACTACGCCGGAGAAGGGAGCGTGGATGCGGGTCTGATCTTCTTCCAGTTTCAGGCGATTGATTTCGGCGTGGCCGCTTTCGACGAGGGCTTCGTAACCGTGGAGGTCGTACTCAGCGGCTTTGGCTTCGAATTCAGCGGCTTCGAGGTCTGCGTCGCTGGATAGGCCTAAGGCGCGCAGCTGCTGCTGGCGGCGATAGGCGGCGCTTTTAGCTTTGAGTTCGGCTTCTTTATATTTTTTGTTGTTTTCCTCGACCTGCAGATCGGAATTGGCTTTGATGAGTTCCATCTGCAGGCTTCGGTCGTCAATTTGGCCGAGGACGTCGCCGGATTTCACGGTGCTGCCTTCGTCGTGGTTCAGCGACATGACGAGGCCATCGCGCTGGGAGGTGATGTCCACTTGATGCTCGACGGTGAGGACGCTGAGGATGTCGCCAGCGTTTGTGGGTTTCGCGGGAAGGCTCGCGGGAGCTGTGACGGCGGGTGGCTGAGCGGGGTTTGGACTGGAGGCGACGGAAGAATTATCGCAACCAGCCGCTGCTAGCGCCAGCGCGGCGATGAAAAACAGGTTCGCACTTCTGTTCATGTTGAATCCTTTGGGCGTGCCGTTTTCTGGATGCGGCACGGGAGCGGCGCTCATGGCAGATAGCTCCATACTTTTTCCCAAAGCCAGCGAAACGGAGAGCGCAGCAGAGTGTAACCGACCGGATACCATCCGCGTTGAAACCAGCCGCCGGCAGTGTGAATTCTGGCGCGGCCGACCATGCCGTCGCGCGCCATGCCGCCGGGGTTATTGAAGACGGCGCGCACGACGAAGTATTGTTCGCCGGCAACGGCTTGGGTTTGTGCACCCATGCGTTCGACGGAGCCTTCGAAGGTAGCGGTAGGGAAGGCGTTGAGCTTGAGGGCGACTTGGTTGCCGGGATGCACGAGTTCGAGTTCGGCTTCGGGCACGCTCATTTCGGCGGCGATGCGATCCTGGCCGACGATTTCGGCGAAACTATCTCCCGGCTTGACCATTGATCCGGTTTTTTCTTCGACTTTCGGAGTGATTACGATTCCGGCGATGGGCGAGCGCAACTGCGATGCGGCAACACGTTGCTGCTCGAGTTGCACTTCGGCATCGTGCAGGTCGGCGCGGATTTTGGCCTGGCCCGCGGCGGAAGGATCGTTGCGAAATTCGGCTTCGGCGAGTTCGCGGCGGGACTGCCCGAGGGCGGCTTCGGCTTGCGCCAGTTTTACGCGATCTTCGCCGTCATCGAGTTGGGCGAGCACTTGGCCTGCCTGCACTGCGTCGCCTTCGTGGACGAAGACGTGTTGGACGACGCCGCCATCGATCGCGCTGACCATGCGGCGTTCGGCGGGCACGACGGTGGCATCGGTGCCGACGCGCAGAGGCCAGGGAACCACGATGAGGAAGGCGACGGCGAGAGCGGTGCGTTGCGCGTAGAGCGCCCAGCGACTGCGCGGCATGGCGGCGAGAAATTTCTTTTTTCGCTGCGAGAGCGGCTGCAGGAGATTGGCGAGCGGGACCTGTTGATAGAGCTGTGCGTTGCGAATGGCAACGGTGGTTTGGTTGGCGAGGATGGCTACGGTTTCTTTATTGTTGTCGGTGAGAAAGTCGGCATCGCTGCTGAGCAGAGCGAGAACGCCGAGGGTGCCTTGATCGTCGCGCAGCGGCAGCGCGTAAAATCCATTTTCCTTGCGTTCTTCCAGAAACGTAACGATCTGGGCGTGGGCTTCTTGCGGCTCGACGTGCCAGCCGTCGTCGTACAAATCCGCGGAGACGGCGCTTTCCTGATCCGCGACCCATTCGAGGCGCGTGCGGAGATCGCTCATTTCACGCGTCTTCGGAACTTCGGTTTCGCCGGAGAGGGCGCCGAGGACGAAGCGGCCGCGATCGAAGAATCCGATGACGCAGCGATCGAAGGGCACAACGGAAGCGGCCTGCTGCACCACGGTAGAGAGCACGTGGTCGAGGTCGAGGGTGGAAGTGATTTCTTGCGAGATTTTGAGTAGCGCATCAAGGGCGTGGACTTTGCGCTCGGCGTCGAGGAGATTGGCGTTGTGCAGCGCCACGGCGGCTTGTTCGCTGATGGAGGAGAGGAAAAACAGGTCGTCTTCGTTGAAGGGAGTGCCATCGGCTTTGTTGACTAGCTCGACGAGACCGAGGACGTCGTTTTCTTTGCGGAGCGGCGCACACATCCAGGACTGGATTTCGAATTCTTCGCAGGAGCTGATGCGTGCGGCGAGGCCGGGCTCTGCGGAGGGGTTTTCGACTAATTTTGGATTGGCGGATTGGGCGATTTCGCCGAGCAGGCCTTCGGTGAGGGAAACGCGCGCGTCGTCTTCGACGGTGGGGTCTTCGCCGATTTTTTTTGCGAGGTAGAGATCCTGGGAGCCGGGGTCGGCGAGCCAGACGAGGCAGGCGCCGGCGCCCATGATGTCACGAATTTTTCCGGCGACGACGGGGAGAAGGACGCCGAGTTCGAGAGTGGAGGTGAAGGTGCGGCCCAGATCGTAGAGCGCGGTGAGACGTTCCAGGGTGAAGAGCTGCGCTTGGCGCTCGCCTTCGATGGCTTCGAGGTTGGTGAGCGCGGAGCCGGCGAGGCGGCTGGCCTCTTCGAGAAAGTGTGCGTCTTCAGCACTGAATTCACCGGCGCGTTTGTTGAGAACTTCTACGACGCCTTCGCTGCGCTGGGCGCCGGGCAACGAGACTACGATGGCGGATTTGACGCGGGCGCGGCTGGGTTCGTCGAGATGCTCGAAATCATCGGCGACGACTTCCTTGCTGCTGACGCGGCGGGTCTCGGCGGATTCGTAAACTTCGCTGAGCAAACCTTCGTTGACGGATTCCTCGAGCGGAGCGAAACGCTCACCGGGCTCGTTCCAGCGCGTGCGGCAGACCAGGCCTTCGGCGGCCTTGGAGGAAGCGCCGTTGGTCCAGACGAATACCGCGCGAGCGCCAAGGGTGGCGCCGACGCGCGCGGCAAAAGTCTTCAGGAGGGTATCCTGATCACGGCAGGCTAAAGACACGCTCGCAAGTTCAAAGAGCGCGGAAAATGTTTCCATGGTTCTCCCAGGGGAAGGGGGACATTCGCTTGCTGGCGGCTGGCGTCACCCACGCCGGCGGCAGAAGTGAATGGGCGCAGCCTAGCAAATCGGGAGAGTGGACGTCAAGGAAGGGGACGCGCTGGGCGCGGGGCGAGACCACGGCAACGGACTACCGCTGCGACGCAGAGTGCGCAGAGAAAGGCGACGTCAACTGCGAGGAGCCGATGCGCCTGACGTGGCGGCAAGCTGGGGCGCAGCAAGCAGCGCGGCTGACGTGTCACAGTGGTGCGCGCGATCCGGCGAAACATTTCGTTCGTTGACATCGTATCAACTGCTGCACGGCGATATCTGCGCGGCAATATCGGGTGGGAGTTCGGCGCGGCGTTGTCCCAATTGCGAACGGTGTGCGCGGATGGGGAGGATGAGGAGATGGGAATCTACGGCGATCAACTGAGGCAAGTTTTGCGACGGTTGGGACGGGCGCCCCTGTTTACGATTATTACGTTGGTCACTCTGGCGGTGGGTGTGGGCGCGAACACGGTGATTTTCAGCGTGCTGGAAGGCGTGCTGCTGAAGCCTTTGCCGTACCCGCATCCCGAGCAGTTGATTGGAGTGTGGCATACGGCGCCGGGGGTGGGGATAGCGAACCTTAATATGGCGCCGTCGATTTATTTTATTGATCGCGAGCAGAACACTACGTTTCAGGACATTGGCGTGTATGACGGCGATTCGCTGAGCGTGACGGGAGCGGGAGAGCCGGAGCAGGTGCGCGGGCTCGATGTGAGCGATGGGACGTTGCCGATGCTGGGAGTGAAGCCGGCGCTGGGACGGTTGTTCACGCGGGAAGACGATTCGCCGGGGACGCCGGATACGGTGCTGCTTTCTTACGGATATTGGCGGCAGAAATTTGGCGGGGCCACTTCAGTGATTGGGAAATCGATTACGGTGGACGGAAAGCCGCGCGTAATGATTGGGGTGTTGCCGCAGGGATTTCACTTTTTGGATTATGAAGATGTGTCGCTGGTGGTGCCGTTCAAGTGGGACCGCAGCAAGACAAAATTGGGGAACTTCAGCTACGAAGCGATGGCGCGGTTGAAACCGGGAGTTACGATGGCGCAGGCGAGCGCCGACGTGGCGCGGATGTTGCCGATCGCGAACCGGAGTTTTCCGGCGCCGGAAGGTTTCAGCGCGAAGCTGTTTGAACAGGCGCACATCGCACCGAATTTGCGGCCCTTGAAGCAGGACGTGGTGGGCGACGTGGGGAAGGTTTTGTGGGTCTTGATGGGATCGATCGCAATGGTGCTGCTGATTGCTTGCGCGAACGTGGCGAATTTGCTGCTGGTGCGCGTGGATGGACGGCGGCAGGAACTGGCGATACGCGCGGCGCTGGGAGCAGGGTGGGGACGCATCGCGATGGAATTAATGTTGGAGAGCGTGATATTGGGATTGCTGGGAAGTTTGCTGGGATTGGCGCTGGCGTATGGGGCGTTGCGGGCGCTGCTGGCGATAGCGCCGACGGGGTTGCCGCGAATTCACGAGATCGGGATTGATTTGCCCGTGCTGCTATTTACGTTTGTGCTTGCACTTTTTTCCAGCGTGCTGTTTGGTTCGATTCCGATTTTCAAGTATGCGGGGGCGCATTTGAATACGGGCTTGCGCGAGGGAGGGCGGGCGCTGAGCCAGAGCCGGCAGCAGCATCGCGCGCGCAATG
>Ga0070761_10002809_pt1 | contig 10581 bp, 6 predicted proteins | sample HubBroMetageREF1_FD_66724 | JGI IMG/M metagenome (GOLD analysis project Ga0070761, IMG submission 66724) | Reference soil microbial communities from the Hubbard Brook experimental Forest, New Hampshire, USA - Hubbard Brook CCASE Soil... | ecosystem: Environmental > Terrestrial > Soil > Temperate...
CGCATGGGAATCGTGACGGAATCTTCCGTGCTGAATGCAGCGGGCGATTCTGCGGGCGGGCGCGGCGCGATTCGCGCTTTTCGTCCGGCGGTGAACGACATTTTTTTCGGCGACTCCGCCTGGTTCGCCGCGACTGAGCAGGGTCTTTTCGTGTCGCGCGATTCCGGCAGGTCGTGGACGGAGTTGCCGTTCGGACCGGGCGAATTGCCGGTGGGTTCGGTGCGTGCGTCGCGGGACGGACAGCAAATTCGGCTGGTTTCTTCGGGCGGCATGATTTTCTCCGATGATGCCGGACACACATGGGCGTGGCACGATCTGCCGCTGGAATCGGGCGGCGCGGTGCGCCTCGAATGGGCCAGCGACAAAATTTTGTTGGCGGCGGCGCGCACTGGTTTGTACATTTCGCGCGACGCAGGAAATCGCTGGGCGAAGGCGCAGGCAGGATTGCCCGGCGGCCTCGCGGATGGCTTGCTGACCGGGCCGGACTTCTGGCTTGTCTCGGTGGAAGCGGCGGGGCTGTACATATCGCGGGATGAAGGCGCGACTTGGGCGCGCGTGAAACGCAGCGGCGCGGGAGTCGCAGCGCGCGTCGGGGACGGGCAGTTCCCGGTGCTGGTGGCGGTCGGCGCAGCGGGGCGAATTTACGCTGGCTCTGCGCGTGATGGCTTGTTTGTTGTCGATTTACGCGGCAATTCCGCGCCAAAATCATTCGCGACGGGCGCGACAGGCGCAACCGGCGGCCACTAGACGCACGTCAGAGGGCCGTAGTTGTGCGGGATGCGGCGCCTGTTGTAAACCAGTTGTCGCAATTTTCCCTCATTGCAACTTTGGCGTTCCCAACGTTGCATGACGCACGAGGAAATAGACTTATCCGCCTGCGTACTATTACGGACTTGTTAATTATTCCATTTCGACTCGACACTCCGCTCCTCACTCTTTGCCGAATCGACACTTAAACACTGTCAGATCGGGCAGATCCGGAAACGTTTCCATTTGGTGCTTGTGTTGCAAATGATTTCGGGAACGAGACGGAAAAGGGGACCGGATACCATGGCCGTAGGACCGGCGTTTACATCGGAGCGCCCGATATCGGCGACAGTGTTGATAGTGGATGATGAAGACGCAACACGAACCCTGTGCCAAGATGTGGTGACGGATTCGGGCTTGCGCACGCGCACGGCTTCGACGACGGAGCAGGCGCTGGAGATTCTGGATCAGATGCCGGTGGATATTCTGATCACGGACCTGCGCGTGCCGCAGATCGGCGGCCTGGAATTGCTGAAGCGCGTGCGCACCAGCTATCCGCAGACGGCGGTACTGGTGCTTACGCAATACGGCACGATTGAGAGTGCGGTAGAGGCGACGCGTCTGGGCGCTGCGGATTACATCACCAAGCCGTTTCACATTCCCGAGCTGCGCAGCAAGCTGGACCGCATGATTCGCCTGCTGGATGTGGATCAGGAAAACCGCGTGTTGCGCGAGACGCTGCGGACGCGGCCGGGATTCGCGGATTTGATCGGCGTCTCGGTGAAGATGCAGCGCGTGTACCGCTTGATCGAACGCGTGAGCCAGCATGCTTATCCGGTGCTGATATTGGGCGAGAGCGGCACGGGCAAGGAGCTGGTGGCGCGCTCGGTGCATTATTCGGGCGTGCGGCGGAACAAGCCGTTCATTCCGGTGGATTGCTCGTCGCTGGTTCCTACGCTGATCGAGGCGGAATTGTTCGGCTACGTGAAGGGCGCGTTCCCGGGAGCGCTGCACGCGAAGCAGGGATTGATGGAAATCGCCGACGGCGGCACCTTGTTCCTGGATGAAATTGGGGATTTGCCGTTCGACATGCAGGCCAAGCTGCTGCGCGCGCTGCAGGAGAAGGAAGTGCGACCGGTGGGTTCGACGGACCGCATACCGCTTTCGGCGCGCATCATCGCCGCGACGAATCGCGATTTGGACGCTTCGGTACGGTCGGGAACTTTCAGGCAGGATCTCTTTTTCCGGTTGAACGTGGTGCAAATCAAGATTCCACCGTTGCGCGAACGGAAGACGGACATCCCGATTCTGGTGAATTCTTTCCTGGAGAAATTCAGCGAGGCGAACGGCCGGATGCGCACGATTTCCGAGGACGCCATTGCGCGGATGATGGCTTATGACGGGCCCGGCAACGTGCGAGAATTGGAAAATGCCATCGAGCGGGCGATTGCACTGGGTTCCGGGCCCATATTGCACGCGGGCGATCTGCCGACGAATCTGCAGTACGGCACCGGCGACCGGCTGCCGCAGAATGACGAGCTGCTGCCGCTGGACGAGCTGGAGCGGCGCGCGATCCTGCGTGCACTGCGCGAATCCGGGGGCGACAAGCTGGCCGCCGCGCGGATGCTGGGGATTGGCAAGACCACGTTGTACCGCAAGCTGAAGCAGTATGATGCGCAGACCCAGCCGAATTGATCAGCGCACAGCCGCCCGAAGAAATAGCTGAACCGCGCATAGCCGCCTGACGAATTGGGCTCGGCAAAAAATCCCTAGAGGGGACGTTCAGTATCGAAGTGGGAAGTTCTTCTGCGTTTCGTTTTGCTCCGCATCGCCACCGCACTGATAGATAACGATTTACGTGCTGCGCACTTGGACCGAATAGTGCAACCCGTTGTGCATGCGAATTCTATCGCGCTTCGTGAACGCGCCATGCGGATGAATAACGTCGAACGCGAACAGGAGTGTGACGCGGCAGCCGGCGCTGTGCTCTTCCGTTTGTGCGGCAGCACAACCCGTCGGAGAGTGCCGCGATGAAGCCCGCCGCGTCGCACTCATTCCTGGCACGAGTGAATGCACATTCGTCGCGAGCTTCCGCAGCCGGCGAGTCTCATGCTGCAGCGCACGCGCCTTATGGAGACGCCGCCTTCGCGGCAGTGTTTGACTCGAGCGCCGAAGCGTTGCTGGTGGTTAACGCGAAAGGAATCATTCACCGGGCCAATCCCCGGGCCAGTGAGATGTTGCACCGCCAGGGGAGCGAGTTACTGCAGACGGAGCTGGGAAATTTTTTGATGCGGCCAAGTGCGGAGGAGTTTTCGCGGTTGTGCTCTTTGCGGGCCGGTTCCAGTGCGCAGTCCATGGTAGAGGGCCTGCTGGTGAGCGGCTTCCCGGTGCGCATCAGTTTCCGTGCGCGTCTGGAAGAAGGACAGAATCTGCTCTTGTGCCTGGAAGAAAGCTCGGTGGTGCAGCGCGCGGAAGGGAAGTGGCTGCAGGCGGAGGCGGAACTGACCAGCGTGCTGGATTCGATGGAGACCGGCACGATTCTGCTGGACGCGGCGGGGCGCATTCGTTTTTGCAACGCGCGGTTCGGGCAGTATTTAGGTATGGAGCGGCGCCAATTGCAATCTCTGGGAACGATCGAGAACCTGCTAGACCTGGTGGCGCCGCGCTTTCGCACGCCTGAAAATTTCGCAGCGCCATGGAAAGTATTTGCGGCGGGGCAGGGAGTTCTAGGCCACGATGAATTGGAAATGATGCGGCCGACGCGGCGCATTCTGGAGCGTTTTGCGCGCCCGGTGCTGGACCGCGAAGGCCGGGCGGTGGGCTGGCTGGAGCTGTATTACGACGTTACCGGCGAGCGGCAGATTCAGTCCAAGCTGTTGCAGACGGAAAAAATGGCGGCCGCGGGGCAATTGGTTTCCGGCATCGCGCACGAATTGAATAATCCGCTGACGGCGATCATGGGTTACGGGCAGTTGCTGCTGGGACAAGGTCTGAAGCCGGAGCAGTATTCGGAAGCGACCAAGGTGCTTCAGCAGGCGGAGCGGGCGCGGAGGATCGTGAAAAACCTGCTGTATTTTGCGCGGGAAAATGAGCCGGAGCGCACGCGGGTGAGCCTGAACGAAATCGCGGAGCGCACACTGGTGCTGCGCAGCTACGAATTGCGCGTGGAAAACATTTTGGTGGAATGCGAGCTGGCGCGCGACCTGCCGGAAACGATGGCTGATCCTTACCAGCTGCAGCAAGTAGTGCTGAATTTGCTGATGAATGCGGAGCAGGCTTTGCTGCAGGAGCGCGGGCAGGGAAAGGTGAAAATCAAGACGCGGGTGGCAGACGGCCATCGGATTGCAATGGAAATATCCGATGATGGCCCCGGAGTTCCGCGGGAAATAGCGTCGCGGATATTCGATCCGTTTTTCACCACCAAGCCTTCGGGAGTGGGGACGGGACTTGGGCTTTCGATTGTTTACGGAATCGTGAAGCAGCACGGCGGAGAAGTGACGTTTGAAAACTTGAGCACCGGGGGAGCGCGCTTTGTGGTGGAGCTGCCGGTGCTGGAGATTCCCGCTGACGAACGGCAGCCCGCGACGCCGGAATTCGCGAGCGATTCGCAGCCGGTGCGCAGCGGAAGGATTCTGGTGGTGGAAGATGAACCCAGCGTGGCGCAGTCGATCGTGGACGTGCTGCGGGAAGAAGGCCATCAAGTGGAAGCGGTGCTGGAAAGCCAAGAAGGATTGGCGCGGCTTTCCCGCTCGCACTACGACTTGGTGGTTTGTGATCTGCGCATGCCGCGGCTGGATGGTCCGGCGTTCTACGAAGCGCTGATTCGCGCGGGGAGTCCGGTGCAGAATCAATTGCTGTTCGTCACAGGTGATACGCTGGCGCCGCGCACCATGCAATTTTTGGAGAAGAGCAAGCTGCCGTACCTGGCGAAGCCATTTCTGGTGGAAGAATTGAAGCTGGCGGTGAATCGCCGGCTGGAACGCAGCCGCCCGGCTGAGGAGGGGGGGTTGGAATCCGGTTCAGGAACGCGCCAAACGAAATGAGAAAGAACCAAAACGCGATACCGGTAGCTGTGGAAGAACCCGAGATTTCGCCCGCGCGCGGCGCGCTGCTGTGCGTCGCGGACGCCGGGCTCGCCGAGCGGTTGGCGCGAGAAATCAAGTTGTGCGTTCAGGGCGGAGCTATCTCGGTGGCGGCGAATTTGCCGGACCTGATCGAGCGAATGGAGCAAGATGCGCCGTGCGTGATTCTGCTGGATGGTGATTTGTTTCGCGATGCGCCGCTTGGTGAATTCTTGCGGCAGTTGACCAAGACTGCTCCGGTGATTTTGTTGGCGGCGCCCGAACGGCAGTCTGAGATTCTGCGCGCGGTGGCGGAAGGCGAAGTGGAATTCGTGGCGCGCCAGGGTGAATTTGTTCCGCTGGCTGCTTGCCTGGTGGAGCGGCGTTTGCGCTGGGCGCAACGGTCGCGATTTGCCGGCGGATCGCCTTGGGCGGAAATGCCCGAAGATGTGGCGGAGATTTTCCGGCACGAGATCAACAACCCGCTTACTGGAATCCTGGGCAACGCTGAACTGCTACTTTCTCACGGCGTACGGTTGCCTGCGCCTGATACGCAGCGCTTGCAGACCGTGGTGGACCTTGCAGTACGCTTGCGCGAAACCATCCGGCGGTTGAGCGATGCGTGGGACAGTCAGACGCGTTTGCCGAAAGCGCCAGCGCAGCGTTCGGTGCCCGGCGTTTCACTGATCTGAAGAATTATTGTTGCGATTGCGGCGCGCTATTCGCTTGCCGTGCGGCGGCTGCGGCGCGGGATTTTTCCAGCAGTGCGTCGAGGTCTTTTCGCTGCAGAAATTGTCCATCTAACACAACCCCCGAAATTTTCTGCGTGTTTGCGATGTCCTGCGAAGGATCAGCGTCCAGCAAGACCATATCGGCGCGGTGGCCTGCGGCGATCATCCCGGTATCCTTTCTGCCGAAGAATTCCGCGGGGTTTATTGTCGCCGTTTGCAGGGTTTCTTGCGGTGTGAGCCCTGCCTCGACCAATTCCCGCAGCTCGTAGTGCAGGCCGCTGCCGGGAAAAACGTAGCGATCCAGTGAATCGCTGCCGGCGAGCAAGCGAACGCCCGCGCGATGCATCTCGCCGGTCAGCTTGCGGTCATTTTCATGTTGGCGCTGCCACCAGGCTGCGTCTGCCAATTCCTTTTGCGAGGGCGGGCCGGTTGGGCGCCACTCTTTTTGCAGCGCGAGTGGAACGTATGCGAGCAGGGGATCGTCGGGGGATTGCTGCGTGGAGTGCGCCACGATTGAAATGGAGTAAAGCGTGGGCGTGACCCATGTGCCATTGCGATTGAAGGTGGCCCACAGCGCCGCGGCTTTCTCGGGCGAAAAAGTTTTGTCCGCTTCGTCATAGACGGCCGCATCGGAGCGGTCTCTTTTTGCGGCGGCTTCCAGCAAGCGCTGGCGCAGTTCTGCGTCTTCAGACGAGCAATCCAGCGCGAGGGAGCTATAGATGATGTGCTCGATGCTTTTCTGGCCGGCGGCCGATGCTTCACTGGCGGTGACGGCCGTGGGAATGTGTCCGACGAATGTGATGCCGTCTTTTTTCGCTTCTTCGGCGACGGCGAAATAGGCGTCGCGCGACAATTGAATCACTTTGATGAAGTCGGCGCCTTGTTTCTGCAGCTGATCGACTGCAGCGCGGGCTTCTTCGGCGGTAGCGACCTCGAGAACGGACGGGTCGGTGGATTTCGCCTTGCTGGGCCGCGGCGCGGGCACCAGCATCGGTCCTGCGGCCACGATTTGCGGACCTAGCAGCGCGCCGGCGGCAATTTCGCGTCGCCATTCCTGCAGCGCGCCGAGGTCGCCGCCCATGTCTCGTATGCCGGTGATGCCGTTGGCGACTAGCAGTGGGAGCAGAACGTTTTTCGACCAGGCAGGGTCGGCGCTGATTCCGGCGACGTGGGTGTGCATGTCCCACAAGCCGGGAGTGAGGAATTTTCCGCGCGCGTCGAATTGCAGTTCGTCCTTGTGCGCGGGGCGCTCGCGGTCCCTCGCAGCGCCGATCCATTCAATCACGCCAGCGGAAACGACCACGGTCATATCTTTCTGCGGCGGGCCTTGCGGATTGACGATCGTGACGTGAGTGATTGCGAGAGGAATTTTCGCGGAGTTCGGCAAGGATTCTCGGAGCGCGGCGGGACGTGGCACCGCCGCGAATGTGAGCAGCGTTGCACAAACGCATACATAAAAACCGCGAGGCAGAAACCGCACGTTAGCACCCCTAGCTGCTTCTGCCCGGCTTAGACGCTACTTCGCGCCCTTTAGGTAGCGGTCGAACCAATCAATGGTGCGGCGAATCGCGTCAATCTGATTTTCGCGCTTGGCGAAACCGTGGCCTTCGTTCGAGTAGTAATGCGCGTCCACGGTCTTGCCGGAATCCTGCAACGTCTTCACCACTTGTTCTGCCTCTTCCTTCGGCACGCGGATGTCGTTATCGCCCTGCAGCACCAGCAGCGGAGCTTTGGCGTTCTTGATGTAGGTGAGCGGCGAATCGGCGTCGTAGATGGCGCGATCTTTTTCCGGATCGCCGAGCAGGGATTTTTCGTATTGCTGCAGGAAGGGGTCTTCGTGCTGCAGCATGGTGAGCCAATTGATGATGCCGTATTCTTCGACGGCCGCGGCCCACGCGTCGGGTGCTTTGCCGATGGCCATCAGCGTCATGTAGCCGCCGTAGGAGCCGCCGGTGATGCCGATTTTCTTGGAATCCACGTAGCCGGTGGCTGCCAGGAATTTCACGCCGTAGATTTCGTCCTGTAGGTCGCCACCGCCCAGGTCTTTCACGTTGGCTTGTTGAAAAGCCATGCCGTAGCCGGTGGACCCACGGACATTGGGCGCAACGCAGATATAGCCGCGCGTTGCGAGCGCGACAACCGTGCGATTGAAAAAGTCCGTAGTCTGGCCGGTGGGGCCGCCGTGGGGCAGCACGATGGCGGGATTCGAGCCGTCGCGCTTCAGATTGAAGGGCACCCACACGAAGGCGCTGATGATTTTTCCGTCGAAGCTTTTGTAATGCACCAGCTGCGATGGTGGAATTTTCGCGGCGGTGAGGCTAGCGATCGCGGAAAAAGTCAGCTGGCGCGCTGTTTTCTGCGCGATGTCGTAAACCCACAGATCGCCAGGCTGCGTGGAGCTTTGATGCGAAACGAGGAGGCGTGCGCCCATGTGCGCGAAGGGCGAAGGATTTCCGGCGTAGCTGTTTAGTCCGGCGGGCAAGTTGATTTTGGCGCCGTGGCGCGTGGCGCTGTCCGCGAGGTAGGCGTCGGTCCGGCCATCTTCGTTCACGTCGTAGGTAAATTGCTTGCCGTCGGGCGAAAAATCTCCGGCGTTCGCTTCCCACTTCAGATCGGTGACCCAGGTGAGTTTTTTGCTGGCCACATCAATTTCGGCGATGTTGCTGTAGCCGCCGGGGCGATCGGAAGCGACCAGCAGCGTCGTCCCGTCCGGCGAAAGGGAGGAAGCCATGGTGCGGTGATCGCCTTCGTGCGGTGACAAATTTTCCTGCGCGCCGGTTGCGGCATCAATGCGATAGGCGTCCGAATCGCTGAAGCCGGCATTGAAGCGCGTAGCATAGATGTACTTGCCGTCAGGGCTCCAGATGGCACTGCTCCACAGATGGTTCGCGGTTTTTTCCTCCGTCAGGTTGTGCACCGCGCGCGTCTTCCAGTCCATCACGGCGATATCGGTGGCCGACGCGGTCTGCGGTTTGTAGGCAAACGCGATGGTCTTGCCGTCGCGCGACCAAACCGCGCTGGTTTCGGAGATTTCCGGCGTGTTGGTGAGGTTCACGACCTCGCCGCCGTCGCTGGGAATTGCGAAGAGATCGTAGATTTCGCCGCCGCCCTGATCGGATTGAAAGACGATCCATTTTCCGTCGGGAGACCATGTGGCGCCGGACTGGCGATCGTCGGATTGGCTCAGCTGGATGGGCCAGCCGCCCGCGGCGCTGACTTTCCACAGATTGTTGCGGCCGGTGAGGTTCGTGGTGAAGACGACCTGCTTGCCGTCGGGCGACCAGGCGCCGCCGCCGACCGAACGCGTATAAAAAAGATCGTCCACGGGGAGGGGCATCGCTCCTAGAGCGGGCAAAGAGGCGATGGATTTCGGGTCAGTGATTTCGCGCGTATCGGGGGAATCCGAAGCAGCGAGCGCGGTGATTGAAAATACCAGCAGCAGCGCAAGTCGGCTGAATTTCACGAGGCGTCTCCTGTCTTATGGCCAGCGCCATAATAGGGCCGAGCGCGCAAGGCGTCAACGCACCAGAAAATCGCCTAGTGGGCCAGCCTGCGATGACGCGACAAGTGAGGAGTTATGGATGGGCAGGAATAAGCCGCTCGATCGAGGAGAACGGTTTTAATGCCCTGTCAGTTCAGAAAGACGGAGTATCGAGCCTCCAACCGAGTTGCGGCTCGCCGTTTCGTCCTCCGGTAAACACGAACCAGCCATTCACCAATTACAAATGACGCGGAAATGAAGAGCGTGGCGAACAGATATCGCCATGCTTCGGTTTTCAGAGTCATTTTGTCAAATTTCTCCCACATCGGCCCGAGAAAGGCGACCGAGAATAGAATTGAGATGGCGATGGCAGTGGCCAAAAGCAGAAACGCCAATTGGTCCAACCAACGTCGTCCAGTTTTCGGGCTATTCTGAGAAAGCCCGACGTACCGCTGCGATTGCTCAACGAGTTGTGAATCAGTCAGCGCTTCTGCGACGGGCAGCATTCCCGTCACGAGCGAGGACACTTCTTGTATTTCTTTCGCTACGCTGATTTCGGAGTCGGACTCGCTGGTGGCGTGGAAGAATGTTTCGGGATGGGCCAACAACCAATGGCCGCCTGCTTTCAAGCTGATCCCGCGAGGCCACTCCCGGGACAAGATTGCCGCGCAGCGGCCGGGTGTAAAGAATTGCTCGAGTAGGGCGCGGTTCTCGCCTGTCAATGTGTAGCGGCTTTCGAACTCGATCTGGCCGGGCAGGGAGACCTTCCTCCACCATCCGCGACGCAGGAAGGACGCCGTGCGAGTCGGTTTCAAATCGAACTTCGGGAACAAAGGGTCGTTAAACCGGTAGCCTACCCAGTAGAGGTAGGAAGTTCTGCCTTTGGAGAGGTGATGAACTTCCTGAAACGAAAAAATCCGGACGCGCGTATTCGGCCACTGCAAGGTGTGCACGATCGAGTTTGGGTCAATAGTGAATGCGTCCGCGAGATCGTTCTGATAGGGACTCCCCGCCTCCCAGAACTCGCTGCCCATCGCTCTGGCCGAGCCTCTCAGTGCGGCGGCACGCATATCTCGCGGCGTCTCCCTGAGGATCGACGAAAACCTCCACAACCATATTGCGAAGGCCGCTAACAGCCCAAGAGTGAGAAACCAGGTCGCGTCAAAGTGCATGGTTATTGCTTCGGTAATAACGATTGTAGGCGAAATCGATCCCTGTGTGAGGCAACTGCATGATCGAATGTGTGGGGAATGCAAACATCGCATGCGACGGCAGATTTCGGCCGCCTATCGAATCTCCGGCGACAGGAACCAGACGCTAATCTGGCAGTGCCTGTAAGCGCGGTAATGGAAGCCGACGCACTGTCGAAAACCAAGAAAATGTGCGCTTGTGTCGCGGAGGCATCAACGCGCCAGCAAAACGGGTGGTGGGCCAATTTCCGGCGACGCGACTAACAGCTTGTTGAATAATTCGATTTTTCGAGCTTTTCGTTCTGAAGTTTTGAGGTTTTGCTGATTTGTGAAGGAGTGCTTTGGGTTGTTCTATCTACTCAGCGGATCCG
>Ga0070761_10002811_pt1 | contig 10577 bp, 8 predicted proteins | sample HubBroMetageREF1_FD_66724 | JGI IMG/M metagenome (GOLD analysis project Ga0070761, IMG submission 66724) | Reference soil microbial communities from the Hubbard Brook experimental Forest, New Hampshire, USA - Hubbard Brook CCASE Soil... | ecosystem: Environmental > Terrestrial > Soil > Temperate...
GCACCGCCGCGCGCAGCCCGTCCAGATAATCGTCGTCAATTTTCTCGTTGTCATGCAGCTGCATTTCCCCGCGCGATTCCGGCGATTCGCTCGACGCCAGAATAAATCGCTCCAGCTCCACCTCCACCGCGTCCGGAAATTTCATCCCCGTCGAGGAAATCAGTTTCACGCCGTTGTCGTGATAAGGATTGTGCGACGCCGAAATCACCACGCCCGCCGCGAATCCCTCGTGATGCACCAGCCAGGCCACTCCCGGCGTCGTCAACACTCCGGCGGAAACGGCTTCTACGCCTGCCGCCGCCAATCCGCGCGCGATGCGATCCGCGATGCGCGGCCCGGATTCGCGCGTGTCCCGCCCGATCAACACGCGCGCCCGCGCATCCGGCGAACGCCCGTGCGAACTCAGGTATTCGCCCAGCGCCAGCCCCACGCGATCCAGTGTCGCGTCGTCCAGCGGAACTTCGCCCGGCACACCACGAATTCCGTCCGTTCCAAAAAGTTGTTTGGTCATTAATTTGTTATTGCACGCCGAAAAATCAGGCACGCGATTCTATCATTGCGCCGCGCGCCCAGTCCCGCCGCACCCGCATCCGCCTTCGAAAGTGTCAGCACCGTCACGCCCGTCCGCCAGGCCAGTGTACGCGCAGGCACAGCATTATTTGCGCGGCTCTGGCTGTGTTATCGTACCGCCATGCCTCTTGAGGAAGAGAAAATCGTCTCGGCCAGCTCCGCCAGCGGCAAAATCATCGCCGCTGGAATCGTGATCGCCTTCTGCTACTGGGCGTCTTCAATTCTGGTCACGCTGCTGGTCGCGGTACTGCTCGCGTATTTTCTCGACCCGGTCGTCAACTGGCTGGAAGATTGGCACGTCCCGCGCGCTCTCGGCTCGCTCCTGGTGGTTCTGTTCACCATTGCCGCCGTGTTGGTGGTGGCCTGGAACATGGTCGAGCGCGTGGACCAGTTCGGCCGCGACTGGCCTCTCTATCGCAAGCCGTTGCATCAAGTCGCCACCGTCATTGAACAAAAGATGGCGAATTTTGAAGAACACGTTTCGGAAATTGAGCCTGGCACAACTCCCGGTGAGCACGTCGTCTCCGTCGCCGACTCGCATCCCGTGCGCGCCGCGCTGCTCTCGCGCTTAAGTTCCCTGTACGAAGTCGTAGTCGCCGCGACCTTTGTGCCCTTTCTGCTTTTCTTCATGCTCGCCGCCAAACGCCAAGTCTGGCACGCCACCATGCAGTTATTTCCCGCCACGCGCCGCACCGAAGTGAAGGAAACTCTCGCGGATGTGACCATGGTGCTGCGTAGCTATGTCGTAGGCACCGCGCTGGTGGGCCTGATTCTCGTCGTTTTCAGTTGGCTCTTCTTCTGGGGCATGGGACTCGACTTTCCATTCCTGCTCGGCTTGCTCTCCGGCCTGCTGAATCTGATTCCCTATCTCGGCGTGGTTCTCTCCTGGGTTCCGCCGATCCTGATCGGCATAAAACAATTCCACACGCCCGGCCCATTCATCGGTATCTTCACCATACTCACGCTCTTCCACTTCATCGCCAACAATTTGCTGGTTCCCGCGCTGGTAGGCTGGCGCGTTCGCCTGAACGCCCTCGCATTAACCGTATCCTTGCTCTTCTTTGGCTTTCTCTGGGGCGCGATGGGCCTGCTCCTCGCGATCCCAGTCACCGCCGTAATCAAAGTAATCTGCGACCACATCGAAGAACTGCAACCCGTCGGCCGCTGGCTCAGCGGCTAGAGCCCTGTGCGTGCAATCGTCTAACCGCGCCCTTCAACGCCTCCGCATCCCGCGCATCCTGAAACATCCGAATCGCCGCAATCCCCGCAGCCCCCGCGCGAATGCACTCTCCAGCGTTCTTTTCACTCACTCCGCCAATCGCCAACACCGGAATCGCCACGCCACAGCAAATCTCCCCCAAGCGCGCGACGCCCTGCGGCTCACCCATTCCCCGCTTCGAAGGCGTATCGAACACCGGCCCAAAAAAAATGTACGCGGCACCCGCACACTCCGCCTCGCGCGCTTCCTCCAAACTATGGCAGGAAACCCCAACCAAGAAATCCGCCGGAGCGTTCCCACTCCTACACCAGCGCACCACGTCCCGCGCCCCCAGCGATTCCCGCCCCAGATGCACGCCCGCAGCTCCCGCCCCTAGCGCCACGTCCACTCGGTCATTCACAATCAACCGCGCGCCGCTTCCCGCAGCGACAGCCTCCCGCGCCAGCCCCAGCAACTCCCGCCCCGATAAATCCTTCTCGCGTATCTGCACCCAATCCACCCCAGCCGCAATCGCCGCCCGAATTTTCCCGAGTACACCCGCGATGCCCGCGCTCTCTCCGAGCGATTTCCGCTCGCTCACATAACAAATAATCGGCTGCTTAAGTGCGGGTAACAACGGTGGCAGTCCGGCGGCGAAATGCTTCGAGCGCAAACAGCACGTTCATCACTCCGAGCCCTGAAATCATTCCGCGCAAATACGGGTTCATCACAAAAAGCGCCAGCCCTGGATACTGATACATGAAATAGTTCACGTCCCAAACTTCGGACCACGGCATCAGGATCAACAGCAGCCCCAGTTCCAGCCACAGCAGCAGCAATATGACACGCAGAATCCGAATCAACATGATTAGCTTACGATTATGGGAGATTATCGCCAGTCTCGCAACCGCCCCGTGAAGTTTACGGATCGCGTCACCCTTCACGGGGCGCAGTTGACGTTGCCTTTGAATATGTAGCGGCCGCTCTGTCCCGTGCCTTTCGGGACAGAGCGGGCATCCTTCTTTTCTTGTTGTCGTTTTCGCGGCGAGCTCCGCACAAACGATCAACGGCGCCGCACCTCGCGCGCCGAAACCCGATAAAATTATCGCCCAATGAAAATTTGCGCCAACTTCGCAAACCCGCGCCGCGCGCCGCGCGCTCTCCTCACGCTTTTAGCAGTCCTGCTCTACGCGATCATCGCCTCGCCAGCCGCCGCGCAGAAATGCACCATAAAACCGGCAATAATCTCCCTAGGCCAAACCGTCCGCCTCTCCTGCCAAGTCCCTGCAACCAGCGCGAAACTGAACGACCGCACCGTCCGCCTCTTCCCCCAATCAAACGGCGGCTCACAAGGCCTCATGCCCATCGCCGTAGCCGACACCCCCGGCATCTTCGAAATAAAATTCCAAGCCGAAGACGGCGCCGCGCTAGCCTCCGTAAAACTCACCATCCGCCCGACCAAGTTCCCCACGCAAAACGTCGTCCTAGCCCCTCAAATCGAAGCCCTCCACTCCACCCCCGAAGACATCCAAACGCTCACCGAATTTCGCTCCACCGTCTCCGACGTAAAATTCTGGGAAGATCCTCTCACCGCTCCCATCCCCGGCTGCATCCTCTCCCCCTTCGGCGTAAAGCGCCTCCACAACGGCAAACCCACCGGCGAATTTCACGCCGGCATTGATCAGCGCTCCCCCGCCGGACGCCCCGTCCACGCCGTAGCAGCCGGCACGGTAAAAATCGCCCAACCTTTCGCAGTTCTCGGCGGCACCGTAGCTATCGACCACGGCCAAGGCCTCGAGACCATGTACCTGCACATGTCAAAATTATTGGTGGAACCTGGCGCCCCAGTAAAAAAAGGCGAGGTGATCGGCTACGTAGGTGCCACCGGCCGCGCCAACGGCCCGCATCTCCACTGGGTAGTAGATGTAAACGGCGTCCCCGTAAATCCGCAGCAATGGGTCGCGCTCAAATCCTGCGGCTCCGAAAAAGCCGAGCCAAGCGCGAAGTAGCCAGGAGTTTTCACCAGCAATCGAGGTTGAGGACCATATCCAACAGTGCGCCAGTTTCCGGTTACAAGTGCGGGCTCGGCTGTTACAACCAGGCCCACAACGATCAGCACTGGTTTGCTGCAAGTGTGTCGACCCGATATCCTCTCGCGCATGATGAACAATCCCGGAGCTTACACAGGAGTAAAACTACTTGTTCTTGTGGCCGCGCTGATGTTCCTGACGCCAGCTGGACTTGTGGGACAAAGCCAAGTCAAGCCAGCGGATATCCTGAGAGCGCAGCCGGCGTGGCTAAAACAATCCAGCCGCGGGGCGACTTTAGAAGCAACGCAAGGTGTTCGCGACGGGTCAACAGTGCAATATCACCTGATTGCGAAGGGATTGTCTTCGGACGTCGTGTATCAGGTGCTCGCGTGGCCCGTTACTGATCCGGCTCCGCAAGTGTCGATCGAGGGAGTTAGCATCGGCAAGGACGGCATCGTCATGTGCGCGGGCAGAGAGCCCAACCAGTGTGGCATGCATCGAAGAAAGACGATCCGATCGACTTCACCTTCAACCCTGCGAGAGGAGAACCGTTCCGCCTGGCAGCGGTCTCTCCAACTTCAAGAGTCGCCATCGTCCTCGTTCCACTCCCGATTGCAGGTAAAGACAAGGGCTGCACTCTCGCCGTCGTCCGGCTAACGCCGAAGTTTGCATTGGCCTATGCCACCGGTACTGGCTGTCCTCCCAATATCGAAGCGCAGATTGACACGCAATCCTATAGCGAAAAAAATCGCGTCACCGCAAAGACAGCTGCCAGTGGCAATCTTAACTGCGCGCTGCTTCCCTTCGTCGCTGGACACGCGAAAGGTACGACGACGGTGAAAGCGATCGGAGGCCAATGTTCCCCGTCGCTTGAATTCGACTGGGGAAATTGAGCTAGGACCGCACAGCTCCGGATTAACGCGCTGATCGGAAACTGACTCATCGTCTATCTGTTACATTATGGATTGAAGTTGTTGCTGTTGAGGGTTAGTGCTTTTGTAGCGTGGCAATGCGGTCGGCCACATCTCGATAATCAATGTTAGCCGCGTAAACCTGCCGGAAGCTATCCAGCGCCGCGTCCGATTCCCCCGCGGATTCCAGCGCCAATCCCAAATCATAACGCAGCGCCAAAGCCGATTCCTCTTCCAATCCCGGCACTTGCAACGCGCGTTGATACCACAGCGAAGCCACCTTCGGCTCGCCCTTATCCATGAACGAAAGCCCCAGCATCACCGAGCAATTCATCTCGTAACGGAACGGCTTGCCCTTCTGCACGGCCTTCGCCACTTTCTGAAATTCTCCGATGGCTTCGTCCAGCAGTCCCATTTCGCGGTAGGCGATGCCCAGGTTGTAGTGCGTCTCCAGGTCCTCATCTTCTTCGCCCATCTCGCCGAGCTCGCTGCGGAATTCTTGGAACACTTCCGCTAGCTGGTTCAGATTTTCCAGCGTGCCGGGCGTCGCGGCGGGCGCGGCCGCAATATTCTTGTTGCTAGAGCCGTTCGTCGGTGGCGGCGTGATGGCGGCCATCGGCGTGGCGTTCGCTTCAGCGAACACTTGCTCCAGATTTGAGTGCGTGTCGTTAGGCGAAGACGCAGCCGCAGCTGCCGGCTCGCGCACCTGTTCAGCCGCGGGACCTTCCAGGTCGTCCAGCTCCGCCACCAATTCGCTGATGAAATCCTCAGTCGTCGCGGCTCCGCCGTGCCCCTGCGGTGCAGAGGTCCCGGGCGTCAGCTCCAGCTCGAATTCAGCGCCGCCCAAGGCAGACGTCGCAGCCCCCTCCGCCGCAGCCGGTTCGTCCCCAAGCTCCAGCACGGCCTCAGGAATTGCTTCCGCGGGCGACTCTTCTGCTGTTGCCTCGATCCGTTCGATTTCAGGTTCCGCCGCTGCTTCCGCCGGCACCTCAGCCTCCGGCGCATGCGCCGCCATTTCGGATTGCGGCGTATTCGCCTCAATATGGAACGGCTCGGCTTTCGCTTCCGGCTCGGGCTCTTTATCCTTCAGCGCGCTTAAGTCGAACACCGCCTCGAGTGCCGCATTCGTATCAGCCGCTTCCGCCGCCTCTGCCGCAATGGGCTCCGGCTCAACGATCGGATCTAGCTCCAAGCTCGCCGCTGGAACTTCTTCCGCGGCTGGCGTCTCGGCCTCTGCTGTTTCCGCCGCAATCGCTTCCCATTCGTCAGAAAGGTCCAGCTCTTCCCCAATCCCGGCTATCTGCACCGGCACTTCTTCCGCCGGTACCGCGCCCTCCACCGCTCCCTCCGGCCCGATCGCAATCGGCGCCGGCGGCGGTGCCGCCTCCGGTTCCACGCCAGACAAGGGAATCTCAAACTCGATAGGCGCAGCAGCGGGCGCAGGAGCCTTCGCAACAGACACTGGTTCCGGCGCGATCTCAAACGGCGCAGGTTCCGCCGGTGCAGCCATAGATGCCTGCGCGGGAACCGTCCCGGCTGCTCCTGCGGAAGGAGTCACCGCCGCCGGCGCAGCCACGGTTGGCGCCGTCGGCAAATCCTTCTCCGTCAGTCCCGCCACTTTCGAATATCTCTGCCGCAACTCGGCAAAGCGGTCGGCATTGACGATGTCGTTTCGCTCGCGATGAATCTGTTCCAGCTGTGCCGCCAGTTCCGCCGTCCGGCGATCGTTTCCGGCGCCCAGATGCAGATCCAGTAATCGTTCGAGAGTCGGGGTATGCCGCGGCGCGCGTTGCAGCACGTTTTCCAGCAGGTGCGTGGCTTTCTGCGTCAGCCCGTAACTCGAAAACAGGTCCACGTCCGTCAGCGCCTGCGCGATGTACCGCTGCGTCTCTTCGTCAATCACTTCCTCGGCAATCGCCGCCGGCGCAGGAGGAACCAGCTTGTTTTGCTCCTCGGCCGCGGCTTCCCGCAGACCTGCGTTGCTTGCGTTCGCCGCGTTTGCTGCCGCGCTCTCGGGGCTCGTCCCGCCCGCCATCGGCGTTCCGCCCGTGCGCGCCCGCAGTTGATTCAGCCGGTCCACCAGCCGTTCATCGTTCTTGTTGCGGTCCACCAGCTCCACCAGCACTTCTTCCGCGCGCGGCAGGTTCCCCTGCGCCGCATACGCGTCGGAAAGCTGGCCCAGCGCAGCGTTCAATCGGAAAGGATCACTGGTCGTCCGGCAGAAGTCCGCGAGCGCTTCCAGCGGCCCGCAGCGGCCCGGCAACCGCTCGCAGGCGGTCGTAAGCGACTTCAAAAAGTGATCCTGAGCGCCTGCCTCAATCATCGGCGCGCGCAATTCCGCCAGAATCGGCAGCGCTTGCTCCGGTTGCGCCCCTTCGATCATCGCCTCGGCAACCTTGCAAAGCAGTCCGTAATGCGCGTGCCCGTGCGCCAGTTGCCTTCGCGCGCGCGCCGCAGCCTTGTCCGCATGCCCCGCACGCAGCTCGTATTCCACTAGCAGCTTGGTTACGTCGCCGTCTGTTTCGGCTTCCGGATGTTTTTCCAGAATCGCGATCGCTTGATCGATCTTCTCGCTCGAGTTCAGCGTTTTCGCTTTCAGCAGAATCGCCGCGGCATTGCCAGGGTCCACTTCCAGCGCGCGCTCCACCAGCTTTTCCGCTTCTTCCGTTTCGCCGCGGTCAAACAGCCGGTGCGCGTACGCCTGATACGTCAGCGCCGCTTCCTTCTTCTGCCCCATCATGCCGTAGAGTTCGGCCAGCCGCATTTGCACGCGCTGATTTTCCGGCTCCACTTCCAGCAAACGGTGCAACACCTCCACGGCCTTCTGCGAGTGGTTCGATTTCAGGTGCGCTTCGGCAATCTGCAGGAATAAAGGTCGCGCTTCGCTCAGCACGCCTTGTTGCACGTACAGATCCGCCAACCGTTCCAACGGCGCCAGCTCATTCGGCGCCAGCTTGGCGATCTTCTTGTAGATGGCGATGGCTTTGCTGTTGAACCCATCATTTAAATAGACCTGCGCCAGCCGCTCGAAATATTCGATGGCCTGCGTCATGTCTCCCTGGCGGGCGAACAAATCCCCCACCGTCATTAATGTCGCTTGATCTTTCGGGTCTGCGCGCAGAATTAGCTGGTATTCGCCGATGGCCTGGGCGACCTTGCCCTGGTTGAGGAACTTCAGCGCATTTTCCAGCGCTTTGCTTTTATTGAAGGCCATGGATGATTTTCGCCTGCCGGACCCCGCACACTCCGGCAATGCACTTCAGCCGCACGGACGGCTTAGACATGAAGGTTAGCACGCGCCAAAAACAAGGAGCAACGCGCCACAAGGGGGCAGGTGCCATAGGCGATAACAGTGCCTCTTCAGCGCCGGGGAAGCCCCCCGATCCCCTCCGGACGGCTTAGTAGGGGCGGCCTCGCGAACCGCCCGCCTCAGTCGCAGCTGGCATTCGCCCACTTCTGCCACGCGCATCCCGTACAGGGTGCGCAGGGGCACGGCATGCCGTGCCCGCCATCCCTGGGAACGCCATTCTCATGAACCGCATTTCTCGCAGCGTCTCCCCCAACTCGGTACGCTACTATCAGCCGTACGAGCTGCCCGCATTGCTACCGTCAGCCGTTCGCCGGGTTTTCCCTTGACAAAATTTCCTTGCGGGAGCAGATTTCGCCTCAAGAAACCGGCTGGAATTGGGATCCCCTCCATCGCGAGAATCCCCTTCCTGAGCCGCGCGCAATACCCACATCTCGGGTCGGCCCTTAGCACTAAGTCGAATGCGTATCTGGAGGAGGCTCCCTTGGAAACTGCTATTGGCGTTTTTGGCTCACGCGAACGTGCGGAAGAGGCTGTGAAGGAATTGCTCGATAAGCATGTCCCGAAAGATGCGATTGTGTTTTTGACTCGCTCCGAGAACGAGGCCGCTGCTTTGGCCACCGAACTGGGCACCTATGCGGGAGGCTTCATCGGCGGAGCCGCCGGCCTTTCCGCAGGGGTCGCTGCCGCCACGCTGTTTCTAATTCCTGGGATCGGGCAAGTATTTGCGCTCGGCGTCGGCGCCACTGCGCTGCTTGGGTTTCTTGGCTCTCAGACCGGCGCCGCAGTCGGCAAAGCGATTTCCGACGACGAAGAAACTCCCAAACCAACCGCGACCGAGAGCTGTTCCGAAGACGCCGCTCTTTTCCTGGAACCGCTCAAGCAGGGTCGTTCGCTGGTCGTCGTCCGCACCGATTCTCCCCAGGCAGCAGCCACGGCCTGCGCCACCCTGGATCGCTTGGGCATGAGCATGCAAGCCCGCGCGGCCGCCAAGATGCAAGCCGCCACGCGCCAGATCGGTGAAATCACCATCGTGGACATCAGCGGAAGGATTACGCTCGGCGAAGGCAACGTGCTGCTCCGCGAAATCATGGTGGAATTGCTCGAGAAGGGCAACAAACACATCCTGCTGAATATGACCGAAGTAATCCACGTGGATAGCGCCGGCATCGGTGAACTCGTCCGCTCGCATACCAGCGTCCGCAAACAGGGCGGTCACCTGAAGCTGGTCAATCCCCACAAAAAGGTGCGCGACCTGCTGCAAATGACCATGTTGTCCGCGGTCTTTGACGTCCAGGAAGACGAACAAACCGCGATCAAATCGTTCGGCCTGTCCTCCAAAGCGGCAGGATAGCCAGGAGTTATTTCGAACGCTTCTTCCTGCAGAGAGTGTCTCGAATCGCTCGCCCTTTTTACCGGGCGAGGGTGTCCGTAGCACCGGTGAGCGGCAACGGATCCTGCGTCGCTCCCGAAGCCCAGCACGCTGATTGGCGCACCGGCGCGTACGAAAACCGGTGCAGCGGCGTAGGCCCGTGCCGCCGCAACGCTTCCAGATGCTCCGGCGTCCCGTAGCCTTTGTGTTGCGCCAGCCCGTACTGCGGATACATCCGGTCGAATTCTTCCATGCGCCGGTCGCGCTCCGTTTTCGCCAGGATGGAAGCCGCCGCAATCGAAACCGACCGCGCGTCGCCATGAATCAGCGCCTTCTGCTCAATCGGCAGATCAACCTCCATCGCATCCAGGAGCAGGTAATCCGGCAAAGGACTAAGCTGCGACACCGCGGCCATCATCGCCTGTCGGCTCGCCTGATAAATATTCCAAGCGTCAATCCGGCTCGCATCAATTTCCGCCACGGCCCAAGCCAGCGCGTGTTCGCGAATGCGCGGCGCAAGTTCACAACGCCGCTCCGCCGTAAGTTTCTTGGAATCGTCCAGACCCACAATCCGCCGTCGTGGATTCAAAATGACGGCCGCAGCCACCACCGGCCCAAATAGCGACCCGCGCCCTGCTTCATCAATCCCCGCGACGCGCAGCCACCCGCTCTGCCGCGCCTCCCGCTCATATCGCGAACAACAAAGTCTCCCCATCGGCCCGCGATTCTAGCACAAGCTCGCTGTGGGTCCGTTGGTGAGATCCTCACTATTTAGTTTCTGTACGGCCGCCTCTGGTGTCTAAAGTTACAGGAGACATTTTAGCGGCAATGCCATACGAACCGAATTGCGGCCCGTCTCACGGGAGTAGTCTGTCTCCGATGGATGCCTCGGCAATTTCCCCAGCGGGCGATGTGTCGATCCCAGATGAGAATTGGCTGTTGGCTGAAGTTTTGTTTGGTTTGAACGTTGCGGGAGCGCTATTTCTTGGCGGCCTTCTCTATGCGCTAAAAAACTGGGCGGCGCTGAAACCTGCGGATGATTCGACATATCTTTGCCTTCGCAGCATGTATCGCGTCATTGATTTTCTAGGACTGCAGTCACAAAATCCGGTCGCCACGAGCGCAGTCCAGCGACAAATTCCCGCCCCTGCCGGACAATTCGGCGCAGAGGGCTTCATACTTGTGACAT
>Ga0070761_10002813_pt1 | contig 10573 bp, 7 predicted proteins | sample HubBroMetageREF1_FD_66724 | JGI IMG/M metagenome (GOLD analysis project Ga0070761, IMG submission 66724) | Reference soil microbial communities from the Hubbard Brook experimental Forest, New Hampshire, USA - Hubbard Brook CCASE Soil... | ecosystem: Environmental > Terrestrial > Soil > Temperate...
AGGCGGCGAGCACCCGTCGGAGCCCCTCTTGGGGATCGGGCGCCGAGACGAGCTCGACCACCGTGCGCTGCAGCATGGCGAGGCGGGCCTCGACGGCCCGCGAGCGCGTCTCGAAGTACGTCTTTTGATGGTTGAGGTCGTTGGTGGCGTCCCAGCGGACCCGGAACGTGCACTCGTCAGCACCGTCGCAGGCACAGCTGAGCTCGTCGACCGTGCCCGGAGGGAGCCCGAAGAGTGTGGGGAGCAGGGCGTGCAGCCCGCCCATGAAGGCGCAGAGCTCCCGGAACGGCTCAAACCCGTACAAGAGCCGCTGCCGCAACATCCACTCGGCGGGCGCCACTTCCTCACCCTCGGACTGGATGATGGTGCTGATCCCGAACCCGGCCGAATCGGGCCCGGAGCCCATCATCATCCGCAGCAAGTTCCCCGGCGATCCGAAGTCTTGGAGCATCTGGGTCATGTCGGCGTGCGTCTCGGCGTGGAGCTGGCTGGCTATGGCCGCGCTCCGCAACGCGTCGAGACCACAGATCTCGGCCACCGCCTCGTACAGGCTCCGCAGCTGCCGGTAGGACACCCAGGACGTGTCGTCGCGGAGCTGACCCTCGATGTCGACCGCATCGGCCCGCTCGAGCACACGCTGGAATATCTCGCGCCCGAACTCTTGCTCGATATAGGTGACGAGCATGCCGGAAATGACGCCGCTGAAGTGACGCTCGCTATCGACGACCGAATCCGTCATGCGCGGTCGCCTCTACCGGTCAGACAGGGACGTCCCGCTCGGCCACAAACGTCGAAGTCGCAGCCGAACGCCGATGTGATTGTGCACGGGCGCCTTGTGCAAACGGACGAGCTCACGGTCCCACCGCCGATCAGGCCGATACAGGGCAGCTACCAGGGTGGTCATCGTACTGTGACCCGCCCCCAGATCCGCGGCAATCCGCTGCCCGGCCCACCGAGATCCCGCACGTCAGGCGCCCATCACAGCCGTTGCGGCGGCCCCGGCCGCTCGGGGCTCAGGCGGACGCGACGGTCGGCTCGGCCGCGGTCAGCGGGCTCACCCAGCCGATCGTGACCGCCCCCGCCTCAGGCGGCCGGTCCGCGGTAGTCGCTGGACTCGGCCAGCTCGGCGGCACCCGCCATGAGACCGATGACGACGGGACCGAAGGAGTCCAGCTTCTCGTCAGCCGCGCGGCGCTGATAGCCCTGTTCGAGCACGATCGCGAGCTTCCACTTGGCCAAAATCAAGTAGTAGTCCAGGTCGTCGACTTGCCGTCCGGAGACCGCGGCATAGTGATCGACGATCTGCGAGCGCGACGGCATCCCGACCATGTTCACGTAGCTCGAGCTCCCCGCAGCGGCCACGTTCGTGTCCTCAGGCCAGCCCTGCACCATCCAGCCGAGATCGAGCTTGGGGTCGCCGACCGTTCCCATCTCCCAGTCAACGATGGCGGCCAACCGGGCCGGCGCCCCGTTCCGGAACATCACGTTGGCGAACTGATAGTCGCCGTGCATGATGCCGGGGATGAAGTCAACCGGTCGGTGCGTCCGGAGCCACTGGCTGGCTACCTCCAACCCGGGCAGCTCGCGACCCTTGATCCGTTCGAGGAAGGCCGTCCAGCGGTCGACCTGTCGCTCGTGGAAGCCGTCGGGCCGACCGAGATCGGTGAGTCCCCTCGCCTGCCAATCGACCTTCGAGAGCAGCGCGATGCCCTCGGCCAGCTGGTAGGCCAACCCCCGGCGGTCCTCACCAACCTCGGTGAACGGCGCCGGCCACTCACGGGACCCCATCGGCGACCAGCCGTCGACGAACCCCATCAGGTAGAACGAGCGGCCGAGCACCGAGGTGTCAGCCGAGACGGCAATGGCGGGCGTGTGGGGCACGTCCGTGCCGTCCAAGGCCTCGATGATTCGCCACTCCCGGACGATGCCCTCGTCCCGACTGGCCGGAGCGGTCGGGGGAGGGATGCGCAGCGCGGCGTGGAGGTCACCGCGACGGATCTCGTAGATCTCGTTCTGGGAGCCGCCCGACACGAAGCTGTGCTCGATCGGCTCCCCCGCGCCCGGAAGGCCTTCCGAGTCCATCCACGCGCCCAGCCGTTCAGTGTCAATCATTGATCCCCCGTTGGTCCCGAGACGGAGCCGACCCCGACTCCTGGCCGACAGCTGACGGCCCGACAGATGAGGCCATGAGTATCACCTGCGGCGCGACCTGAGCCACTTGTCGCGTCGATCGTGCCGAGCGGATACAGCTCCGGAGGTCCCGTCGGCGAACCGGAGCGTGGCGCCGGACGACGCAGGCCGAGCGGAATAAGGGGCGGCTGGACGCCTCGAGGCCCGTCCAGCCAGTGAAAACCGGGTACCACCAGGCATGTCTTGAGCCGCTCCGGCGGCCTCGGCACCGGGTTGGACGGTGGCCACTGGCCGCGAACGATCGTCCGAACGGGCTCGGCCCGGCGGCCCCGCTATCCGGCAACGGTGGGGCGTTCACGTGACCGGGTCGTCTACTCGTACCGCACGTGCACCGACGGCGAGGTCGGGACGGACTGGCAGGTCAGGATCCAACCGTCGGCCACCTCGTCGTCGGTGAGGGCATTGTTCACGTGCATGGTGACCGAGCCACTCACGAGCTTCGCCATGCAGGTGGCGCAGCTCCCCGATTCGCAGGAGAACGGCGGGGAGAGACCCAGCTGGCGCGCGGTCTGGAGCACCGTCGTGCCCGCTCGGTACTCGGCTTCGCCGGAGCGACCGCCAATCTCGATGGTGACCGCGACGGTGGGTTGATCGTCGGAAGACCCGGTCTCTTCGACGGGCTCGAGCGGAGAGAACCGCTCGATGTGAATCGACTCGGCGCTGGCGCCGCCCGCCAGCAGCGCGGTCTCGACGATGTCCATGAATGGCGCCGGGCCACAGATGTAGAACTCCCCCTGGCGCGACTCGTCGAAGAAGGACCGGGCGCGCGCCTCGTCGACGAAGCCGTCATCCACGTCGAAGTGATGAGCCACATAGAGGCGGTCGCCGAACTGCTCGGCCAGCTGGGCCAGCTCGGCGGCGAAGATGACGGCATCGGTGTCCCGGTTGGCGTAGAGCAAGCGAACCCGGCGGCTGGTGGTCGACAATGCCGTCTTCACGATCGAGAACACCGGGGTGATGCCGCTCCCGCCGGCGAAGGCGACGACGTCTCGATCCGTCTCGGTGAGCAGGAAGACCCCGGCCGGGCAGGTCACGTCGATCGTCGCCCCGGGCGCCAGCGTGTCGATCATCCAGTTCGAGACGATGCCGCCAGGCACGCGCTTCACCGTCACCTGTAGGTCGGCGTCCACCCCCGGCGCGGACGACATGGAGTAGCACCGCGCCTGTTGCTGGCCGTCGATCGATGCCCGAAAGGTGCAGAACTGGCCCGCCTCGTAGCGGAACGCCTCGCGCAGCTCGGCCGGAATGTCCAAGACCAACGAGATCGCTTCGGCGGTCTCCTGGACTATCCCGGCGATCCTCACCGAATGGAACCGGTGATCTCGCGCCACCGCCGATGCAGCGCGACCGTCAACGACAGGCAACGTCCCTACCCGTTCGTCTCTGCAGTGCGGCCACCCCGGACGGGCGGCCTTGCCGACGCCTCGTCGACCTCGTCCGACGGGTCGGCCACGACCCCGAGCTCGGCCAGGACCTCGTCGGTATGGGCGCCGACGTCGGCGCCCGCCCAGGCGATGCGACCCGGCGTTCGCGACAGCCGAGGGACCACCCGCGGCATGGCGACATCACACCCGAGGGCTGCGTCGTGCACGCGCTGGATCGTCTCGCGCGCCAGGTACTGCGCGTCGGCCACCATGTCGGGCGCCCGGTAGATCAAGCCGTGCGGCACGGCTGCCGCCTCGAGAATCACATCGAGCGCGTCAAAGGTGAGCGCGCTGGTCCAGGCCGCCACCAGCTCGTCGACCTCCTCCATCCGCGCTCCCCGCCCGACGTGGGTGGCGAACCGTTCGTCTTGGGCCAGCTCCGGCCGGCCCATGGCCTCGACCAGCCTCACAAAGATCGGGTCGGAGTTGGCGGCGATCATCACCATTCGTCCGTCGGACGTCGGGTAGGCGTTCGACGGGGCAACCCCGGGCAGCACGCCCCCGGTGCGGGTTCGGAGGAGACCGGTGAGCTCATAGTCGGCGACGAGGGACTCGGTCAGTGCGAAGACGGCCTCGTAGAGGGCCACGTCGACAACCTGGCCCAGGCCGTCGCGCTCGACCTGGCGCAGCGCCGCCAGCGTCCCGAACGCGGCGAACAACCCGGCGATCTGATCGCCGAGCGCGACTGCGGCGCGGGCTGGGGGTCGGTCCGGCGACCCGGTCAGCTCCCGCAAGCCGCCCATGGCCTCCCCGATGCTGCCGAATCCGGGCTCCTTAGCCCGTGGTCCGGTCTGCCCGAACCCCGAGACCCGGGTCATCACCAGCCTCGGGTGCTCCTTGGCCAGCTCTTCGTAGCCGAGACCCCACTCCTCGAGCCGGCCCGGCGTGAAGTTCTCGAGGACGACGTCACACGTGAGGGCCAAGCGCCGAGCCACCGCCCGATCTTCTGGCTGGCGCAAGTCCAGGGCCACCAGCCGCTTGCTGCGCGCCAGGGCCGACCACCAGATGCTCCGATCGCCGAGCATCGTTCCCCACCGTCGCATCGGATCACCGGGCGTCGGGCTCTCGATCTTGATGACCTCGGCCCCGAAGTCGGCCAGCAACTGCCCCGCGAACGGACCGGCGACGAAGCTGCCCATCTCGAGCACTCGGATACCGGCCAACGGGCCGTCAGTGTCCACCATCGTCGCCCTCTACTCACCAGCAATTCGGATCAACGCGGGGTCCGGACGTCTCAGGCATTGCGCCCGTCGGCTTCCTCGCCGCGGCGATCGAAGATGGGCTCCGGGTGGCCGCCGCCGGCCATCGATCCGCTCCTCGGGTCGACGCGAGAATGGAACGCTACACATGTAAGAACTCTATTTCCACTGAGCGCCCTGCCACCGACGGACGCGCCGCACCACGACCGGAGGCGGCCGGTGGGCGACCGGTCCCAGGCGCCGCGGCGGCCCGCCCCGGGGCAGCCCAGTGCGCCAGGCTTTGAACGACGTATAATTCGTCTGTTCGATGTCCTGCGTCCTCGAGACATGTGGGTCGAGAGAGTCAGAACACCTGAGAGGAGCGCATCATGCGCATGGAAGACATGATTCTCATCAGCATCGACGACCACTCGATCGAGCCGCCGGACATGTACGAGCGGCACCTGCCGGCCAAGTACAAGGACCTGGCACCGAAGATCATCCGCAACGCGGAGGGTATCGATCAGTGGGTCTTCCAGGGGGAGGCCACCTCCACCACCTTCGGCATGTGCGCCACCGTCGGCTGGCCCCAGGAGGAGTGGGGCTTCAACCCCGGCACCTTCTCCGAGATGCGCCCCGGCTGCTTCGACATCCACCAGCGGGTGCGGGACATGAACGTGAACGGCGTGCTGGCGTCGATGTGCTTTCCCACCATGGCCGGATTCAATGCTCGGACGTTCTCCGAGGCCGGCGACAAGGATCTGTCCTACATCATCCTGCAGGCCTACAACGACTGGCACATCGACGAGTGGTGCGCCACCTATCCCGGGCGATTCATCCCGCTCGGCATCGTGCCGATGTGGGACGTCGACCTGGCCGTCGCAGAGGTCCATCGTCTGGGCAAGAAGGGCTTCCGGGCCATCAGCTTCCTCGAGGCGCCGCATTCGCAGGGTTGGCCCAGCTTCCTGTCGGGCCACTGGGATCCGATGTTCGAGGCGATCATCGAGGAGAACCTGGTCCTGTGCCTCCACATCGGGGGCGCCTATGGCCTGATCAAGCTGGCCCCCGAGGCGCCGATCGACCACCAGATCGTCCTGCCGACCCAGGTCACCATGCTGGTGGCGCAGGATCTGCTGTTCGGTCCGACGTTCCGCAAGTACCCGGACCTGCGGGTAGCCCTCTCGGAGGGCGGGATCGGTTGGATCCCCTTCTACCTCGAGCGGGTGGACAGGCACTACCAGAACCAGCGGTGGATCCGAAACGACTTCGGGGGCAAGCTGCCGTCGGAAGTGTTCCGCGAGCACATCCTCGCCTGCTTCATCACCGACCCCTCCGGCCTGAAGGCGCGCGACGCCATCGGTGTCGACACGCTCGCCTGGGAGTGCGACTACCCCCACACCGACACCACCTGGCCGAACTCACCGGAGGTGCTGTGGGACGAGCTGACCAGTGCCCGCGTGAACGACGAGGAGATCCACAAGATCACCTGGGAGAACTCAGCGCGGTTCTTCAACTGGGACACCTTCGCCCACCTCGCCAAGGATCGAGCGACCGTCGGGGCGCTGCGGGCGTTGGCCACCGACGTCGACACCAGCCGGATGACGAGGGCCGAGTGGCGCCAGCAGAACGAGGCGTTGGGCATCGGCGCCGTTGAGGTCGCGACGCACTGAGCCCCAAGCGGTCAAGCCTGGTAGGGCGTCGCCACTCGGCGACGCCCTACGACAGGTCAGCGATGATCTGGGGCAGGTCGACTGTGGTCCGGATCCCGGGCTCGGCCGCGCAGACCACGGGAACCGCGTTGACCGCGCGGTGCGCGGTGTACCCCGGGGAGACCGCCGCGTACTGATCCAGCGGGACCGGAAAGCGGACGTCGACATCCATCGGCGCGTCACCAGCCACCTCGACGCGCCACCCGGTCTCGCGCAGCGGCCATTGCGGCTCCAGCTCGGTCGCGCAGTACCACAACGCCACGAACCGGAGCACCGGCCGGCCGTTGCGCATCCCGGCGACCTCTATCCGTTGTGCGCCGACCGTGCCGGGCGGCAGGGTCCCCGCGGCGATCTCGACTGCGTGCGGCACGACGGCGACCATGCCGGTCGCCTCGAGCGAGTCGAGCGGCATGGACAGCGCCTCGGCCACCAGCTCCAGCGAGGGCCCGAAGCTCTGGCGCCCGTGTCCGAGCCGGCGCTCGTCGAACGCGGTCGGCACTTGGCCGAACCCCATCACGTTGAAGAGGAGATCCGGGGAATCACGCTGGGAGAGATCGGCGAACTCGCTGATCGTCAGGCAGTCCAGTCGGCGCTGCGTCGATGTCAGCACGAGGGGGACCGCTTCGGTGATGAAGCCCGGGCTGGCGCCGGTGCTGTGAATGGAGGTCCCGCCCCGCCGGCAGGCCGCGTCGACGCGCTCGCGGATCAGCGGGTCGAGCCGGGCCGGGCGGTGAAACTCGCCCCGCGTGGTGACGATGTTCTTCCCGGACTCCAAGATCCGGCAGATGTCGTCGAAATCGATCCGCTGCTGCATGTACAAGACGCAGTCCGCGTCGAGTGCGACGATCTCGTCCACCTTCTGGGTGGCGAGGATCCCCGTCAGGCCGGCCCCGCACAGGTCGCCGGCGTCGCGACCGACCTTCGCGTCGCTGTGCACGTAGAGCCCGACCAGGTCCATGTTCGGGTGATCGATGACCGCCTTCAGCGAGCGCGAGCCGATATTGCCGGTCGCCCACTGGATCACGCGATATCGATCGCTCGCTCGGATGCGCGAGCTCGACGATGCTGACACCGGACTCCCCTCATATCTCTCACGGGGTCAATGGAAGCGACTCGCAATGAGACGGGCGCCGTCGGCCATGCTACTCAGCTCGAAGAATCGGGTTCTCGGCCGACAATCGCCCGCCGAACCCGATCGACCTCAGCTACGAGGACTGGCTGGTCGCCGGCACGACCAAATGCGAGGATGGCGCCGATGACACCGGTATCCATGGAGTCGACCGGTTTTAGTCGCGGCACCCGCGCGTGGCCGCCGGGCGTCGCAGCCGGGCAGACCACGGTGGCGGCCCACGCGGTAGCGACGGTGTCGCGACGCCGGGTCTGCGGCCGGAGGCGCCGAGAACGGCTGAGCTGGCTGTCGGTCGTCGACGCGCCGCTGGCCCGGAGCCTGCCCGCCGCGCCCATCGGCGCGGGCATTTGCTTGGTATGGCCACGGACAAGCGACCCGGCTCCGGCGGCCAGACTGCCTCTATCGTGTACCAGTTCGTTTGAAGAGGAGTATCCCGTAGATGGTCGGTCGCGAGCTCTCTGACACCATAGAAATCGAGCAGCTTCTTGCTCGCTATGCGGTCCATATGACGAAGGACGACATCGAGCCTGTGATCGACGTCTTCACGCCGGACGGCACCTACAGCGCCTTCGGCTCGGTCTACGGCATCCACGACTTCCCGCGGCTGGTCGCGTCGGCTCCCAAAGGCCTCTACCTCACGGGGACTCCTCTCCTTGAGCTGGACGGCGATAGCGGTACGGGCTGTCAGCCCCTGTGCTTTGTCGACCAATCGACCCACGACATGCGAATCGGGTACTACACCGACACCTATCGCCGCACCGAGCAGGGCTGGCGCCTCGCCACTCGGTCCATGACCTTTCTGCGTCGAAGCGGCGCCCGCGACTCGGGCCGTCCACACGATCCGGATCGACCAGAGCCGACGCCCAAGCCGGCGACATAGTCGGCCGGCGATGGAGCTCGAAGCATTCCGTTCCGCCCTCGACCGTTGGCTGGACGATCACGTCCAAGCGCTCGAACCGAGGCACGAAGGGCTCGGAACATTGGACCAGCAGATGGTCCAGCTAGCGAAGGTCAGGCGTCTGACCTTCGAGGCGGGCTGGATGCGCTACGGCTGGCCGGACCGGGTCGGTGGGCTCGGCGGCTCCACGCTCCTGCGGGGGTACCTCGGCGAGGCGCTCACCGCTCGGGATCTGGTTGAGCCTGGCATCTACTCGATGACCGAGGTCCTGGCCCCGACGCTGATCGACTTCGCGCCCCCCGAGCTGGCGGCGACGATGGTCCCGCTGCTCCTCTCCGGCCAAGAGACCTGGTGCCAGGGTTTCTCCGAACCGGGCACCGGCAGCAACCTGGCCTCGCTCACCTGCCGGGCGACCCGCACCGACCACGGGTGGCGGGTCAGCGGGCAGAAGGTCTGGACGAGCCTCGCCCAGTACGCGCAACGGTGCATCCTTTTGACCCGCACCGGTTCGGTGGAGTCGGCCCACCGGGGCATCACCGCCCTTTTCGTCGACATGGGCTCCGCCGGCGTCACGGTCCGACCCATCCAGACGATGCACGGGGCCGAGGAGTTCTGCGAGGTGTTCTTCGATGACGTCGCCGTGCCGGCGGAACGGACGCTTGGCGAGGAGGGTCAGGGCTGGTCGGTCGCGATGGACCTGCTCCCCTACGAGCGCAGCACGTCACTATGGCACCGCAGCGCCTATCTGCACCGGCGACTCCAACGGCTGCTCGACACCGCGCACGACGGCGCGCTCGACGCCCACGAAGTTGGTCAGATGGCCCAGCTCCTGTTCTCGTTCCGGGCCCGTTCGCGCGCCACGCAATACCGCCTGGCCGCCGGCGAGCGACTGGGCCCCGAGACCTCCATCGACAAGGTACTGCTGGCCAGTTGTGAGCAGGGCGTCTTCGAGCTCGCGGCCGAGGGCTTGGCGAGCGACATCCGGATCGGGGACGACAAGGCCAGCGAGCGCTGGCGGGCTGAGTTCCTCTACTCGAAGGCCGCGACGATCTACGGCGGCAGTGCAGAGATCCAGCGCAACATCATCGCTCGGCGGCTGCTCGAGCTCGGGAACGATCGATGATCGACGGCGAGGACCTCGTCCTCTTCGAGCGCAGCCTGCGACAGGCCACCGAGCGCCACAGCGGAGACGGGCTCGACGCCGCGCTCGAGGAGCTGGGGTGGCCCGAAGCACTGGTTGTCGACCAACGCGCAGCTATCTCGACCCTCTTCGCGCTGCAGGGCTCGACCAACGCTACGTCCTCGGCCCTCGACACTGTCGTCGAGATGGGCCTCGGCCTGGTCCGGGACGCCGCCGTCGGCCTGCTCCATCCCGCCCTCGGGGGGTGCGGACCGCCGGGCCGGGTGGTCGGCCGAGTCGTCGCCCTCGGCGGGCTGGGAACCTCGGGCCTCCCAGCGCATGAGCGCATCCGGCTCGTGGCGGGCAGCGGCGATCGCCGGCTGCTGGTGGTGGTCGACACGGCCGAAGTCACGATCCGTGCGATCAGTGGGATAGACCCCGAGCTCGGGCTGGTCGAGGTGAGCGGCGAGGTGCCGATCGCCGAGTCCTCCGACGTGGGAGCGACCGCCTGGACGGAAGCCGTCATGGCAGGCCAGCTGGCGTTGGCGGGCCAGCTACTCGGGGCGGCCCGGGCCATGCTCGAGTCGGCTCGTTGCCACGCCCTCGAGCGCATCCAGTTCGACCGACCGATCGGCTCCTTTCAGGCGGTCCGTCATCGGCTCGCCGAGACCCTGATCGCCATCGAAGGCGCTGATGCCGCGGTCGGGGGTGCTTGGGACGAGCGATCGTCCCAAGCGGCGGCGATCGGCAAAGCGCTGGCCGGCCGGGCCGCGCTCACGGCGGCCCGCCACTGCCAGCAGGTCCTGGCTGGCATCGGGTTCACGGCCGAGCATCCCTTCTCTCGCTACGTCCGCCGCGTGCTCGTCCTCGAGCAGCTGCTCGGGTCGTCGCGCCTTTTGACCACGCAGTTCGGGGCCGAGCTGCT
>Ga0070761_10002815_pt1 | contig 10570 bp, 7 predicted proteins | sample HubBroMetageREF1_FD_66724 | JGI IMG/M metagenome (GOLD analysis project Ga0070761, IMG submission 66724) | Reference soil microbial communities from the Hubbard Brook experimental Forest, New Hampshire, USA - Hubbard Brook CCASE Soil... | ecosystem: Environmental > Terrestrial > Soil > Temperate...
CGCTCGTCGCCTCGGGCACGTAGGCGGGCTTGCCCGCGACCGCGCGCATCGTGTGGGGGCGACCCGCAAAAGAGAGACGATGCTCGACCCGCAGAGTGTCGTCGTCCTCGGTAACCGTGCTGCTCATCGGAGCCGCCACGTACGGCTCGTTGTAGAGCGTGCGCGCCATCCAGGCGACGAAGCGATTCGGAACGAGCTCACGAACGAAGACGACGCCCCGCTCGCCGCGCCTTCTGACGTAGAAGCGCAGGTTCAGCTCGGGAAAGCTCCTGAAGCCGGGCCACGGAATCCCGAGAACACGGGTGTCGAGAAAGTCGAAAGCGACGAGGCTCGCAAACGCCTGGCCGTCGCGCAGGTCGAGCTCGAGCCCCGCCGGAAGGTAGGGAGCGAGAAGCTCCGGTGGCACGACGAACGTAGCCAGGAAAACGTTGCTCCAGCGCGCAGTCAGAAAGGGCCGCGCGGGCCGCCCCGGGTCGGGGGATCGTGCATGTTCGGGGGTCATGTACACTGCCCGCACTATGTCGAGTTTCGAAGGGTTCGGCGACAAGGACGGGAAATTCTTCAAGGCGCTCGCGAAACACAATGACCGCAGCTGGTTTCTCGCCCACAAGGCTGAGTTCGAAGAGGGGTGGAACGGGCCGATGAAGGCGCTTCTCGCCGACGTACGAGAAGCGATCGACCGATCGTATGCCCATTGCGAGCTCGGCGAGCCGAAGGTGTTTCGAATCTTCCGCGATGTCCGTTTCTCGAAAGACAAATCCCCGTACAAGACCCACATCGGCGGGGTCATCCCGGTGAAGCGCAAGGAGAAGGTCACGGAGGTACCGATGGCGCTCTACTTTCATGTCGGCGCGACCGAGACGTTCGGCGCGGCCGGCCACTACATGATGGCGCCTCCCTCGCTCGACCGCTTCCGGACCGCCGTGGCGGAAGAGGAGCGCGGCAAGGATCTCGACAAGATCCTCGGGCGGCTCGAGAAAACATCCTTCTCGACGGGTTCGCACGAGACCCTGAAACGGGTGCCGAAAGGCTACGATCCCGATCATCCGCGTGCGGACCTGCTCAAGCGAAAAGGGCTCGTCGTCACCTTCCCGAAGGTGCCCGCGGGGCTTTTGGCGACTCCGAAGCTGACGACCTGGCTCGCGACTCAGTGCAAGGCCACCACCCCGCTGGTCGAGTGGCTCGTGTTCGCAACCGCGTAAAACGACGCAGCGTGAAATCGGAGGATGAGAGCCGCCAAGGCGGCCAAGGCGCCCGGAGCATTTGTTGTGCCGAGCGGACGCGGCACTTCAGGATGGGCTACGGCACGGGTCGTGCTTACCCGATAACCCTTCATCTCTCTTGGCGCCTTAGCGGCTCCTCTCGGTCCGCGCCGACTTCGATTGGAAGTAGGGCTATGTCCCGAGCAGGATCTTCGCGAAGATATCGTATCCGGCTCTCCACCGGTCGAAGTCTCCCGCGAGGCCTTCGGTAATCCTCACTCCGAAGCCGGCCGGTACGGTCGCGCCTCCGATGTTGCCGAACGGTCGCCTCCAGGCGACCGATCCCGCAAGCCGAACGCGCCGCTCGGACCGTGGCGGCCACAGCTCGAGCCACGCCTCCTGCGCAGGATCGAGTGGGGCCAGCGTGCGAATGTAGAGGCCCCCCGCGTTCACGTTGTAGGAGAAGCCAATCTCGTCGGCATCGCGACCCGCTGTGCGAAACGCGACGGCCGTGCCGTAGAGAAGGCGTGCGCTCGAGCGCTTGTCGACGCCTCGCGACGCCAAGAGCTCGTTGACCAGAAAGAGGACGTTTTCGGGCGGGGCGAAGCCATCGGCCACCGACATCTGACCCAGCGGTTTCAGCGCGGTCGTCGCCGCGGCCATGCGCTTGGGCGGCGCCACGAGGATGCAAGCAGCCTTGGACCCACGATCGCGTGCGGTCGAAAGAGCCGTGTGTGCCCCTCCCACTTCGAGGTCGTCGGCAACGACCGCCACCGACGCGCTCTCGCTGACCACCTCGCTGAGGAGACCCTCGGTGCTCACAGCGAAGCGTACGGAGAAGCCACCGTTGTAGAGCGCCCGACCCATGACCGTCCGCCACGTCGCGTCGCGTCCGGCGACGACGGCCTGGGGTTTCTCCGCGGACGCCTTTCCTCCCGCCCGCTCTCCGCCGCCCCTCAAAGCGCGAAGACGGCGTATGAGGGGCTGCGCGCTCGCGAGACCCACGAGATCATCGCCCCCCCAAACGAAAAGCTCGGTGAAGGCCAGGTCGCTCAGCTCGTCGGCCACGCCGAAGAGGGGGACCTGCGCGAGTCGCGCTTGCGAGCGCAAGTAGGCGCATGCCTTGGCGGCACCCGGAGCGTCGAGCCGAAGCAGAATCGCCAGAGGCAGCGTCTCGGTGTCTATCTCCGAGGCGACTTTCTCGGTTTCCGCAAGCACCTCGACCGGGACGCCGGCCGCTTCGCCGGCTTCGCGCGCCCGCTCCAGCGCGGCCTCGCGTACGCCGATGACGAGCAGTGGGCGGGTGGACACTCAAGGCCTCTCTTGAGGCCTACAGTATGGAAGGGCTGCCGTTTAAGCCATAGACGCGTTCACGCCGACTTCCTCCGCGGAAATGGCCGCTGTGACCAGCTTGACCTCACTCCCGTCCGGTGGATCGTAGGGCGCGCGGCCGACTTGCTGGGTGCGGAACCGTTCGCTGAACATTCCCAGGATGTAGGCCCTGAAGATGTACCCCGCGAGGCTGGGCTCCTTGAGCGCGGGGTCGATGAAGGCCTCAATCTTGGCGTGCGCCGCGGGCAGCTTGCTCCAGTGAAGGCCCGCGCTTTCGTGATGAGCGCCGTGATAGCCGTTGTTGAAGACCAGCCAGTTGCCGAGCTTGGAAACGAAATTCCGCGAGTGATTGTGCTCCGACCACGGGTCGGTGTGCGCGTGCTGAATGTAGTTGATGAAGATCATCGAATAGTTGGCGAACATCGCCGGAATGCCGACTCCAAAGAAGTAGACCAGGGAGCCGAGATTCCTGCCGTAAAGCCAGATTCCGAGAGCCAGCAGCGAGGCATGCGCGCCGAACACGGTCACCATCTGAATGATGATTTGCCTGAACAGCTTCGGATTGGTGGCTCGCGCCTTGGCGAAGTACTCGTCGAGCACGGGCTTCTGCCAGGCCGCGGAAACGAAGTAATAGGTGCTCGACGTCAAGAGCGTGTTCTTCTTCGAGTAGCGCCACGTGATGGTCGCGTCGCCCGCCCGGTTCACGTACTTGTGGTGATTGAGGTTGTGCGACGGGATCCACACCCACGTGGGGTAGAAGTAAAAGACGCTCAGCCACGCCGAATAGAAGGCGTTCATCGAGCGGCTTTTGAACATCGGACAATGATTGTGGTTGTGGCTGAAGACGCCCGCGCAGAAACCGAAGTAGAGGCCCAGCGGAAGGAGCCACGGAACGAAGTGGCCTCCGATATGGAGCACGCGCGGCTCTACGTAGGGGGCGAGGGCCATCGCGGGGAACAGCACGAAGGCCCACAGCGCGGTTCGGCGATCGGGGCTGTGACGGAGCATGGCTTGCGTAAAGACCTCGAATTTCTGAGTATGCAGGCTAGACTGGCGCAAGCGAAATGACGCATCACTTTTCGGTCATGGAAAGTGCGCACGACGTTTCGCAGCGAAATTCGGGGGAGTAAAGGCTACTTGCGAGGCGACAAGCCGTCGGCGGTCGTGAGCACGTCGTAGAGATCGGGGCGACGGTCGCGGAAAAATCCCCAGGCTGCTCGGGTCTTGGCCAAGGCGTCGAGGTCGAAGGTGGCCGCGATCGCGCCCTCGTCGGAGCGACCCCGCTCGGCGCGCTTGTCACCGCGCGCATCGACGATGAACGACGACCCATAGAAGACCTGGCCGTGTTCGTCGCCGACGCGATTGGCCGCAACGACAGGAACGATGTTGGACACGGCGTGGCCGATCATCGCTCTTTGCCACGGGTCGCGCGTGTCGAGGTCTGGCTCGTGCGGCTCGCTCCCGATTGCCGTCGGATAGAAGAGCACTTCGGCTCCGAGGAGCATCATCGCTCGCGCCGACTCGGGGAACCACTGGTCCCAGCAGATGCCCACGCCGAGGGTGCCGAAACGGGTCGGCCACACGCGAAACCCGGTGTCCCCCGGTCGAAAGTAGAACTTCTCTTCGTAGCCGGGGCCGTCGGGAATATGGCTCTTGCGGTAGACCCCGAGAATCGCGCCGTCGGCGTCGATGATGGCCACGCTGTTGTAGTACGCGTGCCCGACGCGCTCGAAGAAAGAGACAGGCACGACCACGCCGAGCTCGGCGGCCACCCGCCGCAAACGTGACACCCCTTCATCTTCGCCAAGGGCCCTCGCTTCAGAAAACCAATCGGCGTTCTCTTCCCGGCAAAAGTACGGACCCTGGAAGAGTTCGGGGGGAAGCACGACGTTCGCCCCTTGGGAGGCCGCCTCGCGAACGAGCCGTTCGACTCGAGCAATGTTGTCGCCTCGCGCGCCTCCGAGCGCGCACTGAACGGCGGCCACAGAAACGATGCGGTCGCTCATGTTCCGCCTTTCGCGGCACTCGGCTGCTGCTGCGTGATGCAGTGAAAGGCGCCGCCCCCGCTCAAGACGGGCCGCGCGTCGACGGCAACGACGGCCCGTCCCGGAAACAGCCCGCCGATCCGGCTTACGGCTTCGTCGTCGAACCGAGAGCCGTACGTTGGAACGATGACGCAGGCGTTGGCGACATAAAAGTTCGCGAAGCTCGCGGGCATGACGCGACCCTCGGCATCGGTGACGAGGCCGGGCGACGGAATGCGCACGATTTCCAGTCGCCGTCCGCGAGCGTCGACCATGACTTCGAGCTCCTGCAGCAAGGCACGCAGCACGTCTCGGTTGGGATCATCGGGCGCTCGACTCTCCATCGCGACGACGACTGCCGGTCGGACGAAGCGTACGAGCGTGTCGACGTGGCCATCGGTGTGGTCGTTGCGGAGACCGTCCTCCAACCAGAGGACTTTCTGGCAGCCGAGCGCGTCACACAGCTCTCGCTCGAGGCCGCGTTCGGACATCGCGTCGTTGCGCTGGCCGCGCAACATGCACTGGCGCGTCGTGAGCACCGTGCCCTCGCCGTCGATCTCGACCGCACCCCCCTCGAGAACGAAAGGCATCGCGAAGGCTCGTGCGCCGCTCCGGAGAGCGGCAATCCGCTCGGCCACGCGCGCATCGTGCTCGAGCACATACTTGCCACCCCAGCCGTTGAACGAGAAACGCACGCTGGCGACCGCTCCGTGATCGTCCACGAGAAAGAGAGGCGCCGTGTCGCGCAGCCAGATGTCTCCGAACGGAACACGGTGAAACCTCACGCGCTCGGACCCGATGGCGCGCCTCGCGTGCGCTTCGCTCGCGGGGTCGAGGGTGAGCATTTCGACCCGTTCGCCGGCCGCGACGGCTTGGGCGAGGCGAACGACGGCTGCGCGTGCGGGCTCGAGGTGCTCCCCCCAAAGCTCCGGGTGACTCGGCCATGCCAGCCACGTCGCCTCGTGCGGCGTCCACTCGGCGGGCATATGAAAGCCGGCTTCGCGCGGTGTCATCGCGAAGCCGTCACAAGCTGGCGGGCGCGATCCACACGATGTCGCCGGTCGTGTCGTTCGTGAGAAACAGCCGGTCATCGGGCGAGAACGCGACGGCGGTCGGTCGGCCATGGCTGGGGTTCATCCCGTTGTCCCAGCCAGTCGCGAAATCGACAAGGCTCCCCATGTCCCCGTTAGGCCCTCCGTCGAGAGTCGGGCCGTCGTAGGTGTAGTTGGTACCGGGTAGGGGCAATCCCGTCGTGGGATCCATCGCGATGGAGACCATGCGAGCCCCCGTCCACGTGCCGGCCGCACCATGGTTCGCGATGAACACGCGGCCCGCCCACATTCCCGTCCAGAGGCCGGGCTCGAAGTCGAGCCCGAAAGGAGTATCGCCAATCAAGAACGAGTCGTCGATCGGGGCCACGCCCGAGCAATCGACCTGGTAGGGCGGGTCGGCGTAGGGAATGCCCTGCGTCGCGCAGCAGGGGAAGCCCCAGTCGTCCCCCTGGTGAATCGCAATGAACTTCTCGCGCCCGGCTTGGCTCGGCGTGCTGACCCCCGCCGAGCCCGGCCCGGAATAGTCTTTGGCGAGCTCCAGCGCAAAGCAAAGATTGTGGCCACGTGAGCAGCGAACGGCGTTCGGGTTGCGAAGACCGCGAGCGACGATGCTGCCACCGGGCGTCCCGTCGAGCTTGAGGATGCCGCCGAGAAACGGCCAAGGCGGCTGGACACACAAGTCGCCCTGACTGCCTCCGTTGCCGACGTAGATCGTGCCGTCGTCGGCGACGTCGAGCGACTTGACCCAGTGCAGCCCATCTTGATGGTGATTTGCACCGATGTCGGCCACGAGCTCGCTGGGGCCCGAGGGTGCCCGATCGCCTGGAACGTAGGGAATGCGCTCGATGGTCGAGATGGGGGGGCTCGCGAGCGGATCACCGTCTTGATAATAGAAGTAGCCGCCGTTGAAGAGCATCCCCTGCGTGTAGACCAATCCCATTCCGGGCTGCGCCACACTCTTGTCGAGGAACGTGATGGTCTTGTCGGCCACGCCGTCGTTGTCGTCGTCGGGGAGCACAACAATCGCGGACAGACCGTTCTGTCCTCCGCTCGTGGTCCCGCCGGTCGGCGAAGCGACGAAGGCTTCACCGCTCGGAGCGAACCGAATTTGCCTCGCGTTGCCCACGTTGGCGAAGTAGTGCACGCAAAAGCCGACGGGGACGTCGATGTAGCTGACGTCGGGGAGGGCTCCGCCGTCGGGCATTTTGCCACCGGCAACGGTGGTCGTACCCGACATGGTTCGAACGACCGACCCGGGCAAGCTGCACGGGTGAACGACCGACCCGGTGACTGGCCCATCGTATTGTGCATCCGCAGCGTCGATGATCGGCGTCCCGCCGTCGAAGAGAATGGTCGAATCGTCGGAGCCCTGCGTCGAATCGTCGGATGCCGCCATCGTCGAATCGCCGGCGCCACCCTCACCCGCTGCCGACGACCCTTCGCGCACGGTCGTCGCGTCGGAGGCATCGGCCCCGGGTGATACGGGCGTGGGGGAACCGCACCCACCCGCAATACCCGCGAAAAATATGCCAAGAGAGCAAAGTTGGAATCGTCGTATCGTCACTGGAGTCACCGACAGGTAGCACACGCCTCGCTTGGAGCACGTCCGAAACCGCTAGAGGTGCAGAACGCCGAGGTCGTTGACCACGCTTCTCGCAGCGGAGCCGCTCCTGACGCCGATCGAGACGCGCCCATCGGGCGGCATGGCCGATGGGCAGGTTCCTGCCCCGCCGGTCGACCAACTCCAGGTGACAGTCGACCCATGACGCTCGACATGAAGGGAGGATGCGGCGGCTGAGGCAAGCGGAGCAGGACACGAAGCTCCCCCGACTTCGAGCTCGCTATCCAATTCATCCCGAAGGACGATGATCGCCGGCTCGCCAGTCGGTGCGTCCACGTCAATCGACACGTCGGCGTATGTCCTGTCCGTGACGAAAGCGCTTCGACTCGGCGGGAGGACCAGGCCGAGTGTTGGGTCAAAGGACGCTCCGTCGGGACCCGCGAGCGCATCCGGAGCCATGTCGGAGGTGTCGGTCAACAGAAGGGGGCCCGAGAGCGGGGAGTACGGACCGCTCGTATCGAAGCGCATCAAGGTGAGGGCGTCCGTCGCGGGGTCGAGCCAAGCCGCCAAACCGGGATCCGGCGATATCCCTGGGGCGTGCACTTTCGCCGACACCGGATCGAGGGAAAGAAAGGCGCCGAATGACCCGACCCATGGCTGCCATTGCAACCATCGGTCTCCCGTCCAGAGAACGGGTGCACCACCGGCGCCGCCAAATAGAATCGGTTGCGTGAGGGAGCCCGGGATGGGCGTCGCCGCTTCGAACGATCCATCGGCGTCGATGACCCAGACGCTCTGGTAGTTCGCGTCGGCGCCGGCGGGCGGGGCGAAGACGGCGAGCGCGCCGCCTCCCTCGAGCGCGATGTATGCGCGCGCGCTTGCGTTGTCGACGAGGTCTTGAGCTCGTTTGCTCGCGATGGTCACGTAGGGCGAGAACCATTCGACTGTGGGAACAGAGCTACCGGTCGCGTCGAATCCTCCGGCGACGAGGATCTCGCCCGACGCGAGGCGCAAGACGACAGGTTCCCTTCTCGCAACCGCAAGGAGAGCCACGTTCTCGGCGCGTACCGTGCGCGTGACTGGGTCGACGATCTCCATCGAGCTGAGAAGCGTCGCACCATCTTGGCCAACGCCCCCTACGAGCAAGGTCTGTCCAGTCACAAGGACGGCGGCGCCGTGGTCGGCTCGATTTGCGCTGAGCGTGATGAAATTCTTTTGATCGATGCCGCCGAGAGCGGGCGAGTAGACCTCGGCCGTATCGAGCACGCCTTTGCCGGTTTGCGGATAACCGAGACCGCCCGCGACGAGAGCGCCGTCGCCAAACGCCGTGACCGTGGTCTCGGTGCGTGGCGTCGCCAGGTCCGGAAAAATCGCGTCAATTGAGTCGGTGTCGAGGTGCACGACGCGGCTCGCGGGGAGGACGCCCGCATCTCCTCCCATCCCTCCGACGATGAGGAGCGCGTCGGCTCCGATGGGAGCGATCGTGGAGCCGGCGAGAAGGTTACTCGACGGAAGCGGGCACGACGCCATCCACGGCAGTAGCAAGACGTCGAGATTGCCCGTCGCAGGAATGCTGGCGACTCCGAGCCACCGGCCCGCACCTTCGGACACGTCGACGACGAGTGATTGGCTTGCCGGATCGATTTCCGAGAGAACGTCGCCGACGTTCTTCAGAAAATGCCCCGCCGCGGGCAAGGTCGCCTCGAAATCGCCGGAACCGTAGAACTTCGCATATCCCTCGCCGTCGAGGGCTTGACCCCCGGAAACGCATCCGGGAGGTACATGCATGGTGACCACGCGCTCGGTGACCTCGCCGCCTCCGGAACACGCGCAAAGCCCCGCGAGACCGATCACGAGGCCGAAGGCGCATTTGCTATAATGAGCGCGTCTCATCTACCCAGAATGTACCCCCAAGTCTTTGGCAAGTACGTCCTCGAGCGGGAGCTCGCGCGGGGCGGGATGGCCCGCGTGACGCTGGCCACGCTGCGAGGCGCGGGGGGGTTCGAGAAGAAGCTCGTCGTCAAACAGATACGCGACGAGCTGGCGTGCGACGACGAGTTCGTTCGCAGGTTCGTCGACGAGGCAAAAACGACGGTCGCTCTCGCCCACCCGAACATCGTCCCGGTATACGAGCTGGGCGTCGAGCGCGGCACGTATTTTCTGGCCATGGAGTTGGTGGAGGGGGCCAGCGCCTCGGAGCTGATGCGGGCCCGGAGCCCGGGAGGCCTCTCGCCCGAAGAAGGAGCCTACATCGGCGTCGAGGTGTGCAGGGCGCTCGACTACGCGCACCGCCGCATGAACCTCGTGCACAGAGACGTCACCCCGCGCAATGTCATGGTGGACGAAGAGGGCCACGTCAAAGTCATCGACTTCGGCATCGCAGCCCCGGTCGCGACGGCACCGAGCGGCCACGGCATCTTCGGCTCGCCCGGGCATATGCCCCCGGAGCAGATGGAAGGCAAGGAGCTCACGCCGGCCGCAGACGTCTTTGCCGTGGCTGCGCTGCTCGTCGAGCTCTGGAGCGGAAAGGCGCCTTTCCGTCGTCGAACGACGGCGGAGATCGAAGCGGCGATGCGCGGACCGCGACCCAAACCGAGCGACGCCGACCCGCGACTGCTGCCTCTCGACGACGTCATCGCGAGCGCGCTTTCGCTCGATCCCCTCGAGCGCCCCCAGCAAGCCGACGACCTCGCACGAATTCTGCGACGATTCTTGGGCGGTATCGACCTCGGGGATCTCGCCCACCAGCTCGGTGACCACGTCCGTGACGTTCGTGCTCATCCTCCGGTGGTGCAGGTCGAGGCCGGCCCCATTCTCCAGCGACCGCCCTCTCGCCCGGTCGCGACCTCGTTCGGCACGAAGACGTTTGCCGCGCGCGAGCCCCTCGGAGCGCGCGGAGGTGAGCCACCGGCCGTCGAGCCCTCCACGCGCAAGACCGCGAGCATCCAGCCTGCCGCCGTCGAGAGAGAAGGCATCGCTACCCCCTCCTTGGGGCCCGGAGCTCGTAAGGAAACCGGACGCCGACGGCAACGGTGGCTCGGCCTTGGAGCGCTTGCCGCGAGCGCAATCGCCATCGGTTCATTCTTCATCGGGCGGGGTTTGGCGAGCCCGCCGGCGAAGGAGCCGCAACCGAGCGCACAACCGCAGCCGGTGGTCTTCCCCCTTCCGTCGGCGAGCGTGGTGATCCTTCCGGTTGCGCATTCATCCAGCACGGCGGTTCCCGCGCCGAGCGCGAGCCCACTCGCAACCCCTGTCGCGCGCTCGGAGCTCGCGCTTTTCGGCGACGGCACGCGGGTCCGCGTCGACGGCGTCGCGAGAGGCAGCTGCCCCACGAAGGTCAGCGTGGGCTCCGGCGTCCACACGGTCGAGTTTTCGTTTCCGGCTACGGGGGAGTCGGAA
>Ga0070761_10002816_pt1 | contig 10567 bp, 9 predicted proteins | sample HubBroMetageREF1_FD_66724 | JGI IMG/M metagenome (GOLD analysis project Ga0070761, IMG submission 66724) | Reference soil microbial communities from the Hubbard Brook experimental Forest, New Hampshire, USA - Hubbard Brook CCASE Soil... | ecosystem: Environmental > Terrestrial > Soil > Temperate...
AGGCCCGGCCAGCGCTATGTTCCGCGCGGTGTAAAAGAAGGCCCGATGAAGGGCTTCGTTCCGCCGCCGCGTCTCTCGCTTTCAAATGAGCCGCAGCCGATCACGCGGAGCATCACCATCACCGAAGGAATCAGCGTAAAGGATCTGGCTGAGAAGCTGGGAATCCGCGCTAAGGATTTGATCGCTCGATTACTCGCTCGCGGCGTATTTGCCACCATCAACCAGACGCTCGACGCGGAGCTGGCTAGCGAAATGGCTCGTTTCTTCGGAGCGGATACGAATGTCATCACTTTCGAAGAACAAGCCGCCAAGGAAGTTTCCGACGCCGCTGCCGGCGAAGAAGGCGCAGCCGTTGAAGGCATAGCGCGTCCGCCCGTGGTGACGATTATGGGCCACGTCGATCACGGCAAGACTACGCTGCTCGACTCGATTCGTTCGACCGACGTAGCCGGGGGCGAAGCCGGAGGCATCACTCAACACATCGGTGCCTACAAAGTTACAGTGCAGGACAAGCAGTCTCCCGCATACGGTCGCCAGATTGTGTTTCTGGATACGCCGGGTCACGAAGCGTTTACGCGCATGCGTTCGCGGGGAGCCAAGGCGACGGATATTGTCGTGCTGGTCGTGGCTGCGGATGATGGTGTGATGCCGCAAACTCTCGAAGCCATCGATCACGCGCATGCGGCGGAAGTGCCGATTATTGTTGCAGTCAACAAGATTGACAAACCGGGTGCGCTGCCTGATCGGGTCAAAAAACAACTTGGCGATCGCGGCCTGATGCCCGAGGATTGGGGCGGAACCACGGTATTCGTGGACGTCTCAGCAAAACAAAAAACGAATCTCAACCTGTTGATGGAAATGATTGTCCTGGTGGCCGATCTGCAGGAACTCAGGGCTACACCCGAACGTCCGGCGCAAGGTGTCGTGCTCGAAGCCAAATTGGACAGGGGGCGTGGACCGGTAGCGACTGTGCTGGTGCAGAATGGCACTCTGCATGACGGCGACAATTTTGTAGTCGGCAATGTCTACGGCAAGGTTCGCGCCATGTTCGACGATCGCGGGAGCGCGTTGAAAGAAGCGCCGCCCTCGACGCCGGTCGAAATTCTCGGCATGGAAGGATTGCCCCAGGCGGGCGATCAGTTCGTGGTGGTTGCAGACCGCGATAAAGCACGCGGCATTTCCGAGTACCGCGAACAGAAAACTCGCGAAGCCACGCTTGCGAAGAGCTCGCGAGTATCGCTCGAAGGATTGGCGGAACAGCTCAAGACGGCTGGCACCAAGGAACTTAACATTATTCTCAAGGCTGACGTTGGCGGTTCGGTCGAGGTGCTCGGCGATCTGCTGTCGAAGCTTTCGAACGACAAAGTGCGCCTGAAGGTTTTGCATTCCGGAGTGGGCGCGATCACCGAAACCGACGTGCTGCTGGCCTCGGCTTCGAATGCAATTATTATCGGATTCAACGTGCGACCGGAACGCAAGGCGCAGGAACTGGCGGACCAGGAGAAAGTCGACATCCGGCTGCACTCCATCATTTACGAGTTGCAGGATGAGATCAAGCGAGCCATGACTGGATTGCTTGAACCGACTATCAAAGAAACCTATCAGGGCCGGGCCGAAGTGCGCGAGACCTTCCGCATCCCGAAGGTGGGCACTATTGCCGGATGCACGGTGATCGATGGCCTGATCAAACGCGATTCCGAAGTGCGACTGTTGCGGGACAACACCGTCGTCTTCAAGGGGAAGGTCGGATCGCTTCGCCGATTCAAGGACGACGCCAGCCAGGTCACCAACGGCATGGAGTGCGGCATCTCGATCGCCAATTATGGCGACATCAAAGTCGGCGACGTGATCGAAGCCTTCGCAACCGAGAAGGTCGCGGCGGAAGCGATCGCATAAAGCTAGTCGTTGATCGTTCGTCGTTGGTCGTTAGCGCAGGTGTGCATTTGCCAACGACCAAAGACCGACGGCCAACGACCTCATGATTGCCTTTCTTACCCTCGAACTGCGCATCGAAGCAGCGCAGTCGCTCAAAGACAAACGGCAAGTCGTGCGCAGCCTGAAAGACCGGCTGCGCGCCCATTTCAACGTTGCCGTGGCCGAATTGGACGCGAGCGGATTGTGGAACCATGCAACGTTGGGCGTGGTCAGCATTTCCGACTCTCGCGACTATCTCGACGGCCTGATGAAGAACGTGGAACGCCAGGCCACGCGCATCGCAAACAACGGTGGGGCCGATATCGCGGATTCGTTTCTGGAATACTTATAGTCCGCTCCGGTTGTAATCCATTCCATTTACGGCACTTTCGGCTGATCACGAAAGTACCCTAAGGGTGGCGTCGATAATGACGCGGCGATGCCATTTTTCTGATATTCTCATTCGTTTTACTCTGAGGGAAAACAGTGGAAAAGCGTGGAGCCAAATATCATCGGGAACGGCTGGGGGAGGCTCTGCGCGAGGAGATTGAGACCATTGTGGAAGGGGAACTCGGCGACCCTCGCATCGGACTGGCCAGCGTGAGCAGTGTAGAGTTCGGAAGCGATTCCCGTTCGGCACGGATTTTCGTGGTCGTCCAGGGCGACGATGAGGAGGCCGAACGTACGTTGGAGGGACTTACAGCGGCTGTTGGCTTCATCCGCCGAGAAGTGGCTGAACGTTTACATTTGCGCCGTCCGCCCGAGTTGTATTTTCAGCTGGACCGCTCGCAGACGTACGCAGCCAGAATCGATGAGCTATTGAAACGCAATCAGAAACGGAGCCGGTAGTTCGAAACGGCAGATATGTTGAACGAAGTTCTTAAACACATCGAGCAGCGTGATCGTTTCCTGTTGACTTCCCACGCGCGTCCGGATGGAGACGCGGTCGGTTCCGCGCTCGCCTGCTGCCAGGTGCTGCGTTCCATGGGCAAGGAAGCCGACGTGGTTCTGCATGACGGCGTGCCTCGTATCTATCAGCCATTGCCTTTTGCCGATACGGTGGTTCGCGCCGAGCGTGTGAATGGGAACTACGACGCCGCCATCATTCTCGAATGCGACAGCATTCAGCGCACCCGTCTGCAAGGCTTGGAAAACCGCTTCTTGATCAGCATCGATCATCACGTGAGCGGCCGGCCTTTTGCCGACGTCAACTGGATCGACCCCAAAGCTGTTGCAACGGCCGAGATGGTGTATCGTCTGGCGCGCGAAGCTGGGGTTAAAATTTCCCCTGAGATCGCGACCTGCCTCTACACTGCCGTGCTCACGGACACCGGGTCGTTCATGTTCGAAGGCACCAACGAACATACATTTGCGTTGGCGCGGGAGCTCGTGCTGGCCGGCGCCGACCCCGCGCATTGCGCGCGTAACGTGTATTTCGGACACTCCACCGCCAAGATGCGCCTGCTGGGCGCCGCTCTCTCGAATCTACATCGCGAAGGCGCTCTGGCGTGGGTGTGGGTTACGACTGAGCAGATGGAGCGTTTTGGAGCCAAAGAAGAGGATTGCGAGGGGCTTGTGAATTATGCGCTGTCCATCCAGGATGTGGAGGTCGCGGTATTTTTTCGCGAACTCCCGGACGGCCGATTCCGGGTAAGCCTGCGCAGCAAAGGACAGGTTGATGTGGCCGCGATTGCGGAGCAGTTCGGCGGCGGCGGTCACGCCTGCGCCAGCGGATGCTCTCTCGACGGTCCTTTGTCCGCCGCCGTGGCACGAATCGTGACCCCACTTCGCACGAATCCATCCGTACAATAGCTTTCTGAGGAAATGATTGAAGATCTCCCGCGAGTCCACCGATTGGCTTCTGCTTGCCGGATTCTGCGCATTCCTGTTTTTCTTCGGCCTCGCATACTTTGGGCTGATCGGCGCTGATGAACCACGCTACGCGCAAGTTGCCCGCGAAATGCTCGCGCGCCATGATTGGATCACGCCCACGCTCGGAGGCCAGCCATGGCTGGAGAAACCTCCGCTGTATTACTGGCAGGCGATGCTGGCGTACGGCATCTTCGGAGTGAGTGATTGGGCCGCACGCTTGCCATCGGCGGTGGACGCTACTCTGCTGGTGGTCGCGACCTTTCTTTTTCTCAAACGTTTTCGCCCCGGCTTCCAACTTGACGGCGCGTTGATGACTGCCTCTGCGGCGGGCGTTGTCGGCTTCGCTCGCGCCGCGTCGACAGACATGCCGCTGGCTGCGATGTTCACCATTGCGATGCTCGCGTGGTACGCGTGGTACGAAAATAAATCCCGGGGCTACCTGGCGGTTTTCTATGTTTTCCTGGCTCTAGGCGCTCTGGCAAAGGGACCGGTAGCGCCTTTGTTGGCGGCCATAATCATTGTAATCTTTGCAGTGGCGAAGAGCGATTATCGCTTGCTTTGGAAAACGCTCTGGATTCCTGGAATTCTTCTGTTCTGCGCTTTCGCACTTCCCTGGTACATCGCCGTGCAGATAAGGAATCCAGAATTTTTCCTCGTATTCATTCTGCAGCATAACCTGGCGCGATTTGGCAGCAACCTTTATCGTCACAAAGAACCATTCTGGTATTACGTTCCTGTCGTGCTGCTGGGATTAATTCCGTGGACCGTATGCGTGGTGGCGTCGTTCGTGGAAACGATTCGGGTGTGGCGGGCGGAAGGAAAAGAAATGCTTGGGTCGGAAGATGCCCTGAATGCATTTCTGGTGATCTGGTTGATTGTCCCAGTCCTATTCTTTTCGCTCTCTCAATCGAAGCTGCCCGGATACATTGTGCCTGCATTACCGGCAGGCACGCTGTTGCTGGCAGAATATGTGCGGCGCCGCGTGGTGGAGAGCGAGAGACCCAGCATTTTCTTGATTGTGCTTCACTCCATCGTGGCCGCGGCGCCCATTGTTCCAGCATTGATGATTCAATACATCGTTATGCAACACCGGCTTCCATTAGGCAGGGCGGCAGTGATCTCTCTTGGCTTTGCCGCATTGTTAGCGATCGGTATTGCTTCTACGCTGCGAACCAAGGCCGGCATGGCCACGTTGCGTTTTGTCACGCTTGTTCCGGTAGTGCTGACCGTTGCCGCGGTACTGCGCCTGGGATCTCCGGCTCTCGACAGCATGCTCTCGGTTCGGCCGCTGGCGAACGAGATCAGCCATTTGGAAAACAAGCCGCTCCCGCTTGCCGTGGCTGGCGTTTCACGCAATACCGAATTCGGCTTGGCATTTTATCGAAACCAAATCATCGATCGATACGAACAAGGACAAATTCCTGCGGTGGAACATCTGGTAGTAGCTCCAGAGGGATCGCAGACCGCGATTGCAAAACAAGTTGCGGGCCGTCGCGTTTCTTACCTCGGAAGTTTCGCTCCGCAAGGTTTGGATTATTACTGGGTGTCGGCGGCGGGGATGGGGATGGAGCAGATGGGCCATTAGCAATCGAGGGGCTCAGTATTTAACATTCCGTCAACGGTATTCCGTCTTCGTTTGTGCTTTTCGGAAATCGCTTTCGTGAATCCTCTGAGATACTCCCGTTTGCCTCGCGGCGTGCGAAGCTAATACACTCAGTTTTTCGCGTCCGCAATTTGGGCGCACTGCTGAGGCGCACCCTCCAGGAGCCCGCGTGGAGATTCTCGATCTCAGGCATTTTTCCTCCGTCGATCTGCGTCCTTTATTGCAGGACGAGATCGGCGTGTGGTCGCGCCTGCTCTCGTGGGATTACGGCGGCTCGGCCGACATGATCCTGCGCTACGTGGATGCCAAGATCCTGCCTGGTTATGCGGCCATTGATCGCGGACGAATCTTCGGTTACGCATTCTTTGTTTACGAAGGCAGCAAAGGCGTAATCGGAGATCTTTTTGTCGCGAACGGTGGGCCCTTGCCCGATGGTCACGAAGTAGAATCGCGGCTGCTCACCCACGTAATCGAAACTCTGCAGCAGTCTCCCGGCATTCATCGTGTCGAAGCACAGTTGCTCATGCACGAAACCGGAGTTGTCTCTCATCCCTTTGTGCAACAGGGTTTCAGCCGTCATGCACGCCTTTTCATGCTTCTCCCGTTGGAAAAGCCGGCTAAGCTAGCCCCGCCGTTGCATCCGGATATTGAAATCCGGCAATGGGCAGAACAGGACTATCAACCTGCGGCCGCAGTGATTACGACGGCGTATCGCGGACATGTGGATTCCGAAATCAACGATCAGTACCGCACTTTGAGCGGTTCGTTGCGCTTTTTGAACAACATCGTTCGCTTTCCGGGCTGCGGCACGTTCGATCATGAGTCCTCGTTCGCTGCAGTACACAAACGAACGCATACCCTCGTCGGACTGATTCTATGTTCGAGCGTGCGCCAGGACGTTGGTCATGTCACCCAAGTGTGCGTGCTGCCGGAATACCGTTCGCATGGGATCGGGGAAGCGTTGCTGGCGGCGACGACAGCCAACTTACGCCAGCGCAAATTTTCACTATTGTCTTTGACAGTTACAGAAGCGAATGCGCGAGCGGTGGAACTCTACTTGCGCTTGGGATTCGATACGAAGAGGGTGTTCGATGCGTTTGTTTGGGAAGGGTAGCTGCAAAGCTCTCAGCTTTCTGCCGTCAGCTTTCAGCCGAATACTTTCTTCTGAAGTTTCCCAGCGATCGATGCAAATGAGTTGATAAGCTGAAAGCTGAGCGCTATCTTCGCAAAATCCACATCACCCAGCCGGCCACAAAGACCCCGCCCACGAACATAGCAAAACAATACAGACCGTAGCTAATCTGCTCGCGGGAAGTGCTGCGTTGGGTAATCCCGAAAACTACCGAAGCAAATACGGCGAAAAGAACGGCCGCGCTGAAATGGGAGAGTTGCAGATTCATGGTTTCTTCCCGATCGCAATGTGGTAAGCGTCGGCCGCACTAATGAAGTTCAGCAGGCCCGCAACGATAATGAACTTGGTCCCGTAGTCGGCCGTAGCATGCGCGATGGCGCCCTGGCCCAGATCCAAGGCCCGAGTCACTATATACAGGCCGCCCGCACCCACGTCGCCTACGAATCCGAGGATGTCGAGAATGTCGCCGCCGTTCGGCCGATAGACGCGTCCCTGCAGCGCCAGCCCGAGCAAGAACATGATCACAATCGAGCCCATGATCAGCAGCCCTCGAATCCAGCGTTTCTGAATCAGGTGCCCGGCACCTGGGATGAGCCAGCCAATCGCAGGTGCGAGCACGGACATGGCGGTCGCAGGTTGAGTTGGTGCGGTTTCTTTAGTGGTCGAGGAATTTGCCATTCAGATGATTACAATCTCGCGTTGAATTTTACCTGTGACTTCGGCTGCCTTCGGTCGCACCAGAACGTTGACTTCACTGCGCACACCGAATTCAGGTAAATAGATGCCGGGTTCGATCGAAAAACAGGAGTTGGGCAGAATGCGGCGCTCATCGTGAATTTCCAGGTCGTCCATGTTGGCGCCGTTGGAATGCACATCGGTTCCGATGGAATGCCCAGTGCGATGAATGAAGTAATCGCCGAAACCCGCTTTTTTGATGTGATCTCGCGTGGCCCGATCCACTTCCCACCCGCACATGTTGCGTCCGCTGCCGATGCCTTCCTGGACTACTTTTACTCCGGCGTCGCGCGCATCGCGAACCACGGTGAAAACTTCCTGCATTCGACTTGACGGTGCCTTGCCGACGAAACCGGTCCAGGTGATGTCGTAATAAACCGCCGCGGGGATGTTTTTCTTAGCCCAAACATCGAGCAGAACGAAATCGCCTTCGCGAATCGGGGCTGCGTTTTCCGCCCGAGGCTCGTAATGCGGATCGCCGCTATGGGCGTTGACTCCAACGATAGGCGGATCGTCGGTTATCAGATTCTCGCGGCGAAATGCTTCCATAAACCACTGTTGAATCTGATGTTCGTTAGTACCGCCATTGCGCACACGCCGTCCGATTTCCTGAAAAGCCGCCGCGGTAATCGAATCCACTGCATCCCGTGCCGCGAAGTGAGTCTTGATCTGTTCGTCGGTCCAAGTCGCTTCGAACAGCGCAATCAGATCGCCAGAGCTGACTACATTTTTTCCCAATCCGCGGATCAGTTCCAGGGTACCGCCATCCACCAGAGAAATCGTAAAGACAATATTATTCGGCGAATACTGCATGGCAACGTCGCGATGCGACGACAACAACACTTTCACCTGTTCAAACAATTCCTGCCATCCGGCGTACTGAAGTTTCTTCCCAGGCAGTGTATCGAGGTGTCGCGACTCGATCTTGTGCACCAGTTTTGCCGGCTCACCTTCAGCCGGGATCAGGTAGAACCACCGCCGGGTAACCATCAGATCGGGTGACAACCCGAGCACGCGATAAGCAATGGGGTCGCGGTGATGGTGATCATAGAAAAGCCATGCGTCGATATTCCGCTCGCGCAGGGCAGCCTGTATGGCAGGAAGGTTCATGGGCAAACAACTATTCTAACAACGTCAGCGGTTTTGGGCGAATTGGCTGGGCTCGCGACGATCCCGGGGGACAGCCGCCCGCGGCTCAGCGGCCGAGTGAAGCTCGGCAATTGCTGTCAGGCAGGCCTTGCGAGTATCTTTTTTCGAGCCGCTGCTGGCAAAGTCTCGCACGCCGTCCTTAACACCAGTCGCGGCGCCTTCGCGCGGATGCTCATCAGGTAAGGTACCGTACGCTTCGGATCGGCTTTTGCAGTTTCGCGCAGCAGCCAGCCCAATCCTTTTTGTACCATGTCGTCTTCGTCGGAAAGAAGTGAATCGGACAAGAGCTCAATCTCGGGAAAAAACATCTTCCGTCGCGTTCCCTGGATCAACGCGACGCAAGCGGCCCGCCGATGCCAACGGTCCGGTGATTTTGCCCAGCGGAACATTCTTTTAGTTCGGGCCGGTTTAGCGACAACCATCGGCGCAATCAAATAATGCACCAGCCCATCGTGATCAGCCCAACTCGAAATCCGAGGCAACCAAGATTCCAACAATCGAAACTCCGCGCCGCCAAACTGCTCAGTTAGTTTTTCCAGCAGAAATACCGCAAGGACCTTTTCTTCGAGATTTCGGCCAGCGAAAAGCTTGTCTGCGACTTGCACAAGAAAGTCGAGGCCGAATTCTTTTCTGATCCTTTCTCGAAAACGAACGGCTGCGCTACGTAGTTTGGCCGTGTACCATCCATGCGATTTGATTTGGTCTTTGAAAAACCATTGCACACCAGCGGCGTGCTCCGCGGAGCCTTCGCTTCCGAGCAAATGCCGAATCTCAGCTGCGATGGTTGCAGGACTGGGTTTTCGCGGGGTCATGGCCTGAGTTATTGCGTGGGAGCTGAAGTCGGCGTCCTGAAAGCTTTGTCGTAGATCCAGAGCGCGGCGGTGGTAGCCAGTCCCACTGCGGTCACGCACCACCAAATCCGCTCCGGTTGATGCAGGACTTCTCCAAAATGATGGGCCAGCGTTCCGCCGAACCATCCGCCGATCAGCGAGCCGATTCCTAAAGGCAGAAAAGCAAATCCCATGTACGTGCCCTGTTGTCCCGGAGGGGCGAGCCGGGAAATATATTCGTAATAACGCGGCTGCTGAATGATCTCTCCCAATGCAAGAACGAATATCGAGAGGACCGCGGCCCAGACCGTTGGACGAAAGGCGAGGATTAGCCAGGCAACGGAAGTGACCACGGTGCCGAGGATTACGGCTTGGAATGCCGGTATTTTGCGTGTCAGATAATTCACAGCGAGAGTGAGGCAAATCACCGAAAGGCCGTCGGTCACCAAAATGATTTCGACGTCAGCATGCGGGTTGATGTACCCGTGAATATATCCGGGCAAACTGATGTACTGCTGCCAGAACACGATCCAGTAGCCAGTGAAGATCACGAGGAACCACATGAACCGGCTGATGCCGGCGAGAACTAACAGAAGAAGCACGGTCCAGATCCACCAGGGGACGCTGAAGCTTGGATAGCTCCACAACGCGATTCGCAGCAGCAGAGCGACGAGCAAGACCGGCAAAACTAAACGATAATTTCCTACGACCACACAGAAATTGCGGGCGACCGTCGCGATCGAGGGCGGAGGCGCATCCCCGGGTTTGCGCGGATCGCGGAAGAAGATGAGGACCACGAAAAACATCGCGAAGACGCTGAGAGCCGCGAGGCGATAAACATTCTCGACTCCCAAATGGCGATGGGCCCAGGACGCAAAAAGCGGGCCCGCCGCCCCGCCAAAATTCACCATGGTGTAATAAATCGAATAGCCGATCGAGCGGACATTTTCTTTTGAGGCACGAGCCGTGGTGCCGACGACACACGGTTTTACCAGCGCAATGCCAAGTGCTGGGAGGATGAGAATGAATCCCACAAACAGACTGATCGGCACAGCGTTGCGAATGGGCGCCAACCACGGCGCGCCGATCGAGCCGATGAGGAAGTACGCGACGGACAAGATGAGGTACGCAACAGAAAGCGCTCGACGGAAACCGAGACGGTCGGCGGCGGCGCCGCCAAAAATCGCAAGAAACCATACCATCCCGCCGAAGATGCCAGTCAAGGTTCCGGTCTGCTCGGTGGAGAAATTCAACCGCTCCTGCAGGTACAGCGCGAGAGATGCGAAGGCCCCGTAGTAGGAAAGTCGCTCGAAGATCTCGCTGATGTTGGCG
>Ga0070761_10002817_pt1 | contig 10567 bp, 6 predicted proteins | sample HubBroMetageREF1_FD_66724 | JGI IMG/M metagenome (GOLD analysis project Ga0070761, IMG submission 66724) | Reference soil microbial communities from the Hubbard Brook experimental Forest, New Hampshire, USA - Hubbard Brook CCASE Soil... | ecosystem: Environmental > Terrestrial > Soil > Temperate...
TACCGGTCCGCGGAGGTCGACTCCAGCAGGTGCACGTCCACGAGGGTCTCGAGCACATCCTCGGCCTGATACTCGGGCGTGCCGAACAGGGCGGCGGCCGCCGCCGCCGAGATCGACGGCCCCCGCCACAGGCCGAGCAGGCGGAACGCGTCGGCCGGGGCGATCCCGTCCGGCTGAGCGCCCGCGGGCAGGCTGGCGAAGCTGACCTGGAAGCTGGCCCGGACCGCCAGGTCTCCGGCCCGCATCTCGTCCAGCCGGCGGTGCTGGTCACGGAGCCGGCCGGCCATGGCCTGGATGGTCCAGCCGCTGCGCGTGGCCAGTCGGGCCGCGCAGATCCTGATGGCCAGCGGCAGGCCGGCGCAGGCCACGAGCAGCTCGGCGGTAGCCTCGGGTTCGGCCGCGGCGCGCTCGCCGCCCACGACCTTGGTGAACAGGGCCAGCGCCTCCTCGTCGTCGAGCACGTTGAGGTCGACCAGCCTGGTACTGGCCAGGTCGGGCATCCGGCTGCGGGTCGTGACCAGCACCGCGCAGGAGGCGGTACCGGGTAGCAGCGGGCGGACCTGGGCCGCATCACGCGCGTTGTCGAGCAAGACGAGCATCCGCCGCCCGGCCAGGACGGTCCGGTACCTGGCCGCACGCTCGTCTTCGTCCACCGGGATATCGCGGCCGTCCACACCGAGGTCGCGCAGGAATCTGGCCAGCACGTCACCCGGCGGGAGCGGCTGCGGGGTCGCGCCGAGCAGGTCGACGTAGAGCTGGCCGTCGGGGAAGCCACGGCTGACCCGGTGGGCCGCGTGCACGGCCAGGGAAGTCTTGCCCAGACCGCCGGAACCGGCCACCAGCGCGATACGGACCGCGCCGGGGTCGGCTTCCGCGCCGCTGCCCGCCAGCAGGTCGCAGAGGTGCCTGACCTGGTCCTCGCGGCCGGTGAAGTCGGCAACGTCCGCGGGCAGCTGGGCCGGGGCGGGGACCGGCCGCGGTACCCCGGCCTCGGGGACCGGCGGCACCGGCCGGGAGCTGGCCGTTACCGTGCCGCCCGAGATGGTGCCCGGCGCGTCACCCGCGTCCTTGGTGACTGCCTCATCCTTGTCCTTGGCCAGCAGGCCGGCGTGGAACTGGCGCAGCTCGATACCAGGGTCGACGCCGAGCTCCTCGGCGAAGACGCTGCGCACCTGCCCGTAGGCGTCCAGCGCCTCTGCGTGCCGGCCCGCCCCGTCCAGGGCCTGCATCAGCAGCAGCCACAGGTTCTCCCGCAGCGCGTTATCGGCCAGCAGCCTGCGTAGCTCCGGTATGACCTGGGCGTGGCTGCCGCAGGCCAGTTCGGCCTGGATCCGGAGCTCGCGGGCGTCGAGGTGGAGATCGGTCAGCCGGCTGGCCTCGGTCTCGACCAGCGCAGTGGCCGGGACATCGGCCAGCGGGCTACCGCGCCATAGCGCGAGCGCCTCGGCCAGCTGGGCCGCCGCCCGTTCGGGATCTGCGGCGACGTACGCCCGCCTGCCCTCGCGGACCAGGGTCTCGAACACCCCGGCATCGGTGTCCCCCGGGGCTAGCCGCAGCTGGTAGCCCGGAGCGCGGGTGACCAGGATGGCGCCATCGGTGTCGCCGAGGAGCCGGCGCAGCCGCAATACGTAGATGCTGATGAGGTTGCCTGCCTTGGCCGGAGGGGAGTCCGGCCACACCTCGTTGATCAGGACGTCGGCGGGAACGATCTGCCCGGCGTTGATCAGCAGGGCGGCCAGGATCGAACGCCACTTCGGGGCTCCGATGCCCCGCCAGTCCTCACCAGCCCGGATCTCCAGGGGGCCTAGTAGCCGAAACCTCATCATTACCTAGGGTCACTCGCCTCCACTAGTCAGGATTCGGCCGTCAGGGCCTCTGGCTTAATCATGGCTCAACACAGACACAAGGCGCCTGCCCGAGCATGACCATATCGCCTCGGCGACGAGGACCCGTTGAACCCAAGGCGGAGCAAGCCGAGCCGGACGGGTACGGGGGCGCCGTTCGTTTGGCGCCTAGAACGCCCGCTCGCCTAGCGGGGTGGGTGCGGCGGGAAGCGGTCCTGGCCCTAGCTGGGGAGGGAGGGACCGGCCTAGCGGCCAGGACCGCCCAGGACCGGGGGCATGGCCGTCGTCTCCGCGCCTCTGGCGGGAGCGGAGATGACGGTCTCCGCGCGAGTTCAGGCCACCCAATTTCAGGTTTGGCCGTCGAACAGGCTGGTGACCGACCCGTCGCTGAACACCTCGCTGATCGCGCGGGCCAGCAGCGGCGCGATCGAGAGCACCGTGAGCTTGTCGAACCGCTTCTCCTGCGGCACCGGCAGCGTGTTGGTGATGATGACCTCGCTGATCCGGGAATTCTTCAGGACGTCCACCGCCGCGCCGGACAGCACCCCGTGCGTGGCGGTGGCGATGACCTGGGCCGCGCCCTGATCGAACAGGGCCTCCGCGGCCTTGGCGATCGTCGCCCCGGTGTCGATCATGTCGTCCACCAGGATGCAGGTGCGCCCCGCCACCTGCCCGACCACCTCGAACATCCTGACCTGGTTGGCCACGTCGGGGTCGCGCCGCTTGTGGATGATGGCCAGCGGGCAGCCGAGCCGGTCGGTCCACCGCTCGCAGACCCGGACCCGCCCGGCGTCGGGAGCCACCACGGTGACCCGGCTGACGTCCAGCTTCTTCTCGATGTAGGTGGCCAGGATGGACAGCGCGAACAAGTGGTCCACCGGGCCGTCGAAGAAACCCTGGATCTGCGCGGTGTGCAGGTCGACCGCCATCAGCCGGTCGGCCCCGGCCGTAGCGAACAGGTCGGCCATGAGCCGGGCCGAGATCGGCTCACGGCCGCGGTTCTTCTTGTCCTGGCGGGCGTAGCCGAAGAACGGGGCCACCACCGTGATGCGCCTGGCCGAGGCCCGCTTGAGGGCATCGACCATAATCAGCTGCTCCATGATCCATTCGTTGATGGGCGAGGTGTGGCTCTGCAGGACGAACACGTCGCAGCCGCGGACCGAGTCCAGGAAGCGGACGAAGATCTCACCGTTGGCGAAGTCGAAGAGCTTGGATGGGGTCGGCTTGATGCCCAGGTAAGCAGCCACCTCGTCGGCCAGCTCGGGGAAGGCCCGGCCGGAGACGATCATCAACTTCTTCGTGCCCGGTGGCATCATGTCATTCACCTGCCTGGCCCCCCTCGCCCTGCGCCCCCTCGCCCTTGTCTGGCGCCGTCTTGTTTGGCGCCGCGCGCCGCCGCTCGACCCAGTCTTCGGAGTTGTACTGCCTGCCGCGGGCCACGGCGAGCGCCCCGGGGGGCACGTCCTCGGTGATCACCGACCCGGCGGCGGTGTAGGCACCGTCCCCAATGCTCACCGGCGCCACCAGCACCGTGTCGCTGCCGGTGAAGACGCGCGCCCCTACCGTGGTGTGATGCTTGGCCACCCCGTCGTAGTTGGCGAAGATCGTGGCCGCGCCGATATTGGCGCGCTCGCCGATGTCGGCGTCCCCGACGTAGGACAGGTGCGGGACCTTCGCTCCGGCCCCGACCACGGAGTTCTTCAGCTCGACGTGGCAGCCGATGTGCGCGCCGGCGCCGATCCGGGTCCCTGGCCGCAGGTAGGCGTAGGGCCCGACGGTGGCCGTCGGCCCGATCTCGGCCTGCACGGCCACGGTGAAGCTGACCACCGCGTCCGGTCCCACCGAGGTGTCCCGGAGCAGGCACTGCGGGCCGATCCGGGCGCCCGGCCCGATCGCGGTACGCCCCTCCAGCTGCGTCTCCGGCAAGATCTCCGCGTCCTGCTCCAGGGTGACGTCGACGTCGATCCAGGTCGACGCCGGGTCCATGATCGTGACCCCGGCCCGCATCCAGGCCTCGAGCAGCCGGTCGTTGAGGGCCCGGCGGACCTGCGCCAGCTGGACTCGGTCGTTGACGCCCTGGATTTCACCCGGGTCGGCGGCCAGGACCGTGCCCGCCCGGTGGCCGTCGCCACGCAGGATCGCCACCACGTCGGTGAGGTATTCCTGGCCCTGCGCGTTGCTGGCCGCGACCCGCTTGACCGCGTCGGCCAGGAGCGCGCCGTCAAAGGCGTAGCAGCCGGAATTGATCTCGTCGATCGCCCGCTGCGCGGGCGTCGCGTCGGCTTCCTCGACGATATCGGCCAGCGCGCCGCGGTCGTCCCTGATGATCCGTCCGTAGCCGGTCGGGTCGCCGGCCCGGACGGTCAGCACGGTGACCGCGTTCTGCGCCGCGGCGTGCTCCCGGACCAGTTCGGCGAGCGTCTCGGCCCGCAGCAGCGGCATGTCGCCGTACGTCACGACCACGATGCCGGGCATGATGCCGAGCGCCTCGGTCACCATGCGCACCGCGTGACCGGTACCCGCCTGGCGATCCTGCACGACCACGGCCACGTCGGGTACGTAGCGTGCAGCCTCGGCGCTGACCTCCTCCCGGCCGTGCCCGGCGACGATCACCGTGCGCCGCGGATCGAGCTCGCCGACGGCCGCGAGCACGTGCCCGAGCATGCTGCGACCGCAGAAGCGGTGCAGGACTTTCGGGATCCGCGATTTCATCCGTGTGCCCTCGCCCGCGGCGAGGACCATGACAGCGACCGGACGAGGTTCGCTCACGCGGCAAGTCTCCTCGGGTAGCGCCGACATCTGCGTTCCGGGGCCTCTGGGGTACCGCCCGCACTCAGATCGGGGATGCGACGGCGACGGTGTTCACCCATCCCTCACTCGCAGGATACCGTCTGGATGCCATGATCGATGGCAGGTCATCGGACCCTTTGGACCAGCATCCCGCGCCCTGAGTCCACGTCCTAGCTTAGGACGGGCCCGGGCGAGCCCGAGGTCAGACGGGCTTGTTCCGGCCCGGCTCGGTGATCGCGGTCGACTGCCCGTTGGCTCGCGTCCCGTTCTTGTTAGCATCCGCCTTACCCTCCGCCGGCGGGTCCGGAATGACCAGCTCGCTCGGCTCCAGGCCGGCGTCCGAGGCCACCGCGGCCAGCTCGCCGCCGAGCGTCTCCACGGTATCGGCCGGGGGTCTGACCCGGCCGGTCAGCGCGGAGGCGATGGCGGCCAGCACGTTCACCGCGATCGCGAACGCGAAGGCCACCCCGAGGCCGTCCTTGAACGGCGCGATGATCAGCCGCGGGAAGAACTGACGCCCCGTGAGGTAGATGGCGCGCGCGGCCGGCAGGTGCGTCAGCAGCGGGCCGAGCAGCTGCTTCATCGGGTTGTAGCCCAGGAAGGCCGCGAACAGCACGCCAATCGGCGGCAGGTGGCTGACGGTGCGGGCGGCCGCCGCCGGGATGCCCTGCGCGACCAGGCCATCGGACAGGGCCGACGGCAGCTTGCTCGACAGGCCGGCCACCATCAGCGTGAAGAAGATCCCGATCGACAGCACGAACGCGGTGTTCATGAACGTCGCGATCATGCCGGCCGCCGCACCGCGCTGGTTGGCCGGGACGGCGTTCATCATCTCGGCCCGGTTCGGCGGGGCGAACACGCCGGTGCCGAGCCCGTTGAGCACGATGATCACCGCGAACGTCCAGTACGGGAAGTTCACCGGCAGGAAGAGCAGGAGGACGAAGCTGAGCGCCGTCAGCAGCCCCCCGCCCGTGGTGAACCCCTTGGAGCCGAACCGGTCGGACAGCACGCCGGCCAACGGCGCGGACAGCAGGAAGCCGACCGTCAGCGGCACCAGGTAGATGCCCGCCCACAACGGGGTCTGGTTGAAGCTGTACCCGTGCAGCGGCAGCCAGATGCCCTGCAGCCAGATAATCAGCATGAACTGCATGCCGCCGCGGCCCAGCGCGACCAGAAAGTTCGCGAGGTTGCCCAGGGCGAACGCCCGGATGCGGAACAGCGACAGGCGGAACAGCGGCTCGGCGACCCTGGTCTCCACGAAGCCGAACACGATCAGGGCCGCCAAGCCGCCGAACAGGGCGGTGAGCACCCACGGGTTGGTCCAGCCCATCGGGTGCCCGCCGTAGGGCAGCAGGCCGTAGGTGATGCCGACCAGGATCGCGATCAGCCCGGCGGCGAACAGGATATTGCCCCACCAGTCGATCCGCGACCGGCGGCGGACGCCGATGTCCTTGAGCATGAAGTACGCCCACACGGTGCCGAACAACCCGACCGGCACCGAGACCAGGAATATGAGGCGCCAGTTGATCGGCCCGAGCAGGCCGCCGAGGATCAGCCCCACGAACGAGCCCGCGATGGCCGCGATCGAGTTCATGCCCAGCGCGGTGCCGCGCTGGTTGGCCGGGAAGGCGTCGGTGAGGATCGCGGTGGCGTTGGCGAACAGGAACGCGCCGCCGATGCCCTGCACGATGCGCCAGATGATGAGCCACAGGGCCGCGGCGCTGCCGTGCGTCCAGGTGATGGCGAGGAAGATCGAGGCCACGGTGAAGACCGCGAACCCGGTGTTGTACATCCGCACCCGGCCGAACATGTCGCCCAGCCGCCCGAACGACACCACCAGCACGGCCGACACGACCAGGAAGCCCATGAACATCCACAGCAGGTAGCTGGTGTTGCCCGGGCTGAGCGGGTTGAGCCCGATGCCGCGGAAGATGTCAGGCAGCGAGATCAGCACGATGGACTGGTTGATCGTGGCCATCAGCACGCCCAGCGTGGTATTCGACAGCGCGATCCACTTGTAGCGCGGCCCGACCTCCACGCCGCGGCTCTCGCCCGCGGGCACGTCCGTCACGCCGGAATTGGCCGTCATTACCGGTAAGCCCCCAAGACATAGTTCGGGACCAGCGGATCACTTGCTTCGCATTAACCAAGTAAATTATAAACCCAACTCCCCGGGCCGGCCCGATTGATCCCCAGCCCCACCCCCGGCCCGGGCTGATGCCTCCGCGGGATCCGGACCGGTATCGTGGAAGCGCGTTCGCGGTGGTGTCTCATGACAGACCGTGGCCGCGATCCGGCGTAGCGTAATTGGCAGCGCACCAACCTTTGGAGTTGGGTTGTCCTGGTTCGAGTCCAGGCGCCGGAACCTTGTTCATCAGCTTGAGCCGGCATCGTCGGCAGGTCGTGACCAGGGCGACACGGACTGCTAGTTGTCTCGGATATTGAGACGGTCAGAGCGACCTGCATACGAAATTTATGCGTCTATTTGCAGAAATTCACCTGTCAAGGCTTGCCTAACCTACGGTATCGTAGGCTACGGTTACGTAAGCGTACAAGCGCTCAGGCGCGTTTCTGGCTGTACCAAGAGGAGCACGATGACCACTTCGCCTGACACCGTCAACGTGACCGAAGCCGCCGCCTCATCGGCGCGGCCCGCCGCTATCACGGACCAGACGACCACATCCTCGCCGCGCGAGGCCACCGGGGGATCTACCAGAACCCAGCCGCGGATACCGCGGTCGGACTTTGACAACGAGCCGAATTCGACGTTCCAGCGCGTCCTGGTGGGCGTGTTCGTGGCCATCCCGCTGGTGATCCTGGCCGCCGGCATCCCGCTGCTGTGGGGCTGGGGGCTGGACTGGCACGCCGTCGTCATCGCGCTGGTCTTCTACTGGCTGTCCGGGCTCGGCGTGACGGTCGGTTACCACCGGTACTTCACGCACGGCTCGTTCAAGGCCAAGACCGGGCTGCGGGTGGCGCTGGCCATCGCGGGCAGCCTGGCCATCGAGGGGCCCGTCATCACCTGGGTGTCCGACCACCGCCGGCACCACAAGTACAGCGACCGCGAAGGTGACCCGCACTCGCCGTGGCGGTACGGGGAGGACTGGAAGGCGCTGACCAAGGGCCTGGTGTACGCCCACATCGGCTGGCTCTTCGACCCCAACAAGACCTCCCAGGAGAGGTTCTCTCCCGACCTGCTCGCGGACCGGCGGATCCGGAGCGTGGACCGCTGGTTCCCCGGGCTGGTGGCGGTCTCGCTGCTGCTCCCCGCCCTGATCGGCGGGCTGTGGGGGATGTCCTGGCAGGGCGCGGTGACCGCCTTCTTCTGGGGCAGCCTGGTGCGCGTCGCGCTGCTGCACCACGTCACCTGGTCGATCAACTCCATCTGCCACACCTTCGGCAGCGAGGAGTTCGAGGTGCGCGACAAGTCGCGCAACGTCTCCTGGCTGGCCATCTTGTCCTTCGGCGAATCCTGGCACAACCTGCACCACGCGGACCCGACGTGCGCCCGGCACGGCGCGCTGAAGGGCCAGCTCGACCCCAGCGCGCGCGTCATCTGGGCGCTGGAGAAGCTGGGCTGGGCCTACGATGTCCGCTGGCCGGACGAGGAGCGGCTGAGCGCCAAGCGTCCCGCCACCGCTACCCGGAAGCTCGGCTCGATGACGCGGCGTCGCCTCGCGGGGGTCGTCCCCTCCGGGCAAATCCGTGGCGCGGTGCCCGCGGAGCCGCAATGATGACTCAGTGAGCGCCCAGCCGCCGAGATCTGGCCGTAAGCGGATGACCGGGAAGGAACGCCGGGAGCAGCTGATCGACATCGGTCGGCGGCTGTTCGCCGAGCGCGGGTTCGAGGGAACCTCGATCGAGGAGATCGCCGCCCAGGCGGGCGTGTCCAAGCCGGTGGTTTACGAGCACTTCGGCGGCAAGGAGGGGCTCTACGCGGTCGTGGTCGACCGTGAGGTCGAGCGGCTGCTGACCATGGCCACCTCGCTCCTGGACGGCGACCACAGCCGGGACAAGTTCGAGGCCGCGGCGGTGAGCCTGCTCCGGTACATCGACGACAACGCCGACGGGTTCCGGATCCTGGTCCGGGACTCCAACCCCGGATCGAACACCGGAACCTACGGCACGCTGCTGAGCGACATCGCCGGCCAGGTGGAGTACATCCTGGCCGACTTCCTGGTCTCCCGCGGTCACGACCCCAAGCCCGCGCCCATGTACGCGCAGATGGTGGTCGGCATGGTCGCGTTCACCGGGCAGTGGTGGCTCGATGCCCGCAAGCCCAAGGTGGAAGAGGTCGCCGCCAACCTGATCGACCTGGCCTGGAACGGCCTTTCCCACCTGGACGCGAACGGCCGGGAGGCCGTCCGCCGGTAAGGGACACGGTAAGGGAAACACGGCGGGAGCCGCGCCAGGGGCCAGGGTGGCGGTTCCCGCCTCGGCCGGCGCGGTCGGCAGGCCCGCCGCCGACCAGGCGCGGTACCCGCCGGTCATGTCGGTCGCGCGGCCCAGGCCCAGGTCGTGCAGGGCGGCCGCGGCCAGGCTGGAGGTGTAGCCGTCCATGCAGAAGACGATGATCCGGTGGTCGTACCCGGTGACCCAGGGCAGCCGGGCGTCGCAGCCGGGATCCAGGCGCCACTCCAGGTGGTTGCGCTCCACGATGACCGAATCCGGGATCTCGCCGTGGTCGGCCCGCTGGGCGGCGGGCCGGATGTCGATGAGCACCACGCCCTCGGCCCGTTCCCGGAACGCCTGGTCCGGGGTCACCCGCTGCAGCCGCCCGCGGGCGTCCGCGAGGATCTCGTCGATGCCGCGGGCGCCCGCCGGGCGGGGCGTCACCACGCCGCGGGCCCCTCGGTGTCCAGCTTGACCAGCCCGCCCGGGGTGAGCTCATAGCGCGTCATCAGCGGGAGCGGCGGTGAGTACGCGTGCACGCTGACCGCGACCGACGACGCGGCGGCGTTGTGCACGTCGTGGATGTAGCGCGGGCCGAACGCCCGTGACCCGCCGGCCCCGACCGGCTTGGCCAGGACCTGCCCGGTCGTCTGGGCGCCGACTACCCGGCGCTCCATGAGCGTGCCCCAGACCACCGCGAACGCGCCGGCCGACCCGCCGTGATCGTGGAAGCCGGTGGCCTGGCCCGGCAGCCAGCTGATGACCCAGACCTCGTGGCTGTCGTCGAGATGGATCCGTTCGTACCAGCGGCCTGCCGGGTTCAGCCTAACCCGCGTGAGCCACTCCGCGGGACTCGCCGCCAGGCGCCGCACCAGGTCAGCCAGTTGCCGCGCACCCAGGAGCGGGCCAGGAACCGTGGCTGCGGGCGCCGGCCGGATCATCGTGGACATGTCGTTTCTCTCCTCACGTCTTCCAGACTGGCTTGCGGGAAAGCCAGGGATAACTTGGTGAACTAAGTGACCGGCCGCGCCGGCGTCCCGGGGGCGCCCGGATGACCGGGCGGGCCGGATGGACCAGACGAGCCGCAGGGCGGGGCGAACCTAGCCGGTCAGGTCGAGCCGGCCAGACACCGCTGGATGCGAAGCGCCAGCGGACAGGCGGCCAGAACGCGGTGACGGCAAGGCACTGATCGCAGAGGTACTGATCGGAGCGGCAGGTCACGGCGCATGCCGTGATCCTGCCAGGGTTTCCCTATTAAATCAATGGGAAAAGCCAGGTAACTTGGCTCGGTGGGCGACGGTGAACACCCGGCGGAACGGGAAGACGGTACCGAACGGACCCGGCGGATACGCGGCTCGAACCCGCTCGCCGTACTCGGCCAGGAAGCCGGCGGCCTGGTCGGCGTCGAGCACGTCCAGGACCGGACGCAATCCCGTGCCCTTGTACCACTCGAGCACCGGATCGTCGCCCTCCAGGATGTGCACGTACGTCGTCTCCCAGGCGTCGACCTCACAGCCGGCCCCGGCGAGCAGCTCCGCGTA
>Ga0070761_10002819_pt1 | contig 10561 bp, 7 predicted proteins | sample HubBroMetageREF1_FD_66724 | JGI IMG/M metagenome (GOLD analysis project Ga0070761, IMG submission 66724) | Reference soil microbial communities from the Hubbard Brook experimental Forest, New Hampshire, USA - Hubbard Brook CCASE Soil... | ecosystem: Environmental > Terrestrial > Soil > Temperate...
AGACTTGGTCGAGAAAATCGATCACTACGTCAAGAATTCCAACCGCCAGGCGCAACCGTTCCTCTGGACGGCCACCGCGGATGCGATCTTCGCGAAAGTCGAACGACGATGTGAACGTATCTCCGGGACAGCACACGAGTCCTGCCCTGTTTCTGTACCATTTCTGTACCGCGTCTCTACAAATGTACAGCTGTATTCTCGAAGCTCGCGTGTTAACGTGAAGAGGGGATCAAAAAAATGAAAAGTTTTCAAAATTCGCGCGACGCCGCCGCCACCGCTCCAGCGCCGCCAACAAAAATCGACCGCCAGCCCTCCGCCCCCACGGCGAAGCAGTCTCGCCGCCGCCCCGCCGACCGCACCAATGCGCAAAAAATCCACTCGCGCGCCAGTAGAAATACGGATGCCTCTAATCGACCTCCCGGCGATTAGAAATCACTTCAAATTACTGAAAACAAACAACCGCCCCCAGTTCTAATCAACTATTTTTGACCTCCCGCCCCAACAATCCAACCCACAATTAAAATCCCCCCAGCCTTCGCACGAATAGCACCCACTCAGCAAGAAACCACCGAAATGCGGTATGCTCCCCAGCGCCACAAATCCGGAGACAGAAATCGCATGGCACAACGCAACGAAACATCGAAATTACTCGGAAATTTCAAAGCGAAAAAATCAATCAAACTATTTTCCGCGCGCTCGAACGCGGATCCAGGCAAGTGACAACGGTGTCATTTCGCGGCGGACGGCCAAAAAAAGTGAACGCCCAGCGCTTGTCCCCGGTCAGACGCTGGGCGTTCTGTACAGTGGCTTGCACGGCACTGTGTGGCCCATCACTCAAGTCCGAACATCAGGCGCTAGCCTGCCACTCGAACCGGCACAAATAGGCCGACGGCATAGTTGCGCGAAGCGCCCCGCGAGGCAAAGGGCATCACGGGACAAATCGGGACATTTGAGGTATTTGGGCCTGAAACATGAACTCAAACGCGCCAAAGCAGCCCCTGAACCTAGATTCGCAAAATGATACAACGCCCGATGGAGGCTCTGTGAGAAGGATCACAATCGTAATATCGCTAGCAATGTGGCTGTTGGCAGCTCAGCCAGCCGCTGCCCAAACCAAGCATTCAGTGAAGTGGGAAGAGCTGACCTCAGCAGATTTTCGCGACGCAATCACCCAGGCCCAGGGAACGTGCCTGCTGCCTTTCGGCATTCTGGAAAAACACGGCCCGCACCTGCCGCTAGGCACGGACCTGCTCGATGTGCGCTACGCAGCGCTGCATGCGGCGGAACAAAATTACGCCGTGGTGTTCCCGGAATATTATTTCGGCCAGATTTTCGAGGCGAAACACGAAGCCGGAACCATCGCCTACAGCGCAGAACTGCAATTAGAATTGTTGCAGGAAACAACAGACGAAATGGCGCGCAACGGTTGCAAGAAAATCATCATCGTAAATGGCCACGGCGGCAACGAAAACCTGCTCCCATATTTCGCGCAAAGCCAGCTGGATAAGTCGCACGATTACGTAGTGTACGTGCAATGGGGCCGCGAAGAACCCAAGGGCGGCCCCGTAAAAGAAGATCACCTGGACATGCACGCGGGCGAGACGGAGACTTCCACAATGATGATCGCGCGGCCGGACCTGGTGCATCAAGACCGGGCCGCGAGCGAATCAGGCGCGGATCAGAAGCGCGTGAATTTGCCGGACGACGTGTACACCGGAATCTGGTGGTACGCGCGATTTCCGAATCACTATTCCGGCGAAGGGGCGCTGGCGACGAAAGAGCTCGGCACATTCGAAATGAACGCATGGATTGCGGCAATCACTGAAGCGATTCGCGCGGTGAAAGCCGACGACCAAAGCCTCAAGCTGCAAAACGAGTTTTACGAGAAGAGCAGGCATCCGCTGGACACGAGGCCGTAAGCGTCGAGTTTTCTTGCGCTACGCTGGGGCAATCGTGCTACGGTAAATTGTGAACCGTTCGGAGGTATTAAGCTCCATTTCTAAGATGATTTGGCCGCAGACGAGCCTCGCTAAATCCTTGCATCGTGGCGTCTTTGCGCCCAATTCCGCATGGATCGCGGAGCGGCACCCATGATAATTCTCAGCGCCGCCGAAATGCGCGAAATGGACCGGCTGACGACTGCTCGCTACGGGATCCCCAGCCTCACCCTGATGGAAAACGCGGGCGCGAGCGTGGCGGAATTCATCGCGCAGCGCTGGCCGAAATTCGCGCAAAGGCGCATCGCGGTTCTCTGCGGCAAAGGAAATAACGGCGGCGACGGCTTTGTCGCTGCGCGGCATCTGCTGGAGCTGGGCGCAAAACCGGAAGTATATCTGTTCGCGGCGCCCGACGAAATGCAAGGCGACGCGGCGGCGAACTGCAAACGCTGGCAGGAAGTTTCCGCCGCACTGCAAATGGTGCAAACGTCCGGCGATTTGCAGAACATCAAGCCCGCGCTGGATGCCGCGGACATTATCGTCGATGCACTGCTCGGCACCGGCACGCGTGGCGCGGTGGCAGGACTTTTCGCGGAAGCGATCGAAGCGGTGAACAGGCACCAGCGAACGGTGCGCTCGGTGGTGGTCGCGGTGGACATTCCATCCGGGCTCGTCGCAGATACGGGCCAAGCTATGGGCGCGTGCATCAACGCGATGTACACCGTCACGTTTACCGCGCCGAAAATTGGAATGATTTTGGGCACGGCGAGCGACGCGGTGGGCGAGCTGATTGTGCGCGGCATCGGTTCGCCGCCGGAACTGATTGATGAAGTGGGGAAGAGCAGCGTGCGCTGGATCGACGCGAGAGAAGTGAGCATTTTCGCGCGCCCGCGCCGCGCGGATGGCAACAAGGGAAACTACGGTCACGCGCTGGTGGTGGCGGGATCGGTCGGGAAAAGCGGCGCAGCGGTTCTAGCGTCGTGGGCGGCGTTGCGGATGGGCGCGGGTTTGGTGACGGTGGCTACGCCCGAGCCGGTATTGCCGATTGTCGCCGCGCACACGCCGGAAATAATGAGCGAGCCGCTTCCGGCCACGGATGCGGGCACTATTTCGCTGCGCAGTTTTGAGTACGAGCGCTTCGATCGCTTGCTGAAAGGGAAGCGCGCGCTCGCAATCGGTCCCGGCCTCACTACGAATGTTGAAACGCAGCAGTTCGTGCGCGGAGTAGTGGCCAAGCGTGACGTTCCCATTATTCTGGACGCCGACGGATTGAACGCGTTTGCCGCTCGCGCGCAGGAACTGAATAATGGGAGCGGCGGCATCGCGTTGACGCCGCATCCGGGCGAGATGGCGCGCTTGCTGGGCTGCGGAATTCCGGATGTGCAGGCGCAGCGGCTGGAAGTGGCGCGAAAATCGGCAGCGGATTGGAATGCGGTCGTGATTCTGAAGGGACATCAAACCATCGTCGCTGCGCCGGATGGACAAGTGTTCGTGAATTCCACAGGGAATCCGGGGATGGGGACGGGCGGCACGGGAGATGTGCTGACGGGAATGCTCGCGGGTGCTACCGCCCAGTTCGGAACCGCGGATTGGGCGCGGGTGCTGGCGTTCGGCGTGTATTTGCACGGTCTCGCGGGCGATATCGCGTATGCGGAGACCGGCGAAGCTCCGTTGCTCGCTTCGGATTTGATTCGCGAGATTCCGCGCGCGTATCAGCAATTTTATGTCGAGTGCGGCCGTGGGTAGGCGCGAGATCGAGACACATTCGTCGGAAGAAACCATCGCGCGCGGCAGGGAAATCGGCGCGGGGCTGCAGTCGCCGATGCTGGTGCTGCTTTCCGGCGATTTGGGAGCAGGAAAGACCACGCTGACGAAAGGGATTGCGGCGGGAGCGGGGGCGGCGCGGGAAGACGACGTCACCAGTCCTACATTTACCTTGGTACATAAATACCAGGGAACGAAACGCGTTTATCACGTGGACCTTTATCGCGTGGGCGATCTTCACGATTTGGAGACGCTCGGCCTGGAAGATATTTTCAGCGAAAACGCGATTGTGATCGTGGAATGGCCGGACCGTCTAAAGCTGCGCACGGACTGGCCGGTGCTGCGGATTGGGCTGGAGCATGTGTCCGAAGATGTGCGCAGGATTGTGATTGAGAACGGCGATAAATCGCAGAGCAAGAATTAGCCCTCAGGGTTTTTCTTTCGGGTCTTGTGGTTCTTTCAGTTCTTTCGGTTTGCCGATCACCTGTTTGGTTTCCACGGAGAAAAGCTGGAAGTCGGAAAAAGTGTGCTCGATGATGGTGCGGCGCTTGCCGTACTCGGTATAGGCGACGGCGGATTTGGGCAGCCACAGCTCGATATTCCGCGATGAAAACGCCACCGGCGCGTAATCAATCGAAACCGCGTTGGCGCGCAAATCAATAAGGGGAATGCCGTTCACAAGGTTGGTTTCGAGGTGCATGATTTGGCCGGAGTCCGCGGCGATCCAAGCGCGACCCTTGAGGCTGAGCGGGAACGAACTTACCGCGCTGGTCACGGAAAGCGTACGCGGACGCATGCCATTAACCTGGCGAAAATAAACAACCCAGGCGGGTTGGTTATTCCACTGCGCGGAACCTTCACAGCGCATTTCGTAATCGCCTTGCAGGCCGGGGGAAAAGATCAGCGCCAGGACGGGGAGTCCCTTATCCACAATTGAGGCGATGTTTTCGCCAGTGCTACCCGCGAGTGGCGTGCGTGTTTCCTGGACTTTCAGCGGGCCCGGCTGGGGGCCGAACTCAACCAGGTAATCGAACTTCTCGGCGATGGCCATGGTGAGAACACCCAGCGAGTCGAAGTCCTCGTAGCGAACCTGTTCGTGGGCATCAAAATTCTGAAGGTGGTCAATAAGCTCGGTGGTGCGAAGCGACGCGAGCTTCAAGACATCAGACAGCGGGCAGGGCGGCGTAGCTGAGATGGAGGGAATGGGAGCGTCAACTTGAGGGGGATTCCACTGGAGCGCGGGTGGCTTCTTTTGTTTTCCTTGAGATGCGCCGGCCGGGGGCGAATTCGCGGTCGCGAGAGCTGCAAGCAACGCGATCGTGAAAAACAGCACAAATGCAGTGGAGCGTGAGGCGAAACGATTGCGGGTGCGCCCGCGAGCGGAGGTGGGAGAACGTGGTTTGCACCCGCTCATTTTGGTGGCGCCGGAGGTTCCAGGCCCATAATCTGGAAACCGGCATCCACGTAAAGAACATTTCCGGTGACGCCGCGGCCCAAATCGCTGCCGAGAAAGACGGCGGCGTCCGCGACTTCGGCGATGTCCGTGTTGCGGCGCAGCGGAGCGTGTTCCTGCACGAAATCGAGAACCTTGGAGAAATCCTTAATTCCGCGGGCGGAAATCGTTTTGATGGGCCCTGCGGAAATGGCGTTGACGCGGATTTTTTGCGCGCCGAGCTCGGCGGCGAGGTAGCGGACTTCGGCCTCGAGCGCGGCTTTGGCGACGCCCATGACGTTGTAATTTTTTACGACGCGCGTGGAGCCGAGATAGGTGAGAGTCATGATCGCGCCGCCGTTGGTCATGAGGGGAGAAAGCGCGCTGGAAACGGCGACAAGGGAATAGGCGCTGACGTCGAGCGCGAGTTTGAAGCCGTCGCGCGAGGTTTTGAGGAACGGCTGATTGAGATCATCGTGATTTGCGAAGGCGAGGCAGTGGACCATCACGTCGAGCGTGCGGCCTTCTCGTTTCAGGGATTCGGCGAGGTTGTCAATGTCGGATTGCTGCTGGACGTCGCAGGGGAAAAAACCTTTGGCGCCAAGTTCGTTGCCGAGTTCTTCTACTACTGGTTTGGCGCGGTCGTTTTGATAGGTGAGCAGGAGTGTGGCGCCTTCGCGCGCGAACGCTTGGGCGATGGCGTAGGCGATGCTCCATTTATTCCAAACGCCGAGGACGATGGCGGTTTTGCCTTCCAGTAATTTGGGCATGGTCCGATATTTTACGCGAAAACGTGGATTTCGGTGCGGCGGAAGTCAAAAGATTTGACACAGAGGGGAAGGGAGGAAAGGCTGAGGAAAATCGGAGAAAGACAACCGCTTCTACCGCAGAGGAGCAGAGGGCGCAGAGGACGGCAACCGCAAGTCAGCGACGGGCTGACATTGCGGCAAGCTGGGGCGCAGTCCTCCCAGGGGCGCAGGCCCTTCGATTCCGCATTGCGCGGAATCGAAGGATGAATCGCCCTGCAGGGCGATTCACGAGCAGCGCCCCTGCCAAAAAATCAAGCCCCGGCGCAAATCGCCAATCGGGAGATTGGCGTTCCCAGGAGAGGCGCATCGCGGGCTTAGTGCGCGTGGATCCAGCGGATGAGTTCGCGACGAGGTCTTAGTGCGAGTGAATCAGGCGGATAATTTCGCGGAAGACCTCGGAAATGACGGGCCAAAGATTGTCGAAGATGAAGAGTGCGGCGAGCACGATCGCAGCGATGCGCGACTTACGGCCGGCAGCGGGCAGCGCGCTGCCGGGCGGTGCAGCTTGAGCGATCTGCTCAGGCGTGTGCCGCGCGCAGAATCCGTTGACGATTGCGGGGCGGCTGCAGCGTTGGCCTTGTGGACCGAAATAGAGGCAGGGGCCTTGATCATTGCGATTTTTGCCGGCGACGAATGCGCCGCCGTCGCGGGTGGCTGAGACGCCGTACGGCGCAGGCTCGACGCCATAAGTGACGGGTTCGATGCCGAATTCTGGCGCGGCGGCTTGCTCCGGGTCAAAATTCAAGTCCTGATTGCCGCGCGGGACCGGCGGGCTGCCCGAGAAATCATTAACGGTTAGGAACCGTGCCATTGCGCTGCGCATCCCCCCTCGTTAGAGTGAAATTGAGCCGTCTCGCTGCGCCCGGATGCCAGATACCCGCATTGCGCCTTCACCCGCCCATCCCGCCCGGATGAAGCTGGAGCCTTACTCCGCCGAAATTCGGCTGAGCAATCTTACGCTGGGCGTTGACAACATTCATTATGACGTTTTTCTAAGCCCGCGGTTCGTGGATTTTACGCGGAAATATCTGCTGGATCTGGTCCGGCAGAAAATCAACATCAGTTTGTTCTACGGGAAAGACCGCAAGCAATCCGGCGCGCCGGAACATGGCGCGTTCCGCAAGCTGCTCACCGAAGTGCTGCAGACGTCGCTGACGCGCGCGAAATTTCAGCAATCCATCGAGACGGACATACTGCACCAACTGGCGCTGGTGAAACATCTCACCTCCGAACTCGCCAGCCAATTTTCCAGCATCCTGGTGGAATGCAAGGACTGGATCCGTTCACGCGGTGAATTATTCGAACATAGCGAGCAGGCGCACGTGATGCGAGCGAAAATCGCGGAGATCCAGGCGGATAAGAAAAATACTTATCGCGAAGTGGGCGACACGCTGTGCCGCATCTGGCGCGAAGTGGAAGAGGGCACGCTTTCGAAATCACGGCGGGCATTATTCGGCGAAGACTTCCACGAGACTTACGAATTGCTGCAGAACCGTTTTCTATTCGTGGAGAACGGGAACGACGATCATTTGTTCCTGGAGCACTACGTCCTGCTGGCGAATTTCGTAAACGACCCCGACCGTTTTGAAATATTCGATGGAATCCTGCTGGATTTCGTGCGCGACCTGATTTTGACGGGAGACGACGCGGATGAATTGAGCAAAGCGCGCAAGGCCCACGAGCGCTTGCTGGAGCAGGCGCGTCAGCTGCGTTCGGAGATGGCGCGGCTGGAAGAGGAACTGGAAGAGGCCACGGTGCGCGCGGGAGAAGGCGACGGACTATTTCCTTCGATTTTCAAGCGCAAGGGTGGAGCGAGCGCGGATTCGCGCGCGGAACTGGACGCGCTGCGCAAGAAGTTCGCGGCGAGCGAGAAAAATCTGGAAGAGTTGGGGCCGCAGATTGACGCGGCCAAGCAGCGCATGGACTTCCTGATCGAAGAATATCGCAGCCGGCTGGGCGATTATTTGAACGAGCCGCAGAACGCACGGAGGCTTTTTGACGCGTCGGCGCCCGCGGAAGAAGGCGAGGCCGCGCCGGAAACGCGCGCGCAACTGCTGGAAGAATGGATGCACCGGTTGGAGGAGCGCGACCTGCTGTTTCACATGCTGGCGGGTTACGAATTGCGGCGCATCTACGCGGATTATTGCCCGCCGATCCACTTGCAGGCGTTGAAAAAAGCGCTCGTGAATCGCGACGAGGCTAAGCGCGTGGAAACTATTTTAGAACAGTTTCCGGCGCGCAAGATTTCGATGAAACGCCTGGAAGACGCATCGCGAGCGATCCGGCGGAGGACGCACGAGGAGCAACTTTCGATCACGCTGCAATTCGCCGAGGATTTCATGCGTTTGCGGCGCGACCGGCGCAATTACCAGCATGTGGCGGCATGGATGGAGCGCATCAGCCTGGTGCGATCGGAGCGGGCGCGGGAGCTTTCGCGCGTCAACAAAAGCTTGTACGAATTTTTGCACGCGGACGAAGGACGGCCGACCGACGACCCGGTTATAAATCACACGGTGATCAAGGCGGACGTGCGCGGCTCGACGGGCATCACCAAGGATTTGCTGGCGAAGGGCATGAATCCAGCTTCGCACTTCAGCATGAATTTGCACGAGCCGGTGAAGCGCATGCTGGAACGATTTGGCGCGGCGACGGTGTTTATCGAAGGCGACGCGATTATTCTGGCGATTTACGAGACAGAGGCAACGCGAGCCAGCACCCGGGCGGTGGCGCGGGCTTGCATTCTGGCGCGGGAAATTCTGGCGGTGACGTCGGCGTACAACGCGCGGACCAAGACCACGGAGCTGCCGCCGCTGGAAATCGGAGTAGGCGTGGCGTTTCAGGATTCGGCGCCGTCGTTGTGGATGGACGGCGATTCGAAGATCATGATTTCGCGCGCGCTAAATTTGTCGGACCGTTTATCGAGCTGCACGAAAATCACCAAGCGTTTGTTCAAGGATAATCCTTCGCCGTTCAATGTGTTCGTGCTGCAGCCGTTGATGGAAGACGCCGCGGAAGACGAAGGCGAGGAATTGCTGGTGCGTTACAACTTGAATGGCATCGAGCTGAATGAAGAAGGGTTTCAGAAATTGAGCGCGGAAATTTCCATGTCGCCGATGGGCGGAACTTTTCCGATGCCCTGGGGGAAGGAGCGCGTGCAACTTTATTTCGGCGAAGTTCCGCTGGGAGAGTCGCTCGAGCCGGTGGTGATCCGCAAGGGATTCGTACATCAATTGTTGCCCGGCGCGAAAGTGGGAGCGCAGGGCCTTCGTCCGTACTACGAGGTTTGCACCGACGCAAAATTGCTGGACCTGGCGCGGAAGAAGTTCGCCTCCAGCGCGCCGCGAAGTTGAAGCCGCGCGAAAGTTGAAGCCGCATCGCCGCCACACTATAATCCAGTCACGGAGGCGCCAGGGGTCCGGTGGTCCTCGTGGCCTTCAAAGCCATTGATTCTGTCCTTCGCGGCCAGAATGGTGGGTTCGACTCCCACACGCTTCCGCCAACCACGCGCAAGTCAATCACTTACGCTTGAACTTCAGTAATGATTCGGGTTCCCGTAATGATTGGAATCCTCCAAGCTGCTCCATCGCGTCACGCTGTGTCTGCGGGATGACGTGCGAGTAGACCCGCAGGGTAGTCTTCACGTCGGCGTGACGCAATTGGTTTTGAAGGACAGTTAGAGGGACGGGTGCTTGGGCCAGCTCAGTTGCTAATCCGTGCCTGAATGCATGGAGCCCAGTGTCGTTCCCTGGGATTCCTAGCTTCCTCAAGACAGGTTTCAGCCCCACGCGAACAACGTTATCCCGTGAGCGAGCGCGTGTCCCCTTCCGGTCGGGGAAGAGAATCTGAGCTGGGTTCGGTTTCCAATGATTGTGAATGTAGTCACGCAGTTTGGCTTCCAGCATGGTCGTCATCGGAAGCACTGCGATTGACTTCGGCGTTTTGGGTAGTCGAACTTCCCGCGTGGCATCATCGAGCGACTTGTTCCCGCGGACCGTCATGTGATTGAAGTCGAGGTCGTCGAGCGTCAGCGCCAGGATTTCCCCGGCACGAAGGCCCGTCGACCAGGCCAGCGCGAACAGAGTCTTGAATGGCTCTGGCGCTGCCTCAATGATCTGGATAGCCTGCCTTCGGGTAAAGAAGGCAGCAGGTAGGGATGTGCTTGTACCGAGTTGTATGTCCGTGAATCCGACCTTGGGGACCGTCATACCACACCGTCCGGCATAGTCACGGATCGCAAACACCGAGCTGAGAACGTTCACGATTGACTTGGCCGATAGCGTGTTCCGGAGGTCGGTAGCGAATTGCTGAATTTCGTGAACGCCCATCTCGCTTAGGGCTACATGCGCAAACCTGGGAATGATGTGCACCCGCAGATAGCTCTCACGTTGACGAAGGGTGGCTGGCGACAGATTAGGAGCAACCGCTTGGCGCCATTTATTGACCGCTTCTTCGAACGTCTGAGCCCGAAGAACTGGAGCCGAACTACCTCTCTGCTTGTTCACCTCATCCATAATGCGGGCATGCTCCCGACGAGCTGCACGTTCGGACATCTCCCGGCTATTGCCGATAAACTTCTTAACCTGTTTCGTTCTGCCGTCCGCGTCGACGTAGAACATCGA
>Ga0070761_10002821_pt1 | contig 10560 bp, 8 predicted proteins | sample HubBroMetageREF1_FD_66724 | JGI IMG/M metagenome (GOLD analysis project Ga0070761, IMG submission 66724) | Reference soil microbial communities from the Hubbard Brook experimental Forest, New Hampshire, USA - Hubbard Brook CCASE Soil... | ecosystem: Environmental > Terrestrial > Soil > Temperate...
AATCAGTTCCGCCTTGTACAGTCGCATCCGCGGGCGGCCCGTGTACCAAACCGTATCCACAACCCATCCTAGCGTGTAGCAGACGTTCGCTATCACAATACACATGACCGCACCGTCAAGGATTGCAAACGGCTCTACAAAATCCTCTCCCGGCTTTACCGCTGCCGAGCCGGCAATCATGACAAGAAGCCCAGACGCGAAGCCGACAGCAAGAACGAAGGCGTTTAAGGTAGAACGTCGCGCCTCCCACCAGCGGATGATGTCTCCTCGCGTGCTTACGGGGCCTTCTTCCGATGCCCACTCCAAACTCTTCTCCATTGGTTCGCCTCAACGACAATCTTAAACGGTCATAACTGTTTCAATCAGGCCATTGCACTCATAATCCCGGGTCGGTTTCCCAAGGCAATCAGCCACTTCCTTCAATCTGGAAACTAGTTTGCGGTCGCTGTTGTTCCCTTCTTGTCCAGCAATCTCTCCATTTCGTCCATTACGCGATTCATCTTTTTGACGGTGAGCTCCAGGGGTTCGTCGGTGGTCATGTCGACGCCGGCGTCTTTCAGCAGGTCGATTGGATACTTCGACTTGCCTGACGAAATGAATTTTAGGTAACGCTCGGTGGCTCCCGGCTCCCCGGCAAGCACTTTTTCCGACAGGGCAGAAGACGCGGTGAACGAGGTCGCGTACTGGAAGACATAAAACGAATTGTAGAAATGGGGAATGAAGGCCCACTCGTTGGCGACGTAATCGTCTACGATGCATACGCCTTGGTCGTGGCCGTAGTATTTTTTTACGATCTCGCTGTAGAGCTTCGACAGAGAGTCGCCGGTGAGCGGCTCGCCTTTTTCAACCATTTCGTGCATGCGAAGTTCAAATTCCGCGAACTGAGTTTGCCGGAAAACGGTTCCCTTGATGCCCTCCAGATAGTTTCCCAGTAAGGAAAGCCGGGTGGCGTCATCTTTGGTCTGCTTGAGCGTGTAATCGATGAGCAGAGCCTCGTTGAAGGTGGAAGCGACTTCCGCCACAAAAATCGGATACGAAGACAAGGCGTAGGGCTGAGTTTTATTGGAGAAGTAGCTGTGCATGGTATGCCCGAGTTCGTGAGCTATCGTGCTCATGTCGTCGTACTTCCCGTTGTAATTGAGGAGCATGAAGGGGTGCACATCGTAGGCTGCGCCGTTGGAATAGGCGCCGGAAGTCTTGCCCTCGGTGGGATACATGTCGATCCAGCGTTCGGTGAAGGCACGCTTCGCGCCGGCGGCATATTCGGGGCCAAGGGGGGCGAGCGCTGCCAGGATGTTCTTTTCCGCGACGTCGACCGTATATCTCGTGTCGACCGACGATACGAGAGGAGCATAAAGATCGTAATAATGGAGATCGGGGAGGCCCAGCATTCGTTTGCGGAGTTTCAGGTAACGCTGAAACGTCGGAAGATTGCGATTGACTCCCTCCACTAACCTCGAATACACCGAAACTGGAATGTTGGGCTGATCCAGCGTGGCGTGCAGGTCGGTATCGTAATTGCGGGCACGGGCGTAGAAGACGGAAGTCTCCACGTTGGAATTCATCATGGAGCCGAAGGTGCCGCGATATTTTCCCAGGGCGGTGAAAAAAGCTTCCATGACTTTCTGCCGGTCTTCGCGGGACTTTGAAGCACGGTAGAGGGAAAACGCCGCCTTGTCGAGTTTGACGGTCTTGCCGTCGCTCAGGGTGACGGAAGGATAAGGAAAATCGGCATCGGCAAAAATGCCGTAGACGCTGGATGGGCCGCTCGCCATCACGGATGACGCCGCGAGAAGTTTCTCCTCGGCGTTGCCGAGCGTGTGGGCGCGGCGACGCGAAATGTCGTCGAGGTAGTGGCGGAAAACACGCAGCCGAGGCTCTTGCGTCAGAAATCGCTCGATGGTCGCGTTATCCATTTTGAGGATTTCGGGTTCGATAAAGGCGGATTGGGTGCCCAGGACGGATGCGAGCTGAATCATTTCCTGCTGCATGGCCTGGTAGGCGCTGACGCGCGTGTCCTGGTCAGAATTCAGGCTGGCGTATACGAACAAGCGCGAGAGCTCTTTGTCGTAGGAGCTCTGAGTCTCCAGAGCATCGGCCAGCTGGGATGCCGAAGAAGCCAGCGTGCCTTGAAACTTCTGCAGGCTCGGCAACTCGGACGCAAGCTTGTCTTTCGCCGCACGCCAAGCCTGATCGGACGGATAGATGTCCGTGAGATTCCATTTGTACTGCTCTGGAACTTTGCTGCGATCGTGCTCTTGAGCTTGCGAAACTTGAGTTTGCGAAACAAGAGTTGCGACCACGAACAGCATAAGCGTGGCAGGCAGGTGGCGCAGGACGATGGCGAAATCAAGATGCATGGGCGATTCTCCTTCGCAATTAGACGGGCCCCGCGATAAAAGTGAAGCTGAAATCGAACCTGGAGACCAGGAACATCAGACATTGTAGCTTCGTTCGCCGCGCGGCGTGTGGAAGTTGTTTTTGATGCCAAGTGCTAGACTGGCTCGACGTCGGTACGGATCTCGGTATAAATCAGCAGCGCCTATTCATGCCCGTCCAGAACGAAAAACTTGGCCTTATCGCGGGGAATGGCAAGTTTCCTTTTCTTGTGCTGGACGCGGCACGCGCGCAGGGGCATGAAGTCGTGGTAGCTGCGATCAAGGAAGAGACTTTTCCCGAGATTGAAGCTCACGGAGCGGCGGCGGTTCACTGGTTTTCGCTCGGAGAATTGTCGAGACTGATTGAGATGTTTCAGCGCGAGGGCGTGCGGCGCGCCGTCATGGCGGGGCAGGTGCGGCACAAGCAGATTTTCTCCAGTATCCGGCCGGACTGGCGATTGGCCAAGCTTTTGCTCTCGCTTACGACACGGAATACTGACTCGCTGCTGGGTGCAATCGCGAAAGTATTGGCCGATGAGGGCATCACGCTGGAGAGCTCCACTGGCCTGCTTGAGCCGCTGTTAGTGAAGTCCGGCGTGCTGACCGAGCGCGGGCCCTATGAACAGGAACGTAAGAATATTGACTACGGACGCAGCGTGGCTCGGGAGCTGGCGCAGCATGACATTGGGCAGACGGTAGTGATCGCCGAAGCGGCTTGCGTGGCCGTCGAGGCCATGGAAGGGACTGATGCAGCCATTGAGCGGGGGGGGCAGATTATGCGGTCTTTGTCTTTGCATGGAGATGCATCGACGCTCAGCCGCGCTTTAACCGTGGTGAAGATCGCGAAGCCGAATCAGGATATGCGCTTCGACGTGCCCGTGATCGGGTTGAAGACGATTGAAGTGATGCGTACTGCGGGGGCGAGCTGTCTAGCTGTGGACGAGGGGAAGTGTCTGTTGCTGGACGGGCAGAAAATTATTGATGCGGCGAACGAGGCTGGTATCGCGGTGGTCGCAGGGGGAACTTAAGAAAACATGAGAGCTAAGAAAGGAATGAAGTCCGAAGGCGCACGCATTGCTGACCAGCTTCGGCGCGCGTTTGACGGCAGCGCGTGGCATGGGCCGGCTTTGCTTGAATTGCTATCGGATGTGGATGCAGCTACGGCTGCGGCCAGGCCGGTGCCGGAAGCTCACAGCATCTGGGAGCTGGTGTTGCACATTGCGGCTTGGGATGACGCCGGATTGCGCAGGCTGAGTGGGGAGAAATGGCAGCCTACGGGGCTGGCAAATTTTCCAAGGGTTACGAAGCCAACGGAAGCGGCGTGGCGGAAGGCTATATTGGCGACGAGACGGACGCATGACAGACTCGTCAGAACTGTCACTGCTTTGCCGGACTCGCGGCTTGTGGAGCTCTGTCCTGGGAAGCGGTACGATTTTTATCACTTGCTGCACGGGATCGCGCAGCATGAGCTTTATCATGCAGGGCAAATTGCGATTTTGAAGAAGGCGTATTCCCTCAAGGGCTAAAGCCCTTGGGGAATGATGCCGGGGTTAGCGAGGTCGACGGGAATCCCACGTCTCAAAAGCGAGACGTGGGGCACCCGGCTTCACCACTTCTTGAAGATCACGGCGACTGCCGCGACGATCAGCGCGAAGCCAGCCAGGTAGTTCCAGCGCAGGGGCTGCTTCAGATAGAGCACGGAGAATGCGGCGAAAACCGTCAGAGTAATGACCTCTTGGATAGTTTTGAGTTGTGCCGCACTGAACTCATAGGAGCCGATGCGGTTCGCCGGAACCTGGAAGCAATATTCGAAAAAGGCGATTAGCCAGCTCACCACAATTACCTGGTAGAGCGGGACGTCGCGATATTTGAGATGCCCATACCAGGCGAAGGTCATGAAGATGTTGGAGATTGTCAAGAGTGCGATTGTCTTCATGGAGCGAGTTAGTCCTTTCAGCGGTTGATTTGATGATGCGAGCCTCGCGATTGTTCTCGCGACGGGTTGCGCCGGATCTCAGGAGCTAAAGCCCAAGTTCTTTCCCTCCGCATTACGCGGCGCTGAAGCGCCGCTCTTCCACGGTTGCGAACGGGGCTCGGTTTGAGGCTTCGGGCGTCCCTCCGGGACGCGACTCTGCTCTTTTGCAAGCATACCCGGCGTTGAAACGCCCGGCTACTTTCAAAGGTCCTACGGGACGGTGCTGATTGGTCGCAGGCCGGCATTTCCGGCGATCTTGTTTGCGATCCGCGGCCGCGGGACGGACAGATGCTCTTTCCTGCGCTAACGTTTACAATTCTTTTCCGGCAACTGGCCATAGAGAATTTCTCCTGCCATCCCAGAGTCCGATTTCCGTCGCCGTCGTGGGCGTGGGCGTTTTTGGACGCAATCATGCCCGAGTTTACAAGGAACTCGAACAGCAGGGTGAAGCGGTGCGGTTGCTCGGAGTGGTCGACCCGGACCTGAACCGGGCTGACGCCGTGGCCAGCGAGTTCGGATGCAAGGGCTTCAGTTCGGTGCATCAGATGCTCACCACGCATAGTGAACTGCAAGCCGCGTCGGTCGCGGCGCCTACCGCGCATCATCTGGAGGTCGCGCGCGAGTTAATGCAAGCTGGAGTCGATGTGCTGATCGAAAAACCGCTGGCGGCCACGCTGGCGGAGGCCGAACAGCTGGTTGCGCTCGCGGCTCGGCACAAGCGAATCGCCCAGGTTGGGCACCTTGAGCGGTTTAATCCTGCCGTACGCGCCACGGCTCCTTTGCTGACCCAGCCCATGTTTTTCGAGGTGCACCGGCTTAGCGTGTTTACTCCACGATCGCTTGATGTGGATGTAGTGCTTGATCTGATGATTCACGATCTCGACATTGTGCTGGCGTTTGCGAAGTCTCCGGTGAGGGAAGTGCGCGCGGTGGGGCTGCCTATTTTGTCGGGGAAAGTCGACATCGCTAACGTGCGGTTGGAATTCGAATCGGGATGCGTTGCAAACCTGACGGCCAGCCGTGTTTCGACCGAGCGGGTGCGCAAGCTGCGCTTTTTTCAGCCGCGGCAGTACGTCTCTCTCGATTATGGACGGCAGGAAGTGCTGGTGTTTACCGTCGGTCAGGATGGCGCTGCTGCGGGAACGCCTTCGGTGAATCCTCAGATTGGCGTGAACAAACCTCCGGTCGCCTCCGAAGAGCCGCTGCATGCCGAGTTGAAGTCGTTTCTGCATGCCGTGCTGGAGCGGTCGACGCCAGTGGTGTCGCTTGAGGACGGGCGGCTGGCGCTGGCGTTGGCGCTCGAGATTGTGGCCGCGATTCGCGATCACGGGAAGAAAGTGGATCTGGCGGGGATCGCGAAGACCTAGCATTAGAGCGTGGTCGCGACTGGCATCGTGGCAACATCGACTAACTTCGTGAGTGACGTCGGAAGTCACTTCGTGAGTTACTTCATGACGAAATCCAGAGGAGCGTGAACCGTGCGATTGCCGTTGCTCGTCGTTCACATCAGCGCCGGCGTCCTGGCAATGTTCGCGGGCGCCGCTGCAATATCTTTCCGCAAGGGCTCCCGGTGGCACGGTATGGCGGGGAACGTGTTCGTCGCATCGATGTTGGTTATGGCGACGTTCGCCTCGTACCTGGCGTACATGAAACATCAACCCAACAACGTATTCGGCGGCATTCTGACGATCTATATGGTGACAACGGCGTGGGCGACGGCGCGGCGCAGAGATGGAGAAACCGGCATCCTGGATTGGGTTGGGTTTCTGTTTGCGTTGTCAGTTGGAGGCCTCAGCATCTTCCATGGATTGCTGAAGATGGCAGGACGGGAGCCGGTCGACGTTGGCACTTATCCCTTCATGCAGCTTTTCATGGGTTCGATAATTCTGCTTGCCGCGATCGGGGACCTGCGCATGCTGCTGCGCGGCATTTCTGGCCGACAACGGATCGCGCGACATCTTTGGCGCATGTGTTTTGGGTGGTTTATCGCCACCGGTTCCTTCTTCCTGGGGCAACAGCAAGTATTTCCGGCTTGGTTGCGCGGATCACCCGCGCTTTTAGTGCCGGCCCTTCTGCCCCTGGCGCTGCTGATTTTCTGGATGATTCGAGTTCGGTTCACCGGCGCGTACAAGGGACTGTCAACGCCACGTGCGGGACAGGCTTCCTTGTTGCGGACTTAAGCTTCGACTCACTTCGTCCCTCTTCGGGTTACTTGCTCCATTTACATATGTTTACATGGCTAAGTCGTGGCCGATTTGTGGTGGGCGGAATCGGGGAAAAGATGCGAAAATAGAGAGAAGCTGGCTGTAGAGCGCCGCGCGAGCATTGCATCCCATCCCGAAGGCCGGATGCAACGCCCGGGGTGTATTCAGTGTCTAACGAACAGCTAGGTCTTTAGTACTTAGGCTTCTTTTGCTCTTTCGTTCTGTAGCTAAGCGTTTACAGCTAAACCCAGCGCATGCCGATCACGCAAATTCCATTCCAGGATCCGGTGGCTCCGCCCGAGAAGCCGCAACCAGAGCAACTCGGCCTGTACGACACGGAAGACTGGGAAACCGCCGACAGCGGTCAGAATGCGCACGCAGTGCCGCATCTGCTGATCCAGTTGCAGGATGATCTGGCGCGCTCGAGGCGGCGCGAGGCCATCTGGATTTCGATTATCGTGCACCTGGTCCTCGGAATTGTTTTGTGGAACTTCAACTGGATTGGGAAGTACATGGGCTGGCACACGGCGGTGGTGGTGCCGCTGAGCTCGAAAGACAACAACCTGACTTTCCTGACACTGCCGCCGGATTTGCAGAAGCCGACGCGGCGACCCAACACGAATATTGCGTCGGATAAAGACCGGATTGCGACCTCGCGCCATCCTGAACTTGATCCTAAAGAGCTAAGAAAAAGTTTGGTGTCGCCGCCACCGGGCGCGCCCGGGATGAGCGGGCTGCGCGCGCCGCAACCGGCACCACCGGCGACGACGCAGAACCAGCCGGCGGCGCCGCAGCCGCAGCAACAGGCGCCGCGTCCGCAGTTCGAGAGCAATCAGACGGCGCAGTTGCAGATGCCGGCTCGGCCTAAGAATGAGTTCAGCAAGTATGAGGCGATGAGTCCGGGCCAGGCGATTCAAGAGGCCACGCAAGGTGCAGCCAGCCGCGCGGGCGGAGGTCAACAAGGCGGATTCGGCCTGAACAACCCCGCGCACGGACGGCAGTATGGCGGTCTTGAGGTTCTCAGCGACACGCAGGGAGTGGATTTCGCCCCATATCTGCAGCGTGTTTTGCAAGAGGTCCGGGAACACTGGTATGAGCTGATTCCTGAATCCGCCGAGATGAAGAAGGGCAAGCTGGCGCTGGAGTTTGCCATCATGAAGGATGGACACGTGCAGGGCCTGATGCTGAGACAAACTTCTGGCGACGCGGCGCTGGACCGGCCAGCGTGGGGCAGCATTACCGGATCGGATCCATTTCCGCCGTTGCCGACCGAGTTCACGGGACCGTATCTCCAACTTCGGTTTCGCTTCTACTACAACCCGGATAAGGGCGAGATGGAGTAGCCTCAGACCCTCCGCCAGTGAACACATTTCCTCGCGTTGAGAGTACCTGTTAGATTTTGAGGTGTGGTTCCCTCCGAAGAATACGTGCGGCGCCGGAATGCTCGCCAGTCGCGCGTGGCACACTACGAAAAAATTCATATTCGACTGGGAAACAGCCGGCTTCTCGTATTTGTACTGACGCTGATTACGGCCTGGGCTTCATTTTGGGCGCACTACGTTTCGTCATGGTGGCTGGGTGCGCCGATAACTGCGTTCGTGGGCATCTCGGTTTATCATTCGCGAATTCTGCGGGCCCGCGAGCTGGTTCAGCGAGCTGTCGCCTTCTACGAAAAAGCCCTGGGCCGCGTGGAAGATCGCTGGTCCGGGTCAGGAGAAACGGGCGAGCGCTTCGACGATCCGCATCACGTGTATGCCGCTGATCTCGATCTGTTCGGAGCGGGCAGCTTGTTTCAACTTCTGTCGACGGCGCGCACACGCATGGGGGAGGACAGGCTGGCCGCGTGGCTGCTTGCTCCGTCAACGCTAGAAGAGATCCGTGAGCGTCATGCAGCTCTGGACGAACTTCGCGATCAAATCGATTTGCGGGAGGACCTGGCGGTGTTAGGCGAAGATGCCGGCGTTGGCTTGCATCCCGAGCCTCTGTTGAAGTGGGCGGAGTCTCCGAACCTGATGAAGCCCTTGTGGATTCGATGGCTGGCGCCGGCTCTGGTGGCACTGGCAGTTTTGGCGGTGGTGGTCTGGGCCGCGTGGGGAACCGCAACGCCGTTGGTGGTGATCGTCGTGATCGAGGCAATCCTCACATACAGCCTGAAGAAACCGATCGAGGAAGTCTTGCACGGAACCGAACACGCATTTCGCGATCTGGATTTGCTTTCGGGCGTGCTGGCGCGAGTGGAAGCGCACAGGTTTCGGGCGCAGAGGCTACAGGCGCTGCAGCGGGAGCTCGTGTCGGGCGGGCTGCCGAGTTCGCAGGCGATCGCCCGGCTGCGTACTCTCGTGGATCTGATCCACTCGCGTCATGACTTCGCGGTGCGAGTTCTCGACGCTCCCCTGATGTATTCGGTCCAACTGGCATTCGCGACCGAACGCTGGCGGCGGGCACACGGCAGTGGGCTGCGTTTGTGGGTGAGTGCCGTCGGTGAGATGGAGGCGCTGCTTTCGCTGGCGGCTTACAGCTTTGAGCATCCTTACGATCCGTTGCCGGAGTTTGTGGAGGGGGCGGCATGCTTTGACGGCGAAGAGCTCGGACATCCGATCGTGCCGGCGGCGACATGCGTTCGGAACAGCGTTCGTTTGTGTGGGGAAGCGCGGGTTCTGCTGGTCAGCGGTTCCAACATGTCGGGGAAGAGCACGCTGCTGCGGGCTGTCGGGATGAATGTGGTGCTCGCAATGGCGGGAGCGCCGGTGCGGGCGCGGGGTCTGCGGCTTACGCCGCTGCAGGTGGGCGCGAGCATTCGGGTCAACGATTCGCTGCAGGAGGGGAGTTCGCGTTTTTACGCGGAGATTACGCGGCTGAGACAGATTCTTGATTTGGCGGGCTGGGAGTTGGCTGGCTGTGCTCCGCCGCTGCTGTTCTTATTGGATGAGCTGTTGCAAGGGACGAATTCGAACGATCGCCGCGTTGGCGCCGAGGGCATTGTGAATGCGCTGGTGAATCGCGGCGCGATCGGGCTGGCGAGCACGCATGACCTGGCGCTGACCGACATTGGAGGTGCGGTCGCAGGCCGTCTGCGCAATGTGCATTTCCAAGATGAGTTGGCGAATGGGCGAATGACGTTCGATTACAAGCTGCGCGACGGCGTGGTCATGAAGAGTAACGGGCTCGAATTGATGCGCTCGATTGGGCTTGATGTGTAGAGACTGCAGAGGAATTGCTGTCGACGGCAACCGGGTCTAAAGCCCACTCTTAATTTGCCACTCCGGCGCGGCCCCTTCGGCAAGCTCAGGGCAGGCTCTGAAGGGCCGCTCTTCCACCGGCGCCGGCGGCCCTTCCTTACCACACTCGGCAACGGTTTTCGTTCACCATGGGGGCACCCGCCTTGCAGTGGAAGGCTTGCTGAAATTCGGGCATGTTTGAGACTACGCCGTTGGTGCGATATTTTTCCGGGGAATGCGGGTCAACCGTGGCGCGCAGACGCTTGGTTTCGTCGCGGGTCTGGCCGCACCAGCTTTGGCCGTAGCCTACGAAGAAGCGCTGGTCGGGGGTGAGATCGTCGATCTGATCGAGGGTTTGGCCTTGGGTGTCGTCCTTCCACGCCATGTAGGCGAGGAGCAGGCCGCCGAGGTCGGCGACATCTTCGCCGAGCGTGAGCTTGCCGTTAATTTTGATGTCGTCGATGATCGTGTAGCTGGAATATTGGTTCGAGATGCAGCTGGCGCGCTTTTCAAATTCTTTTGCATCTTCGGGAGTCCACCAGTCGCGCAGGTTCCCCTGGGCATCGAACTGGCGGCCTTCATCGTCGAAGCCGTGAGTGAGTTCGTGGCCGACGGTGCCGCCGGTGTCGCCGTAGTTGGGAGCGGCGTCGGACTTGGGATCGAAGGCGGGAGGCTGCAGGACGCCGGCGGGGAAGTTGATGTCGTTCATCTGGGGATCGTAGTAGGCGTTCACGGTGGGCGGCGTCATGCCCCATTCGCCGCGGTCGACGGGCTTGCCGATCTTG
>Ga0070761_10002822_pt1 | contig 10558 bp, 9 predicted proteins | sample HubBroMetageREF1_FD_66724 | JGI IMG/M metagenome (GOLD analysis project Ga0070761, IMG submission 66724) | Reference soil microbial communities from the Hubbard Brook experimental Forest, New Hampshire, USA - Hubbard Brook CCASE Soil... | ecosystem: Environmental > Terrestrial > Soil > Temperate...
GGGTAGGTCTGATTCTTGTACGAATCCAGCACCTGCACCTCGTAGCGGTCGTGCAGGAACACGCCGCTGTTGCCGCGATCCTGGTCCTCGCCGTGCGGCGGCGTGGGCTCGGCGAACTCCACGTGCAGTTGGCAGTCTCCGAAGCTCTCGCGCGTATAGAGTTGACCTGTTCCGGGCGCCACCTCGAAGTAACCCGAGCCGAGTTTCCATTTCGCGGCGCTCCCGTCCTTCTGTCGCCACTTCGAGAGGCCCCTTCCATCGAAAAGCAGCACGGCGTCAAACGGCGGCCGGCCGGCCATCTCCTGCGAGCTTGGTGTGCCGGGATCGACCACCGCGGGCTGCGGCCGGTTACGGTCATGTTGCGGGTAGCGCAGGTCGATGTGGGTCTGCGCGAAAACGATCGCAGGCCACGCGGATGCGAGGAACCAGAGACATCTCATACCGTTACCGTGCAAGGCGTGGGTTCGGCCTTCGCAATCGCCACCAATACTCGACGACAAGGCAGGCGACACTCGGCTGCGCCTGCCATGGTCGACCTCCAATATTATCTGGCAGTTTCTCGGCGATTCAGCGGGTTGTGATCGCATCTCGGCAAAGCAATGGACGGAGCACTCCTGATTTTCTCAGCTTTTACAATCGCTTAGCGCGTTTCTGAACCTGGAGGGTTCTGGTGCATTAGCGGCACCGCCAGCGCGACATGCCTTTACCGAAAACGGCGTTTCGGCTCTCGGTCCAATCCCAACGCCGGTGTCCAATATTTCAGTCCGCTGTTCGTCTGACTAAGAGACCAAGAAAGGACCGCCGAACTAAGGGGCAGGCGGGCTCAGCCGATCGGCGGTGGAGTACACCGGGCGCTGCAGCGCTGGCGTGGGTCCGCGCCGCGCCAATACGGCGTGGATCTCGGGAGTCACTACGACATAGTGCCGCAGCAACGTGTTGACGGCGGCCGCGTCGCCCTTCGACATCGGTGAGATGAATTCCATCGCTGCCCGCTCAACGTCGGCGTCAGCGGCGGCGCGGTCAATCTTCAACCGGCCGTCAGCGCCAACAGAGATCGCCCCGGACTCGAGAAGATGATTAAGCACGTAGGTGGAGCCACGGGCGGCGGGACTACCGCCCTGGATGCCGTGAACGCGCGCCAATGCCTCAATCAGAAACCCGCTATAGCGCGAGGCGGCTTCGTGCCGATCGAGATAGCCATGCTCGATCAGATAGCGGTGACCCCACAACGACAGGAGCATCGAGCGGATCTGGGTCGCGACGCTGCCGTTTTCGCCCAAAGCTTCGGTGATCGGCTGCTTTGTTCCAGTCACGAGCTGCGGACCCAGCGAGTCGAACGTACGGACAAACACGACCGCATCGCGTACGTCCTCAAACCGCAATGTCGCTCGGTCCTCCTCTGAGAGCACGGCGTCGGCTAGGGGCCGGAAAATACTGTCATACCGCAGCTTGAGGATGTTGCTGTACGTGCCGGTGCGCGCCCCAACAGCGTCCAGAACACGCAAGTCGTTTGGAAGTCCGTAACCCGCCGCGGCGCCGCCAGCCCCGCTCAAGCCGCCGTGATAGATCACGTCCAGAATCACGATCGGTGACAGAGCGGCCAGTTTCCGTCCGCGCAGCTCGGAGCTGAGCGGCAGATGATCCTCGAGCTCCTGCAAGCGTGCCGCGATCTGGCTGATGCGGTCAGTCGCGGGCTTATTCACCACTGCAATTGAAACCTCGTAAGCCGTCTTGACGCCGAACCAGGCGTCATCGTCGACCTCATAGGGTCCGAGCACCACATCAATCGGTCCCTTGAGGCCGACAAAAGCGACATCGCTCGCGTAGAAGTCATCGTCCAACAGCGCCCGCGTGCGCATGGCCAAGTAATTTCTGAGTGTCGGCTCGTGGGTGAGCGTCGCTGCTTCACGAAGTGCAGCAGCCGCCGCGGTCAACCCGTCTTTGTAGTGGCGCGCATACGAGACCACTTCGAAGCGACCGCTCTGCCCCCGTTCGATGACCGTGAAGGAGTCGAGTGCCCGTTTGCGCTCGGCCTCCGACAGTGTCGTAAGCCAAGCTTCGATGTCGTGCTTGGTAGTCCCGGAGGGATAGTAGTCGCCGATCGGCTGCTCAGGAGGCACGCCGGCGATGAAAGCGGCCCCCGACGGATCCCACGGGCCCTTGAAGAAATTCAGCGCAGCTAGTTCCGCTTCTGCAGCGGACGTCTGAGCGGCCTGTCGGTCTCCTATCAACGCGCGGGTGCCAGGCCATACCTGTCGCATATACAACGCGTCCATTTGGCGTGCGGCCCGGATGATCGGAACGAGGGCGGCCTGTTCGCTGGCGGGAAGGCCACTGATGTCCACCTCCACCGCAACCGGTTGTGTTGTTGGCAACGGCAACGGTTCCGCAGCCGCCTCCGCGGTCGCGAGGCAGAGTAGCGCGCTCATGATGCCCCACTGCCACAGCCTGCTTGTGCTTCTTATTTCGGACATGGAGGTTGCGATCATCCTCTTCGCCCAGCGCACCGACAAGCGGCTCGACGCCCTTCGACGTGCCCGTGGTCCCCCAATCGGCGGAATCGGGTGAGTCGTCTTCAACGCTGCGCCGTTCTATTAACTGGCTGCATTATCGTGTTGGCCACATACTCGCCAACCTGCCGCCCGAGCGCCGTGCCGACGCGGGTTGAGAACCGGTAGTGAAACCCTGCCCAGATCCGCGCGTTCGCCACCTCCGCCGTGAAATCATCGAGGTTCGACCAGCGATGTGTTACGCCCGGCGCGGTCGAACTGGTGAGCGAGAGCTCCGGTATAGGCTGACCCAGTGACTCCAGGACCACCCGCGCTGCGCCACTCAGAATGCAGTGGGCGCAGGGGTACTCCGGATGCATGGGTGTGTTATCGAGGGGCTGCCAAGTCGCATCGCGCGCGGTGTCCGGATTGCCATTAAGATCGGCGTTGCGGATCGCGGTCACCGGCCGCCAGAATTCGTAATGATACTTCGCGTCGAACACGGCGATGTAGGCGTCCGTCAGGGTGATCGCGAACAGCGCCATGAAGCGCGCGCTGTCGACGAGACTCAGATGCCGCTCCAGGACCATCTGGCGCGCCAGCGGGTGATAGGCTTGTGGGCCCACCATCAACCAGAAGCGCGCGGTTTCGGTCTGCTGCGCGCTGCGCCTGTTGCTCGTTTTGCCGCCGAGCTCCTTGATCTCGTTGTAATCCGTCGCCCATTCACGACTCTTCAGCGAAGGCGGCGGACCGGGGCGAAACTGCGACGGCGAGGCGAGGGCGAACGGTCGCATGGTTGGCCAGGTCGAGCACACCATGACCGCGGTCGGGACGTACTGCCCCGGCTTGGTCTTGGGACGGTAGGCATCAGCTTCTGTCGCGCCGTCGTGGGCGCGCGCCTCAAGGATCTTGAGCGCGACTGCCTCCCCGAGGCGCACGCCATTACTGAGCGCTTCCGGGGCGGCGTCAAGGCGCGCGAGATACTCGGCCAACGCAGCCTTGAAGGACGCGGCGGCCTCTGGATGGAGGCCCGCGAGAGCGGTGGCTGCTGCACTGGCCGCGGCCGCATCTGCCGAGGTGGGTCTCGTGGTCGGCAACTGCTCCAGATATGGCTGATAGCGGCGCTCGATTGAGTTGACGGCATCGAACATCGCGAGATCGACGATGGTCACCTCGCGTTCGCCGAGGGCGGCGGGAGAGGCCACTGCGGTTGCCTTGGTGTCCCAATCAGTGACGGTGTCGGCTCCGCAAGTCCCTGTGTAGGCCATCATCGATGCCAGCCCGCAAGCTACCGCAGACAAATGCCTCTTCATGGTGACCGCCTCCCGCCGTACGGACGCCCCGCAATTGGGTGGACCGTACTGACCCTGCGGCTAGTAGTCCTTGGGGACTCCTGCTATTTTTCTGATGAATTTCTCAGGACCTCGCCCGATGGACTCCGGTCAATACGAGTTCGGCGCTTACCGCCTCGACGTGCAAGGCCGGATACTGTTCAAGGAGGGGAACCACGTGGCACTGCCTCCCAAGGTGGCCGAGCTCCTGGTCGCCCTGGTGCAGGCCGCGGGGAGGGTGCTCACCAGAGAGCAACTGCTGCAGAGTCTGTGGCCCGACACCGTCGTTGAGGAGGGAAGCCTCACCTCCCACATTTCCATGCTGCGCAAGGCCCTAGGAAACGGTCCGCAGGGGCAGGATTTCATCGAGACCTTGCCGAAACGCGGCTACCGGTTCGTGGCGTCCGTGAAGCGGGTTGGATCCGGGGCACCGGACCAAGGGGTCGATAGGGCCATGCTGGTGGTCCTGCCGTTCGAGAACTTCACCGCCGGCGAGAGATACGACTACTTCAGCGACGGGCTGACCGAGGAAATGATCACGGAGCTAGCTCGCCTGAGCCCGGAGCGGCTCGGAGTGATCGCCAGAACCTCGGCGATGCAGTTCAAGTCGACACCGAAAAGCACCGCGCAGATTGGTAGCGAGCTCGGCGTCTCTCATGTCCTAGAAGGCTCCGTGCGCCGGGCAGGGGAGCGTGTGCGCATCACCGCGCAGCTCATCCGAGTCAGCGACGAATCGCACTTGTGGGCTGAGAGTTACGAGCGAGGTCTTCACGATGTGCTGGAGGTACAGGCGGAAGTCGCTCGGGCCGTCGCGCGGGAAATCCAAATCAAGCTGACCCCGCACGAGAGGCAGCGCCTGGGTCCCGACAAGACGCGGTCAATCAATCCGCAGGCGTACGAGCTGTATCTTCGGGGTCGCCATTTCTGGTACCGGCGCACCGAGGACGGCATCCGCAGGAGCATAGAGTGCTTCGAAGAAGCACTGCGGCACGACCCAAGCTTAGCCGCCGCCTACGACGGGATCTCCGACGCCCATACGATGCTCGCCTGCCGAGGCATGACTCCCGCCGTCGAGTCATTCCACAAGGCCAAGGCCGCGGCCAGACAAGCAGTGCGAATGCAGCCGGAGCTCGGTGAAGGATATGCATCGCTGGCCCACGTGCGCCTGCACGACTGGGATTGGGTCGGCCTGGAAAGTGAATTCCGGCGTGCGGTGGAGCTCGATCCCGGCTACGCCATCGCTCACTACTGGTACGCGGAATACCTCATGGCGATGGGCAGGACCCGGGAAGCGCTCGGTAGAGTGCAACACAGCTGGGAGTTGGATCCGCTGAACTCCGTGATCAACGCCTCGGTTGGAATGATTCACTACCTGGCTCACGACTACGATGGCGCGCTGGCAGCCCTGCGGCGGGGGCTTGAAGTCGACCCCACCCACTATGTGTCACATCTGCGCGTGGGGCTCGTGTGCCTGCAAAAGAAACTGGCGAACGAAGCGGTCGATGCGATGCGGCAGGCGGTGCTGCATTCCGGAGGGAGCACCGAGGCTATGGCGGGGCTGGCGCAAGCGCAAGCTGTCGCAGGAGACAAGCCCGCGATGGAGAGGATCGTGAAGGAGCTCGGCGACAGTGGTCACCGCTATGTTTCACCGTATAACGTCGCAAGAGTCTACGGGGCCATCGACGACAAGCAGCGAGCGCTCGAATGGCTAGAGAAAGCCTACCAGGAACACAACCCAGATCTCATCGAGCTGACTCGTGAGCCTTCCTTCGAAAGCCTGCGGTCCGACGCGAAATTTCGCGAGCTAGTGGAGAGAATTGGCTGGCGCGCGTGACATCTGATCGACTTGCGCGACGCGGTGGTCCGTTGGGCCGTCGAGTGTCCAATATTATCTGGTTGTTTCTCGGTCTTTCAGCGGGTTAACTGGCCGTATCTCGGCAAAATATTGGACAGTTCCGAGGAAGGGTTCGCAGTGCCGTCAGGCACTTAACGCGTTTTGGAACGTAGACTGAAAATCCGCGTGTCGGTGGTTCGATTCCGCCCCTGGCCACCATCAAATTTGTGAGATCAAAGAGTTGCATCAGACCGCATCGGCTCGTTGTCCGATATTTTCCCCGATGTCCAATATTTCTGTCCGCCGTTCGCGTGACCAACACGACCTGCGAGGCGCCGGTCGACCGTCTGTTGCGGCCAATGGCGGACATTGAGCTATGCGGGTTGGCTTCCGAGAAGCGGTCGTCCCGTACCGGCAGGAACAAGTGTGCTGCCACTGCGACAGAAGTGGCGTCCGGAGGCTGCTTTAGAGTCCGCCAGTCGCGCTCGCGCGGCCGGCCAAGAGTCGACTCGGCTAACGATCCGGACTCAGCATAAATCCATGGTCGTGAGAAAGCGTCGTGCTGTAGTAGCCAACAATCTGGCCCCCATCGTTGATTCCGCAGGGCATCGTGTGGGTAGCGCCGGGGACGACGTCCGTGAAATCAAGCACGGTCACACGCCCCTGATCCCACAGGAATCCGGTTGTGTAGCTGAGGTGACCGACAACCTGGCCAGCCGTGTTAACCCCCGTTGGGTAGGTCTGCCGTGGACCGGGGACATCCACATTGATGTAATCTCCCTTCGTCAGCAGAAATCCGTGGCGAGACGCATAACTGCGGTCGATGTAGGTTCCGACGACCTGGCCTGCCGCGTTGATTGCGCTCGCGATGGTCTGCTCTCCACGAGCGGCGCCGGGAAAGTCAACGATGGCGAAGTGACCGTTGACATAGACAAAGCCGTGCCCGTACTCGTAGTCATATGGATACGGCTGGCCTAAAAGGCGGAAAAGGAGGCTGGGGGCCTCGGATCCCGGAATCCCAGACTGCTCTCTCACCGTGTAGACCCCGGCGATTTGGCCTCTATCGTTGATCCCAAGAGCTCGGGTGACAACGGCGTGCGGGGCATCGATGCGCACAAACCGGCCGCCGCTCAGCAGGAATCCATGACGCCCGCGATACGCGCCTTGATTGTCCCAGTAGACTCCAACGATCTCTCCCGCGGCGTTGATACCGTAGGCCTCAGTACCGAAGCCGCCCGGAAAATCGATGGTCGTGAAGTGACCATTGGCCAGCAGAAACCCGTGACTATGTACAACGACCGCCGGGTCCGATACTTCGTAGGTGCCCACGATATCGCCGCCCTTGTTGATCCCATAGATGCGTGTTCTATCGGAACCAGGGAAATCGACGGTCGTTGGCACAGCGGCTCCCGCCCGGGTCGCAGGAGATTCCGCGAGTCCGGCAACCAACACGCAGCCCACGAATCGGAGTGAAAGACGTGCGATTCGCAGCATCATTGCAGCCTGACAGCTGGTTCTCGGCGGTGAAGTTAGCAGACTCCGTTGATGCGCCATGTACTTCCATCAACCTCGAACGGCAGCTCCGGGCGGTGCAGAGCAAATTGGACCGGCGCGCTGCGTGTAGAACCAGGGGTTCGGACCGAATTAAGTGTCCAATATTAAATGGCACTATCTCGGGAGATCAGGACCTTATCCGTAAAGCGTTTAAGTCCGCATCCCGTCCGGGCCGAGCGTTAACCGTTCGTGAGGTCGGTGCTCTGTCCGACTTCGATGATATAGCCGTCAGGATCGCGGATGTAGCAGCGTGTCTCGCCGTACTTAGGTATCGGCTCCGTGATGAACTCGGCTCCTCGACTTTTCCATAGTTCATAGCACGCTTGAATATCCGCAACGCGGATATTCATAAAGCTGCTGATCTTATCCGGGTCGGCGGGGACGCTGAGCGTTACCGTCGGCTTATCGGGGGTCGGCCCGCCCCCGACGTTGACAATGAGCCACGTATTAGCGATCTGAATGTGGCCAGACGCGCCCTTGCTGTCGCCTCTGCTCAGAATGCGGCCGCCGAAGACCTTTTCATAGAAGCGAGCCGATCGGTCGATGTCGGCGACGGTGAGAAAATGTGTGATGGTGAACCCGTCGCGCGGGGGCATCTCATAGCTCTTCTGTTCGATTTGTACGCTGTTCATTGACGACTCCAACTCCGACACAGTATTCATTGAAACGCTCTCCAGCATGTACTTCAAGCATCCCGCTTGTGAAATTCAACGTGAATACCGCTTTCAGCGTGTCAGGGCCATGGCGAACGTTGGAGGTATTTTCAAGATCGGAACTCGCGGCTACATCGAATTCGATTGGCGTGCGCGCGATCCGAGCTTGCTCCCGCATATCGCCATTGGTCCCGCCAGCAGCGGGCTTTAAGGCTCCCCATCCGGCGCTCGCCCGGGCTGGTGTCGACCACGCCCTGCGGGTCGTGTGTGATCGGGGTCCGCGGCACGGGACGCGGACAGTAACCATCGAGAGGCTCTAGACGGAGAGCGATCAGCTTCGGGCACAGCGGGAGCGAGAGCGCCGCCTGCGGGCGACGCCGTCGTAGGCGTCGAACAACCTAGCGCCGTTCGCTATCGAGGTGCGCCATTACCGCCGCGGGATGACGGTCGCCGGCGGCGGACCCTTTGGCACCGCACGCTCAATGGCGGCGAGATCATCCGATGTCAGCTCAACCTTGAGCGCGCCATTGTCGTAGAGCACGACGCGCTGGCTCGTTATCGCAAAGCAAAATCAACGGTAGAACGCGGCTCGTCAATCGGCCAATTGGGCATGCTCGATTAAGCTACCTCTGCGCGCTCGGTTGGGCGCCTTATCACCGCGTGTCGCACCGAGCAGAACGATGACGCTCATGAATGACTTGACGATTGTCGTGGCGCGCGTGCTAATCGCAACCGTTTTTCCTAGCGCGCACCGGCAAAGAAAACAGGGAGCGACGGTAGCGTTATGATAAACGACATCAACGATGTGGTCATTCTCGCGGCGCGTCTTTTTCTCGCGACACTGTTTCTGATCTTCGGCTGGAGAAAGCTGAGGGACTATTCGGGCACGGTAAGTCAGATGGTGCAGGATGGCGTTCCGATGCCGGTACTGGCTACTGCCGTAGCGATCTTCATGGAGCTTCCGGTTGCGTTTGCGGTCGCTGTTGGCGCGTTCACACGTCCTTCGGCTGTACTCATGGTTTTATACACGCTGGGAACTTCGCTTATTGAGCATCGCTATTGGACAACGACAGGCGCGGATCAACTCGCCAGCATGGAGGGCTTTTACAAAAACCTCAGCATTATCGGAGGCTTCTTGCTGTTGTACATTACTGGCGCGGGAAAATATTCGATCGATGTATTGTGCGGCATCGCCGCGCCATGACCTGTGTGCCATTGGGGCAAAGATGCAACGTCACGTCACGTAAAGGCGGACCATGATGGATTTACTGTTCGTTGGTATCGGGTGGACCGACCTCGCGATCACCCTCAACCGGATCGCGGTTGGGGCATTCTTCATGCTGTCGGGATATCACAAACTGTTCAACGCAGAGCGTCACCGTTCAATCGTCGATCAACTCAAGGCGCTCGGCGTTCCAGCAGTAGGCTTCAATCAATGGTGGGTGCCGTCGGTCGAGTTCACCGCCGGCGGCGCCGTACTTATCGGGCTCTTGGCGCCACTCGCCGCGCTTGGCCTGCTTGTCATCATCCTCGTCGCCATCGCGACGTCCGGGCGACAGCGAATCAAACTCTACAAGCCGATCGATGAATCGGATCGCATCGACGATTGGCTCTATTTACCGGAGACGCTTTATGCTTTTATGTTGATCATAGTCGTCTCGGCCGGCGCCGGCCCGTACAGCCTCGATGCCCTGATCCTGGGACTGATGAACAAGCACGTCGCCTGACACCGGGTCCTCATACCCAGCGTTTTATGTCCAAGCGGGCGGGCTCTACGGTTGTTGTGGCTAAGGCCAGCCGCGCTGCCTACATCTCACAACCTAGTGCCGTCGTGGCTGTCATCGAGCAAGCGGCCAGGAGCGTGAAGGCCGCCGCGGCTTATTCTGGCAGGCGAGCCCCCTGACGCGCGGGCTGTTCCCTACACCGTGGGTTCCGATTTTTTGTATCAAGGTGAGGGCGAGTAATACGTGTAGACAAAGTCGTGATCTTTGGCAGGCACGTGGCAGGGAGCGCAGGTTTCATGCACCGCCTCACTGGCAGGTTTGCCTTCTTTGAATTGAGCGTATCCCCAGCCGCCCGTCGAGGCGTATTTCCTTGAGTCCTTGACCGACAACTGAAGGTTAATCGGGGAGCCGGCAACGAAAGATTGGGCACGGCCAAAGACTTTGTCATTTTCCTCAGATGGAACGTAACTCCAGGCCAGCCGGGCGATGATGGCGCCGTCCGGGAACGGCAGTTTCCCTTCCCGGTAGGCCTTGATTGCGACTGCATTGCCGAGGACGGCGCGAAGATCGTTGTTGTTGCCGGCCTCGTGGGCCACGGAGATCACCGTCCAGTCGCGGTATCCGGGGGGAATTTTGATTCCGAAGATCGGAGCCGCCGCTTCATCAACTCCTGGAGCTGCAAAAGGCGTCGACGCGCCGATACCGGCCGCCGCCGCGAACAGTACAACGCTGATCAGCTTCATGAAATATTCTCCCAAGAAAATGGACAAGCCTTAGAACCGAGGCGCCCCGCGAAGCAATCCGCAGGGAATCATTCGGCTAGCTGAAACTGTCGACATCGACCACAGCCTGGGCAAAGGCCTGCGGGGCTTCTTGCGGCAGATTGTGACCGACGCCACCGGTTAGATCCCGATGTTCATACTTGCCCGAGAACTTCGCGCGATACGCCGCGCTGGGCGCGTGGATTGCACCG
>Ga0070761_10002823_pt1 | contig 10555 bp, 6 predicted proteins | sample HubBroMetageREF1_FD_66724 | JGI IMG/M metagenome (GOLD analysis project Ga0070761, IMG submission 66724) | Reference soil microbial communities from the Hubbard Brook experimental Forest, New Hampshire, USA - Hubbard Brook CCASE Soil... | ecosystem: Environmental > Terrestrial > Soil > Temperate...
CGATCTCGACTGTGGCCGGGTCAGCGCCGGCCGCCACCGCCCCGTCACGCGCATCGGCCGATGCGCGGGCCAGCACCTCATTCCGGCTCTGGCCGTCCATCTGGAAAATACGGTCGACCTGGCCGCCGACCGAGGCGATGGCGGCCCCGACGGCGTTCGCCACGTCGAAATGCCGCGGCCGGATGACCTCGCTGATACCCGGCAGGCTGTCGGGCACCAGGATGCTCCCACCGCCGACGGCGATAAGGATCCGGTCTCCCTTGGAGGTCTTGACCCGGTCGATTGCGTCGGCGAGCATCTCGTCCGCTCGCCTCAGCCCGCTGGCCAGCAATTGGCGGTGCCTGCCGATCAGGGACGAGTCACCAAGCGCCGCGCGCTTGCTGGCCACGGCACTGTCGGTCAGGGTCGGGGTGGTCCCGCCGAAGACCAGCGCGTGCTTTCGCAGCAGAAACCCGACGCTCTTCGGGCCGATGACGGGATTGATCGGATCCCCGGCCACGACACTCCCGCCGCCCAGTGCGATCGTGACCAGGTCGGGCATCCGGAAGTTGGTACGCACACCGCCGATCTCAATGCCGATTGACGACTCGCGCGGGAAGCCGTTCACCAGGACGCCGACGTCGGTCGATGTTCCGCCGACGTCGGCTACCAGCGAGTCGTTAGTCCCAGTCAGAAACGCGGCCCCGCGGATGCTGTTGGCGGGACCGCTGCCGATGGTGAGCACCGGGTAGCGCAGTGCCTGGTCCAGTCCCATCAAGGTGCCGTCGTTCTGGGCGATGAAGGTCTCCGGGCGGAGCCGGTGCGTCTCCAGCGCGGTGGTGACGGCATCAGCGACGTCTCGTGCCACCCCCACCAGGGCAGCGTTCAGCATCGTCGCACTCTCGCGCTCCAGTAGGCCGAGTGAGCCGATCTGGTGGCTGAGGGAGACCGGGATCTCGCCAATCTCCCGTCGCACGATCTCCGCGGCGCGCAGCTCATGCAGGGGTGACACCGGAGCGAACACGCTGGTGATGGCGATGCTGTCGGCCGTCCCGGCCACGTGCGCCACGAACCGTGACACCGCATCAGAGTCGAGGGACACGATCTCCCGGCCGTCGAACTCGAACCCGCCGTCGACGACAGTCGAGGCCACGCAGACGGTGCTGGCCAGATCGGCGGGCCATCCGAACATCGGTCGCACCGCGTGAGTGGCCGGGCCGCCGATCCTGATCGCGGCGACCCGCCGCAGGTTACGCCGCTCCAGGACCGCGTTGGTCGCATGCGTGGTGCCGACCATGACGTGCGAGATCCGTTCGCCCTCGACGCCCGGCTGGCGCAGGACCGCCTCAATCGCCTGCGTGATCCCCCCGGTGATGTCCGGTGTGCACGCGACCTTGGCTTTGGCCAGCACCTGAGTGCCATCGAGTATGACCGCGTCGGTGTTGGTCCCGCCCACATCGATGCCGAGGCGGCAGTCAAGCTGCGGCACGCGCCAGCACCTCGATCGGCACATAGTCGAACTCATACCCGAAGGCTCGCGGCCCGGCCGCTTGCAGTCCGCGGTCGGTTCGCCATACCGGGTGGCATCGCATGGCTATGACGGTGACGCGCTGCCCGTACCGGACCCGCTCGGTAGCGATCGCCCTGGCACTCTGGCTGTCCAGGACCGAGATGAGGTCCGGGACGGAGGCACGGACCATTCCCCGCTCGAGGACCACGAGGTTCTCGTTCTGGATCTCCAGCCGCAGGAGCCGTCCAGTGTCCGGGCCCAGCCCCTCGACGATGACCGAACCCCGGACGAACCCCTCTGTCGTATGCCGCTCGACGTCGGCCACCTTGCCAGTGACCAGGCAGAACGCATCAAGTTCGGAGATCAGCTCGGCGATCGGGTCGTCCTGCGCATTCGCCAGCGTCTGCCCGATCCTGATGGCCAGCGAGACCGAGCCGCGGACCGTGGCCGTACGGGCCTGGGCAACGCTCATCGAGTACTCCGCTGATGACGCGGCTCCGCCGAACTCGATGGTGGCCGCTCGGGCGAGTCGCTCGAGCCAGCTGCCGGATGTCGTGCGGAACACGACCACGTTGCCCCGCTCGTCGGTCATCACGCACGGTGTCGGCGCGATCCCTGCTAGTTCCATCGACAGCTGCGGTATGAGCGGGAAGGCACGACCCATGCCGTCGGCATCCACGACCGGCAGGCCGATCCGCGCCGCCCACATGACCGGGAGCAACCCGTTGGACCCGCCGATCTCCGCCGACATCAAGGCGACGACCTTACGCCCGGTCGCCGCCTCGAGATGGTCTCGAAGCCGGCCTCCCTCGTCACCGTTCTGGAGCTTCTCGATCTGGACCGTCGGGGCGCCGATCATGCCGCAGGGCATGATCAGATCATCCTCATGGAGCTCATCCAGATCCATGAGCGGGACCGGGCCGAACTCCTCGACCGCCTGGCGCGCCTCCAGCAGACCCGTCCTGGCGTCACAGCCGCCGCCGGCGCCGAGGATGGCGCACCCCCACGCCAGTGCCGTCAGCGTCTCGCCGTCGAGCAGCCGTTTCATGCTCCAGAACATAGCCGTCATCAGTAACGGTGCATATATGCGCTTTACATCAAGCTGCCGCTATCATTTGGTCAATCCGACCAACATCCACGTTGACGTAGTCCAGCCCGGAGACGCAGCCGCATGTCACCCTTTGCCGTGTTGCGGTGGTCATGACATCTGTAGACCAGGTACTCGAGCAGATATCGGTCGCCGCGATGCAGCGCGTCAGCCGTCGCGGCGGCGACCGGCAGCTCGCGGCGGTCCGCCTGGCCGAGCAGTTCGCGGAACTGAAACAGGCGCCCGCCCTCAGCTTGGTGATCCTCTCCCGCGCAGCGTCGGACACAGCCGTCGACTACCGCCTTGACCTGGCCCTTCGCTGGGCCGCCGCGCGCGGGGTCTCGGCCGTCGGCGTCTTGTCCGAGGCAGGGTGGATCCCGTCAGCCACGGCGGCCGACATCGCCGACTGGGCCGACATCGCGCTTGTCTCCATCCCGGACGCGGTCGAACTTACCCGGCTCATGCAGGCCATCGTCCGCGAGATCGGCGGCGGCGCCGAGCAGGCACTGGCCCGCGCCGATCAGGGCCTCACCGCGGTGCTCAGGGCGGATGGCTCCGGCTTCGACCTTGAGGGCCTTCGCGCGGCCATCGCCCGTGCCCTGGGTCTTGAGGTACGGCTTGAGCTTGCCGAAAGCCACGAACACGACGCAGCCGGCCGGCCCGTTGCTTCCCCCCGGGCCGGGCGCGATCTGACCCGCGGTTCGAGATCCGCAAGCGAGGACCGCGAGCCGCCGGTCGACACCGTGGCCGACATCAGCGTGGCCGGACAGCTCTACGGGCGCTTTGTGGCCACCGCCCATGGTGACCTTGCGCTGGCCGCCCGGTTGGTGCTCAATGCGGCCGCGCTCGCCGCCGGAAGGCGGCTTGACCTCGTCCGGTATGCGCGTGAACTGCCCATCCGGTCGCGCAGCGAGTTGCTGGCTGAGCTGCTGATGTCTGACGCGCCGTTGAGCGCCGACGTGCGCGATCGCGCCAGGCAGCTTGGCGTGCCCGTGGCCGCGTGGCACGTAGCGGTCCGGATCGAGGCCGAGAACCTCGATGCCATCGGGCGGGATGAGGTGCAGCGGTTCGAGTTGCTGGAGACCGCGGGACAGGCGGCGCTGCAGGCGTGCATCGACGCGAGCGGCGGGTGGCACCTGTCCAGGATCGGTCGTGCCATCTTTTTGGTGCACATGACGGCGTCGCCGCCGGGCGCACAGGCCGGCCTCCGCGCCGCGCGATCTGCCGAGCGGGGCGTAGCGGCCATCAATGCCCGCATTCCCGGCCTGGTCCTGCGCGCTGGGGTCGGTACCGCACACGAAGGAGCGATGGGCCTGCGCGCCTCCGCCGCGGAGGCCAGGATCGCGCTGGTGGCCGCGCGGTCTTCGGGAAAGAAGGACGCGGTGACGGTGCACGACGCTACTGGTGTGCAGCGCATGCTGATGGAGTGGTACGCGACCGAGACGGCTCGCACGTCCGTGCAGACTCAGCTCGCCCCGCTCGAGCAGCTCGGCCCCAAGCGCGGCACCGCGGCCATCCGTACCCTGGCCGTTTACCTGGATCAGCAGGGTTCCATTGTCCGGACCGCCAAAGAGCTGCACCTGCACAGGAACGCGGTGACATACCGGCTGCGGCGGATCACCGAGCTGCTCGGCGCGGACCTCGAGGACCCGGACCAGCGGCTGGCTATCCAGCTCGCCTGCCGTGCCCGGCTGCTGTACTAGCCCGCTTCATTATTGGTCAGATTGACCAAGCCGGACCAGTGCTGTGTGTAGGCCGCACATAGGCATGAAAATTTCCGGCCGCTATCTTCTTGATCATGAACGGGTTGCCACACGCCCAGCCCAGACGGCCGATCCAGGGTAGCGAGCCCGCGTGCGCTTCCCGGTAACAGCGAAAGGTGCCGACCATGCCCATCTACCTGGCTCATAGACGTCCTTCACGGAAGGCACTTGCGCTTGTCGCCGCAGTCATCGCCGGGCTCTCGGTCGCGGCTTGCACCAGCTCCGCTACCAGCGCGGGAAGCACCCAAGGCGGCGCGGTCCAGAATGGGGGGACCGTCACCTTCGCGCTGCCCGCAGACTCGACCCCGAACTACATCTTCCCGCTGTTCCCTCCGTCGGGGTACCTGTCGTACAACATCTATAACCTGCAGGACCTGCTATGGACGCCGTTGTACTGGTTTGGCCAGACCGGCTCGGTCACCATGGACCCCGCACTGAGCCTGGCCGACGCGCCCGTTTACTCCGACGGCGACACGACGGTGACCATCCAGCTGAAGAAAGCCAACTGGTCCGACGGGTCGCCGGTGACGAGCCGTGACGTCCAGTTCTGGATCAACCTGGTGAAGGCGGAGAAGACCAACTACGGCGCCTACTCGCCCGGCGGGTTCCCAGATAACATCACCAGCGTCACCCTGGACGGAACGTCGGCCCTGACCCTGCACCTGAACGCGGCCTACAACCCGCAGGAATTCACCTACGGCCAGCTGTCGCTGCTCACCGCCATACCGGCCCAGGCCTGGGACAAGGAGTCGGCGACCGGCCCGGTGGGGAACTACGACGAGACCCCGGCCGGCGCGACCGCCGTCTACAACTTCCTGAACGCCCAGTCGAAGGACCAGGCCACCTGGGCCACCAACCCGCTGTGGAAGACGGTCGATGGCGCCTGGACCCTCAGCGCCTACACCGCGCAGGGCCAGGCGACCTTCGTGCCCAACAAGGCTTACACCGGCGCGGACCGTCCCCACATCAGCGAGCTGATCGAGGAGCCGTTCACGAGCGACGTGGCCGAGCTCAACGCGCTGCGCTCGGGCTCGGTCGACTATGGATACCTGCCTCCTGAGGACCTCAAGCAGGAGTCGTACTTCCAGTCCTCGGGCTACACGGTCGTGCCCTGGTCCAACTGGGCGTCCTATTACTTCGTGCTGAACTACACGGACAGCAAGGCCGCTCCCATTCTTGACCAGCTGTACGTGCGGCAGGCCATGCAGTCGCTCATCAACCAGCCAGCCTGGATCACCGACTTCTGGGGCGGTTCGGCTTCGCCGACCTACGGCCCGGCGCCGATTACCCCGCCCAGCACGTTCGTGTCGGCCACGGAGAAGGCCAACCCTTATCCGTTCAACCCGAGCCACGCAGCGCAGCTGCTGAGCTCACATGGCTGGAAGGTAGTGCCGAACGGCACGACCACCTGCACCAACCCGTCTCTGTGCGGCCAGGGGATCACCGCTGGCGAGGGCATCACGCTCAGCGTCTACACGATCTCCGGGCAGCTCGCGCAGCAGGAGGAGGTGCAGTCGCTGCAGTCCGAGCTGTCCCAGGTCGGCATCAAGACGAGCCTGCACGTCGAGCCGATCGACACCTACTACTCGACTATCGTCGCGTGCAAGGCGGGCGCGTCGTGCCCGTGGGATATCGCCGCGAACGGCTGGGGCTTCTGGCCCAATCCCTACCCGGATCCGAGCATCTTCCTCGGTACTGGCTCCGAGGGCAATAACGGCGGCTTCAGTTCCCCGGCGCTCGACACGCTGTTCCAGCAGAGCAAGCACGCCAGTACCCTCAGCGCCTACTTCCAGGCGGAGGACTTCGCCGCGACCCAGTTGCCTGTGCTGTGGGATCCGACGCCGCCCAACCAGATATCGGTCATCAGCCAGAAGCTGCACGGCGTCCTGCCGCAGAACCCGACCGTCGGCATCGCGCCCCAGCTGTGGTGGCTGAGTCACTAGCCCGGAAGGCCATGATGAGCGAGACATTCGTTGAGTACTCGGTAGGCAGCGGCTGGGCGGCGATCACCCTCAACCGCCCGGAGAAGCGAAACGCCATGACCCACGAGATGGCGGTCGAGATCGGGACGCTGGTCCAGCGGGCCGATCAGGATCCGGACGTCGCCGCCATCTTGATCCGCGGCCGCGGATCGTCATTCTGCGCCGGTTTCGACCTGTCCGGGAGCGCCGGCCGGTCCACGGAGCCCGCGGCGGTGCAGGAGCGGATCTCCGAGACGATCTGGACGTTCCACAAGATCTGGTCGGCGGCCAAGCCGGTCGTTGCGCAGGTGCAGGGTGCCTGCGTCGGCGGCGCCTTCGACCTGATGCTCGCCTGCGACCTGACCATCTGCTCGGACGACGCGCGCCTGGGCGTGCCGGAGATCCAGTTCTGGGGCGGCGGGACCATGTACTTCTCCCTGCCGTGGATCGTCGGGGCCAAGACCGCGAAGTATCTCCTGCTGACCGGCATCAAGGTCACTGCTGAGCAGGCGCTGAACATGCAGCTCGTGAACGAGGTGGTGCCGCTGGCCGACCTGGAGGCGCGCGTGGCCTCGGTGATGAACAGCCTGGCGGCGCTGCCGGAAGGCTGCCTGCCGCCCACCAAGGCCGCCATCAACCGGGCCTACGAGCTGCAGGGACTGGTCGAGGGCGTGCGCCTGGGCCTGGACACGTGCGTGCTGCGGCGCCTGATACCCGGACCCGCGCGCAAGGCGTGGGAGGCGGAGGTCGCCGAGGTCGGCGTCCGCGCGGCCGTCGCACGCCGGCAGCACCTGTTCACCTGACCGATTCCACGAAAGGGCACTGCGCAGCATGAGGAAGATTTTCGACCTGGAAGGCGGGCTCCCCGGAGAAAATGAGCGGTTCGCCTCGGCAGCGCACGACGGCCAGGGGCCTGCCTCGCCCAACCGGCTGCCGGAACCAGCCCAGCACGGCCTGGCGAACTACGGCCGCATCTTCGCGAGCAGGCGCCGCACCATGGCCGGCGACGAGTCCGCGGAGCCTGCCGAGGTGTCCCTGGACGAGTTCGTGGCCGACCTGCGGGCCGCGGGGGTCGCGCGGAGCGTGGTCGCCAGCCCGCGGATCCCCAATGCGGTCATCGCCGATGCCGTGCGCCGGCACCCTGACCTGTTTATCGGGCTTGCGTACCTGAGCCCGTACGACGGCATGCGTGCATCGCGCGAGCTGGAGCGGCTGGTGCGCGAGGATAACTTCTCCGGGCTGATGGTGTCCGCGCTGACCGATGTCCTGCCCGCCAGCGACCGCCGCTACTACCCGCTCTACGCGCGCTGCGTCGACCTGGGCGTGCCCGTCCGTATCTACACCTCGATGAACTACGCGACGGACCGGCCCTACGACATCGGGCATCCGCGCAACCTTGACCAGGTGGCCTGCGATTTCCCGGAGCTCACGATCATCGCCGGTCTCAGCGGCTGGCCCTGGGCGAACGAGACCACCGCCTTGCTGCGGCGGCATCCGAACCTGTACGCCGACACCGCCGCGCACCGGCCGCGTTACTTCGGTACGCCCGGGTCGGGCTGGGAGACGTTCTTCCACTTCGGCAACTCGATCTTGCAGGACAAGATAATGATCGGCCTGTCCAGCGCGCTGATGGACGCGCCCGTCGCCGAGCTGATCAAGGAGTACGAGGCCCTTCCGCTGAAGGAATCCGTGCAGCAGAAGTGGTTCTACGACAACGCCGCGCGCGTGTTCGGGACGTCATGATGGCCACCGTCGATGGCTGACGCTTTCCCGGCTGGGCCCGCGGATGAGCAGTGGTTCGGCACCCTCGACGCGGTGCTCAACCCCTCGGGGATCGCGATCATCGGGGCCTCGAGGGATCTGGGCAAGACCGGAGGCCGGATCCTCGGCACGGTCCGCAACAGCGGTTACCAGGGCCGCGTGGTCCTGGTCAACCCGCGCTACGACTCGATCGCCGGATACCCGTGCGTTCCGGCCGTCGACCAGATCCCTGGCCCTGTTCCCGACACCGCCTACATAGCGCTGCCGCAGCACGCGGCGATCGAGCAAGTCAGGCGCTGCGGCGCGGCGGGGGTGCGCGGCTGCATCGTCGTCGGCACCGGCTTCGCCGAGGACACCCCGCACGGCCGCGAGCTCCAGGACGAGCTCGGCGCGGCTGCGCGCGAGGCGGGGGTGCGGCTCATCGGGCCGAACTGCCTCGGCCTGATCAGCTCGCGGCGCAGCCTCAACCTGGAGGCGGCCGTCACGTTGCAGGAGCCGGCCCGGCGGGGCCCGGTCGGGGTGATCTCCCAGAGCGGGTCGCTGATGCTGTGCATCTATCACGGGGTGGCCGATGCCGGCAGCGGCATCAGCTTCGGCGTCTCCGTCGGCAACCAGATCGACATCGGCGTCGCCGAACTCATGCGCTATGGCGCGTACGATCCGGACACCGGCGTCCTCGCGGTCTACGCAGAGTCGCTCGGTGACGCCGACCAGTTCCTTCAGGCCGCGGCCCTCTGCCGGGACGCGGGCACCCGGGTCATCATCCTCAAGACCGGCGGGTCCACGGCTGGTGCCGAGGTCACTGCCTCGCATACGGCCGCGATCCTCGGGTCCCAGGCTGCCTTCGAGGCAGCCTGCCGCAGCGTCGGCGTACTGGTGGCCGACGACGTCGACATCATGGCCGAGGCGGCCGCGGCGCTGAGCCACTGGCCGGTGCCTTCGTCAGACGCCGTCGCGGTGATCTCCTCGTCCGGCGGGGGCGCGGCCGTTCTGGCCGACCGGCTGGACGCCGCCGGGATCCCGGTCGCCACCCTCGGCCGCTCCACCGTCGCCAGCTTGTCGCAATCGCTGAACCCGATCGGCCGCCGGGCCATCATCGACTTCGGCCGACGGCAGCAGGGCAGGCCCGTCCTTGACTCGGCCGAGCTGTGCAACGTCCTGATGTCCGACCCCGCGGTCGGGGCCGGGGTGTTCAGCCTCACGGTCACGCCGGCCATGACCGAGCGCTGCGAAGCGGTCGCGAGTGCCGCCAAGCGCCAGGGGAAGCTGATCGTGGCCACCATGTTCCCCGGCTCGGCGACGGGCGACTACATCGCCCCGCTGCGTGCGGGCCATATCCCGTGCCTGCCGCACATCGACAGCGCATTGCGGCTGTTGCGCCTCCTGCACCAGGCCCATCCGGGCTCGGCGGAAGCGCGGCGCCCCCGGCCCTCGGCACGTGGCGCGGCCCAGCGCGGCCGCAGCAGGCCAGCGACCGGCAGCTGGATGCCCATGGAAGGGGCCGTGGCGCTGCTGGACGAGTTCGGCGTGCCGCAGCCGCCCGCGGGCTTTGTGACCTCTGCCGAGGACGCGGTTAACCTGGCTGACAGGCTCGGCTACCCGGTCGTCCTCAAGGCCGTGATACCGGGTGTCGTGCACAAGACCGAGGCAGGCGCCTTGGCGCTGGACCTGCGGGATGCGGCCTGCGTCCGGAAGGCCTGGGCGACGCTGGCGGGGCAAGCGCAGAGGATGGGAGCCGACCCGGCTACCCGGTGCTACCTGCAGAAGATGGTCCCGTCCGCCGCGGAGCTGCTGGTCGCGGTCCAGAACGACGCCCAGTTCGGCCCGATCCTGACGGTCGGAGCAGGCGGGATCCTTGCCGAGCTCATCCGCGACGTGCAGGTGCGCCGGCTGCCCATCGGCCGTGGCGTCGCTCGTGACATGCTCAGGCAGCTGGCCATCTGGCCCGTCCTGGCCGGGTACCGCGGCGCCGCGCCCGCCGACCTGAGCGCCGTCACCGCGGCGATAGCCGCGATCAGCGCGATGGCCATCCGGCTCGCGCCTGCGCTCCAGGAGGTTGAGATCAACCCGCTCGTCGCGGGCCCGGCGGGAACGGGTGCAGCAGCGGTCGACGCGCGGATCCGGATGGCGGAGGTGACATGAGCCAGGCACAACAGCCCCTCGAGACCACCGGGCAACTGCGCAGGCTGTTCCGGTCGTGCCGCATCGCGCTGGTGGGCGCCTCCGATACCAGCAGGTTCATGAAGCAGGTCGTGCAGAACAACCAGGAGCTGGACTATGCGGGCCAGATCTCGATGGTCAACCCGCGGCATGAGCAGGCTCTCGGCCAGCGGTGTTATCCTCGGCTCTCGGCGCTGCCGCAGGTACCGGACTCGGCCGTGATCAGCGTCCCCGCACAGGCGGTTCCGGCGATCGTGGACGAAGGCCTGGAGCTCGGCATCCGCTCGTTCGTGGTGCACTCGGCCGGGTTCGCCGAGCACGGGCCGGCCGGGGT
>Ga0070761_10002824_pt1 | contig 10549 bp, 10 predicted proteins | sample HubBroMetageREF1_FD_66724 | JGI IMG/M metagenome (GOLD analysis project Ga0070761, IMG submission 66724) | Reference soil microbial communities from the Hubbard Brook experimental Forest, New Hampshire, USA - Hubbard Brook CCASE Soil... | ecosystem: Environmental > Terrestrial > Soil >...
TCCGGCGTTTGCATGTAGTCCGCATAACCGCGAAAGCTCGCGTTGCGCCATCCCGTGTTCCGCGAATCGCGCAACGCCTTCCGCAGTCCGCCCAGCGCCTTCAAATGAACGTAGTCGATTCCCGCGTCGCGTAGCGATTTTGCAAGAGCATCCGTATTGAACTGAGGATTGTGCCGCGATTTCGGTATCGTGCGAATGTCGAGCAGCCGCTCGACGCCGTTCGACCGCAGCAATTCGATGAACTCCTCAATCGGACGCGTCGAATGCCCGATCGTGAAAACCCGCAGCCCTTCGGCTACTTTTCGCTCCGCCTTCATACTTTATCCATGATAATCGACCACGGCACCGCCACGAAGTCACCTGAAACCCGAAACCTAAAACCCGAAACCTGGGTTTAGGAGTTATAGAACTACTATCGTAACTTTGTTACCACCCATCCGGCGAATTCCATGCTACCATGGCCCGTTTTTATGATCTGCGAAATTGGTCGCCTGTACTTACAGGCGCCGATGTAAGCCGCCTGTACTTGCAGGCGCGCATATGAGAGGAGACGGCGCCCTATGAAATTTAGAATCGCAATTCTAATAACCGGAACGCGATTAGAAATCGCCGCAAATTCATGAAAACACTCAATCGGAGGTCGTTCTAATAACCGTAGGGTGGGGGGTGTTTTTGCGGTTGCGATTGGACAGTTCGGCGCTATTACAAATGGAATCGGCCATGCCCTTGGCGCGTCGAAGCCTTCGGCGGAGGCGGCTCATCCGTCACCCCTTCTTTCAATCGGTACACTTTGAAAACGGAAATCCCGCTAAGTCGATGAAAACAAGACGCGAGAAGAAATTCAATCGGTACACTTTTGGCCCTGTTTCGATTCGCTGCTCCTTCGCCAATAGGGATCCCGAAGGTTCGGGAGGCGTTCCCAGGGCGCGCGAAAATCTGCTTCTGCGCTGCGCAGTCGGCAGGGATAATGGAACCGTTCCGGCCCACGAGCATCAAAGGGCTTCAGCGCCACCACCGGAGAACCCGACGCGATCATGGCGGAAATAACCACACTGTTCTGGGATAACGGCGGCGTGATTCTGACGAACGGCTGGGACCGTGACGCCCGGAAGCTCGCCGTGGGGACATTTCATCTCGATTGGGAGGATTTCGAGGACCGCCACGAGCTGGTGCTCGACGCATTCGAGACGGGCGCGCTCTCGCTCGACGATTACTTGAAGCGAACCGTCTTCTACCGGCCGCGCTCCTTCACGATCGAAGACTTCAAGAAATTCATGTTCGAACAGTCGCAGCCTTTTCCCGATAGCCTGGCGTTCGCGGGCGAGCTGGCGCGCTCGCGAAAATACCTGATGGCCGCGCTGAACAACGAATCGCTCGAAATCAACGAATACCGCATCAAGAAATTCCACCTGCGCGATTATTTCGAGGCGTTCTTCAGTTCCTGCTATCTTGGGGTGCGCAAGCCGAACGCGGGAATTTATGAGCTCGCGCTCAAGATCACGCAGTGCGAGCCCAGTGCGTGCATCCTGATCGACGACCGCGGGTTGAATCTGGAATGCGCGCGAGAATTGGGAATGAACACGATCCAGTACAAGAATCTGGCGCAGCTTCTCGAAGACCTCGCGCGCTATGGAGTTACACCAGATGGCAACTCGCATTGACGGGGAAACAGGAGGGCGGGGTTTCAACCCCGCCGTAAGGCGGTCAATTTCTTCAGGGGTTTTAACCCCTGAAGACGCTGAGCGATAATAGGCCCTGAATTGTCACGGAGGAGATTGACATGGAACTCGGGATGATCGGTTTGGGCAAGATGGGCGGTTTCATGACGGAACGGCTCGTGCGCGGTGGCCATCGCGTGGTCGGATATGACCGCGACGCCGCGGCCGTCCAGCGCGTGGTGGATAAAGGCGCCGGGGGAGCGGATTCGCTCGACAAATTGTTCGCGCAACTCAACGCGCCGCGCGCCGTTTGGCTCATGGTTCCAGCAGGCGCGCCCGTTGACCAGACAATTGATTTGCTCCTGCCGCATCTCGCGCCCGGTGACACAATCATCGACGGCGGCAATTCCTATTACAAGGACTCGGTCCGACGCGCCGCGGCGCTCGCGCCCAAGAAAATCAATTTCGTCGATTGCGGCACTAGCGGCGGCGTGTGGGGACTCACCGAGGGCTACAGCATGATGGTCGGCGGCGACGCGGACACGATCAAGCGCCTGGCGCCGATTTTTCAGACGCTCGCGCCTGGCCCCGACAAAGGCTGGGGCCGCGTTGGCCCGGCGGGATCCGGCCACTTCGTGAAGATGGTTCACAACGGCATCGAATACGGAATCATGCAGGCGTACGCCGAAGGACTCGACCTGCTGTGGCACAAGAACGAATTCGGGCTCGACCTGCTGCAGATCTCGAAAATTTGGCAGTACGGCAGCGTCATTCGGTCGTGGCTGCTGGACCTAACAGTAGATGCGTTGTCAAAAAATCCTACGCTCGAAGGCATCGGCGCGTACGTCACCGACTCCGGCGAAGGCCGCTGGACCGTGATCGAAGGAGTGAATTTGGGCGTTCCGCTGCCGGTGATTTCGGGCGCGCTCGATGCGCGCTTTCGGTCGCAAGACACGGAGCCTTTTGCCAACAAGCTGCTTGCAATGATGCGGCATGAGTTTGGCGGCCACGCCGTGAAGACGGCTGGAAACGACTGACGGGTGGGTACGAAATCAGTCGGGCTCGAAGCCCTTGATCGGGGGCGCCGTCCTGTGACGGCGTGATTTCCAGGCGCCGTACGCGGCGGGCATGAGCGAAGCGACTATCACAGCGGCAATCACATAGTGAATGCGCTTGTCGATATTGGGCACCGTGCGCCCGAGCGTGTAGCCGAGCAGAATCATGCTCCACACCCAGAGGAATCCGCCGACAATGTCGTAAATCAAGTAGCGCGCGTAGTTCATCCCGGCCGCGCCGGCGACGGGCGGGCAGAACGTGCGGATGATCGGCACGAAGCGCGCGAGGATGATCGTCTTCGTGCCGTAGCGTTCGTAAAACGCATGAGCCCGTTGGAGATAATGCTTCTTGAAGAAGCGCGAATCCTCGCGCTTGAAGAGGTTGGGACCCGCCTTCCAGCCGATGAAGTAGCCGAGCTGGTCGCCGACGATGGCGCAGACGGCGACGAGCGTAAGTAGCGTAGATAGTTTGAGTTGCCCGGCCCCGGCGAAAACACCGGCGGTGACTAGTAGGGAATCGCCCGGTAGAAGGAACCCCACGAACATGCCCGTCTCGACGAAGACGATCACGCAGACGGCAAGCGTCCCGCCCCACTCGATAAGTCCTCTCACATCATAGAGTTGCGCGAGTAGGTGCTTCAGGCTGTCCAGCATCCTCTTGTCCACCCCTTAGGATTCCTCGGTAATTTGGTCAATTCGCTTGACCGTTTGGCGAGTCTTAGCAGGTCTTCCCGTACGCAGAATAGCAAGAAAACGCAGCTTTTGCGCCCGTCAACTTTGAGCGTAGCGGATGGTACTTCGCTCCTACGGACTTTAGCCCGCTGTACCATTGGCCAGTACTAGCCCCTGCCCGAGAATGCAGTTGTTGGGCGCACTCACTCTCGGACGAGGTGACCTGGATGGAAGGTGGTTACGCACTGTGGATGGGGCAGCCGGTGGTGCTTCGAGTCTTGGCCGGGAACATCCGCGTGCCGTTGCGCGGGCGGCTGGTGTTCGAGACCGACGAGGTAGTGCGGTTGCGCATCGCGGATAGCTGGGATGTGGACATCTACAAATCCATGGTTCTTGCGGTGGAACACGATAGTCCAATATACGTAGTGAACTAGGAGGCTGGCATGAGCACGATGGGAACGAAGAACTGGAATTCAGGTCGCGGCGCGGTGGCGACGGCGATCGCCCTTCCGGCGCAGAATTCGGGAACGTCAATGAGGGATGCGATGGAGGTCGTGCGCGACACGATCATCGTCCTCGCGATCCAGCTCGCGTTCCGCGCGGGTTTGATGCTGCGGCGCTGGAATTATTAGAGCGGCAGTTGAAAGTTCATAGTTGAAAGTCGAAAGTTAAGAACCACCCTGCGTGTTGGAGCAATACCCGCCTGAAAGAACGTCCCATTGGGAAAAAATAAGAACGAGATTGAATAAGGGGCCGAGACGTTATAACGTGTCGGGTCCTGGGATTAGGGGTGTGAAATCAGAGCGAGGGTGAGCCTTCGCTTGAGGCACTCCTTTCGTCTAGAATCGACACTCAGGGCTACCCGAGCAAGCAGGTCGAGCGTGGGATGACAGCTTGCCGCAAGGGTCAAATCTGCGATGAAACGTAGCGTTGTGTCGGAGCCCATCGAAGCTCAGGGTGAACCAAAGCTTCGACCCACTAAGAATGCGTGTGACCAAGGAGCGGAACTGATGAGAATCGCGAGCGTCGCGAGCGCTTTTCCTGAGAATTACTACAAGCAAGAGCTGCTGGTGGAGGCGCTTAAGAACGACTGGCGGAGCCGGTTGACGAATCCGGATATTCTCGACCGGTTGGACGACAGCATGAAGGTGGATGGGCGTTTTACGGTGGAGAAGATCGAGTTCTACGAGCAGATGTTCACGTGGGGCCAGGCGAACAACTGCTGGATCAAGCACAGCCTCGATCTGGGCGAGAAGGCGTTGTGCCGGGCGCTGGCGCGCGCGGGGCTGGAGCCGGAAGACTTGAGCGCGATATTTGTGACGTCGGTGACGGGGATTGCGGCGCCGTCGATCGACGCGCGGCTGGTGAATCGCATGGGTCTCTCGCCGAACATCAAGCGCATACCGATCTTCGGGCTGGGATGCGTGGCGGGCGCGGCGGGAATTTCGCGCGCGGCGGATTACGTCCACGGCTACAAGGACCAGGCAGCGGCGCTGCTCTCGATTGAATTGTGCTCGCTGACGCTGCAGCGTGATGACTTATCGATGGCGCACCTGATTTCGGCGCTGCTGTTTGGCGACGGCGCGGCCGCGACGATCGTGGTCGGCTCGGAGATGAAGTTCAACGGGAATGGGAATGGAAGTGCGGCGCACGTGCAGAAAGGTCCCGAGATTGTCGCGACGAAGTCAATTTTTTATCCCAACACCGAAAGAGTGATGGGTTGGGATATCTCTGAGAAGGGCTTCCGCATCGTACTATCGCCGGAAGTGCCGGACACGGTGGTGAAGCACCTCGGCGGAGATGTGGATGAGTTTCTCGGCGAGCAAGGGCTGAAGCGGAAGGACATCAAGAGCTGGGTGATGCACACCGGCGGCCCGAAGGTGCTCGAAGCGACGGAAGTGGCGCTGGGACTCACGTCGAAGGACCTTGAGGCGTCGTGGAATTGCCTGCGCAAGGTGGGCAACATTTCTTCCACGTCCGTGCTGCTGGTACTGGAAGATGTGTATATGCACAGGAGACCGGCGCCGGGTACGATGAGTATACTCGCGGCCATGGGGCCGGGGTTTTGCTCCGAGCTGGTGCTTTTGCGATGGTGAAGCGTGTGCTGGTGAGGGGCGAGGAAAGCAGGATGGATGCAGTCGGACGTCGTAGTAGTGGGTGGAGGGCCGGCGGGAATCGCTACAGCCATTGCAGCAAGACTTAAAGGTCTTCAAGCTACAGTCCTCGATTTTCGTAAGCCACCGATTGACAAGCCGTGCGGCGAAGGTTTGCTGCCGGAAGCAGTAGAAGCGCTTCACGACCTTGGAATCGATCTTTCTCGCGCGGCATTTCCTTTCTCGGGCATTCGATTCTCCGACGACCAATCTTCCGTAAGCGCAAGGATTGCGGGACAAGCCTACGGCTTGCAACGCAAGGCACTGCACCAGCTTTTGCTCGAGCGGGCGACGGAACTTCGCGTGCGATTTTTGTGGGGTGCGCGCGTTTCGGAATTCCATTCGAACGATTTGGAGGTTGGCGACGAGCGCCTTTCATTCCGCTGGCTAGTGGGCGCGGACGGGCAGAATTCCAGCGTGCGCAAATGGGCAGGCTTGACTCCCCGGCGGCTCGCGCACTCACGTTTTGGATTTCGGCGGCACTATGGGGTGAGGCCGTGGAGCGAGTTTGTGGAGGTTCACTGGGGAGAGCGCTGCCAGATGTTTGTGACGCCGACGGGCTCGGAGGAAGTTTGCGTGGCGCTGCTAACGAGCGATCCGCAGATGAGGATTGACCAGGCGCTCGCGCAATTTCCCGAAGTGGCGAATCGATTGCGCTACGCCGAGGTGATTACCCAGGAAGCGGGCGCGGTGAGTGTTTTGGGGCGAGCGCGGGCTGTGGCTCGCGGCAGTGTGGCGCTCGTGGGCGACGCGTCGTGTGCGATCGACGGCATCGCGGGGCAGGGGTTGAGCCTGGCGTTCCAACAGGCGATCGCTTTGGGCGACGCGCTGGCGCGCGAGGATATGCCGCAGTACGAGGCGGCGCATCATCGCATCACCGCGAATGCGGTGCGAATGACGCGGCTGCTGCTGATGATGGGTTCGAGCGTGACGCTTCGAAGAAAAGCGCTCCGTCTGTTTGCGAAGAATCCCATTTTCTTTTCGCGGATGATGGCGATTCACACGCGCGAGTCGAGAGAAGCAGTGCTGAAGGCGCGCGATGTGGTGGGGCTTGGCTGGCGGATATTGTGGGCGTGACGGCAAGGTGCGTGCGATGCGTGGCGATTTTGCTTGCAGCTGGGACCGTTTTTTGCAGCGCGGCTCGAGCGCAGGAGACCGTCGTAACGTTCGACGCGGCGAGCACGAAGGTCGAGTTCACGCTGGGCGCGACGCTCCATTCCGTTCACGGCACGTTTCAATTGAAGCGGGGGCAACTGCGGTTTGACCCTTCGACTGGGCAGGCGAGCGGCGAGATTGCGATCGACGCGACGAGCGGCAACAGCGGCAACGACGATCGCGACAAGAAAATGCACAAGGAGATCCTCGAGAGCGACAAATATCCCGAAATCGTTTTTGTGCCGAGCCACGTCGAGGGAGCAGTCCCGACGCAGGGAAGCGCCAAGGTCGAGGTGGCGGGCGTGCTGCGGCTGCACGGTCAGGAGCATCCGACGACGCTGGTGATGTCGGTGGAGCGCGCAGGAGCTGGGGATTTGTCGGCCACGACGCACTTCGCGATTCCGTACGTGAAGTGGGGATTGAAGAATCCGAGTACGTTTCTTCTGCGCGTCAGCGATACGGTGGAGATCGATATTCAGGCGACGGGACACGTGGTTGCGCCGAACGCGGTGCGATGAGCTGAGCGCAGGTGGGCCGACCGAAGCAAGCTCCGCAGAAGCGTCCGGAGCGCAAACGGCGCGCTTCGGCGAGAAAGCGCAAGCCCTTCGGCTTCGCTCAGGACAGGCAAGCTTGCGCACTCCCAAAGAAGTTTCCTCGTATCAACGACAACCTCAACTTTGAACTGCGCGACGCGGAACAGCGGGCGGGTTTCAAACCCGCCCCTACGGATATTTCGCGTACCTTTCGAACTGACTTGGCGCTCTACTTGTCGGTGAAGAGGAGTTCGCGGGCGCGCTGGGAGGCTTTTACTATGGCTTTGATCAGGGTGACGCGGAGGCCGCCTTCCTCGAGTTCGAGGATGCCGTCGATGGTGCAGCCGGTAGGAGTTGTGACGGTATCTTTCAGCTGCGCGGGATGGAGACCCGTCTCGAGGACGACTTTGGCCGCACCCAGCGCGGTCTGCGCGGCGAGAAGAGTGGCGAGTTCGCGCGACAGTCCCATCTTCACGCCGCCCTCCGCCAGCGACTCGAGAATGATGTAGATGAACGCGGGGCCGCTGCCGGAAAGGCCAGTGACAGCGTCCATGTTCTTCTCGTCGACAACGACCGTTTTGCCGACGGAGGTGAAAAGCTTGCGCGCCGTTTCGAGATGATCGGCCGTGGCGAACTTGCCTTTTGCGATGGCGGTGATTCCTTCGCCGACCATCGACGGCGTGTTAGGCATGGCGCGAATCACGGGAACGTTTGAGCCGAGGCGCTTTTCGATGTACTCGGTGGGCACGGACGCAGCGATGGAGATGATCAGCTTCTGCTCGTTCAGCTCGGGGCGAATTTCGTCGAGCACCTGGCCCACGACCTGGGGCTTCACGCACAGCAGGATCAGATCGGACGCGCGCGCGGCGGCGCGATTGTCCGTGCCGAGCGGGACAGCAGGGGTTGCGGCGTTCTTGCGGTCGGCTGCGGCGTGCTGCACCGTGGCGGAAATGCTCTGAGGCGGCAGAAGTTGGTGCTTGAGGAATCCGTCGATGAGGATGCCGCCCATTTTGCCGGCGCCGAGGACGGCGAGGCGCATCTGTTTCGAGGTGCGTGACTGAGTAGATGTGGGTGCCATTTGGGTGCTGCTCCCTTCGATGCCGGATTTATCGAGAGAAATGCGAAGAAATGTGTGATTAGGGCCGCGGTGGATGCAGGCGCTTTTGACAGGTGTAATTCACGGGCAACGTGAAGATGATACAAGATATCCAATGTTTTGGCTATTCCGTGGAACTTGGGGCTTGTCTGGATGGAATATCATCTGTACCAGAAATATCGCGAGAAACGTCTTAATGATGGAGGCGAACTTACATGATAGGGAAAACGAAGAGCATGGCTCGGAATCATTTCCGTTTTTTGCTCGGATGTTGCGGCGCTGCGGCGTTTATTTTGCCGGCTAGCGGATTAGCCGGACGAAGTGCTGCGGCGAGGCCGATCCCGGAACCAGCGTCACAAGCTGCGGCTGCGCAAGCTGCCAAGCCGAGTTTGGCGGGGACGTGGAAGCTGAATAAAGATCAGAGCGACGACCCGCGGCAGAAAATGCAGCAGGCGATGGGTAACTCAGGCGGCGGCCAAGGTCAGGGAAATGGCAATGAAGGCGGCGCGAACGGTGGCGGACGGCCGAGCAGAGGTCAGGGTGGTCAAGGCGGACCGGGTGGCCCAGGCGGAATGATGACCGAGTGGGCGCAATTGACCGTCACGCAGCTCGACGCTAACGTGAAAATCACCGGCGCTTCAGGACGTACGCTAGCGACGACGACTCCACCGGATCCAGCCGCGGACTCAAAGAGCGATACGGACGCGTCAAATGCCGGGGCCGGCGGAGGGCAGCGCGGCGATCGGCGTACACCTCCGGTTGCGCAGTGGCAGGGAAGTCAGCTGGTCACGACGGGACGCGGAGGCGGTGGAGGCGGCGGCACAACGCGCACGTACGAATTGTCGCCCGACGGGAAGCAGCTTATTGTCACGACGAAAATCGCGAATGAGCGGCTCACGCAGCCTGTGACGTACCGTCTCGTTTACGATTCCGACAAAAGTGGCGGCAGTAATCAGTAGATTCTCCTCGCTGGGCTGGCCCGCTTCCGCGCTTACTGCTCATTCGTGTGGAAGCGGGCCAAACTTTTAAGGAAGAGGAAAGCTAGAGAGTGCCGCCCTTCTCCATGATCATCGAATCTCATTCAAGCCGGCGGCGAATGAGCTGGATGCTGGGTTTGCTGCTGGCCGCACCGCTCGGGTGTTCGGCGCACGATTGGCAGGCCGCGCAGCAGCAGACGTCTCAGCAGCAGGCGCCGCAACAAAGTGGAAGTTCGTCCGCGGACACGCCCGCGGCCGCTCCGCCGAATGTCGTCGAATCCACTACGGGGCAGGTACAGACGCAATCGGGCCAGCCTGTGCCGGGCGCGACCGTGCGCCTTACCAACACCGATACGCACAAAGTGTGGCTGAGCTGGACGGACGAAACAGGGAAGTTTGTTTTTCCGGAGCTTCCCGCGGGTTACTACCATGTCGAAGCCAGCCAGCTCGGTTTCGTTCCCGCAGCCATCGATGTGAAACTTCCCGTTGTCCCGAGCGGACCAATTCCTGTGGTGCTGAGTGTGGCGACGCTGGCAGACCTGGCGCCGCCGCCTCCCAAACCGGCCGAGACTACGCCCGCGAGTCCGAGCGCGCCGCCAGCGGGCAACGCGCAGAATCCGCCGGCAAATTCGCCCAACGCAACGAATCCGCAAAACGCTTCAAACTCGGCTCAGGCGCCTGCTTCGGGCGCGGCGCAGGGGAACTCTGCCGCGCGAAACAGGAACGGCGGCGGTCGGGGACAACTGCCCGCGGGTGTGACGAACGCGATGCGGGAGGGAATGGCGACGACTGGGTTTGAGTCCGCGGACTTGACCGGCGAGGGCGCGGGCGGACAACAGAATCAAAATCCGGGGCAGGCAAGCGACAACGGCAACGCGACCGTTGCGCTGGCAACGAGCAACGGCGGAGGCGCGTCGTCGAACTCGTTTCTATTGCAGGGAACTGTGGGACAAGGATCGGCGGTCACTGGCTTCGGAGGCCCGGGTGGGGCCGGAGGGTTCGGTCAGGGCGGCATGAATCCCAATGACTTGGCGCCCGGCGCGCCGGGCGGGCAGGGTGGAGGTGGGGGATTTGGCGGCCCTGGAGGAGCTGGCGGAGGAGGCGGATTCGGAGGTCCTGGCGGTGGAGGACCCGGTGGAGGCGGCGGCGGAGGACGGGGATTTGGCGGCGGAGGCGGCGGCCAATTCCGCGGCGGACAGGGTGGCGGAGCCGGCGCAGATGGCGGGATTTTTGCGGGGCGAAGCCGGCTC
>Ga0070761_10002825_pt1 | contig 10547 bp, 6 predicted proteins | sample HubBroMetageREF1_FD_66724 | JGI IMG/M metagenome (GOLD analysis project Ga0070761, IMG submission 66724) | Reference soil microbial communities from the Hubbard Brook experimental Forest, New Hampshire, USA - Hubbard Brook CCASE Soil... | ecosystem: Environmental > Terrestrial > Soil > Temperate...
CCGTCGACGACCGCGTCCTGGAGGTGTGATCGTCTCGACGACCGCGCGGGCGACGCATACGAACACGATCGAGGAGACCGAGCTCTCGGTCTACGACGACAGGCGCCCGATTGTGGCGCTCAGGCAGGGCTGACGATGCGCACCCTGGCCGTCCCGACCTCGCGTGAGGCCCTTCTCGACCCCGGCTGGTTGACGGGAGCACTGACCGACCTCGGAGACGGCGAGATCGTCGGCGTGGAGGCGGTTGACACGTCGAAGACCCTGGCGGAGAAGCTTCGTTTCTCCGTCGACGTGCGACTGCCGAGCGGGGTGGTCGAGACCCGCGCGTACTGCGCCAAGGCGCACCTCGACGGGTCGCCCGGCGGCGACATCGTCGCCGAGGCACTCTTCTATAGCGACCTGGCACCACAGCTGGACCTCCGGATGCCGAAGGTCAGCTACGCCGCCGCCGACGGCGCCGAGCGGGCCATCATCGTCATGGAGGACGTGGTCGCCAACGGTGGTCGATTCCTGAATGCTCACACGCCCTACGACCTCGAGACCACCCACCAGACCCTCGACCAGCTCGCTCTGCTGCACGCTGCGACCTGGGGCGCGGCCGTGGCCGAGCAACCCCCTTGGCTCGGCCCACGCGTCGGCTCAATGGCCAGCCGATACCCGGCCGAGCAGCTCCAGGCACTGCTCGACGACGGCCGCGGACCTGACATCGCGCCGGAGCTCCGGGACGCCCAGAACCTCCTCGAGGCGATGAACCGCCAGGCCGCCCACGAGGTGACGTGCGTGCTGCACGGCGACACCCACTCGGGGAACTCGTACATCGACGTCGGGGGACGCTCGTGCTGGCTCGACTGGCAGATCGTGCAGCTCGGCCACTGGTCGACCGACGTGAGCTACCACCTGGGATCCGTCCTCGACGTCGACGACCGGCGGGCCCACGAGGCCGAGCTGTTGGCGCACTACCTGCGCCGGCTCAACTACCACGGCGGACCGGCGCTGGACTGGGACGAGGCGTGGGACCAGTACGCGACCGGGTTCACCTACGGCTACTTCTTGTGGGTGATCACCCAGATCAGCTCCCGCGCCGTCGTCCTCGTCCACATCCCGCGACTGGCGGCTGCGCTCGCCGACCACCAGACCTACAGCCGGTTGGGGGTGCTGTGACCCCTGTGTCAAACCTCCAGGCCGTGGCGCCGACCACGCTCACCAGTTGGCTGGTGGGATTGGGCGACCGGGCGTTGGACGAGATGCTCCGTCCATCGCCTGACTCACCGATCGGTACCTATCGCCGATCGTCCGGAGACCTCTACACCCGCTCGTAAACCGAGACTGGGTCGAGCGTCACTGCAACGACAGCGGGCGCTATTGGCCGGCCGGCCGACTTGATCAAGTAGGCCACCGCGACGTTGGCGAGCACGGCGGTGATTGCCAGCCAGAGCCACCACAGGTGGGGAACGACCACAACCAGGACGATGAAGGTGGCGAAGTAGATCGAGCCGGTCACCTTGAGCCTGGTGTACAGCGTGGGAGCGGCGGTGCGGATCCGAGCGAGAACCGAACGGATCTGCCGGGCCTGGATCGTGAGGACACCCTCTGGAAATTTGATGATGGCTATGGCCCCCAAGCCGAACGCAACCGCGCTGAGGTTGGCGAAGAACCGCGGCAGGTAGACCTGCGAGATGCCGAGAACCACTGTCTGACTCAACCCGGCGAAAAGGGCCGCCACGTTCGACCGGATGCCTTGGGTGACCAAGATGACAAGCCAGACTTCGGCCCCCAGGGTCGAGTAGTTCCCGGTGTTCGCCACCCCGAGCGTGATGGCCAACATGCCGCCACCAATGCCGGCAACAAACGCCGCCAACCCGGCGGTTAGGAGCTTCATCTGGACGACGCTGATGCCGATGGACCTGGACGCGACGGGGCTCGAACGGACTGCGGCCAGACCGAGGCCCGTGGTGGAACGGCGGAAATTCACGGTCACGAGCGCGACCACGGCAAAGGCGCCAATGGTCAGGTAGACCAGCGCACGGTTGCCCCCCGCGAACTGCGGCGGAGTCACGTTGATGCCCACCCCGTTGTTGCTGAAGATTGCCCGGGTCCAGACCACGTTCTCGACGAGCAGGCCAAACGTGAGCGTGACCAGCGCGACGTACAGGTCTCGGACACGGATCGTGAACCAGCCAATGACGATGCCGAAGGGGACTGCGACGAAGCCGCCGATAAGCACACCGAGGAGGATCGGCACCCCGTCGTGGACCGCGAGCAGTGCCGCCGTCATGCCACCGGCGCCGGCAAACGTCGCCTGGCACAGCCAGATCATTCCGCCCTCCCCGGTCACCAGGCTGAATGACATGAAGAGGATCGCGTACGCGACCCCCTCGGCCAGGAGCCCGATCCAGAGGCCGTGGAGGAGAAGCGGCAAGCCCAGGAGGCACGCGAACGCCAAGAGCGATGGACGCCAACTGAGCCTTTCGGCGCCCGATCCGGAGCCCGCCTGAACCGCTTGATTGTCGTGGGGCCGTATCGCTTGATCGAGCGTTCCGCCCATATCGGCCTCGTGGGTCACCGATCCCTGTCGAATGATGAAGTAGGTAAGGAAGCCCACCATCGTCAAGAACGGGATCGCGTACAGAAGGTCCGCGGTGTACACGCTGGCCGGAGGCAGGCCATATTGCACCAGCGCGCTCGCGACGCCCATTGCCAGCCCGACGCCGGCCGCGATGGGCAGGCTGCGCAGCCTGCCGGCCAGCACCGCGGCGAAGGCAGCCACCATGAGCAGCGACATCTGGCCCGGATCAAGGCCATTGATCGGTGCGACGAGGACGCCGACCAGACCGGCAAGGGTGCTGCTCACTGCCCAGACCGCAGTGGACATCCGCGCGGGGTTGGTTCCCGAAAGGGCGGTCATGGCCGGTGAATCCACGAGCGCGCGGATCTGCAGTCCAACGTCGGTGTATCGCAAGACGACAAACCCGCTCAGCAAGAGAGCGACGACCACGATGTACACGATGAGCTGATCGAGGGTGACGGGCACGCCGAGGAAGTCGAACACTCGCACTGGCTGTGGGGCGAGGCCGGGCGCTTGCAGGATCGTCTGAGTTCCGAAGATCACGGTGTCTGTCGCCGGCAGGGCGACCGAGATGCCAATCGTGGCCAGCACCTTCGCGAGGGTCGAACAGACGCGAAGGTGTCGGAACACCACGGCATAGAGAAAGAGACCCAGGACCGGGCCGAGCCCGAGGATCGCCACCATGGCGGCGGGAACGATCGACCACGAGTGCTCCGTGTTGAGGAAGTAGTAGAAGCGAGCCACCGTGTACGCGATGGCTCCGAACGCGAAGTTGAGCACGCCAGCAGACTGGTAGGTCACGACCAAACCGGTGGCTGCGATGGCATAGATACCGCCCAAGACCAGTCCCGCAACCAAATACTGCAGCACTGCCCCTCCGCCTCAGCTCAGGCACACCGTCTACTGCCAGAAACCGCAGTTCCGTGAGCTCCGGAAGTCCAGCTTTGCATTGGCTAGCAACACTGTCCAGAACGTCGTTCCACCAAAGATTGAATCGCGTTGCGGGTTGTGTCGGCTTTCGCCGCGCTCAACAGGATCGGTCGGCCGGCGTTGTGAAGTCGGAGCTTCGGCGACCGCCGCTTGCCGATCGGACCCACATCTTGGCGGGAGACCAAGTCGATACGAAACCAGTCGCGCGACTGGCTTGGCGATGACCTCACATCATCGAAGAGGCCCCGCTGACGTTGCCTTGCCAGGCTGATTCGCTCAGGGTAGGTTGGTAGAACGTCGCTGCGAATTTGGTGCAGCCCGGTTCCAAGGGGGGAATCGTTCATGGGGAGAGGGATCCGACTCGGACGAGCGGGTTTGGCCATTCTGTGCCTGACCAGCGTCGTCATCGGAGTCTCGGGCACCGCCGCATCGGCAGCGGCAGGTAAGGCGCCCATCGTCATCGGCTTCATCACAGACGAGACGGGCGGCGCCTCATCGTCGTACATCGACGCCCAGGACGGCGCGATCGCGCGGATCGATGCCCAGAACGCGGCCGGGGGAGTGGACGGACGCAAACTCCAACTTGTGGTCGAGGATGACCAGTCCACGGCGAGCGGCAACCTGACCGCGGCGAAGGACTTGGTCGAAGACAAAGCCGCGTTCGGCATCATCGACGACTCGTCGTTCACGTTCGGGGCCGCCAGCTACCTGAACGAGAACAAGATCCCGGTCACCGGTGCCGCCATCGACGGACCGGAATGGGGGCAGCAGCCGAACAGCAACATGTTCAGCGTCAGCGGAACCACCACCACGCCGATCGATGGAAAGACATACGGCTACAACAGCACCGAGGAGTTCTTGAAGCAGAAGGGTGTTACGAAGTTGGCGCAAGTGGTCTACAACATCTCGTCTGCGATCACTGCGGCGAACGGTGTCTACGCTGCGGCGAAACCGCTGGGGATCAGCAATTGTCTGGAGAGCATCATCCCGTTCGGTGATGTCTCGTTTACGACATTCGCGCTGCAGATGAAGTCATTGAAGTGCAACGGCGTAGAGGTTCTCGGGCTGCTTACGAGCTGTATCGCCATTGCGAATGCCCTGAAGCAAGCCGGTGTGAAGGTCGTCGACTATTGCATAACCGGTTACGACCAGAACGTCCTCAATCAGCCCAGCGCCTTGGCATCCATGCAAGGGACGTACTCCACGGCCACCATCAACGTGCTCGGAAATGACCTCAACGCTCCGACGAAGCTCTTTCTCAGTCGTCTCAAGAAGTTCACGAGCTGGCCCGGCGGTATTCCGAGCCTCAACATCGACTACGGATACGAATCGGCCGACCTAATGATTCAGGGGTTGCAGCTCGCGGGGTCCAACCCAACGCGGCAGCGATTCATCTCCAAGCTGCGCACGATCTCCAGCTACACCGCGGGTGGGCTCATCCCAGCCCCCGGTGAGAAGTACACGGATTTTGGAACCCTCGCAGGGCTACCGAAGACGCAATGCGCGCCGCTCTTCCAAGTCAAGGGCCACACCTATGTGCCGACGAAATCGATCTGCGGCAAGCTGGTAGTCGCAAGTAGCGGGTAACGCCGTCCTGTGGTCGACCCCCGGTCACTGGAGACACGAGCACGGGCCATCGAGGAGTCGATGTGGCTCAAGGCTGTCGTGGTCGACGTGGCGAGGGCGGTCGGGGCGATCGACGGGTGAGACGCCGGGTGGTTGCCGGGATCGAGGTGACCACCCAAGAACCTCAGAGTTGGCTCGGTTGGTAGAACTATGCTCTACCGCAGCGGTCGACATTCGCAGAGTTCGACATCTTCTGGAGGGAACGTGCTCCTGCTCGAAGGGAAGTCCTGTGTCATCACTGGTGCGGGCTCCGGCGTCGGACGCGCATCGGCGCTGGTGTTCGCCCGCGAGGGGGCGAAGGTCCTCTGCGCCGACCTCATGGAGGACTGGGCCAAGGAGACGGTCCGCCAGGTCGAGGCGCAGGGGGGCACCGCCGCGGTTGCGGCCTGTGACGTGACGAATGAGACCGACGTGCAGGCCGCCGTGGCGACTGCCGTCTCCACCTTCGGCCGTCTGGACGTCATGTTCAACAACGTGGGGGTGGCCACGCCGCCCGGCGCAGGTGCCTTCGAGACATATGACGTCGAGAAGTGGACCCGCCTCGTGGATATCAACCTCCGGGGGGTCTTCTACGGGATGAAGCACGCCATCATCCAGTTCAAGGCGCAGGAGACCTCGGGAGCGATCGTGAACACGGCTTCGGTGGCCGGCATGGTGGGCTGGGGGGGCACCGTGTACGGCACGACGAAGGGCGGGGTCATCCAGATGACCCGGGCGGTCGCCATCGAGGCAGCGCCGTTCGACATCCGAGTGAACGCGATCTGTCCCGCCGCCATGCCGACGAACTTCGGCGTGGCCGATCCCTCGCAGGCCTTCCAGGAGAAGCCGGAGCAGCTCCTCGAGGGAATGGCGAAGATGCACCCGCTCGGTCGCTACATCGATCCCGCCGATGTCGCCGAGGCCGCGGCGTTCCTGGCATCGGACCGCGCTCGAAACATCACTGGCGTGCTGTTGCCGGTGGACGGGGGCTATACCGCGCGATGAGCGAACCCGACTACACCGCTCCTGACATTGCACTGCTCGGCGACGAGCACGTTCGACGCTACGAGGAGACCCACGGGGAGGTCGGGTACCTCTGGAACGGGGCCACCTGCCTCGTGCTCACGACCAAGGGCCGCAAGACGGGGCAGGACCGTAAGTTCGCGCTGATCTTTGCTCAGGATGGCGACGATTGCGTTGTCGTCGCGTCCAAGGGCGGAGCGCCCAAACACCCCGGCTGGTACCTCAACGTCGAGGCCAATCCGGAGGTGACCCTCCAGGTGGCCGACCGGACGATGAAGGCGGTCGCCCGGACGGCCACCGGGGAAGAGCGCGAGCGGCTCTGGGAGCTGGTCAACCGGCAGTGGCCGAACTACGCCGTATACGCCACCCGCACAGAGCGGGAGATTCCGGTGGTTGTGCTTCATCCGTTGTCTCGGTAGCGAATTCGGCCGACGTTCTGATCCGCGCCAGGGGGCGGGGACGCTGACCCAAGTCAGCCTCAGTCCAGCAGCTCGCGAATGTCGGCGGCCGTCATCGCGCCCGATTCGAACCCTCCGCCGTCCATGACGTTGGCGAACAGCGCGGCCTTCTTGGTCTTGAGGGCCATGACCTTCTCCTCCAGGGTGTCCTTGGCCACCAGCCGGTACACCATGACCTTGCGCGTCTGCCCGATGCGGTGGATGCGATCGACCGCCTGGGCTTCGGTGGCCGGGTTCCACCACGGGTCGAGGAGGATGCAGTAGTCGGCCTCGGTGAGGTTGAGACCGAACCCTCCGGCCTTCAGACTGATGAGGAACACCGGGGCGCGCCCCTCCCGGAACTCGGCGATGACTGCGGGTCGATTGCGGGTCCGCCCGTCGAGGTAGCAGTGCTCGAAGCCGGCTCGGAGCATCCGGCCACGAGCCAGGGCGAGAAATCGGGTGAACTGGCTGAACACCAGCACTCGGTGACCATCGCTGACTATGTCCTCGAGCATCTCCATGAGCGCGTCGAGCTTGGTCGACGGCACCCCGTCGTGCTTGGGGTCGACCAGCGACACGTCGAGGCTCGCCTGGCGGAGCAGGGTGAGCGAACGGAAGACCTCGAAGCGGTTCTTGGTCATGTCGTCGAGGAGCCCGAGGACCTTCTGGCGCTCGCGCTGGAGATAGGTCTGATAGATCCTCTTGTGCTTCGGGCTCAGGTCCAGCTCGAGAACCTGCTCCTGCTTGTCCGGCAGGTCGCTCGCCACCTGCTCCTTGGTCCGTCGCAGCACCAGCGGCCGGACCCGTCGACGGAGCTGGGCCAATCGGTCGGCGTCCGTTCCCTTTTCGATCGGCACGCGGTAGTACTCGGCGAAGCGGTCGGGATTGGCGAACAGCCCGGGTGCGGCGATCGAGAGCAACGACCACAGCTCCATGAGGTTGTTCTCCATCGGCGTCCCGCTCATGGCCACCTTGAAGGCGACCGGCAGCGTCTTGGCCCGCTGATAGGTCTGGGAAAGCCGGTTCTTGGCGAACTGGGCCTCGTCGAGGAACAGCCCGGCCCACTTGACGGCGGCGTAGTCGTCGTACTCCATCCGGAAGAGGCTGTAGGAAGTGACCACCACATCGACCGCTGCGGCCAACTCTTCCAGCGTCGTGCCTCGGCGACGGCCGGTCTCGGTGACGGTGGTCACCCGCAAGTCGGGCGCGAACCGGTGGCACTCCGAGGCCCAGTTGCCCACGACGCTGGTGGGCGCCACCACCAGGTAGGGATCGCTCGAGTCACCGCGCTCTTTGGTGTGGCACATCAGCGCCAGGGCCTGCAGCGTCTTGCCGAGCCCCATGTCGTCGGCCAGCACGCCGCCGAGCCGATGCTCGTAGAGATAGGCCAGCCAGTTGAACCCGGTGCGCTGGTAGGGCCGCAGGATGGCGCGCAGCGAGACCGGCGCGGCGTGCTCGGTCCGATCGGCGGCACCGGCCAGGCCTCGTATCGAGTCTTCCCACTGGCTGGCCTGGGCGGTGACGACCCCGAGGCGCTGGAAGTCCTCCCACAGGCTCGCTTGGAATCGGCTCAGGCGAACTCCGTCGCCTGGTGCGTCGCGCAGGCCGCGAGCCTCGGCGATCAGTTGCGCCAGCTCTCGCAGCTCCTCCCGATCGAGCGAGAAGAACGTCCCCGAGGGCAGGATCAGGTGCGAATGGCCCCCGGCCAACGCGACGAACAGCTCGGCGAACGGCACCGCTTCCCCGCCGACGGTCACCGTGATCGTCAGGTCGAACCAGTCGTTGTCGGCTGAACCGGTACCGCCGAGGCTGACCACCGGGGCGGCCGCTGCCTCCTTGTAGTCGGGCAGGGCGCCGATCCGTTCGACCGTGAGGTCCTCGATCGCCTCGAGCGCCGGCAGGAGGTCGGTCACGAAGCGAACGGCCGACATGCCCTCCAACGCGGCCTCGGGCGCGAGGCGGTAGCCGCGGGGTGTGAGCTCGAAGAGCGCCGGAACGGATCGGACGGCGGCGGCTGCCGCCTCCACGATCGCGTCTTCGGCGGACCGTCGGTGCTCTCTGCTCGGAGCGCTCCACAGGTCTTCGCGCCACTCCTCACCCTCGGCGCTCCGGGCCCAGACGAGATCGATGCGGTGGTCCTCGCCGGCCCGGATGCTGAGGACCAGCGTGGATCGTCGAACCTCGGGCAGCTCGACGGATCCGTCGCTCGAGGCCACCTCCACCCGGCGGCGGAGCCGCGGCACGAACGCACCCAAGAACCGCTTCGCATCGTGGCTCGGTACGTCGACTGCCGCCGTCCTGAGGAAGGCGCGGAGGTTGTCATCGACCGGCGTGGTGAGGGCCGCCAGCCCGAGTCCCAACGGTGGTCCGGCGCGACCAGCGTCGGGCGACTCGTCCCACCACGCGATGCCGTGCGCTGGGCTCCCGATGAGCATGGACCGCTGGAGCGGAACTCGTTGACTCTCGATTCCGATACGCGGCTCTACCCGCAGACCGGCTTCCGAGCGGGTGACGTCAATGGTGACGTCGGCCGCCCTCGGGAGGAAGGTGATCGGCGACGAGTGACGTCCCGACTGCACCAAGGGCAGCCCCACGGCTCTGGCCTCGCCGATCAGATCCCACAATCGGCGACTGTTGATGGTCTCGAGTCGCACGTCCTCGGCGTAGCTGTAGAGGGGGCGCCGATCGGCGAGCCGGCTGAGCGCCAGCAGCTCTTTGACCAGGTCGAGCCGCTCGGCCGCCTGCGGGGTGCCCCTCGCTCCGTAGCGGTAGTAGTCGAGGCTCGACCATGAGATCCCGGTTCTGACCCAGTTGCCGCTCAGCCCCGGTAGCACCGGTCGCACCCGGATCCCGGCGGCACCCGGGTCGAGCACCAGCTCGAATTGGAGCCCGATCTCTGTGTCACCGAACTCTGCGCCCTCGTTCCCATCCGACTCCAACAGCATCTGGAGGGGGAGCTGCCAGTCGTCTGCGTCCGGTGCTCCATCGCCCGGTCGGCTGGGATCGTGGCCGAGTCCGTGGCCCGTCGTCGGCTCGGGAGGCGCGGCACCATCCCGGACCAGCGTGAGGCGCGGCCGGCCCGGCTGCACCGCGGCGTCCTCGGCCAGCACGAGCGCCACCGCGTGCTTGCAGTTGACGCCGACCGGGCAGGTGCAGGTGCCCTGGAACGTCGACAGCACATTGGCCCGCGATCGGGTCAGGGTGACCGTGGCCACGTAGGGTCGCCGAGCCCCACCCTGGACCTCGCCGACGACCCGGGTCCCACCCGGGCTCCATGTGCGCTTCCTGACGGCGCCGCTTCGCGCGTAGTCACGACCGCGCGCCAGCGTCGCCGATCCCACCAATCGCTCCAGCACCTTTGCATCGGCGGGGGTGATCATCTGATGCGGTGCCTTCTCACGCTCCTGGTGGCTGATGCCCGGTGGCGTCGGCACGGAATTCCACACCCGGCTCCGGACGGGTCGACCACCGCCTGATCACCACCCGATGGCTCCGGTCCACGATTGAACGATAGGAGGAGGCTGTCACTGCGCGAGACAAACCGGGACCGATTGCCGGCCCGTCGATCCCTTGCAAGCCCGATTTGTCGCCTCGACCAGAACCTCCGGCCGGCTCCGGTGAATGGCCTGCTCACCGGTTGTCGGGCCGGCACTCGGTCGTCCGTCCTCGTCACCTTCGGTGGTCCGACCCCGACCCCATCGGCGGTGATGGCATCATGCACCGATGTCTTCCGACCTGAGAGAGCTCCTCGACCACCTCGTCGAGCAGGCCTTGCACCGTGAAGCTCCCACCAGGGAGCAGGCGATGAGCTTGCTGGCGAGCGCTGACGCCGATGTCCTCGAGGTGGTGGCCGCCGCGGGCCGAGTCCGACGGCACTTCTTTGCCAACCGGGTCAAGCTGAACCTGATCGTCAACATGAAGAGCGGTCTGTGCCCCGAAGACTGCTCGTACTGCCCGCAGCGGCGGCGGTCCGAGGCCGATGT
>Ga0070761_10002826_pt1 | contig 10547 bp, 12 predicted proteins | sample HubBroMetageREF1_FD_66724 | JGI IMG/M metagenome (GOLD analysis project Ga0070761, IMG submission 66724) | Reference soil microbial communities from the Hubbard Brook experimental Forest, New Hampshire, USA - Hubbard Brook CCASE Soil... | ecosystem: Environmental > Terrestrial > Soil >...
CGGCGGTGCGCATCTTACGGGTGTCACGGGAGTGTAGCCTGGCGCCCCAATGCGTGCAAAACTGTACAACTTAAGCCTGCGGAGACAAGCTTGCGCATATTCCAGGTAGACGCTTTCACGCACACCCGCTTCAGCGGCAATCCGGCCACGGTAATCCTCGACGCGGACGGTCAAAGCGACGCCACCCTGCTCTCCGTGGCCCATGAATTTCGTCACGCCGAAGTCGCATTCGTATTCGCCGCGAACGGCCCGGATCATGATGTCCGGCTGCGCTTTTTCAACTCGCTCAAGGAATCCCCCTTCGTAGGTCACGCCACCGTGGCCGCGCACGCGGTGCTGCTCGCGCTGGGACGACGCGGCACAGGCGTGTGCCGGCAGCTGTCGGGGACCGGGGTCATCGAGGTGGCGGCCCGAGAAAACACGGCCCCCGACAAGCCGGCCGTGATCGAGTTTCGGCAGACCCTGCCGGAACTGGACAACCCGCTGCCGTTCAAGACCACCCTCCATGTGGCGGAAGCATTGCGGCTGCCGGCAACGGAATTGCATGAAGTGATGCCGGCGCGGATCGCGCGCAAGGGCAGCGCCCGGCTGCTGGTGCCGGTTGCCGATCCGCGCAGCCTCGCGGGACTCACGCCAAATTTTGACACTCTCGTCTCTTTGGGGACTGAACTGGGAGTGGAGGGATTCTTTGTTTTCGGCCAGATTCGCGGCGCCGAAGAGATGTCGACCGAATCGCGCATGTTCTGTCCCGCCCTTGGAATTCCGGAAGACCCGGTCAGCGGCAATGCGCACGCCATGCTGGCGACTTATCTATGGGAACTCGGCCAGTTCGGCAAGAACACGCCGGGCTTCACGGGTTATCAGGGTCGGCAGGTGCAGCGGCCGGGCCAGGTCGACGTGAGGCTCGAAGTCGATCAGGGAAGCTTGGTCGCCGTGCACATCGGCGGCACCGCCGTCATCGTCAGCGAAGGCACGCTGGCGCCTTAAGACAAGGCGGCCGGCAACCCCGTGCCGGCCACCCCCTCTTCAGTCCTACATCTTCAAGGTCGCGCTCAGCGCATCGAGCTTCGCCTTGACGTCCTTAGCCGTGCTCACGGCCTCGTCGAGATTGCCGCTCGCGAAGGCCGCTTGAGCCTTCGACCACAGCCCGCTCGCATCGCTCAACGCTGACTTCGCCGCGGTAAGATCGATTCCGGCTGCGGCCTTCTTGCTGGTCTTCTTGCTCAGGAAATCGATGCGGCCCTGAATTGCCGTGACCTCGGCGGGCGCGGCAGCCGAGAGGCTGGCCCATTGGTCGTTGAGCGCCTTCATCATCTCGTCCTTCTTCGCGGCGGCGGCGCTCGCCAACCCTTGAGCCGCGGTCATCACGGGCGGCGCCCCGGTTACGACGGCTGCATAGTCCTGCTTGTCGTACGAAGCCTTGAGGTCGGCCAGCTTGCCCTGCACATCGCTTAGCTGGTCGGGCACATACTTCTGCGCATCGGGGGATGCAGCGGCGACCGTGGCATCAATATCCGCGATGGCCTTTTGGGCAGGTTCTTTTTGGCTTGCGCAAGCCGCCAGCAGAATTCCCGCAAGGGAAATCAATGCGTACTTGCGTATTTGCTGACTCGACAGTGACATAGAAGAACTCCTAAGGGTTGACGAATGACGAACATCGACGGCCGGTACTTGGCCGTATTCTAGCCCAATTCGCGCCGCGCGCGCTCCAGCCACTCGGCCTGCGCTCGGCGATAGTGCGACGGTCCCAGCTTGGCGCCATCCAGCAGATCCTGTAGCACTCGGCGCGCATCGTCGAGCTTTCCTCGGCGCTTGAGCAGCAGGCCATAACGCAGTCGCCCTTCGGCGCCGGGAAACTCCGGCGCTACGACGGCATACTGGCGTTCCGCCTCCTCCAGGGAGTCCTGCGCCTCGAGAGTGCGCGCGTACAACAACTGAGCGTCGGTGGATTTGAATTCGGGGTTGTGCATCCGCAGGCGTTCCAGCGCTGCCTGCGCCGCCGCGAAATCGGCCTTCGCGAAATAGGCCCGCGCCAGGCCCAGCAGCAGCGTGGGATCATGCTCGAATACGCCCTTCAGCCCGCTTAAGGAGACCTCGGCGGCCGCATCGAATTGGCCTCGCTCGAACAGTTCCTCCGAGAGCCGGCGGCGCGCATCGACATTCCCCGAGATCTCCACCTCTTGACGAGCGCGCCGCAAATCGCGGTCCGGGTCGATCATGCGCCGCATGCCCTGTTTCGCGCGCCGCCCGGTTCTGCCGCCCAGCATCTCCGGCAAAATCTCGACCGCGACATACGCCAGGGCACCGGCCAGCGGCAGAAACAAAATGGCCGTGATCCACAGCCAGCTTCGCCCGGTCTTGATCACGTGCGCGATCAAGGCGGCGTCGACTGCGATCGTCAGAATTGGAATGAGGAACATAGGCGTTTGCGCCTATTGTAGCCAGAAAACCAGTGTAGCCAGAAAAATGCCGCGGGACTTCGCCCGCTTGATTCTAGCTTCGCGCGATGCGCACCTTGCGCTCGACGTCGCCGCACTTCGACCAGCCGATGCTGGACAATGAATACCCGAGGATGCGCTGCGAGCGGGCGTCGACGCTCACTTCCATTTCACAGCCGTGGAATCCGGCAGGCGCGCCGGCGGGGCTTTGCGCGATGAACCACACGTAAAGCAGTTTCGTCGGCGTCTTGTCGATTTTGCGCGGTTCGCCGAACGCCTCTTGCAAACGGTCGATCGGCTGACCGACATTGTCGGCCGCGATTCGCGGTATCGGCCGCACTGCGAACTCCGAGTGTCCGCAAGCGGTAAGCGTCAAAGCACCCAGCGTCAAGGCCGCGACCCATGCATGCGACATAATCCTTTCCCATCCTGCGTTCCGGTACGGGTGTTATGCCAGTTGCGCGGGAATCTGCCGCAGACTCAATCCGCAGAATACGCATCGGCCAGCCGCGCGCGCCGGTTATGCAAATGCAGCCCATGCGTCATGCCTCGCGGCAGGTCTTCCACATGGTGCACGGCGATGATCAGGGTCCGCCGCTGCTTCATCATCTTCTCGAGCAGCCGCTTCATCGCGCCTCTCTGACGTGGATCGAGGCCGGTGAGGGGCTCGTCGAGCAGCAGAATGCGCGGGTTCGCGGCGAGCGCGCGGGCAATGAGCGCGCGGCGCAGTTGCCCGTAGGACAACTCGCGCGGCCGGCGCTTGGCGACCGAGCTTAAGGCGAAGAACTTAAGCCAGCCAAGCGCGGCCCGAAGGTCCCGGGCGCTGGGCGCATCCACCAACCCGATGCTCGCGTGTCGGCCGCTGGCGACCAATTCAAGCACGCTGACATCCACCGCATAATCGGATTGCAGCTCGGGCGATACATACCCCAGCTGCCGCTTCCACTCGCCGATGGGCGTGCCCTTGGGGAACCCGATGCGCTCGATGCGGCCGCCGAGCGCGGGCGAGAGGTCTCCGTAAATCAACTTCAGAAAGCTGGATTTTCCGGCGCCGTTCGCTCCGAATACCGCCCAATGCTCGCCGCTGCGCAATTCCCAATTCAAATCGCGCAATACTGGCCGGTAATCGACATACAGATCGACCGCGCGAAGCCGCAACAGGAGTTCGCCGGCAATCGCCGCGCGCTGGGCGCGCGCGCTTTTGGGGCGCTCATCGGCGGCGCGCACCAAGCGCTTGAGATCGGCGCGGCTCAGGCGCTTAAGAGGGAGCAGCCGGCCGGCTTTGAGCTCGACCAGCCGATCCGTGCCGCGCGGCACGTCCACGGCGCGGTGCGCCGTTGCAATCCAGGATTGGCCGCCGCGGCGCGCGGCCTCGAGGATGTCATCGATCCGCGCGCGGTGCTCGGCATCCAGACCATTGTAGAACTCATCGAGCAGCAGCCAGTCGGGGTTCTGCGCCAGCGCGCGCGCCAGCAAGGCAATGCGCTTTTCGCCGTAGGACAGGGACAGAAACCGCCGCGCGGCCTCACGCTTGAGGCCGCAGGCCGCCAGGATCCCGCCGACTCTGCGGCGCTGCTGCGGCGTGACTGGGCTCAGCAGCAAATCCGTGCCATGCATGCCGGTGGCGATCAGATCACGGACCCGCAAGTCCCATCCATAGCGCGCGTACTTGTCCTGCCGCTCCGCGCCGATATACGCGATGCGGCTTTTTGCCTCGACAGGGTCCACGGCTCTGCTTCCGATGGAGTAGCTGAGCTGTTCCCGCCCGGTGGGCGTCGGCCAGACATCGCCGCAGAGCAGCTTCAGGAGCTGAGTCTTGCCGGCGCCGTTCTCGCCGATCAGCGCCCAGCGCTCACCAGGCTTTATGCACAAGGAGATGTTGCGCAGGATCCATTTGTCGCCGCGCCGCACGCTGACTGCGCGCAGCGACACCGCAAGTCCGCTGCTCATGAAGCGGACGGACGCCAGACCCCGCCGGCTTCGGTCACGAGACCCTCGCGCGCGAGCTTGATCAAGTGCGCCTCCAGGGTGAGGCGCGCCCAGGCGTGGCGATCCTCCGCCACATCGTCGTATACCGCCGGCGTCAGGGTGTCGAGGGTTGCCGTGCCCATGGCGCGTAGATTGCGCAGCACTTTCTGCTCGCGCGTCATGCGATGAGCACGCAGCGAGGCCAGCGTCTTCTTGCCGTTCTGGATCACGCCGCCATGCCCCGGAGCAATGCGCTCGAAATCGTAGGCCGCAAGCTTGTCGACCGAGTTGAGGTAGGCCGACATGTCGCCATCGGGCGCCAGAATGACCGGCGTCACCCCTTCCAGCACGTGGTCGCCGGTGAACAGCAGCCGCTCGCCCTCGAGCAGGTAGCACACGCAATTGGAGGCGTGGCCGGGAGTATGAATGGCGATCACGCTGTGCTCGCCTAGGTTCAAACGTTCGCCGTCGGCCGGGAGTTTCGAGGGCACGAAGCTTTCGTCCTGGCGCCCGTCGCTCGGCGGCGGCAGCCCGATCAGCGGCGCGCCGCTTTGCCGCGCGAGTGCGGCGGCCAGCGGCGAATGGTCACGGTGCGTGTGGGTGACGATGATCCAGCGAATGGCGCCCTCGGCGGCCGCCAGGATCGCCTGCAAATGCTGCGCATCGTCGGGTCCCGGATCCAGCACCGCGATCTCGCGCGTTCCCAGGAGGTATGTGTTCGTGCCCGGCCCGGTCATGAGGCCCGCATTGCCGGCAACAATGCGGCGCACTCCCGCCGCCAGCGCCACGCACTTGCCGGGGCTCAATTCAGGCCGAGGCTCCATCGAAGCCATTGTGACATGTTGTGATCTGAGATAGTTGCGATGAATGCCGGAGCAGCTACACTGGAGGCATGTCGAACTCGCCGGACGCCCGACGAATTGGAAAACCTCCGCCTTGGGAGACGCTGTCCCGTTCCGATCCAGACCAGGGCCAGCGTTTTTTGGCCGAGGCGCTCTCGTTGCTGTTGGCCGACCTTTTGCGCGCAGTGCTCTCGGACGCGAGTCCGGCTGCTCCGGCGGAGGAATTCGCCGTGGAACGCTACCGCAGTCTGGCGGAGTCGATGGCGGATGGAGAACCGCGGCGGCGCACGACGACGGCCGGAATCACCCGCGCGGGGCTGGCCAAGCGCTGCGTGACCTGGCTGAAACTGCTGCTCACCACGGCGCCCAGCGCTCACCCCGCGACCGCGATGCGCGAATTCGTGGACGCCTTGGGACTCTTTCCGGCCCTTTTCGACAGCGAGCCGTCCGCGCGTTCCCGGCGTGCTCGCCTTACCTGGCTGCTGACTCACGACCGGCGGCTGGATGCCAGCACTCGGGAAGCGGCCACCGCCCTGATCGAAGCCTGCGAGCATGTAGGAGTATTGCTCTGGCCGGATGCAGAGTCCGCCTGACCGGACTTAGTTCCTATATCCACCCCGTTTAGCGCGTATAATGCCGGGTTCACTCGCCTTGCTGGCCGGAGTATTGAATGCAGACGCGCATCCCATCTGAAGAAGAGGCGCCCCCTCAATCGGAGGCTGCGGCTGCCCCGGCGAGCGATAAGTCGCGCTTTACCTTTCAGAAGCTATTGCAGCCGTTCACGATGCAGCGCGGCATCGCAACCCCCATTATTTGGTTCTTGCTGGATTGGCTGGTGCTGGCCGTTGCGATCGGCAGCCTGATGTTCGTGGAGGCGTGGTGGGTCAAAATATTTGCCTCGCTGGTGGCGGCATTGTGGATCGCGCGTCTATTCGTCATTGGCCACGATGCATGCCACGGCTCTTACACGCCGAACAAGACGCTCAATAAATGGATTGGCAGACTCGCCTTTCTACCGTCGCTAACTCCCTTCAGCCTGTGGGAAATCGGCCACAACCTCGCGCACCATGGCTTCACCAATTTGAAGGGCCGCGACTACGTGTGGACCCCCTATTCGCCAAACGAGTTTGCACGGCTTCCCTGGGCCAGGCGCCTGCTGGAGCGCATCTATCGCAGCGGCGTGGGCCAGGGCGTGTACTACATGATCGAAATGTGGTGGAAGAAGCTGTACTTCCCGGCACGCAAGCACGTCGCCACCCGGCGCACGAGCTTTACCTGGGATAGCTTGCTGGTCACGGGTTTCGGGCTGCTGTGGATCGGCGGCCTGGTGGTTTGGGGCCTGTACAGCGGGCGGTCGATTTCATCGCTGTTGATATTCGGATTCCTGGTGCCGTTCATAGGATGGAATTGCCTGATGGGCTTCGTCATCTATGTGCAGCACACGCATCCTCGAGTCGCCTGGTACGAGCGCCGCGATGAATGGAGCGCCAACGCCGGATACGCCACCACTACCGTGCACGTCAAGCTCATTAGACCCCTGGATGGCTTGATTCACTACATCCTCGAGCATGGCGCGCATCACGTGAACATGGGCATACCTCTGTATCGCCTCAAGGAAGCCCAGGCGCGGCTCACCGCCACGCTGGACGAGAGGCTGAACTCGGAGGTCTTCACATGGCGCTATTACTGGAACACGGTGAGACGCTGCAAGCTGTACGATTTCGCGCACCATGTGTGGACGGACTTTGACGGACACATCACCTCGGAGCCGCTGGTCCAAATCCGCTAAACGCCCGCGCCGCGCATGAACATCGAGTTATCTCCCCACGAAGCGCGCGTGATCGGCTGCCTGATCGAAAAGGAAGTCACCACGCCGGACCAGTATCCGCTGTCGCTGAATGCGCTGACCAATGCCTGCAATCAAAAGACCAATCGCGAGCCGGTCCTCGAGCTGAGCGAATCCGTCGTGCAGCAAGCGGTGGATTCGTTGATGAAGAAGCACTTCGTGAGCGACAAGTCCGCGGGTTATGGCGGCCGCGTCACCAAGTACAAGCATCGCTTCTGCAACACGGAGTTCGGCCCACTGAAGTTCTCGAAGCAGGAACTCGGCATCATTTGCGTGCTGTTGCTGCGTGGGCCGCAGACCCCTGGCGAGTTGCGGGCCCGCACCAATCGTCTGTGCGAGTTTACCGACGCCGAACAGGTCGAGGCGGTTCTCAAGGGCCTGATGACCCGCGAGGACGGACCCTTCATCGCGCGCTTGGCCAGAGCCGCGGGCGCGCGCGAGTCGCGCTATGCGCATTTGTTTTCAGGGCTCGTCGAATCGGCGCCGGAACCGGACGCGGCGATCGAGCCGGCCGCGGGCAGCGGCGCCCGCGACCTGGAGTTGAGGATCGGCCGCCTCGAGGAATTGGTGGAGCAGCTGCGCGCGCAGATCGAGGCGCTCAACCACCGGGGCGCCTAAGCGCCTAGTGCGGGATTGACGCCGCCTGCTTTGCGATGCCGTCGCGCTCCTGCAGCCATTTATCGAAGGCGTCGATCTCCCCCGCGCGCATGCCGTTCGCATTCGCCCGGTGACTAGCAAGCCATTTCTGCATCGCCGCCATCAGCTGATCCGCGCGATCCCGCTGATGGTTGAATAGATCCATATAGGCGCTCTTCGCGTCATCCAAGCGGTCCACGCCCAAATAGGCCTCGGCTCGTCCCTCGACGGTCTCCATGTCGGCATCCGCCTTGATCGCAACGGCGTGATTGAAGTCGTCGACGGATTCGCCGTACGCGCCCAGATGCAGGTGCACGAACCCGACGTACTTCCAAGCCTCGTACATGTCGCCCTTGTTGCTTAAGGCCTCGGTGAACTGATCCAATGCTCTATTGAAGTTATCGTTGGCCTTTTCCAGGCTGCCGGCCGCCGCGAGTTCCTTGGCCTTGTTGTAGGATTTGACGCCGGCAATGAACGCCTTTTTTGCCGCCGCATCCGGCTTTTCGCCGGACGTGGGCCGCACCTCGTCCGAGGGTTGGCTCATTTGCCCGCCGCCCGGCCTCTGACCCGCGCCTCCCGGCATCTGTCCGCCCATCTGCGCAACAGCCGGCGCGGCGGCGAACGCCAGCCACAGCCCCGCGACCGCGCACCCGAATCCATGCAATACTTGCTTCATGCGGCATAATTTTAGGGTTTTACCGGCCTTTGCGCTCATTTTTTTCGCGCTGTCCGCCGCGGCGGCCAAGCCCCCGACCGTGAGCGAGGTGCTGGCCTCGTCGAGTCCTTCGGACTGGCGGCCGCTGGATCCGAACAACACCCTGTACGTCGAGCTCCCTTCCGGCCGCGTGGTGATAGAACTCGCGCCGGCCTTTGCGCCCCTGCACGTCGCCAATATCAAGACCATGGCGCGAGCGGGCTACTACGACGGGCTGTCGATCATCCGCGTGCAGGACAACTACGTGGTGCAGTGGGGCGACCCGGACAATCGCCATCCGCTCCCCAACGGCATCGGCAAGGTCGCCCCGGAATTCGATTCCCCGGCCTCGCAACATCCTGTATTCACGCGCCTGCCCGACGGCGATGTATATGCGCCCGAGGTGGGCTTCTCCGACGGCCTGCCGATGGCGCGCGCGCCGAAACTGCACACCGCGTGGCTCGCGCATTGCTACGCCATGGTGGGCGTGGGGCGGGATCTGGATGTCGAGAGCGGCAGCGGCGCGGAGTTGTACGTGGTCATCGGCCAGGCGCCGCGCCATTTGGACCGCAATGTCGCGCTGGTCGGCCGGGTCGTGAGGGGCATGGATCTGCTGTCCAGCCTTCCGCGCGGCAGCGCGGAAATGGGCTTCTATGCAAAGACCGAGGCAGGCTACCCGATCAAGTCCATACGAATTGCGGCTGACGTGCCTGCCGCGGAGCAATCGCACCTGGAAATCATCCGCACCGACACGGCGACGTTCGCGGCGCTGGTGGAGGCGCGGCGCAATCGGCGCGAGGAATTTTTCAAGGTCCCTGCGGGACACATCGACCTATGCAATGTGCCAATCCCGGTGCGCGAAAGCCCGGCTCCGGGTAGTCACTCGCCCTGATCTTTGTTCTCGTGCGATGCGGCTTCGTCGTGCGATGCGGCCTCGATCCCGATGCGCAAGGTGGCGGTCGCGATGCGCACTTCGATCAGAAAGGAAAGCAATGCGCCGCACAGCGTCAGCATCGACAAAATGAACAAGGACGCGATGAACGCCGCGAGGTCCCAGCGCAGGAAGGCGTTCACGAACAGCATCACGACCACCAGCGAGATGAACAGGGCCGACAGCGTGATCAGGGTGATGGCGGCATTGATGTAGCGCGCGCGCCGCGCCATGACTCCGAGCACCGAGTGAAGGTCTCGCCCATCGAATTGATAGTCCGGCCGGCGTAGATGGTCTTCCATCAATCGGGCGCGGTCGACGATGCGCGCCAGACGATTGGTCAGCACATTCAGGGTCACGCCGATGGCGGAGATTAGAAAGATCGGTGTCAGCGCGACTTGAATGAGGTGCGCTATTTCGCCTGATTGCACGCCGTTGACGCCTGCCCCGAGAACGCCGTTCATGCTTTTTTCCTCCTGGGGAAACCGATAACGCGGCGCACAAAAACAAAACGCCCCGGCTACCGTGAGGCAGCCGGAGCGTTATATCAACAAAATTACTTGGCTGTCGCCGTGCTGGATTTCTTTTTGCTCTTCGATGACTTCTTCGAAGAAGACTTCTTCGCAGGCTTCGCGGTCTTGGCGGCGCTCGCGGGGGCGGCAGCGGCGGCAGGAGCATCGGCGGATGTCTGCGCGGCGACCTTCGATCCGTCGGCAGCCATCGCGCCAGCGGCAAGGCCAAGGGCCAACAACGCAGAGGTAATCAGGGTTCCGGACTTATTCATAGACTCTCCAACAGTGGTATTGAACTAGCGCAGGGGTAGCAAGCGATATCAAGAATACGCCGGATCAATACGAATCAGCCGAGATGAAGATCATTTCACAAATTGCCGCCCTTCGGTCCCGCCTTCACGTCATGCATAAAATCGTGCTCGCGCCGCGCGCGAACGTGCCAAATCAGATACGCGACGATCAGGGTGTTGATGACCACGACGCTCACCTTGCCGAAATTCGGCCTCTGGTAAAGCTCCCAGAGTTCCAGAGGGATCAGTGAGGCGGTAATGATCACGGTCAGCCATTCCGCCCAGCGTTTGCGCATCCACAGGCCGACTCCCTCGACCGCGAAGATGGCTGCATAACATAGTGTCACCACCCGCAACGCGTGGATCTGCGACTCGCTCAGACCGCTGAAC
>Ga0070761_10002827_pt1 | contig 10546 bp, 5 predicted proteins | sample HubBroMetageREF1_FD_66724 | JGI IMG/M metagenome (GOLD analysis project Ga0070761, IMG submission 66724) | Reference soil microbial communities from the Hubbard Brook experimental Forest, New Hampshire, USA - Hubbard Brook CCASE Soil... | ecosystem: Environmental > Terrestrial > Soil > Temperate...
AGTCCGAACTTGTCGAACTGCTCCTCCACTTCCACCCAATCGATTTCGAGTCCCACCAACTGCCGTGCCACGCTCTGCTTGTTATCTCGCGCCAGCGCGCGCTTGCCGATGAAGTTCTCTTTATCGAGATGCACCATCTTCCCGAAACCCAACTCATACGGCGAGAATTTCTGCGACGGAATCAGCGCCTTCTTCGAACTCGTGTAGTCGACCTCGATCAGCAGCAGTCCCGCCTCGACCCGCGCCACGTCGAGCGCCAGCATTCCCGCGGCGTGAATATCGAACTGCTTGCCTTTGTCCATCAGCTCGTCCCAGACTTGGACGGCCTGATCCCAAGGGATCCAGATCTCGTAGCCGAGATCGCCCGTGTAGCCGGTGCGCGAGATATCGACCGGCACGCCGGCAATCATGCCGCTCGCTTTTCGGAAATATTTCAGATTCGCGATATCAGCTTCGGCGACCGCCTTCAAAAGTTTCGCCGAGGCCGGCCCCTGCAGCGCCAGAGCCGCCGTTTGCTCGGAGATATCCTCGATCTGAACCTCCATGTTCAGGCCGTTCTGCCGGAACCAGCGCAAGCTCGGATCGGCGGCCGTCCAGCGATATTCGTTTTCTTCCAGGCGCGTGATCGTACCGTCGTCGATGACCTTGCCATCTTCATCGCACCAGCAGGCATAAATCACCTGTCCCACGGCGACCTTGCTGACGTCGCGCGTGATCACGCGGTTCACCAGTCTGGTTGCATCCTTGCCAGTGACCAGGTACTTGTAGAGCGGAGAAATATCAATCAGCGCGCACGCGTTGCGGATCGCGTTGTACTCGTGTTCGTGATGCACTTCATACACGCTGACCGTGTAGTATCCCGACCACTCGCGGTAATTCAGACTGTGGCAGAGGGCGAAAGTTCTCTCGTGAAATGCAGTTCCAATCGGCAAAGTCGACCTCGTGAGGTTTCCCCTGTGTGTTTCTCCCGGTGAACCTCCTGTGACCTCTGTGGTTGAGAAAAATCCTCACCCCAGCGGACACGGGGGAATCTCCGAAGAAACTCCAACGCCGGATTATATGCACCGCCCTGCTTCCTCGGCAAGCGCCCAAATTGCCTGACCCAGAGTCATTAATCATGTGTAAGCAGCGACAAACAGCTACTTTCTCGATAGAATGGCGAGTCACATTATGCGGACATGAGCGGTCAATCTATGCCTTCTGTTGCGCGCGGTACGAAGTACGACGTGATCGTGGTCGGCGGAGGCCACAACGGCCTAACCAACGCCGCCTATCTGGCGAAAGCGGGAAAGAAAGTGTTGGTGCTCGAGCGCCGCCACGTCCTCGGCGGCGCGGCCTGCACGGAAGAAGTTTTTCCCGGCTTCAAGTTTTCCGTGTGCTCTTATGTCGTCTCGCTGCTGCGGCCCGAGATTATTCGCGACCTCGACCTTCCCCGCCACGGACTTGAGATCCTCCCGCTGGATGGCACTTTCACACCCATGCCCAACGGCGATCATCTGTGGCGCGTGAACGATCACGGCAAGACGCATCGGGAAATTGCCCGCCACTCGCGCGTTGACGCCGAAGCCTACGATGAATTTGGCAAAGCGATGCAGGCCATGTGCCGCTTCGTGAAGCCGATCCTCAGCATGATTCCGCCCGACCCCGCGACCCTGAATCCGAAGGAATTGATGAAACTGCTCTTCATCGGCCGCCGCTTCCAGGGTATGTCGAGCGAGGACAAATACAACCAAGTCCAGCTCATGACCATGAGCGCCGTTGACTTTCTCGATCAGTGGTTCGAGACCGACGTGCTCAAGGCGACGATGTCCGCGTCGGGCATTATCGGAACTTTTCTCGGCGTGCGCTCGCCCGGCACCGCTTATGTTTTACTGCATCACTACATGGGCGAGATTGACGGCGCGTTCCGCGCCTGGGGATTCGCGCGCGGCGGCACCGGCGCCATCTCGAATGCGATCGCCGACGCGGCCCGCGAGGCTGGAGTCGAAATCCGCACCGAGGCTCCGATTGCGAAGATCATGGTCCATAACGGACGCGCCACCGGCGTTGTGCTCGGCAACGGCGACGAGATTTACGCCGAAGTAATTTCCTCCAGCGTCGATCCACGACTTACGTTTACCAAGATGATCGAGCCCGGCAATCTGCCCGATGATTTCATGGAAGGCGTGAATCGCTACAAGTTCCGCGGGTCTTCCGGCAAAGTGAACATGGCGCTCGACGGCTTGCCGGATTTCAAGTGCATGCCGGGAGTGGGCGCGCATTTGCGCGGCGCTATGTCGATCTCGCCCAGCGTCGAGTACATGGAGAAAGCCTACGACGAAGCGAAATACGGGCACTGGTCATCGCACCCGTACATCGACATGGTGATTCCGACGCTCACCGATACGTCGCTCGCGCCGCCGGGCAAGCACATCCTCTCTTGCTTCGTGCAATATGCGCCCTACAAGTTGGCGCCCGGCCTCGACTGGGATACGGAAAAAGAAAAATTCGGTGACAACGTGGTCAACACCATCGCCGAATACGCGCCGAACATCAAAAACATCATTCTGCACCGGCAGGTCGTCACGCCGCTCGACCTTGAACGAGAGTGGGGATTGACCGAAGGCAACATCTTCCAGGGCGAACTCTCGCTCGAACAATTATTTTTCTTGCGTCCGGTTGCGGGATGGGCACAATTCCGCTCGCCGATCAAGAATCTATATATGTGCGGATCGGCCACGCATCCCGGCGGCGGCATCATGGGCGCGCCCGGACGTCTGGCGGCGCTCGAAATTCTGAAGGACGGGGGGGCATAACCCGTGGCCGAAACTCGCGATGTCGTCATCGTCGGTGGCGGACACAACGGTCTGGTCACTGCCTTCTATCTCGCCAAAGCCGGATTCAAACCGCTGCTGCTCGAACGCCGCACCCAGGTGGGCGGCGCAGCCATCACCGAAGAATTTCATCCCGGCTTCCGTTGCTCCACGCTGGCCCACAACACCGGCCCGCTCCGTGCCGACATCGTGCGCGACATGCAACTGGAGAAGCACGGCCTCGAGCTGACCACTCCCGATGTGAGCACAGTCTCGCTGCTTCGTGACGGGCGTGCGCTCGTCCTGTATGCGGACGCAAAAAAAGCGGCGCAGGAAATTGCAGAGTGGTCGCAGAAAGACGCCGCCTCCTACCTGGACTTCGGCGCGGCCCTGGGAAAGATCGGCAAGGTCATCGGCGAAGCGCTCTTGCTCACGCCGCCGAATATTGACAACCCCAACAGCGGCGATCTCTGGGGGATGTTGAAGACAGGCCGGTCGATACGAAATCTTGGCAAGAAAGATTTGTATCGCGTGCTGCGCTGGGGCCCGATGGCCGTGGCCGATCTGGTCGCTGAGTTTTTCGACACCGAACCGCTGCGCGCCACCATCGCGGCCCGCGGCATCTTCGGAACATTTCTGGGCCCGTGGTCGGCGGGCAGCGCACTCGTGTTGATGTTGCGCGCCGCAGCCGATCCCAGTCCTGCCGGAAGCGTTCAGTTCGCTACCGGTGGCGCCGGCGCCATCACTCTGGCCATGGCTGCAGCGGCGAAGCAAGCGGGCGCGGAAATTCGCACCGGCGCCGACATCGTAGAGATTCGCGTCAAAGACGGTATCGCGACTGGCGTCGCCCTCGCCTCGGGCGAAGAGATTTCCGCGCGAGCCGTGGTGTCGAACGCCGACCCCAAGCGTACTCTCATGCGCCTGGTCGATCCCGCGCACCTCAGCCCAGACTTCGTTCAGAAAATCAAGAACTACCGCTCCATGGGGACGGTCGCAAAAATCAATCTCGCACTCTCCGCGCTCCCGGAATTCACCGCGCTTAAGGCTGGTTCACGGTCGACGGGTAACGGCAACTGGCTACGGAGTCGCATTCAAATCAGTCCCGAGATCGATTACCTTGAGCGGGCCTTCGACGAATCGAAGTACGGTAACTTCTCGCGTCACCCGTATATCGAAATTACGTTTCCGTCCCTTTCGGATCCGTCGCTCGCCCCGGCTGGCCAGCACGTGATGTCCATCTACATGCAGTACGCTCCGTACAAGTTGAAAAATGGTGACTGGGAAAACCAGCGCATCGCACTCGGCGAGACCGTGGTGAAGACGATTGCGCAGTACGCACCGAATCTGCCGCAGGTCATCCTGCGCCACCAGATCATCACGCCCAAGGATCTCGAAGAAACGTACGGCCTCACCGGAGGCCACATTTTCCACGGTGAGCTTGCGCTCGATCAGTTCTTCACCATGCGTCCGCTGCTTGACTGGGCTCGTTATCGTACGCCGATTGAACACCTGTATCTGTGCGGCAGTGGAACGCATCCTGGAACAGGGCTCACGGGCGGCTCCGGTGCCAACGCCGCGCGCGAGATTGCGAAGGCGCTGAAAAAGTAGCGCTGCTGTCCCGGCGGCCGGAGCGGCCGGCGAGGACGCCGGCGCTACACTTATTTATGCCCAACTCCGCCATCCTTCTCGTCTCCTGCCCCGACCGCAAAGGAGTCGTCGCCTCGATTGCCGATTTTATCTTTCGCCACAACGGCAACATCCTGTTCGCCGATGAGCACGGAGACGAGGAATCCAATCTTTTTCTGACCCGAGTCGAGTTTGACCCGGCGGACTTTGATTTTGACCTGGCCGAGTTTTCCGAGCGCTTCGCTCCCGTTGCCCGCGACTTCCAGATGGACTGGCGGCTCGCCCACTCCAGCGGCCGCCCACGCGTAGCCATCTTCGTTTCGAAGTATGACCATTGCCTGCAGGATCTCCTCTATCGCCACCAGAGCGGCGAACTCCACTGCGAGGTCCCGCTGATCATTTCCAACCATCCCGACAACCAGCGTATCGCCGACTTCTACCGCGTCCCCTTCTTCGTCGTGCCGGTCACGAAAGAGAACAAGCGACAAGCGGAACAAAAACAGATCGCCCTCGTCCGCGAACACAAATGCAGTCTCGTTGTCCTGGCACGCTATATGCAGGTGCTCTCGAACGAGTTCATCGCCACGCTGGGCTCAGAGAACGTCATCAACATTCACCACTCATTTCTCCCAGCGTTCGTTGGCTCCAAGCCCTACCACCAGGCGTTTCAGCGAGGCGTCAAGCTGATCGGCGCCACCGCGCACTACGTTACTAAAGTTCTCGACGATGGCCCCATCATCGAGCAGGACACCGTCCGCATTTACCACCGCGACACCGTCGACGATCTGGTCCAGAAAGGCCGCGACATCGAAAAAGTCGTCCTGTCGCGCGCCGTCCGCTGGCACGTGGAGAATCGCATCCTACTGTATGGGAATAAAGCCGTGGTGTTTCAATAGTTCGGCTCAGCAAACCCGCGCAGCCGCGAATCCAGCCGCGCCCGCTCTTCCACTGGGTATCACAGTACTGACAATCAGCCACAGGGTAATAGTGCAGTCACTTCCGTAACCGGGTAACCGATTGCGCTGCCGTGTCCTTTCGGTTTTACTAAAAGAACGGTACCCCTTTGAAAACACTACCCCGCGATCTCGAAGGAGCAGACTTTGGTTGAGGATCCCAAATGGGAACTCGCGTTGCTGGCCACCGTGCAGAGCTTTTACCAGCGACTGCTCAGTGACCAGCTCGGCGGAAAGCTGCCCGCGCCAAGCGAACTCGCCCCTGATGTCATCAGTCATGCCGAGGACGTACGCTCCACGCTCGATCAAATGCAGCTCTGGATCCAGCTCCTCGACATGGCGATCACTCCCGCCATGCTGCGGCTGGGAGTGCAATCTGACCTTGATCCCGAAGTCGCCGAGGCACTGCTGCGCTACTTTGCGCGCCATCGCGACGATTCCGGCGCCAATCGTGACAAAACCGATCTGGTCGCGACTTTTCTGTTTCGTCATCCCCGCGTGCCCGGACAATGGGAACAACGTGGCTACGGCCTCGATGGATCGATCCCTCTGTCTCCCTTTGAAATTGCGCTGCTTGAAATCCTGTCGGAGTCGGATGTGCCCACACTCCCGGAAAGTCACGTGCAACTGCTGCGCGAATTCGGCCCCTTACTCGACCAAGCGAAACGCTTCCAGGACTTCAGCACGCTTATGGACTCCGGCATTATCCCGCGGGTGCGGGAATTGAAAGCCTCGCTCGGCGAATCGATTTATCACCCCGGAGTGCTGGCGACGCTCGCGCCTTACAATGCCGCTTTCGGCGATCGTTTCCATGAGCTGTTCAACTCCGCCACAAAAGAAATCAAGGATTTCGCCAACCGCCTTGAAGAACTCGGCGGCAGCATCCTGAGCACAGTCGATGGCGTGGAAGTCACAGTCGAGGACGTCGCCGCGCTCAACCAGGAAGCTTTGCTGAAGATTGATTACAGCTCAGCCCTGGACAAATTCCGGCGCGTCTCGCGGCTGAAGAAAGAATTGGAGCGCAGGCCGCCGATCCGGCGCGCCACAAGCAACAGCCCCGCCGCTCACGGGAAAGCCCCCGGCGGCGCAGCGGCTGCTCCTGCTCCGGCGCTGGTTCTACCGTATGTGCCGGCGGCCATCACACCGCAGGCGCTCTCGGCCGAAGAAGCAAAGTTGCGCCGCGTGGAAGAATCGATTCGCGTTTTCGTGCGCGTCGCCGATCCCAAATTCCGCCAGATCGTGCCCATGCGCTATTTCAACCTGATGCTCAGTTCCGCCGAGATTGAGGCCTACACTGCCGACTATCTCGACCAAACCGGCCCGCGTGCGGATGCTGCCCGAATGCTGCTCCGCCTCGTCGCCGTCACCGCGCGCATCAGCACTGAGGTGGAGGAACTCAAGCGCTCGCAGAATTCGCGCTCCGTCTGGAAGCTGCACGCCGATTCCCTGGTAGTCCTCGTCGACCTCGCCAAACACCTCGCCGAAGCTGTCGACCGGCTCGCCTTGACCGTCGGCCAGCAGGCGGAAGCGCAGACCAATAGCGAGCCTCTCCGCAACTCGCTCGAAAAGCTGCGCGAGCGCACCACTGAGGCCGCCAAGCTCATCGCCGCAGCGTAACCACAAAATAAAAAGGGACGGGCTGTGAACCCATCCCTCATCCCTCCAGATTCAAGCCGCAGCTAGCGCCTAGTGAATATCAAACTGCTCCTGGTGCAGCGCCGGATCCGACTTCACGATAATCGTTTTCTTCGTGAGCTCTTCCATCTCATTCAGCAGACGCGCGTTGTCCGCCTTCAGCGCTTTCGCTACCTCGGGGTTCACGCGCAACATCACGTCGCTGTGCTCCAAATGCTTCGAGATCTTGCGCATTTCGACATACACCTCGTTGCAGATGGTGTTCACCGCCTTCACGAAGCCCGTAGCCTGGCAATACGGACAAGGCGATCCGATCGTCCGCTCCAGTGACTGCTTCACGCGCTTGCGCGTGATCGCCACCAGACCGAAATCATTGAACTGCAGCACCTTCGACGGCGCCCGATCCAGGCGCAACGCCTCTTCCAGCGCCTGCATCACTTTCTGCCGGTTGCGGCGCTCGTCCATGTCGATGAAATCAATGATGATAATGCCGCCCAGATCGCGCAACCGCACCTGGCGCACAATTTCCTTGATGGCATCGACGTTGGTTTTCACGATCGTGTCTTCCAGGCGAGCCGTTTTGCCGACGTACTTGCCGGTGTTCACGTCAATGGCGACCAGCGCTTCGGTCTGGTTGATCACGATGTAGCCACCGCTCTTCAGCCAGACTTTCGACTTGAGCGCCTTGTTGATTTCCTCGTTCAGCCCGAACTGATCGTAGAGCGGCGTCTCCTTGGTGTAGAGCTTGACGCGCTTGACCAGAGCCGGCTGGAAGCGATTGGCAAACCGCACAATGCGCTCGTACTCCTGCTCCGTGTCGACCCAGATCACGGAAAAATCCGAGCTCACCTGGTCGCGCAGCACTCGCTCCACCACGTTAAGGTCGTGATAGATCAGCGCCGGAGCCTTGCTGCTCTCGGAACGCGTCTTAATCTCACTCCACAGATTTTTCAGGAAACGGATATCCGCGCGCAGTTCCTCGTCCGTAGCGCCGGCCGCCGCCGTTCGCACAATGAAACCGCCGCCGCCGCCGTTTTCACGCTCGCTCTGGATAATTCGTTTGAGCCGCTGCCGCTCCTCTTCCGACGAGATTTTGCGCGACACACCCGTGTGGTTCACCGTCGGCATGAAAACCAGGAAGCGCCCCGGCAGCGCAATGTGACTCGTGATGCGCGCACCTTTCTTCGCGATCGGCTCCTTCGCAATCTGGATCAGCACTTCCTGCCCTTCCTTGAGCAGTTCGCTGATCTGCGGCACCACCGTGTTCTCGCGACTGCGGAAGCGCCGTCCACCACGCCGTCCACGCCCGCGATCCGAGCCGCGATCCGGCCCCCGATCCGGACGACGCTGCGTGCGTTGCAGCAACCTCGCCTCGGGTGCGGGGCCGCGAACTTCAGCGCTGGCATCCACGGTGCCGTCGCCAATCGCTTCGGCCTCGAGCAGCGCCTCAGCTTCCGCTTGCGCCTCCTCGAGTTCCAGTTCTTCCGCTTCTCGCTCTTCGGCTTCCAGCACGGCTTCAGGAACCGCTTCGCCGTTCACTGTCGCCTCGCCACTGGCTGAGAGCGGCGGAACAACTTCTCCAACGCCGGAACCAGACAACTCTCCACCGGCCGCCCGTGTTTCTTCTTCCAGTTCTTCGAAGCCCTCGTCGTCTCCTGGTTCTTCCCCGTAAGCTCTGAGGTCGGCTTCCTCTTCCTCGATCTCCTGTTCCTCCATGGCGCGCCCATTGTGCGTAACCTGCGGAGATGCCCCGACCGGTTCGTTCATGGCGTCGCGGACCGCCGTCTCGTGCACCGCAGTTTCCGGCGCCGAGTAAATCTCCGCCCGCACTCGCGCCTCGCTCCCCGCTTCCGCTATATCCGGCGCGGCGCTGGCCACCGGCCCACGCACGTCCTCTTCTTCATAAACTTCCTCTTCCGTCACATGCTCATGCTGTTCGTGCAGCGGCTCAGCAACCTTCGCCGCGAAGATCGGCTCGTCTTCAGGAAAGTTCGCAAGGATCGAGGCCGAAGCCGGCGCCGGCCGTTCCGCAGCGGTACCTTCTGACGAACTCTGCGCCGGCAAAGCCGGGTATTGATTCTGACTCTGACCCTGTCGTTGATACTTGGAGATCGACTCGCCGGGGAGCACGATCGGTTGATACCCCGGAGGCGGTCCGTAATCGTAGTCGCGACCGGTGCGCGCAGTCGGCGCCGGCCGCTGGAATCGCGAGTCCGCCCCGCTGCGTCCCGAGCGGTCGCCACGGTTGAAGCGGTCGTTCCTTGCTTCACCACGTGGTTCACCGCCGGTCTCACTGCGCTCTTCGGTGCGGATTTCGTTGCGCGGTTCACTTCGAATTTCGCCGCGGTCGGTACTCGGCCCGCGCCCGCCCCGGTCGCCGGTTTCTCCACGGCGTCCACGACGACGGCGGCGTCCGCGAAAGTCACGTGCCGCACCTGCGCCGGCGGCGTTACCGGACGTTTCCGAAGCTGTCACCTGGGGCGCTTCGCCCTCGTCCGCTCCGTTGCCGGCTTCGGCAAGCTGCCCGTCACTCTTCGTACCAATCGAGGGACCGCCTCCACCCGTTTCCAACCCGTTGCGCGGACGTGTCTCCGCCGGACGATTCGCCGGGATCGCTTCATCCAGGTCCTCGTCCTGCTGTTCCAGGTCCATGAAATCGGAGACGTAGAGAAACGCGTCGCGTTCCAACCCGATGTCCACAAAAGCCGACTGCATGCCTGGCAGCACGCGCGTCACTCGGCCCTTATAAATCGAGCCTGCTAAGGTGTATTCGTTTTCTCGTTCGAGGTAAATTTCTGCTAGCTGATCGTCTTCGGTGATCCCCACTTTGGTTTCGTGGGGGGTGGTCGATACATACAATTCCTTGTTCATTTCTACTCCGGTCTTTCTTCACCGGACCAGAAGCGCAAGGCGGACCAAGAGATCGATAGCGTTCAGCGCCGCTCCGGGTAGGAGCGGGCGCGGTCCTGGAGTTCTTCCCCGGACCAACACTGCAGTGAATTGTTCTTACTCGTCTGCACTGATCGCGTTAAGCCTTCCGTCAGGTCTGTGACCACTCTCTCGCATTCCGCTGAGGGGGCCGTTCCCCGCCTGACTGGCTTCAATCCTGTCCGGCTTTGACTTCTGCCGGCATTCTGCCCTCCTTTTTCGCGAGGGCCTTCGTAATCTAGTTTCTTACTTAATCCTTTTTGCTAATCTTGTTTCGTGACGCCTTTCTCAATTTGAGAGTGGGCGCCCCAACTTCTACCAGCCGTTTCAGTTCACAAAGCGGCGCATCCTGACGTTCATTACCATCCCCAGCGCCAAAAACATGAAAAGAACGGAAGACCCACCATAACTCATGAGCGGTAGAGGTATTCCGGTGACAGGCATAAAGCCTACCACCATGCCAACGTTGACCAGAATATGGAAGCTAAGCACGGCCACCACACCCATCACCAGAAATGCCCCGGCGCGGTCGGGCGCCGTTTGTGCATTCTGAGTCAACCGCATCAGCACTATAAAGTATAACAGCAGAACCGCCAGAGCTCCTACAAACCC
>Ga0070761_10002828_pt1 | contig 10546 bp, 11 predicted proteins | sample HubBroMetageREF1_FD_66724 | JGI IMG/M metagenome (GOLD analysis project Ga0070761, IMG submission 66724) | Reference soil microbial communities from the Hubbard Brook experimental Forest, New Hampshire, USA - Hubbard Brook CCASE Soil... | ecosystem: Environmental > Terrestrial > Soil >...
GTGACGAATTTCGCGGGATCGAGCACGAGAGGGCCTTCCGCGAACGCCATGGTCCCGATCATCTCGCCCGAGGCGAGCTTTGGCAGGTACCGCTCTTTTTGCGCGGCGCTGCCGGCCAGGAGGATGGCTTCGCTCGCGAGATAGACCGACGACGAGAACGGCACCGGTGCCAGCGCGTAGCCGAGCTCCTCGGCGAGCACGCAAAGCCCGAGATGGCCGAGCCCCGCACCGCCATAGTCCTCGGGAATCGCCGCGCCGATCCAGCCCATCTCGCCCATCTCGCGCCAGAGCTTGTGATCGTAGGGCTCCGCGCCGTCGATCACGCGGCGCGCAGCACCCACGGAATTGCGTTCGCGGAGGAACTTTCGCGCCTGCTCGCGCAGCAGCTTGAGATCGTCGGAGAAATCGAAGTTCATGGCTCAGAACTGCACGCGCTGCGTGATCGCGCCGTCGACCACCAGATTGGCGCCGGTGATGTAGCTCGCGCGCGCGCTCGCAAGGAAAACAACCGCGGCCGCCACCTCTTCGGGCGTGCCCATGCGTCCGGTTGGATTGCGCGCGAGAACCCCCTTGAAGAAATCCGGCATCTGCTGCTCGCGCTGATGCCAGATGCCGCCTTTGAAATAGATCGTGCCGGGGGAGACCGTGTTGACGCGGATGTTCTTGCGGGCGAGATTCTGCGCGAGCGACTTGACGTAAGGCACGAGCGCCGCCTTGACCGCATTGTAGGGACGCGTCGGTCCGGTGACCTCGGCGGCGGCGACGCTGCCGATGACGACGACGGCACCCGCGCCCGATTTCTCGAGCAGCGGCAGCGCCGCCTCGATCCCGACCACGGTCCCCATCACATCGACATCGAAGCTCTTGCGCCAAGCCGCCTCGTCCGCAGTGACGGCAAGCGCGCTCACATTGGCGATGAAGATGTCGATGCCGCCGAGCGCACCCGCAGCTTCGCCGACCCAGGCGCGCAGCGCCTTGCTGTCGGCAACGTCCACGGGGCTTCCCCAGGCCTTGACGCCACGCCGCGAGAGCGCCGTCACGGCTTCGTCGATCTCTCCATGATTGCGCGCGCAGATGGCGATATCGGTGCCTTCTGCCGCCAGCGCCTCGGCGATGGCCCGGCCGATCCCGCGCGTGCCGCCGGTTACGATCGCCTTTTTGCCCTTGAGTGCGAGATCCACGATCCTTCTCCCTTCAGAGACCTTTCCATTGCGGCTTGCGCTTCTCGGCAAAGGCCCGGGGCCCTTCGACGCGGTCCTCGCTGGCGATGAGCGCTGCCACGGCTGGGAATTCGCGCTGTGCCTTCAATGCGGCTTCAACCCCGCCCGGCATGTCGAGGCCGCGATAGACGGCTTCCTTGGAGGCTCGGATCGACATCGGCGAGAGCTCGAGTATCTGCCCGGCCCAGCGCTTTGCAGCGGCGAGCGCCTCGCCTTGCGACACCACCTCGTTGACGAAGCCAAGCGCTTGGCCCTCGGCAGCGCCGACCCGCCGGCCCGTGAGGATCATCCCCATGGCATGCTTCAGCGGGATCTGGCGCGGCAGGCGATGGAGCCCGCCGGCGAGCGCGGCGAGGCCCACCCGCGGCTCCGGCAGGGCAAAGACGGCATTCTCGGCGGCGATGATGAGGTCGCACGCAAGCGCCACTTCGAAGCCGCCGCCCATGGCGACGCCGTTCACCGCCGCGATCACCGGCTTCGTCAGGTCGAAGCGGTGGCTGAGCCCGGCGAAGCCGCTCGGCGGATGGCCGATCTGATTGCCCGCGGCCTGATATTTGAGGTCATTGCCGGCGGAGAACGCCTTGTCGCCGGAGCCGGTGACGATGGCGACCCAGAGCTCCGGATCGGCAGCGAAGTCGTTCCAGACGCCCTCGAGCTCGAAATGCGCCGGACGGTGGAGCGCGTTCATCACCTCGGGCCGGTCGAGAGTGACGATAAGCACGCGGCCGTCGCGGGCCACGCGGCAGTATTGAAGCTCGGCCAAGCAGTCCCTCCCGATTCTTGGGACCAGTTTGCCCAAGCGCCGCGCCCGGCGCAAACTGCATCTGCCAGCGACATCGCCATGACCCGCCCAGGAGAGACCCGATGGACCGATCGAAGACGCGGCTTGCGCCGATCGAGGAGAGCGAGTGGAGCGCCGAGCAGCGCGAACTCTTGACGCCGATCGCCCGCGACGGCCGCGTCTTCAACGTGTTCAAGACGCTGGCGCGGCATCCGAAGCTCATGAAGCGCTGGCTGCCTTTCGCCAATCACATCCTTTTCAAGTCGAGCCTGCCGCCGCGGGATCGCGAGATGCTTATCCTCCGCCTCGCCTGGCGCGCCCGCGCCGAATACGAATGGGCCCATCACGTCGAGATCGGCGAGCGCGCGGGCTTGAGCGAGGTCGAGATCCAGCGCATCACCGCCGGCCCGGACGCGGCCGGCTGGACCCCTTTCGAGGCGACGCTGCTCCGGGCGGTCGATGACCTCCACGGCCGCTCGCGCCTCAGCGATGCCACCTGGGCAGCCCTTGCGGAGCGCTACGACACGGCTCAGGTGATGGACCTGATCTTTACCATCGGCAACTACGCGGCCCTCGCCATGGCCCTCAACAGCTTTGGCGTACCCCTTGAGGAAGGCTACCGCGGTTTTCCGCGGTGACCGGGCTGCTCCAGAACCCCCGCCCGCACCACCGAAGAGGCCGAGACCCCGCCTTCTGCGCATAGCTGGCATACCCGGTCTCCGCCTTAATTAGGACTGAATTGGTCCTTGAAATGGCGGCCATGCACCCCCATTTCTGCAAAGCCGCCAGAGGGATTGGCGGTCCTCTCCGCCGAACACCCGCCTTCTGGGCCGGCCCCGTCGGGAGCCGGATGGGTGCGGCGCCGCTGCGAGGGTGCAGAGGAGCCTGAAAGTAATGAACCGAAAACTCGATTCGACTCTGGTGCGCTTTGTCGAGGAGGCCAAGCGCTTTCCCATGCTCAGCCCGGAGCGCGAGCAGGAGCTGTCGCGCGCCTGGCGCGACCGGCAGGACCCGGAGGCGTTGCGCCACTTGGTGGGCAGCCACCTGCGTCTCGTCGTCAAAATCGCCCGTGGCTTCACCGGCTATGGTCTGCCGCTGGCGGACTTGGTGGCCGAAGGCAACGTGGGCTTGATGCAGGCTGCCGAGAAATTCGACCCGGATCGCGGCTTTCGCTTTGCCACCTATGCCATGTGGTGGATCCGCGCGGCCATACAAGAGTACATCCTGCATTCCTGGTCGCTGGTGAAAATGGGGACGACGGCGGCGCAGAAGAAACTCTTCTTCAATCTGCGCAAGCTCAAGGGCCAGATGGAGGAGCTGGATCAAGGTGACCTGCCCCCCGAGGCCGTGTCGAAAATCGCTACCGAGCTCGACGTGCCAGAGGCCGAGGTGATCGAGATGAACCGGCGCCTCGCCGGCGCCGACAACTCGCTCAACGCGCTCATGGGCGGCACCGGCGCCGACAGCGACGCCGAGTGGCTCGATATGCTGCCGGACGAGGGGCCCAACCAGGAGACGCTGGTGGGTGACCGTCGCGAGCTGCAGCAGCGGCGTCTGATGCTCGACCACGCGCTCAAGAAGCTCAATCCGCGCGAGCGCGATATCATCTTCGAGCGGCGCTTGAAAGACGAGCCTTCGACGCTCGAGGAGCTGAGCCACCGCTACGCCGTCTCTCGCGAGCGCATCCGCCAGATCGAGGTGCGTGCCTTCGAGAAGCTGCAGCGCGCCATGCGCGAGCAGACGCGGCTTACGCGCCAGGACAACGCCGCGCTCGCTGTGGCCTGATCTTCGCGGCTGCGGCCGCCTCGACTCGAACCCCGCGCCGGAAGACCGGAGCGGGGTTTTTTGCGGTTTGCAATGAGTGACCGTCTGGCTCGGACCTGTGGATCGCTGCGGCGAACGCCCGTGCCACGCGTGCGCCGCGGACGCTCATTGCCCTGTCGCGTATGGGCTGCCATCGAAAAATCGATGTTCTGCACCGGCCGCTCTCGACATAGGCTCCCTCTGTCGTTGCCAGCACGGATTGTTTTAATGAATTCTACCGGCGCACCCGTCGTCCACGCTGCGGTCGACACGTCGCGAGGGACCGCGGCACTTCGCGATCTGGCGGCTGATGACGTCGACCACATCGTCGCCTATCTGCACGACGAGCGGGACGAGCACCTGAATTCTCTCATCGACCGCAAAAAACTCCGGAGCCGCGAGGAGACGCGCTTCCGCTTTCTCTCCGCGGTCAGGACGGGCGACATCAACCAAAGGCACGTCGCCTTCGCAATCACGGTTGCCGGCCGATTCGCAGGCTTCACCAATCTCGTGCGCTATACGCCCCAAGACAACTATTCGCATTGGCATATGACCGACCCGCGGCTGCGCGCCGGCGGTTTGTCGGCGGCGCTCTATCCCTACCGGATCAATCTTTATTTCGACCTCTATCCGATCGAGCGGCTTATCCATCAGACGAAGACGCACAACGTCGGCGTCAATCGGATGCTCGACAAATATGTGCCAATCGCCGCGACACGCTACATCGAGCGGCCGGACGGCGCCGCCAGCGCCGACGAGTTCCACTTGCGCTATGTCTTCCGCGACGATATCCCGCGGTTTTTCGCGATCGTCGCCGGTTTGTCGCGCAATCGCCGCGGAGGTGAACGATGAGCCAAGCCCAGCTTCGCCGCAAGGACAGGGAGATGAGCGCGGACGAAGTCGAGCAACTGCTGCATCGCCTTCCCCTCGCCTACTTCGCCACGGTCGGCCCCGAGGGCGAGCCCTATGTGGTGCCAAACCTCTTCGTCTACGCCGAGGGGCAGGTCTATCTCCATACGGCTGCGGCGATCGGCCACTTCCGCCGGAACGTGGAGGTAAATCCGCGGATCTCATTCACGGCAGCGGAGATGGGGCGGATCTTTCCCTATGGGCGATTCGAATGCGACACCTCGGCCGGCTATGCCAGCATCGTCGGCTTTGGGCGGATCGATCTTCTCGGCGATCCCGGCGCAAAGACGCGGTTTTTTGATCGCTTTCTCGCTAAATACGCCGATCCTGCCTGGCAGCGGCCCAAGAGTTTCTATCCGCGCCTCGGCGATGTCGCGGTCTACGCCGTCGCGCTCGAACGCGTGACCGGCAAGACGAGTCCGACGCCGCCCGAGGGCGAGCGCTGGCCAGCACGCGACCGGACGAAATCGCCAAATGCTGCTCCTCCGTGAGGAGCAAGCCCTGACACATTCTTGATTTGGCATGAAATACTGGGATAATAAGGGGTCTACACGCATCGAGGCATAATTGCGAGCCTTAACCATGAGGCTTTCCCGGAAGGATCCCCAAGGTACGCGGCCGGGTTCGAGCCGGGACGGCTTCGTCTCGATCATAGGCAATCGTCTAAAGGAAGAGCGGTTGCTTGCCGGCCTGAGCGAAGGGGAGCTGGGGCGCCGCATGGGCGTCGAACCGGCGACCGTGCATCAATACGAAATCGGCGAACGGCGGCTCAATCCGAAGCGGCTTGTCGGCGTTCTCAGGGCCCTTGGGTTGCCGGTCTCGGTGTTTTTTTACCCTCTGCAATCCCATGCTTCCGCTTGCCGATCGGTCGATCGTCCCTACCGGGTTGCCGCCTTGCGCCCGCCGAAGCTTTTTGCCGAGCTGATCCCAAGGGAATTTCAGCCGGTGATACAGGCGTGGGAGGAGAGTCGCGGCGTCATGAGTCGCGATTTGCTTGCGGACTTCATTGCGGCGCCGATGGCGCGCCGGGTCGTGCTGCTCCGCCAGCCCTCCGGCACTCGGCATCTTGTCGTTGAGCATTTCACCACCGCAGTTGCCGCGTTGACACCGTGTCAGGCGATATCGCTCGTCGGTCGGCCGCTCGACGACATGCCGGACCGGGATTTCGGGCGATGGCTCACCGAAGGCTACACGGAAACCCTCTCTAGCCAATCGCCGCGACTGGAGGGCGTCCTCGCGGATATTCGCGCTCCGGATGAAAAGGTGATGCGCTCTCGCTATGACCGGTTATTATTGCCTTGGCAAAGCCGTGGCGACCGCTTTGTCCTGAGCGTGTCCGTCGTACGGCGCCGCGATGTCGTTTGCGGATGATGTTTCGACCGAAGGGGCATGCGTCTGCTTCAAGCCGCTGCCCTGAGCCGGCACCTCTCGGACGCAGGTGAACAGGATGACCGACGCCAGCATCGTTATCGACGACAAGGGCGAAGCTTGGCCGGAGGACTCGCCGGAGATGGGGCGACGGCTTGGCCGATCGGATTTCGGCAGCGCGTGGGCTGCAGCCGTGGTCCGCGAGCACGGCTTCGTTCATGTCCGCGTCAGTCGGAACAGCGCGTGCATCGCCCTGCGCCTTGGACGCTTCTCCTTGCCCGGCCTGGTCGGTGCGATCCAGGCCGTCTACGACCTGCACCCTCGACGCGTCATAGCCCATCTGTTGACCGATTCCGGCAGTACCTACGAGCAATTCAAGGGCATGCCCGAGTTCGTTGCCTATGTCGAAGCGCTGGCCGGCGACTGGGAACCAGAAGAACGGCTCTCGCGCATCGTCATCCCGCGTGATTTGCGAGATCTGGACTCCTCGTCCTTCGCCGTCGCGCGCGACCTCTTCTCGTTGTGGGAGGGCCAACGCGGCCTGCTTAGTCCCGAGCTGCACCGCAAACTCATCATTGAGGCACAGCGGCGCTGGATCATTCTCATACGACAGCCCGCTCGATCATCTCGTCTCCTGGTGGAGCAATTCGCGGCGGCTATAGCCTGCGTGCGGCCGTGCCAGGCGCTGTCCCTCATCGGCCGTGAAATTGAGCAGATGCCTGATAGCGACTTCGGCCATTGGATCGCGCGGGTTCACGCCGAGACTCTGGCAAGCGGCAAGCCTCGTTTGGAATCGATGCTCGCGGACATTCGGGCGCCGGACGGTGACATCGTGCGCTCTCGCTATGACCGAATGCTATTGCCGTGGCACGCGAAAGGGGGCGACAAGTTCGTTCTTTCCATGCCCATTGTGCGCCAGCGCATGAGCGTTTCCCATTGAGAAAAAACGTCGGGCGATGCGCCGAGTTTTCGGGATGCGCCCGCGACACCCGGGAGGCAAGCCAGAATGATCGAGATCGGTTTGGGTAGCGCGCAGAGTTGGGAGTGTGACTTTAACGGACACCTGAATCTTCGCTACCACGTAGCCTACGCCTGCAACAGCATCGCACCTCTTGCCGTTGCTCTTGGCCTCGGTCCGCGTCATCTGCGCAACCAGGGCCTGGAGCTGAGCATCATCGATCACCACATTCGCTTTCTGCGCGAGATACGGGCGGCCACCCCCTTCGTGTTCACGGGCGGCGTGATCGATCTCGCCGATGACCGGCTGCGCTTCTATCAAGAGATGCGCAATGCGCTGACGGGCGAGATCGCCGCTACCTTCATCGCCGCGGCAGGCCTTTTCGACCAGGCAACGCATGCGCCGCGACGATTGCCAGAGAAAGCGGTGGAGCGGGCGCAGCGGCTCACCGTCCAGGTGCCTGACCATGGTGCTCCGAGAGGGCTCGCCCACGATACGCCGCGCAGCGCTCCCACCTGGGAGGATGCAGATCGACTGCGCCTGTATCTGACCCATTTGGGGGCCCTGACCGCCGATGAATGCGACAGCCGCGGCCTCATACTACCGCATGCCTTCGTCGGGCGCATCTTCGACGGACATCCGCACTATGCGGCTCGCACGGAGGGCTATCATCCGGCGGACGCGGCGGTCGGCACAGTCGTGCTCGAAGCGCGGGTGGTCTATCGCACCGTTCCCCGCCAGGGCGAAGCGCTGGCACTCAGGAGCGGCCTGAAGACGACGAGAGGCAAGACGGCGATAAAGGTTCATTGGCTCTTCAACCTGGAGACCGGAGAACCGGTCGCGACCGGCGAGGTCCTGACCATCTTCCTCGATCTGGCAACCCGCAAGTCGATCGAGCCGGACGCGGCGCGGCGCCGCAGAATGGAGGAGGAGGCCGTACCGGAATTGTCAGCCTGACAACGCGCCCCTTCAAAGGGAGAGAGCCATGTTTGCGAAAACTCCGTTTTGTGCGAGTGGCAGCGCCGCGGCGATTCGATGATCGGCGTTGACGCACCATGAGCAGGACGGCATTGGTGGAACCGTCGCCAAGGCTCGGTGCGCGTAGCTTTCTTCTGGCGCTCGGCACCTTCGCTCTCGGCACCGATGCCTGGGTCATCGCCGGCATCCTCGACGGCACTGCGCAAGACCTGTCCGTCAGCATCGAGGCGGCGGGGCAGATCGTCACCGTTTATTCGCTCACCTATGCGATCGGCTCGCCGTTATTGGCTGCGCTGACTTCCCATTGGCCGAGGCAGCAGACCATCATCGTCGCGCTCGCCGGCGTCGCCTGTGCGGACTTGGTCTGCGCTTCGGCACCAAGTCTCTGGATTCTCGCGCTGGCGCGCTTCGCCGCCGGCTGTTGTGCCACGGTCTACACGCCGGCCGCTTACGCCCTCGCGGCTGCGGCATCACCCTCGGACCGACGCGGCGCGGCGCTGGCCCGGGTGGCGCTCGGCACCACTGCAGCGCTGGTCATGGGGGTTCCGATCGGTACCTGGGTCGGGCACGCGCTCAGCTGGCGCGCTACCTTTTTGCTCGGCTCCCTGCTCACCGCCTCTGCTGCGCTCTCCCTCGCGATGCGACCCATGCCGCAGCCGGCGCCGGCGGCACCAACGAGTCTTGGCTCGCACCTCGCACCGATCCTGCAGAGAAGGATATTGTTAAGCCTGGGCGCGAGCCTGCTTTGGGCATCCAGCACTTTTATCGTCTACACCTATGCGGCTGTCATCTTCGGACGACGGCTCGGGATGCAGGACATCGCGCCGCTCCTCTTGGGATATGGCATCGGCGGACTGACCGGCAGTCAGTCGGGCGGCCGCTTTGTTGATCGCTTCGGCACGACGCTGCCCATCATCGTGGGCATGAGCCTAAGCGCGCTCAATTATGGACTGATCGCTCTCACCAGCGGCACCGCCGCTGGCGCCGCTGCCGTCTTGTTCATCATGGGATTCTGCACTTGGGCGATCTGGCCGGCACAGCAGAGTCGATTGCTGGCTTTGGCGCCGGAGCACGGTGGCATGGTGATGTCGCTCTTCGTTTCGGCCATCTATATCGGCTCGGGCGCCGGAGCAGCATTCGGCGGGCTCCTCCTCACGCATCTCGGCAGCTCGTGGCCGCCTTTTGCGGCGACCTTAGCGACGGTACTCGGGCTCCTGCTCTTTGCCATCAGCACCCGTGGGCGGGCGGTCAATGGCCGATCCTCGTGATCTGGTCTTGAAATCGTTAGATCAAGTCCAGACCAACCGGAACATGTATTGTCGGAGCCCCAACTCTCCGTTATTGCATGACGATCGAGTTGATTGTTCGTGCCGGCCAAGGACGGAGGGAGAGTAGAATGTCGGGCGCAGGGGAAGTTGGGCGGCTTGGCGGCGCGCCGACCACCTTCGACCGGCGAGTCGGCGATCGCCTCAGACAAGAACGATTGCTCGCGGGTGTCAGCCGGATGCAGCTGGGGCACGAGTTGCACATCGAGGCCGATGCCGTCCAGGCGTATGAAAGTGGCAAGAGACCGATAACTGCAGCGCGACTGGTGGCTGTCCTCAAGGTTCTCGGTCTGCCGCTCTCGGCCTTCTTCTATGACGGAGTTGAGCGGCATCACCCGGCGTTGCCCAATCGAAAGCGGCGACGTGTGCCGGGCATCGTCGTGGAGCGTCCGCCCCAGCTGTTTTCCGGACGGAGCTTCCCCGAATTTTTTTCGCTGCTGAACATATGGGAAGCTCGCTGCGGCGCCATGAGCCGGGATTTGCTCGACGAACTGTTGGCTGGCCACCTTGCTCGCAAGATCGTTCTATTGCGCCAAGCGGCGGCCTCTTCTCGCCTTCTCGTCGAGCAGTATGGGGAGGGCATCGCCTTCTTGCGGCCTTGCCAGGCTCTTGCCCTCGTCGGCCGTGAGTATGAAGACCTGCCCGATCGAGATTTCGGCCGGTGGTTGCTCGACGGCTATGCCGCGACTCTTGCGACCGATAAACCGCGGCTGGAATCGATGCTGGCCGACATTCGGACTCCTGAAGATGTCGTCATGCGCTCCCGCTTCGATCGGCTGCTGCTGCCGTGGCACGGCATCGGCGGTCATCGATATGTGCTCAGCATCCCGCTGATTCGCCAGCGTTCGACTGTCTCGACAGAGGATGAGCCCATCGGGGTCGGCGCGTAACCAGAAAAGTGCGGAGCCAATCCCCTAACCCGCCTCGGCGCGGAGAAGCCACACGCCGATGGCAATCGTGATTGCCGTGAGCGGCGCCCCGACCTTGAAATAGGCCCAGAAGCCAATGGCAATACCGCGCCGGCGCGCGCGCTCGACAACGATGAGATTGGCGACCGAGCCGAGGATGGTGAAATTGCCGGCGAGCGTCGCCGCCATGGCGAGCACGAGCCACGCCTGTCGCGGCTCGTTCAGGCTCTCGATGAACGGTTTCAGCACCAGCACCGCCGGGACATTGCTCACGAGATTCGACAGCAGCGCGGCGA
>Ga0070761_10002831_pt1 | contig 10540 bp, 8 predicted proteins | sample HubBroMetageREF1_FD_66724 | JGI IMG/M metagenome (GOLD analysis project Ga0070761, IMG submission 66724) | Reference soil microbial communities from the Hubbard Brook experimental Forest, New Hampshire, USA - Hubbard Brook CCASE Soil... | ecosystem: Environmental > Terrestrial > Soil > Temperate...
AGAACTGCGGAGAATTGGCGTCGAGTCCGGTCTTTTTGCGGTAGGTGTTGTATCCGGTATAGTTCTTGCCTTCCCAAGTCCAATTGCCGTTCGCGGCGCCTACTTTGGAATAGTAGAGGTTGTAGTCGATCGCCGCCGGATGCAACGGCGTCGAGGTGAAGTTGTTCAGAAACAGCGCCAGGGTGTTGGCGTAGACGATATTGTTATAAAAAATGTTGTTGGTGGCGTGGAACTGGATTTGAAATTCGCCGCTATTGTTATTGCTTCCCTTAGTGCCATTGCTGAAGAGCGTATTGTTGACAATCGTGCAGTGGTCGCTTCCTCCTACATTGTTGGCATATCCGCCGATTGAAATGCCGTTGCTGTTGTCCAGGTAGACGACGTTGTTGCGGGCGATAATCTGGCTGGTGACGTGGTTATGATGCTCACTGGCCATTTCGATGCCGAGATCGACATTGTGAATCAGGTTCTGCTCGACGATGATCTTCTTGCCGCCATCGACGTAAATTCCATCGGCTGCGTATTGTTTACCGTAGTCCGGATTTCCGTAGGAAGTAATGTTGTAGACGGTGTTGCCGCGAATTTCGCCGTTGCGGGCCTGATCGTATTTGGGATTAGGAGAGACGTGCTCGAAACCAATCGCGTCGATGCCGATATTGTCGTCGTCGTGGATCAAATTGTTGGAGATGACGAAGTTTTCCACGTTGCCGTCGACCGAGAGGGTTTCGCTGCATCCCGTCTTCAGGTGATCGACTTCGTTGCCGCTGATGACGAGGGCGTTGATCGAAGCGGGAGCTTTGGTGCCGTAGACAGTGAGGCCGAACGCGTTTGATCCGCATTGGTTGGGATTGGTCTTGGCATTGGTCTCGATGTTGTGAATGTAGTTGTTTACGATTTGCAGATTGCTGCCTGCGCCGAAGATCCAGACGCCGATGGGAACCTCGGTCAGCTTATCGGTTTTGTAATTGCGAATCTCGAACCCGTTAATGACGATGTAGCTCAGGCTGGGAATGCTGAACAGGCCCCATTGTCCTTTTGGAATTCCTAAGCCGGTTCCGTCGAGGGTAGCGAGCTCGCCCGGGTAGCTGGAGAAAGTGATAAACCCTGCAGATTTGGATCCAGACGATTTCATAGTAACGACTTCGTGGTAAACACCGTTACGAACATAGACAGTGTCACCGGCGCTCACCGTGTTGGCGGCGTGCTGAATGGTTTTCCAAGGAAGGGATAGCGTGCCGGGATTGGAGTCGCTGCCGGTCGTGGAAACGTAATAAGTGGTGCCGGTAGCAGCCTGCGTCAGCAGGGTGATGACCGCAGTCGCGGACTTGCTGGGATCGGCTTGCGAGACGGCCGTGACTGTCGCCGAGGCGACATTCGGCATGGTCGACGGCGCTGTGTATACGCCGGTCGAAGATATAGTTCCTGCGGCCGAGTTGCCGCCGTCGGCATTGTCCACCTGCCAGGTCACGTCGGTGTTGCCGGTACCATTCACGGTGGCGTTGAATGGTAGTTGCTGACCCAATTGGACCGTGGTGTAAGTGGGTGAGATGAAAACGCTGACCGTCTGCGAGCCGGCGAAGGACAAGCCAGCGAGCAGAAGAAATAAGACTGCTAAGCCCACAGTGCGTCGGAAATTCTGACGAAAGTTCGGTCCCACAGAAACCCCCAAAATGCCGCCTGCGATTCTACCGCACTTTTGAGCGATTGCAGCGTTGGCGTCCGCCCTGGGAACCTGTGGGGACGGGCGTTCTCGCCCGTCCCTGGGGAGCGCATCAGCATCCAAAATCTGGACTAACCCCAGAGCCCCTAAGGCGATCTAAGGTATGTATGGTATCGAACATAGGGTCCGAATTGTGGCATGGTCATTGGACCGTGGCCCTCTCCCCTTTGCAGGAACGCATTGGACTGCTCAGTCGCAAGGCGGTTAGCCTCGATGACCCTGAGGAATTCAACCGCGTGTTTGCCGAATTGAGAAATGCCCTTCGTGGGCAGCTTACTCATCTGAAGGAAATGGTCCACGAAGCAAAACAGACCATCTCGCAGCTTCCAGGGCAGCCGCGTGTCGAGAGGCGCAGCGTTGACCGGCGCAGGTCGGATCGGCGAAAGGGCAGTCGCAGAGAACAAGCTTAAGGCGCCAAGCCTATCTCGCATTCTAAGTGTAAGTTATCCTCTATTTCCGGAACGCTGCCCGGTTGGGCGAGGGTGTCGTCACTCCACAAGACAAAGCTGCACGTGCCTTTACGGGTTCGGGTTACCAAGGTTCATTGCCCGGCTTCTGGGGGCCGCATATAATTTTCATATCCCGCTCTAGATTCGAGGTTGCTGTTGATGACCAGGGCCACTGAGGCCGATCACAATCGGCAGAATCAGGAATTGAACATCTTTCACGATGTGGCCAAGGCTCTGACCTCGTCGCTGGATCTCGACTCCATTCTGCAGACCATCATGGAAAAAATGGCGGAATATTTCCGTCCCGATACCTGGTCGTTGCTGATGGTGGATGACGAACGCGACGAACTTTACTTCGCGATTGCGGTGGGCACGGCCTCGGAGGCGCTGAAGAATATCCGGTTAAAAGTGGGCGAGGGGATTGCCGGGCATGTGGCCAAGCATGGCGAGCGGCTGGTGGTGCCGGATGTGATGAACGATCCGCGGTTCGCCAAGCGCATTGACGAGATGACGAAGTGGGAGACGCGTTCGATTGTGTGCTTCCCGGTGCAGTCGCGATTGCGCGTGCTGGGTGTGATTCAACTGGTGAACGTGGACATGGCGCACTTCGGCGATCAGGAGATTTTCTTTCTGCAATCGCTATGCGATTACGCGGCCATTGCCATCGAAAATGCGCGGGCGGTGGAGAAGATTCAGGAACTCACCATCACCGACGATTGCACCGGGCTTTACAACGCGCGGCATCTTTATAAGACGCTGGAAACCGAGGTATACCGGTCGTCGCGTTTTGGTTACGAATTTACGGTTGTGTTTATTGATCTCGACCATTTCAAGCAAGTCAACGACACTAACGGGCATTTGGTTGGGAGCAAGCTGCTGGCTGAAATCGGGTATCTGATCAAAGCGCAATTGCGTTTGATTGATTACGCTTTTCGCTATGGCGGCGACGAGTTTGTTGTTTTGTTACCGCAGACGGGCAAAGATTCAGCTTTGGTCGTGGCCAAGCGGTTGCGCGATAGCCTGCGCACCAGCATGTTCTGCAAAGAAGAAGGACTCAACCTGAATGTGCGGGCGTCGATGGGGGTCGCGACTTATCCGCATGATGCCAAGACGCCGCACGACATTATCCGGCAAGCGGATGAAATGATGTATCTGGTGAAAAATACCTCGCGGGATAATATTGGGATCGCGCAGCGCGGGGTGATGAAGTAGAAGTGCGGGTGATAGCTATTGGCTTCTAGCCGTCTCCTTTTGAACCGGTAAACACCCAAAATCAAAATTGTCATTCCGAGCGAAGCGAGGAATCTGCTGTCTCGCGGCTCGGGGCGAAAGCAGATTCCTCGCTTCGCTCGGAATGACAATTTTGATTTTGGAATTAGAATTTCGATTTTCGAATTACGGTTAGGTGAGTGCGAGCTTCGCTCGACCGGACAACAGCACCCGTCCCAACGCGATTAATCTGCGGAGACTGCGGCGGGGCGCGTTACCCTGGCGGTTTTCTGCTGGGTCTCGGTCTGCAGCCACTTCCGAATATCCGGGAGGGCGGCGCGTGCGGCGATTTCTCCCGCTCGTACCAGTGCGACGCTGTGTTCGAAGGCGTCATATTTGTAGCCATTGACGTCCGGTTCGATCACCAGATCGGCTGCCGACTTCCATTGGCTGCTGTTCATCTCCTGCGCGATGGCGAAGCATTGGCCGATCACGTCGAACAAATGACGCGGGCCTTCGCCGTCGGTCCACTTCCCTTTCAGATGCACCGCCACCACTCGATCCGCTCCCATCTGGCGCAGCGGCCGGGTGGGCACGGTGTGCGAAAGCATGCCGTCGATCAGGAAGCGCCCACGAATCTTTACCGGCAGGAACATTCCCGGATATGCGCAACTGGCGCGCACCGGATCGATCAGCGGTCCGGAATGAAATACTACGCCCTCGCCGGTAGAGAAATCCGTTGCCGTCACCGCCAAGGGAATCCTCAGCTCTTCGAATGTTTTAACTTTCAGGAGATGGTTGAGGAATCCGATCATGCGCTGGTTGCTGGCAAAGCCGTAGCGCGAAAGCGTCCAACGGGCAATGTGTTTGAAACGCACACGGGCGGCGACATGCTCCAGTTCGGCGGCTGAGATTCCGCTGCAGTACGCGGCGCCGATGAGGGCCCCCACGCTGGTACCGGCAATATAACGGATGGGGATGTTTTCTTCTTCGAGAACTTTCAGGACGCCTACGTGGGCAATGCCACGAGCAAAGCCTCCACCCAGAGCCAGACCGATTCCGACGTTGCTTTGCCCTGAACCCAGGCCCGAAGGCTGCCCAGAAAGGCCGCGTCCGAACGCCTGTACCGACCGAATAATCTTATCCAGACTCTTCACGGGGACCTCACACCATCCCGGCTTCTGCCCGGCTAACTATCTAAATCCAGGCTTGCTACACTCGGCTCACTACCCTGAGCCAAATCAGCAAGTAAGATGCCAGTTCAGTATCAATCGTTTCATGCCAAGGCTGACCGCGCCAGATTACGGACATCGGGTTACCCGAGGTTACCGGCCAGCGGTCTACGATGACTAACTCCTGTGTTTCTGATAACTTGAGAGTATGGTGCGAGAAATCTCCGCAGGCGGTGTGGTACTCCGGCGTACGCCGGAGGGATGGCAACTGGCGGTGATCGAGCCCATGAGGGATTCCCCGCCGGTCCCGTCCGGTTCGACTGCCAAGAAAACATCGCAAAAAATGTTACTCGCCCTGCCCAAGGGACTGGTGGATCCGGGAGAAAAGCCCGATCAAACGGCCGTCCGCGAGGTGCTCGAGGAAACCGGCGTGACTGCGGTCGCGGTGACCAAGCTCGGGGACACCAAGTACGCTTACGTGCGCACTTGGGGAGGCAAAGAGCGGGTTTTTAAGATCGTCAGTTTCTACCTTTTTCGCTACGAATCTGGCGAAATCGACGAAATTGCCCCCGAGATGCGCATTGAGGTGAAACGCGCGTCGTGGATTCCTTTGGAAGATGCGGCCAAACGACTTGCCTATCGAGGCGAAAAGGATATGGTCCGCCGGGCGCAGGTTTATCTCGCGACTCACCCGGAGCTTTAGCGATTTCAAGGTCGCCCGCGCGTCACACAGACGTGTGACATGTAACCTTGACGGGACTTCCAGCAGCATCTATCTTGAACTTACTTGATTGAGGCGCGTGCCGCTGCCATCCTCACCCCACATCTAATGCGGCACGCGCTGCGGTACTTTTCGGAGTATTCCCGGTTTTTCCCACATATCTGTGATCTATCTTTACCATCAGGGCTGGCAAGAACGGCTGATTGCTAAGTAAACTGCTTGAACAGCCTTTTTACTTTCTACTTTTTTGTAGAGACGCAGCTCGCTGCGTTCTAGGCTTGCCTGACTCGTCTGCACGATGGGAGTGTTCGATTGATGAAACATATCCACAAAGTCGCTGTGCTTGGCGCGGGAACAATGGGTGCCCGCATCGCTGCTCACTTCGCTAACGCGGGTATCGCCAGTTCTCTGCTCGACATCGTTCCTCCCGACGCCGATGGGCCTGCTCGAAATAAGATCGCGGCTGCCGGGCTGGACGCCGCCAAGAAATCGAAGCCCGCCGCCTTCATGGACGCTTCGCTCGCCCGGCTGATCACCATTGGCAACTTCGACGACGACCTCAAGCGTCTGGCCGAAGTGGACTGGATTATCGAAGCAGTGGTCGAGAATCTCGATCTGAAGCGGGCTTTGTTGAGGAAGGTAGAAGCCATCCGCAAGCCGGGGACGATCATCACGACTAACACCAGCGGCCTGCCGGTGGGGAAAATTGCCGAGGGTTTCTCCGACGATTTTCGCCGTTCGTGGTTTGGCACGCACTTTTTTAATCCGCCGCGCTACATGCGGCTGCTGGAAATTATTCCTACGCCCGACACCGACCGCGATGCCATCGACGCCGTGAGCCGCTTCTGCGACATTCATCTTGGCAAAGGCATCGTTCTCGCCAAAGACACGCCAAACTTCATTGGAAATCGCGTTGGGACGTTTTCTGTTTTGAACGTCATGCGCCTTATGCAGGAAATGGATTTGAGCATTGAAGATGTGGACGCGCTTACCGGGCAAGCTCTGGGATGGCCGCGGTCCGCAACCTTTCGCACGATTGATTTGGTCGGTCTGGACATTTTGGGACACGTAGTTTCGAACATGACGCGTGTAGTGACGGGCGATTCAGCCGCCCAGCTTGACGAGCGCAGCGACCTCAAGTTGCCTGACTTTTACAAGCAGATGCTCGAACGCAAATGGCTGGGCGACAAAACCAAAGGCGGCTTCTACAAGAAGGCAAAAAGCACGGGTCAAGAGGACGAACGCCTCGCCCTTGATTGGAAGACGCTGGAATACCATCCGCGTAAGAAACCCAAGTTTCCAGCCCTCGACATGGCTAAGAATGTCGAGCAGACTGCAGCCCGGTTGAAAATGCTGCTCGGTCTCGACGGCAGTGGTCCGCAGAAGAATGATCGCGCGGGCGCATTTCTGTGGTCGGCTCTATCCGATCTTTGGACGTATTCCGCCAACCGTATTCCAGAGATTTCCGATTCCATTGTTGAGATCGATCGTGCCATGCGGCTCGGCTTCAACTGGGAACTAGGACCGTTCGAACTGTGGGATGCGGCCGGAGTCGAAGCCACAATTGAGCGTATGAAAAAAGAAGATCGTCCGATCGCGGCCAATGTGGAACAGTTGCTCGCCGCTGGCAAAAAGACCTGGTATCTGGACGATCCCAAGGCCGCCTCGGGCCGGGAATATTTCGATCTCGGCGCTGTGGCTTACAAGGCCGTCGCGGTTCCCTCTGGCGTGTGGTCGGTCGATGTCGCGAAGAAATCAAATGGTGTGGTGAAGAAAAACTCCGGGGCGTCTGTCGTCGATCTGGGCGACGGCGTGGCCTGCATCGAGTTCCATTCCAAGATGAACACCATCGGCACCGACATCGTCCAACTCATCTTGCAAACCATGAAGTCTGGTGGCCCCGGCGATGCATTCGACGCGTTCGTTATCACCAACGACGCGACGAACTTCTCCGTCGGCGCTAACCTCATGTTGCTGCTGATGTCGATTCAGGAAGAAGAATGGGACGACGTCGATCTCGCCATTCGCACCTTCCAGGGTATGACGCAGGCCATTAAGTTCTCGCCGAAGCCAGTGGTAGTCGCGCCTTTTGGTTTGACCCTTGGCGGCGGCACCGAGATTTCCCTGCACGCTCCCGCGCTTCAACCTCACGCTGAGCTTTACATGGGACTGGTCGAAGTCGGCGTCGGGCTGCTGCCCGGAGCCGGCGGATGCAAAGAGATGCTGCTGCGCGCCGTCGACAGCGCCGAATCCATCCGGCCCGGTGGCCGAGGCGAATCCGTCGAACTGATGGAGGCCATGAAGAGAATCTTCGAAACCATCGCCACCGCAAAAGTCGCGACCTCGGCGCCGGAAGCGCGCGGGCTTGGATTTCTGCGGGATTCCGACAATATCACCATGAACCGCGAGCGCGTGTTAAGCGATGCAAAAGCCCGTGCGCTGGAGATGGTCCGCGCCGGATACGAGCCTCCGCAGCCGCGCACCGACATTCCCGCGCCCGGAGAAAACACATTAGCTGCCCTGAAGATGGGCGTTCACCTGATGCGCCAGGGCGATTACATCACCGAATACGAAGTCAAGCTGGCCACGAAAATCGCCGAAGTGTTGTGCGGCGGAAATGTGACTCCGGGCACTCCGGTGAGCGAACAATACATCCTTGATCTGGAGCGGGAAGGATTCAAGTCACTCTGCGGAGAGAAGAAGACGCAGGAGAGGATTCAGTACACGTTGAAGACGGGAAAGACGCTTAGGAATTGAGAATGCCTCGAGCCCACATTCATCTTTGCCCCGATCCAGGCTACGTCCCCACGAGGACGGCCCCCAAGCGTGGAGAGAAGATTGTGATCAGAGTCTTAGGATTCCCGCCGTTCAAGGAGTTGCGGGCGTCTCTGCGGAACCCCTGCCATCGGCACTATAGTCGGTTCGTCGGGCTTCGAAAAGCAGCCACGAAAGTGATGAGAGGGAGAAAATGGAGCGATGGCCCAATTTCGCTTCGGTTCAGTATGTTTGCTCCTTCCTTCGAGAAAGGAAAGGCTCTTAATGACTACCTTGCCGGGGTGCTCGATACCTTGGATGGCAGTCATGGTTTTCACTTCACCTATCTTCCCATCGTTTTCCTGGATGATTGCCAAGTCTGCAAAGCCGAGACACATTTCAGGGTGAACTCGATCGCGGAGTACCTGCTTGAAGTCGAATTTCTCGACTAAACACAGCGCAGAGTCTTGGCATGGAGCAGTGCCACTTCAGCCCGCCGCAACATGCGCGAATTTCCGCACGACCGGTTGTCGGCCTTGCCGGGCCCGCCAGAGATCATATTGGGATTGCATGTTCATCCACAGTTCCGGGGAGGTGCCGAGAGCGGCGGATAAGCGGAGGGCCATGGCGGCGGAGATTCCGGCCTTGCCGTTCAGCAGACGCGATAATGTCACGCGCGTGACCCGCAGATGTGCCGCCGCGGCGGATACGGGTGTTTCTCCCAGATACTCGCGGAGAACCAGACCAGGATGAGGCGGATTGTGCATGCGCATAAATGACTCCTTCAGTGATAGTCCTGATAATCGACGAGAACGGCATCCTCGCCTTCGAACTTGAACGTCAAGCGCCAGTTTCCGCTGACGCTGACCGCCCAATGATCTTTGAATGTCCCGGCTAGCGGATGAAGTTTCCATCCCGGCGCGTTCATATCGCTCGGATGCTTAGCATTATCGAGGGCGAACAGTTGTAAACGAAGCTTGCCCGCATGCTTCGGTTGAATACCAGCTTTCGATCCATTGAGGAAAAACTTCTCCACGCCCCGATGCCGGAAGCTCTTAATCAAGTGTATAGTGTAACGCTACGTGTTACGCATAGTCAATCCCGTCTCCGCCTACTTAGGAATCATTCGATCGAAAATCATCCCTCCACAATTTAGAATAGGTGCAGGAGTTTCCTATGCGTGAAGTCGTAATCGCTTCTTCTGCCCGTACGCCGGTAGGACGCGCCTTCAAAGGCACGCTCCGCGCCACTCGTCCCGATGAGCTTGCCGCTGTGGCCATCAAAGGCGCGCTCGAACGCGTGCCGCAGATTGACGCGAAAGAAATCGAAGACGTCATCCTGGGCTGTGCCATGCCCGAGGCTGAGCAAGGGATGAACGTGGCGCGCATCGCGTCGCTGCGCGCCGGCTTGCCGGTTGAAGTCTCGGCGTTGACGATCAACCGTTTCTGTTCGTCTGGGCTCCAAGCGATTGCCATGGCGGCCGAGCGCATCATGAGCGGTGGGGCTGAGATCATCGTGGCCGGTGGCACGGAATCGATGTCCATGATTCCGATGGGCGGTCACAAAATTTCGCCCAATCCCTGGCTGGTCGATCACTATCCCGACGCGTATCTTTCTATGGGTCTGACAGCGGAGAGGCTCGCCCAACGATTCGGTATCACGCGCGAAGCCGCGGACGAATTCTCCTATCGCAGCCATCAGAAAGCATTGGCCGCAATTCAAGCCGGAAAGTTCGCCGACGAAACGGTGTCCGTGCCAGTGAGCTTTACGACACCCAACGGCTCGAAGCCGAAGCGGCAGGAGATCACCTTCAAAGTCGACGAAGGCCCCCGCGCCGACACGTCGCTCGAAGCGCTGCTCTCGCTCAAGCCAGCATTCCACGCCAAGGGCACGGTAACCGCCGGCAATTCCTCGCAGATGTCCGACGGCGCAGCGGCCGCCGTAGTCATGTCCGCGGATCGCGCACAGCAGTTGGGTATCAAGCCGCTGGCCCGGTACGTTTCCTTCGCTACCGCCGGATACAAGCCGGAAGAAATGGGCCTGGGCCCGGTCTTCGCGATCCCGAAAGCGCTGAAGATGGCGGGGCTCAAACTCACCGACATTGACGTGATCGAATTGAACGAAGCTTTTGCCGCTCAGTCCTTGGCGGTGATCAAAGAGGCTGGTCTTGATCCCGAGCGCGTGAATCCCAACGGCGGGGCGATTGCTTTGGGGCATCCTCTCGGATGCACAGGCGCGAAGCTCACCGCTACGATCATTCGCGAGATGAAGCGCCGCAACGCGAAGTATGGCCTCGTGACCATGTGCGTAGGCGGCGGCATGGGCGCCGCTGGAATTTTCGAGAACCTGAGCTAGACCAAAGACATTAGCCACAGAGGACACGAAGGTTCACAAAGAGAAACCTGATTTCCTTTGTGGACCTCTGTGTCCTCTGTGGTTCATGACCGTGTGACATCTAACCTTGCGGGGCTGCTTAGAAAACGACACGATCGAAGCAGGAGCCGCCCATGGCCAC
>Ga0070761_10002833_pt1 | contig 10537 bp, 7 predicted proteins | sample HubBroMetageREF1_FD_66724 | JGI IMG/M metagenome (GOLD analysis project Ga0070761, IMG submission 66724) | Reference soil microbial communities from the Hubbard Brook experimental Forest, New Hampshire, USA - Hubbard Brook CCASE Soil... | ecosystem: Environmental > Terrestrial > Soil > Temperate...
CCATGGCTTCGAACACCTCGTCCGTCCGGACTCTGCCCGCACGACCGTCGCTGGAGTCGCTGCGCAAGCAGGCGAAGACGCTCGCCCGCAAGGTCGCCGCCGGCGACGCCGCCGCGGTCGCGCGCGCCCGCACCCAACTGCCAAGATGGGAGCCGCCTCTGTCACATCGCGACGCCCAGCTCGTGCTGGCCCGCGAATACGGCTTCGCCGGCTGGACGGAGCTCCGCGCGGAAGTTCTGAAGCGCACGGGCAAAGGCGTCGACCGGGCCGCGGTCGAGGCTCAGCGCGCGATCCACGACAACGACGTGGCGCGCTTGAAGACGCTGCTGGCGGAGCATCGCGGCTTGCTGGCATGGCGCGACGCGGAGGGTCGTCCCCTGCTCCAGGCCACGACGCCCTACGCCATGGACGTCAGCGATCCCGCACGCGAGGCGGAATTCTGCCGGCCCGCCTGCGCAGCGATTCTGATCGACGCCGGCGCGCTCATCACGCCCTCCGTGTGGGACATTCTCATCCGCTCCGCCGCCGCCGGCATGATGGCGCTCCTCCACGAGAAGAAGGTGCTGCCGCGCACGCTCGCCGTGCTCGCCGCGCTCGGCGACCTGGAGGGCGTGCGCGCCGGCCTCGACGAGCCTCAAGGCGGCGACCGCGACACCGTGAACTTCGCCTTCATGAGCGCCTGCCGGTTCAAGCGTGACGCCGTCGCGGCGCCGTTGCTGGATCGCGCCATCGCGCTCGACCCCAGGCTCGGCGTCGCGATCGACCGCTGGGGCGGCCGCGCGGCCTTCGTCGCCGACACGATCGCGCATTGCCCATCGCTGTACGGATCGGCGGAGCCCTGGGTCGCCTTCGTCATGCGCCAGCTGCTGGACGCGATGCATCGGGACGATCTGCCGGCGTTCACGGGCTGGCTGGCGAGCCAGGCCTGGCTGCTCGACGACTCGCATCTGACGCTCCAGGCAGAGCTTCTTGGGCAAGCCGCCGAATCCAACCGCGAAGCGTTCATCCATGCGCTGCTGGAGCGGGACCCCGCTTTGCTGCGCTCATCCTCGCCGCCGCCATCCATGGCGCTGACCTGGGCGTTCGACTACGGCCATGCGCATCTCGCCCCGCTGCTGGCGCGAGTCTGGCCGCTGCCGGACGATCTGCCCCACGCCGCCGGCGTCGGCGACCTCGATCGCGTCAAGCGCTGGTTCGACGACAAGGGCCAGCCGGCGCTCGGCGACCTCGGCCGTCACCACCGCAATATCCGTCCGGGCGCGCCCACGGTGCAGCAGGTGCTCGACGTGGCGCTCGCCTGGGCGGTCCTGAGCAAGCACTTCGACGTCGCCGAGTTCCTGCTCGCGCATGGCGCCGACGTGAACACCGACTGGTCCACCCACGAGCCGGCGAGCATCCTCCACGAATGCGCGATCCACGGCGATTTCGCGGGCGCGCGCTTCCTGATCGCGCACGGCATCGACCTCACCCTCCGCGATCATCGCTGGAACGGGACCGCCGCCGGCTGGGCGTGGCACGCGGCGAACGACCAGGCGATGTGCAAAATGCTGACGGACGCGGCGGAGGAGCGGAAATCCGGCGGAAGGCGCGCTCGCGCTGCTGTTCGTTTCCGGCCGATCAACGTCAAGTCTCGGTGAACAGACGCGGGAAGAGGATATCGACCGCATCGGGAGGAAACCGGAGGGAGACCGGGCCTTTGGGCGTCGCTGAGGCGAGAAGGCCAGCCTCGCAAATGTCGTTGAACACCCGTCTTGCTGTGCGTTCTGGAAGGCCGGTGATGCGTGGGATCTCGCCCCGCTCGAACTCGCCACGAATGAGAGCCTCTTCCAACAGGCGGGCGGCTTCGGTTTTAAGCGTATCGTCGCGCTCGACCAAGATACGTAGTCTCCGAGCGAGCGTTTCAAGCTCGAACAGGCTGGACATGAACGCGACCTGATCAATGCAGACGCGCAGGAACCATAAGGTGAAGTCAGTGAGCGCCCGTTGCGAAAGGTTGCCGCGCCCATCGAGGTCCCCCTGCCGCGGCATATCGGCATGATCCATCATATCCTTATATTCATTTCGGCTTTTGAGGCCACGAGCAAGGCCCCGCGAGATCGACCAGAGTCCGTGCGCCCCGACGCCGGCGTGGTGAGCCATTGCGTGACTCATCAATCGACTGACGCGGCCATTTCCGTCGGGAAAAGGATGGATGTGGTTGAAGCGATGGTGAGCGGCAGCCATTGCCATGATGCGTCCCGCCATACCGAGCGGCGCAAGCCGGTACTGCTTTTCGAAATAAGCCATAAAGTCGGGAACACGACCGCTCGACGGCGGGATGTGTCGGCCAACCACAACATCATGGTCGGGACGTGAGCGCCATTCGCCGGGATTCATGACGAAGTTGCGGCCCGCGTCCGGGATGCGAAGCATCTCGTCAGGGACGTCGCGATAGAATTCGCGGTGGAGCCAGAGGATGAATTCTGCCGAGGCAGGCTCCGGCACGCGGTTCTCGGCGGCCAGGCGGTCGACTTCCGTCTGGACGCGCACATGCGCCGCGGCTTCCTCTTGGAGGTCGCGGCGCTCTTTGTCGTTATCAAAATCACCGGCGAGCGCCCGGGCAATGTCTCGCGGTCGCGTCTTATGACCTTCGATGAGATTGCTGTAGTAGGTGTTCATGATGCGCACGAGTTCGGCAAGGCTGGCCGCCGTGCGCGGGTGAAGCGCGCGGCCGAGCTTGGCGGACCCAGCCGAAAGCTCGGCGATCGCATCCGAAATCTCGGCGGGCGTCTGCTCGAGCCGCGTCGGCTCGATGCGGTCGACGCTTTCGGGCGGCTCATTTTTGGCCGATTTTTCCATCGTCATAACTATATGCGTATAAAGGAGAAAAGGCGCTCTAGCTAGTGGGTTTGGCCGGTTTCTTGGCCGATCTCCCGCCGCTGCCGGCAAGCAGCATGACCGGCCGAAATGCCCTTATGATATGTAGTTGATAAGACGTGGAATTTCGGCCTATCAGCCGATGAGTGGCCGATCTTCTGGCCGATCTCCAGGAATCGTCGTCACGTCATGCCCATCCGCTGAGGCCAAGGCAGGAGCCGATGGAGTCGGGAGTGCAAAAACTCCGACGTGGTCTCGATGCGATGCGGGGAAAGCGAATTCAAGCCATCTCGCCTTTTGCCGCGATGTGATTTCTCTCTTCCTTGATCTTGAATTTTGCCCAGTAGGTAGCCCCGACCAGATCAGCGGCCATCCTGTCGGGAGCGAAACGCCCTTCCTGCAAACAGGCGAACCGATCGCTCAGCAATGCTTTGATGTCGATACCGTCATCCACCCACCTTCCCTGGAGTTTCGCAGCCGAGGGGCCCAGCGTTCGTTGCATCATCGGGACCGCGCGCCGAATATTATTGACCACGAAAAGCTCACCGGATGTCGGAAGACAGCGTCCGATGCGGGATATATCCGCCGAAGGGTCTTTGCAGTGCTGGAGCACCCAAACAGCGATGGCGGCATCGACAACGAGCTTTCGCGCGATCAAAGTATCCAGCATTGCCGGCGAGCAAGCGAAGAAACTGTCGGACTCGACGTAAGCGACCGAGAGCGCACGCATGCTGGCGCTCATGTCGACGCCGATGACGCGGCATTTTTTCCGAGCGATCAGTTCCTTGGCCAATCGTCCAATACCGCACCCGTAATCGAGCAGGACAGAGTCAGGGCGGAGCGTGAGGTGCTGGACAATGAGATCTGCCAAATAGGGTGTTTCCTTGGCCCACCGTTCTTCGGTGGTCGACCCTTCGGGGGTTAGTATAATGCGCTTTGCTTGTGCAATGGTCCCGACATCGAACACCCGTGGTTCAAATGTGCCGATCACTCACACCTCCAATCTCGGGTTATCGAGGTGAAGCAGCCATCGATCTCGAACTCACGACGCGGCGAGGGTTCTTCGCAGGCGCGCGATCGCGCCGGGCAGGCCGCGCACCCTGAGGATCCGGCCGGTGGCGTCGAAATCCTCCGAAAGCACGCGCGCGTTCTCGTAGACATCGCCGAGCAGCCCTTGCTTCGCGTAGGGCAGCACGAGCTGGTCCTCCACCATGGCTGCTTCGAAGAACGCGATGATCGTCTCGCGCAGCCCGGTGACGTCCTCTTGTGACTTCGCCGACAGGAGAATCGCGTCGGGGTGTTTCGCGCGGAGGGCGTCGCGATCGGCCTCGCTCACGCGATCGATCTTGTTGAGGACCACGCGCGACGGGACGATCTCGGCGCCGATTTCGCGCAGCACGCTGCGGCTCACCTCGAGCTGCGATTCATAGGTCGGATCGGACGCGTCGACGACGAAGAGCTGCAGGGACGCTTCGAGCGCCTCGGCCAGCGTCGACCGGAACGATGCGACAAGATCATGCGGAAGCTTCTTGATGAATCCGACGGTGTCCGAGACCAGCACCCGCGGCCTCGTCTCCGGCTGCAGGGCGCGCACCGTCGTGTCCAGCGTCGCAAAGAGCTTGTCCGCGATCAGCACGTCGCTGCCCGTGAGCGCCCGCATGAGCGTCGATTTCCCGGCGTTCGTGTACCCGACCAGCGCGACCCGGAGCTGATCACGACGCGCGGACCGGCGTTGGTCGTTGTCGCGATGAATATCGTCGAGCTGCTGTTTCAGTTCCGCGAGGCGATCGCGGACCTTGCGGCGGTCGAGAGCGAGATCGGACTCGCCGGCACCGGGGCCCCGCTGCCGCTCGCCGCCCGTCAGCGACTCGCGCAGGCGCGGCGAGACGTATTTCAGTCGCGCGAGCTCGACTTGCAGCTTGGCCTCGCGGCTGTGCGCATGACGATGAAAGATCTCGACGATGACACCCGTCCGATCGAGCACCTGCGCACCGGTTGCGCGCTCCAGATTGCGTGCCTGGCTCGGCGAGATCTCGTGATCGACGATCACGAATTCCGGCTTCGGCGGCGCGTCCGGATCCGGCGCCATCGGCCGGGGTTCCGGCTTCTTCTCGTCGGCGTTCTCAAAGCGCTCGCGGGCTTTCGACTTCTGCGCCACTGCCATCGATCCGACGACACCCGTGCCGCCCGTAATCGCCGCGAGCTCCGCGAGCTTGCCCTTGCCGAGCACCGTCCCGTCGCCGATTCCGTCGCGCTTCTGCGAGATCGTGCCGACGATTTCGTAGCCGAGCGTCTTCACGAGACGGCCGAGCTCATCGAGGCTCGCGGCGTGCGCGACGTCGTCGACGCCCGCGACCTGGATGCCGACGAGGATTGCGCGCGGAACGGGCGGTTTCGTTTCCATGGTCCATCAGAATAGCACGAATCGTGCGGGAGCGGGCGGGGGAGGAAAACGCGAACGGCGTCTCACAGGTCACTCGGCGCGATGCGGGCGCGGAAAGCCGTGGTATGAGCGGGGCAGTCGTTTCAGGGAACGGGACGGGTCATCCGGAGTCGGACAGATCAATGTAGAAGCGAAGGCCGGCCGCCGCAGGCCAAGATCACACGCTGCGAGGCGAGATTATCCGGATCGGTCGTCAACTCGACATGCTCGAGACCCCTGCGCCCTGGCCTCGGGCAAGAGCAGTGGTACCAATTCGTTCGGGGTACCACGAAGATCGTCATAAGTACGACTCATGGGGAAGTTAAACAAGATCCTCAATGCTCATTTTCAGAGACAGCAGAATTTATGGGAGGGAACAATGCGCGATGAAGTTCTCAGCCTGGTGGCCGTGGCGGCGCTCTTGGGTTCCATGGGCGCAGCAGAGGCACAGCAACCGGTGAAGCTTACGGACGCTCAGCTCGACAGGGCCACTGCGGGCTCTGCCGCCGCGATAAATTTCGGAATTTCCATGCCCGGTGTCGGGGCATTCGTTCCGCTCGGATCGCCGAATGGTATTGCTCAGGTGAGCATGACGTCCTCAATGAACGGCGTGGGCATTATCCAGGCCAACCAGACCACCGGCGCCAATGCGGTGCAGCAAAACTCCGTGTCGATCGGACCCGGCCAACTCTGACGACCGCAACGTCAAGGCCCGGCTCGCTCCTCACGGTTCTCGCCGCCGACCGTGCCGTGACCCGGTACATCATGGAGCACCACGAGGTCTGCCTGGAAGAGTCCTGAGCGGCGCCGTTGACGGACGCGCCCGGCAGACCCTCTCGGGTGAATCGAGCATGGCATCTCATGCCGTGGGAGTGTGTGACGTTGCGGTTCCATCGGGTGTGCCAAGTTGTGGTATCAACCGCATGGGCCGGATTCCCTGCTCGTCGAGGCTCGTGCGGCTCGCCGGCGCGCCGCCAAGCTGATGGCGGGCTGGCGGCGATTCGCTAAATGGGTCTCGAGCAGCCGGCGCGGCAGTGCGATCGTATTTTTGAAGCGGGTGTTCGGCCCGCCGCCAGCCTTCGAAACTCCCGGCGACGAGCCGGAGTTTTTGGCAGATCATGCCGCGCGATTCGCGACGCATCGGCGATCCGCAGTCCTGCTCGCCCTTATACTCGGGACCACATATTCCGGCTGGGACTTCTTCTTCGGTTTTTACAATGAGGGGCTCCGCCAAACCCTGCTCACGATGTTGCCGCTAAGGTCGCTTGGCGCAGCTTATTTGGCTGCCATCACCTTCATTCTCGTAAGATCGACAGTCGTCAATGATGAAAGAGGCGTGACCTATCTCATTTCATCTTGCGTATGCGTCATGTTCCTGATGCAGCTCCTGACAACGACGATCGCGCCGTTTCCCTCCACCAAGGTCGTCCATCTCGCGCTGATCATGACGGTTACATTCGGGTTGGCGCGCCTTCGTGCGCGCGTGGTGCTGCTTCTCAATGTCTACTGCTTGGCTGCGAGCAGCATTATTCTGCCATTCGCCAAGCATGACGCCGAAGGAGCGCTGTCGTCTTTATATGTTTTCTACTCCCTGAGCTACTTGTTTGTATTTGCCGTCGTCGGCAGCGCCGTGGCGGTCGAGTTGGAACGCACGGCTCGAGACGCCTTCTTGCGCGAAAGGGCGTTGGCGGACTCCGAGCGGCGGACCCAGGTCAAGACGGCGGCGCTTGTCGAGACGAAAGAGAAGTTGCGGCACCTGGCGGAACAGCGAGATATCGCCAAGTCGAGATTTCTGGCAGAAGCCGCGCATGATCTACGTCAGCCGATGCAGGCGCTGATGAATCTCCTGGAAGCCGGCAGACACGCTTTGGCGCGCGAAGACGTCGACAGATGCGGCGAGCTTTTAGAACAGGCACAGCACGCGGCACAATCCGCGCGCTCGTCCTTCAACGCCGTCCTCGAGCTCTCCCAGCTGGAGTCGGGCTTCGTCAGAGCCGAACACGTCAATTTTGACATTCAGGAGCTGGTCAACGACGTCGTCTCGCCGCTGCGGGCTTTGGCGGAAATCCGCGGCGTCAAGTTTCGCCTGCGCAGATGCTGCGGAGAAAACCTGCTCGTACGCAGCGACCGGCACCTCCTCGAGCGTGTGTTGAGCAATCTGATATCCAACGCCGTCAAGTACAGCGATCCCGCCAAGGGCGACCGGGCGACGGTCATTGTCGGGATCGTGCGCCTCCCAGATCGCGTGCGGGTCGATATCGTCGACAATGGCGTAGGGATCGCCAAGGATCAGTGGGACACCGTGTTCAAGCCGTTTGTCCAGCTGCGAAACCCCGGGCGTGATCGCGACAAAGGGGTTGGGCTCGGTCTGTCGATCGTCGATGCCATCGTCGAGCTCTTGAGCGAGCATCGCCTCGACATGAACTCCGTGCCGGGCCGAGGAACACGTTTCTCGGTGACGGTACCGCGCGCAAAGGCCGCCGCAGAGGCCGAGTACCTGGGTCAGATCCGGCGAACACCGGCGATGTCCCCGGTCGCCGGAGCTTACGTGCTCTACGTCGAGGATGATGTTCTCGTCCGCAATTCGACCATTTCCATGTTCGAAGAGCATCAGATACTCTACGAAGCCTTTTCTTCGCTGGACGGCATGGAGGACAGGCTCCGGTCACTGGAGCGTGTACCGGATCTGCTGATCACCGATTTCCTCTTGCCTGATGGACATACCGGCGAGGACGTCCTGCGGATGGTCGATCGGGCCTTGGCGGCGACATTGCCGGCCATCATCATCAGCGGGGAGGCCCTGTCGTCCGAGCAGCAGAACCGCCTCAGCGCAGCAACGACAAAGCCGGCAAGGATCCTTCTCAAGCCCGTCGCGCCGGAGGTTCTGATGACCGAGATCAGCTTATTATGCGCTGTCTGACGACGGCCTGCGGCGTGGGAATCACGATCCCCCGCCTCGACACTTCGATCAGGAGTTCCGTCCGCCGGGCGACTTGAAAAAGGCGGAACAGCTTGGGGACATAGTCTTTCCGCACGGTCTGTTCCTCTATACCCATTTTGGTGGCGATCGACTTGTTCGGAAGGCCCTGGCAAAGATAGTACAGAACCTCAAGTGCCCTGCCAGTGACTCCGACGGATTGTGCGGTGACCGCCGGCGGGACGCCGGTGTGAGGAGGGGAAGCGCTGCCGCGGCGGACGATGTTGGCCGGCAGGAAGATGCTGCCCTGGAAGACCGCATCGAGCGCCCGACGAAAGACGCCGTCGTCCATGTCCTTCAAGATATAGCCGCTGGCACCGGCCGCTATGCATTCCATGACGATGTCCCGTTCCGCGAGTCCGGACAGCATTATGGCCCGCGTGTCGATGTCCCTGGCGCGGATGTATTTGAGAAGGTCCAAGCCCGACTTCTGATCCTTGAGATCGATGTCCAGGAAGGCGATGTCGAATCGGGTGATCGCCGTGAGTGTCACGGCTTCATCGAAGGAGGCGGCCTCTTCAATCTGCGCGGAGGGCTCGCAGATATGAATCAGCGCCCGCATGCCGGCACGAACCAGCCGCTGATCTTCCAGGAGCAGGATCGAGAGTCTCTGTCGATCGTTCATGAGCACACCAAGGAGCTGCGGGCCGTTACGCCGGACCACATTTGACGGCCGCGACCAGACGGCTGTTCACGATGATATAATCTAATGAAGGGGGCGTCGAAATCCATATCCGACATCTGTCGGATAGATACCCATGACACCGGTCGGTCCGCATTTATGACAACCGCGGGATTTGCTTTCACGAGCGAGTAAGCGACCCTCTTCTTCGTTACGCTGAAGCCGATGGCTTCTCTAACGGTTTTCAAACAGAAAATTAGAGAGGGTCGGCATGGTTGCGGGCAGGGAGCCGGGCCATGTACACCGTCGCCGCAGTTGCAAAAGATGCCTCCGGGTTTGATTCGACTCGCTCTGTTGTCTGCCGCGGCCTGTCGCAGCAAGCAGCCCGGCCGTTGATGGCGATCAGCTCACTCCATCGCAAGGCTCCCGGCGAGGTTCTGTTCGCCGAGGGCGACGAGGCCGACAGCATCTACGAGGTCGTCCGGGGCACCGTGCGACTCTATAAGCTGCTCCTCGACGGCCGTCGACTTGTCATCGCGTTCCTGTCCGCAGGACACCTGCTTGGCCTCGCGCTGGACGGCATCTGGGTCTATACGGCGGAGGCCATCACCGACGTCACATTGTGCCGGTACAAGCGGAGGGCGTTTGAACGCCTCGTCGACGAAGTCCCGGGCCTCGCCAGGCGGCTTCTGGCGGCGACGTCCGATGAGCTGCGCGCCGCCCAGGAGCGGATGCTTCTCCTTGGCCGCAAATCTGCGACGGAGAAGGTGGCGAGTTTCCTCGTGCTGATGGCCGGACAGCAAGGCAGCGACGACGCCGAGGATCTCGCCATACCCATGACACGGAGCGATATCGCCGACTATCTTGGTCTCACGATCGGGACCGTATCCCGGACGTTGACGAAGCTGATACAGCAAGGGGTGATCGCGCTTCCGACAGCGAACCGCATCGAGATCCGTGATCGCGATGAGCTCGAGGCGTTGGCCGCCGGTGAAGCCGACGACGACCTCTGACTGAGCCGCCCGGCGCGCTTTTGCCCCTCAGACCCCGATTTTTAAAATCAGCCGCCGGCGGATTTCCAACTGACATGTCCGTGCGCGGCGCTTCCTCGATCAGCCCGAAGCAACCAACGGGGATGGCTCCGACGGAGTCGCTTGTGCTGCCGGCTGGTGAATTGGTAGCAACACGTCAAATCGGGTGCCGTGACCCGGGCTGCTTTTGACGGCGATGGTGCCGCCGTGAGCGGTGACGATACCGCGCACGACGGACAGCCCCAGCCCCGTGCCCTTGCCAACTTCCTTGGTGGTGAAAAAAGGCTCGAAGAGGCGAGCCGCCGTCTTTTCGTCCATGCCGCAGCCGGTGTCGGCGACCGACAGGCGAATGCACGCCTCATCGCCCTCGCCGACAGTAACCGTGACGGTTCCCCGCGCGTCGCCGATCGCATGAGAGCCGTTGATCACGAGATTGACCAGCACCTGGTTGATCTGGCCGGCGTCGCCATGGATGGACGGAACCGGAGCGATTTCGCTCGCGATGTCGATGGTGCTCGGCAGGGTGGCGCGCAGCATCCGGATGCCGTCATTGACCACTTGCGCGACGTCGAAGTCGCGATACTCGATCGCCTGCTTTCTGCCGAAGGCGAGGATCTGCTGCACGAGCT
>Ga0070761_10002834_pt1 | contig 10536 bp, 8 predicted proteins | sample HubBroMetageREF1_FD_66724 | JGI IMG/M metagenome (GOLD analysis project Ga0070761, IMG submission 66724) | Reference soil microbial communities from the Hubbard Brook experimental Forest, New Hampshire, USA - Hubbard Brook CCASE Soil... | ecosystem: Environmental > Terrestrial > Soil > Temperate...
CATTGAAACTCTGCGAACGCCGTCGGAGTTTTGTCGTAGCCGCCGGCAACGCGCACATACCCGGCGAGCGAGCGATACGGGTCGTCGCGCAGCTCGACCAGGTGATTCGGGATGGCTTCGAAGCCGCAGAGCCTGCCGTTCTGATCGATCGGGTGCGCCCAGTTGGCATTGTTCATCTTCGGCCAGAACTGCGCGATCGGCAGTTTGGTGAAGTCGCCCTCGATCCAGAAAAATCCGGTGTCGACGTTCGCCTCGCAGGCCGCGCGCCCCAGGTGATGGTGATCAGTGATGTAGAGCTTGCCGTCCGGTCCCCACACCGCCGGGATCGGGTGCGCTTCCATGAAGGCGCGCTGCTCATGCTTTTTCAGCGACTCGAGCTTCGCGCGCTTGTCATGCACCTCGATCATGCCGACCGTGATCTGGGTCGGCCGCAGCTTGTGAATCTCGACTTCGTGCAGGTTCGCCATCAGCTAATCGTACACCGATCGCCGCGCCGGAATCCTCATCCGGGCGTCATCCGGCGCCGCCGCTGCCGCAGATACCGCGGATGCAGATGTTGTTAGTGCCGGTCAGCGGCCACGCGCGCGGCGGCGCGCGCGCACAACAAGGTACGCCCCCACCGCCACCGCCAGCGCCAGCACGCTCACGCGCAACTCCTGCGCGAGCTCACCGGGCGTGAACGCCATGGCGATGAGGATAGCGGCCATGCCGGCAACCGCGGCGTAGCTCGCCCACGGGAAGAACCACATGGTGAGCGCCGGCGCCGCGGCGCCGCTCGCCTCGCGCGCGCGTCGCAGGCGGATGTGTGCCAGCGCCACCATCATGTATATGAATACCATCAGCGCCCCGGAGGCGTTCACGAGGAACGCGAACACGGTCTGCGAGGAGGTTATTGCGGCGAGTATCCCCAGCACGCCGGCCAGACTCCCCATCCACACCGAGCGCGTGGGTACGCGGCGCTCGTTGAGCTGCACCAGCCACTGCGGCGCGTCGCCGTGCTCGGCGAGTACGAACAGCACGCGCGAGCACACGTAGAAAGCGGAATTGAGGCAGGAGAGCACGGCGGTGAGGATGATGGCGCTCATCGCGATGCTCGCCCACTTGAACTGCATGACGGTGAGCGCCAGCGTGAACGGCGACTCCCCGGGGCGAATGCGCACCCACGGCACCACCGTGACGATCAGCAGCACCGAGCCCACGTAGAAAGTGAGAATGCGTACGATCACAGACGAGCTCATCTGCGCCACCGCGCGCGCCGGTTCCTTCGACTCCGCCGCCGCCACCGTCGTGATCTCAGCACCCGTGAGTGAGAAGTACACGGTCACCGCGCCCGCGAGCACCGCCACCCAGCCGTGCGGCACAAAGCCGCCGTAGTGAGTCAGGTTGCCGAAGGTAGGGCCGGTGCCGGAGGTGAAGCCACAGGCGAAAGCCGCGGCAAGCGCGATGAATACCAGGATCGCCGCCACCTTGACGGAGGCAAACCAGAATTCAAACTCGCCGTAGGAGCGCGCCGACATGAGATTCACGCCGGTCATGACCCCTATGAGTACGAGTCCGAGGAGCCACGGCGGCAGCCCGAGCCAGCCGTGCAGGATATTGGCACCGGCGATTGCCTCCACCGGCACCACGATCATCCAGAAGTACCAGTAGAGCCAGCCCACGGCAAAGCCCGCCCAGGGTCCCAGACCTAAGCGTGCGAACTCGGTGAAGGAGCGCACCTGCGGGTTCGCGACCGCCATCTCCCCGAGCATGCGCATCACCAGCAGCACCAGCAGACCGGTGATCAGGTAGCTCAGTACGATCGCAGGTCCGGTCGCGGCGATGGAGGCGCTGCTGCCGACGAATAGTCCCGCGCCGATGATCCCACCGATGGAGATCATGGTGACGTGGCGCGGCTGCAGCGAGCGGCTGAGTTCAGTCTGCACGGAGCCCCCCTGTGGGATCACGCGCTAAGGCGTGTCAGCCCACCCATGTACGACAGCAGCGCCTGCGGTACATCCACCGAACCATCCTCGTTCTGATAGTTCTCCAGCACCGCCACCAGGGCGCGTCCAACCGCTACACCTGAGCCATTCAGCGTGTGCACGGCTTCCGGCTTGCCGCCGTCGGGGTTGCGCCAGCGGGCGAGCATGCGCCGCGCCTGGAACGCTTCGAAGTTGCTGCAGGAGGAAATCTCGCGGTAGCGCTCCTGTGAAGGCAGCCACGCTTCGATGTCGTAGGTCTTGGCAGCGCCAAAGCCGATATCCCCCGCGCACAGCGCTACCGTGCGGTAGGGAATGGCGAGGCGTCGCAGTACTTGTTCGGCGTGCGCGGTCAGCGTTTCGAGTGCCGCGTAGGAGTCCGCCGGGCGCACGATCTGCACCAGCTCCACCTTGTCGAACTGGTGATTGCGGATCATGCCGCGCGTGTCCTTGCCGGCCGCGCCCGCTTCGGAACGGAAACACGGGGTGTGCGCGACCCATTTCAGAGGCAGCTCTTCTGCCGCCACGATCTGCCCGCGCACGAGGTTCGTCACCGGCACCTCGGCGGTCGGGATGAGATAGAAGCCTTGCTCGCCCCTGACGCCAAACAGATCCTGCTCGAACTTCGGCAGTTGCCCGGTACCGGTCAGCGCCGGACGCTGCACCAGATAAGGCACGTACACCTCGGTATAGCCGTGCTCGCGGGTGTGCAGGTCGAGCATGAACTGCGCCAGCGCCCGGTGCAGACGCGCTACGCCGCCGCTCATAACGACGAAGCGGCTGCCGGAGATTCGTGCCGCCGCCTCGAAGTCGAGGCCCTTGAGCCGCTCGCCGATCTCCACGTGATCGCGCGGCTTGAACGCAAAGCGGCGCGGCTCCCCGTCACGGCGCACCTCGAGGTTGGCGCTCTCGTCCCGCCCATCCGGAACCGATTCGTGCAGCAGGTTCGGCAGGCCCAGCTGCCACTGCTCGAGCTCGCCCTGCACAGCACTCAATTGCGCCTCGGCATGGGCAAGACCCGCAGTGAGGCCCTCGCCGCTCGCAATCAGGACAGTGATATCTTCGCCGCGCCCCTTTGCCATGCCGACGGCCCTGGCATTGGCATTGCGCTCGGCGCGCAACCGGTCCACTTCCACCTGCCAGGGTTTGCGCTTGTCCTCGAGCGCCTGCAGCGCCGCGACGTCCAGCTGGTAGCCGCGGCGCGCAAGATTACGTGCGACGGCGTCCGGGTCGGTGCGCAGCAGCTTCGGATCAATCACGCTTCAACCTTTCGGCGCCGGCCGCGCACGCAGCCGTGCGAGCGCCTCGCTGATCTTGATTTCCAGACCACGGGAGACCGGGCGGTAGTATCGCCGATCCGGCATGCCCTCCGGCAGATAGCGCTCCCCGGCCGCATAGGCGCCCGGCTCATCGTGCGCGTAGCGGTAGTCGCGCCCGTAGCCTAAGTTCTTCATCAGCCGCGTCGGTGCGTTGCGCAGCGCTAAGGGCACTTCCAGCGTCCCGAACGCGACCACGTCCTCCTGCGCTTCGCCCATGGCGACGTAGACCGCATTGCTCTTCGGCGCACAGGCGAGATACACCACCGCGGTCGCAATGGCGAGCTCGCCCTCCGGGCTTCCCATGCGCTCGTAAGCGGCCCAGGCATCCAGGGTGAGCGTGAAGGCGCGTGGATCGGCAAGCCCGATGTCCTCGACCGCCATGCGCGTCACCCGGCGGGCAATATATAAAGGGTCGCAGCCGCCATCGAGCATGCGGCACAGCCAGTAGAGTGCCCCGTCCGGATCCGAGCCGCGCACGGCCTTGTGCAACGCGGAAATCTGGTCGTAGAACTGATCCCCGCCCTTGTCGAAGCGCCGCAGTCCCCCGCTCGCCACTTCCTGCGCCACCGCGACTGTCAGCTCGCGCGTCGGGCCGGCAGCCTCGATGAGTCCCACGGCGAGTTCGAGCATGTTGAGCGCCCGGCGCGCATCGCCATCGGCGGCATGCGCGATGAGCTCGAGCGCCTCAGCGGTGGCATCGAGGTGCTCGCGTCCGAGGCCGCGTTGCTCGTCGCGCAGCGCCGTCTCAAGTAGTGCAGTGAGATCTCCCACCGACAGCGGCCGCAGCACATACACGCGCGCACGCGACAACAGTGCGCTGATCACCTCGAAGGACGGATTCTCGGTGGTCGCACCCACGAATGTGAGCGTGCCATCCTCCAGGTAAGGCAGGAACGTGTCCTGCTGCGCCTTGTTGAAACGGTGCACCTCATCCAGGAACAGCAGCGTCGGACGTCCATGCTGCGCGCGCGAACTGCGTGCCGCCTCCACCGCGGCGCGGATGTCCTTCACTCCGGCCATGACCGCGGACAGCGCGATGAACTGTGCGTTGGAGGATTGAGCGATGAGTCGTGCGAGCGTCGTCTTGCCGGTCCCGGGCGGACCCCAGAGGATCAGGGAGTGCAGCTGACCGGCAGCGATGCTCGCCTGCAGCGGCTTACCCGGCGCCAGCAGGTGCCTTTGACCTGCAAACTCGGCCAGCGTGCGCGGCCGCATCCGGTCCGCGAGCGGCCGCAGCCTCTCGGCGTCGGCTGCCGCGCTCACTTGCGCGGCGTGCCGATCACGTCGGCCCCGGCGGGGGGCGTAAAGCCCACCTCGCTTGCCGCCACCGGTCCGTTGCGCTCGATCTTTTCAAAGATGATGGTCGCGGTCTGGCCGAGCTTGTCCTCGAGAATCATGCGCTTCAGATCGTCGTGCGCGAAGCCAAACAGCGCGCTGCGAAAATCCGCCTCCGTGCCGCGCGGCTCGACCAGCACCCACGTCAGCCCCATGCGCTCGCCGGCGGGCGTAACACTGAAGCTCTTGCGTACATCCACCGCCCCCGACAGCAACATCGCCGGCGTCGCCGACAAGGCGGCGTCCACAGGCTTGACAGTCACCTGGTCCAGATCGCGATCCAGGAACCACAGGTTCAGCCCGTCGCACACCATGAGCTGACCTGAGTTGGCAGAGCTCCCCGGGTTGGCAACAGCGGGCGGATCAGCACCGCCGCTCGCGCTGGGGCTTTGCGGACGGATTTCCCAGCTGAACTTCCCGGGCCGCGACACGATGAGCGTGCCGGTAGCACGGTCGATCTCCCGGCCGTGCGGGTCGGCCAAGGTCTGCAGGAAAGTGGCGCGCAGGGTCTTGAGGTTGTCGAGGTAGCTGTCGAGCGGCGTCGCCGCCGCGTTGGCGGCGTGCACGGACGGGGCGGCGATCACTGCCGCCAGAATGACCGTCAGCGCGCGAAAAACTCTGCGGCGGCGCCGAAAACCCTCCTTTGCGATCGCGGCTGCCATTTGCGCGTCACTCATCCGCCGGCGCCCGCGCCAGCACGTCGCGCGCACCGTTTGACTGCAGCGGCCCCACCAGCCCCGCCGTTTCCATCGCCTCGAGCAGGCGCGCGGCGCGGTTGTAGCCGATTTTCAGCCGCCGCTGCACGTACGAAATAGAGGGTTTGCGCTCGGTGGTCACGATGCGCACCGCCTCGTCGTACAAAGGATCGCTCTCCGCGTCCTCGGCCAGGCTGCCGCCCTCACCTTCCTCGCCTGCCAGTCCCGGAATCAGCATCGACGGCCCCGACAGCACTTCCTCGATGTAGTTCGGGGGCGTGGAAGTCTTCAGCGCCTGCACCACGCGATGAACTTCCTGGTCCGAAACGAACGCACCGTGCACGCGCGTCGGCATCGAAGTGCCCGGCGGCAGATACAGCATGTCGCCGTGCCCGAGGAGCGTTTCCGCACCCATCTGGTCGAGGATGGTGCGCGAGTCAACGCGCGCGGAGACCTGGAAGGCGATGCGGCAGGGAATGTTTGCCTTGATGAGCCCGGTGATGACATCCACCGACGGCCGCTGCGTCGCCAGGATCAGGTGCAGTCCTGAGGCGCGTGCCTTTTGCGCCAGGCGCGTGATGAGCTCCTCGACCTTCTTGCCGACGATCATCATCAGGTCGGCGAGCTCATCGACCACCACCACCACGTACGGCAACGGCGTGAGGTCCTGGATCTGGCGCTGGTCAATGCTCGGGTCGTTCGCGGCCCGCATCATCATCACCGGATCCTTGATCGGCTTGCCGGCCTCGATGGCGTCCTTTACGCGCCGATTAAAGCCGGTGATGTTGCGCACGCCCAGCGCGGCCATCACCTGATAGCGACGCTCCATCTCCGCGACGCACCAGCGCAGCGCGTTGGCGGCCTGCTTCATGTCGGTGACCACCGGGGCCAGCAGGTGCGGGATGCCCTCGTACACCGAGAGCTCCAGCATCTTCGGGTCGATCATGATGAGCCGCACGTGCTCGGCGGTGGATTTGTACAGCAGCGACAGCACCATGGCGTTGATGCCTACCGACTTGCCGGAACCGGTGGTGCCGGCGATCAGCAGGTGTGGCATGCGCGTCAGATCCGCGACCATGGGCTGGCCGCCGATGTCCTTGCCGAGCGCCAGCGCCAGCGGCGAGTGCATCTCGTCGTAGGCCTTGGAGCGCAGGATCTCACCGAGCGTGACGACCTCGCGCTTCTCGTTCGCGATCTCCAGTCCCATCACGCTCTTGCCCGGTATGACCTCCACTACGCGCACCGACAGCACCGACAGCGCGCGCGCCAGGTCCTTGGCGAGCGCGGTGATCTGGCTGGCCTTGACGCCCGGGGCGGGACGCAGCTCGAAGCGCGTCACGACCGGGCCGGGCTGCACGGCCACGACCTCGGCGTCAATGTCGAAGTCCTTGAGCTTCATTTCCACCAGGCGCGAGAGCGCTTCGAGTCCTTCCGCGGAGTACAGCGGCTCGCGCGCCGGCGGATCGTCCAGCAGCTTCAGCGCCGGCAGCTCATTGGCCTTGGGCGGGTCAAACAGCGGCACCTGCCGCTCGCGTTCGACGCGCGCACTTTTTTCGACGATCGGCAGCGGCGGCTCGATCCGCGGCGGTGCGCGGGTCGCGGATTTTTTCTGCGAGGTCTCGACGGCATCCTTGCGGGCCTGGCGCCGCTCGCGCCCCTCAGCCGCGTCGCGCCGCGAGACAAAGCGCCCGCGCACCCAGGCGACCCCTTCCCAGGTGGCGATCCCTAAGCGATCCATGATGGTGAGCCAGGAGACCCCGAAGGCAAGCGACAGCCCTGCCATCCAGGCGGCGATCATGAGCAGCGTCGCGCCCAGGAAATTCAACCCGGCCGCCAGGCTCCCGCCGACCACGCTGCCGACGACCCCGCCGGCGCTCTGGCGCAGCACCCCCGGCTGCCAGTGCAGCGTCGTCAGCGCGCAGCTCGCGACCAGCACCAGCACAAACCCGGCGATGCGCACCAGCGCGTTGGCCCGCGAGCTAGGTTCGGCCGTCAACCGCCGCTGCAGGCCCCAGCAGGCCGCCCCCAGCACCAGCGGAAAGAGGAACGCCGGACGCCCGAACAGGAAAAACAGCACATCGGCGAGCCACGCGCCGACGAGCCCGATGCTGTTGTGGACAGCCGCGGAGTCGCCGGTGAAGGAAAACCCCGGGTCGTCGGGACTGTAGGTGGCGAGCGCCATGAGCAGCACCAGCGCCACGATAGCGATGGCGATGATGGCGCTCTCGCGCAGGCCGCGGGATACAGCCGACGAAAAACGCGACGCGCCGCGCGTCTGCGCTGAGGATTCAGCCAATTACTTCAGTCTCCGTCTTTAAGATAGGCGAGCCGCCATTATAGTAGACACCCATGACGAGCATCCGGCACAGTCGCCTCATCATCTTAGGGTCCGGCCCCGCCGGCTATAGCGCCGCGGTGTACGCCGCACGCGCCAACCGCGCCCCGCTGCTGATCACGGGGATCGAGCAGGGCGGCCAGCTCATGACCACCACCGACGTGGATAACTGGCCCGGGGATGTGGAAGGGCTGCAGGGCCCGGCGCTCATGGAGCGCATGAAGCGCCATGCGGAGCGCTTCGCCACGACGATCGTGAACGATCACATCCACAGTGTCGAGCTCAGCGCACGGCCGCTGCGTCTTAGCGGGGACGCGGGCGGCTACAGCTGCGATGCGCTCATTATCGCCACTGGAGCCGCGGCCAAGTACCTGGGCCTGCCTTCGGAGGAGCGCTTCCGCGGCCGCGGCGTGTCAGCGTGCGCGACCTGCGACGGCTTTTTCTTCCGTGGCCAGCGTGTGGCGGTGGTCGGCGGTGGCAACACCGCGGTCGAAGAAGCCCTGTATCTGTCGCACATCGCCGCGCATGTGACCCTGGTGCACCGCCGCGACAAGCTGCGCGCGGAGAAGATCCTTCAGGACCGGCTGTTCCGCGAAGTGCAGGCGGGCAAGATGAGTGTCATCTGGAACCACACGGTGGACGAGGTGCTCGGCACCGAGCATGGCGTGAACGGGGTACGGCTGCGGGCCCTGCCCGGCGGGGCCACCCGCGCCCTTGAGGTCACGGGCCTGTTCGTCGCCATCGGTCACACCCCCAACACGGCGCTTTTTTCCGGGCAGCTTGCGATGCGCGAGGGCTACCTCACGATCCGCGGCGGGCTCGACGGGGATGCGACCGCCACCAGCGTCCCGGGGGTGTTTGCCGCCGGCGACGTCGCCGATCACGTCTACCGCCAGGCGGTCACCTCCGCCGGCGCCGGGTGCATGGCCGCGCTCGACGCGGACCGCTACCTCGAGGCGCTCGTCACGCCGCCGCACGCGTAGCGCGCTTAAGGTTCACTCCCTTTGGACCAGGCGGCTTTCAGCGACAGCATCGATACGCTTCGGCCGGGCGAGTGGAACTCACTCGGGGCGCAGGAACATCCCTTCGTACGTCATGAGTTTCTCGCCGCCCTCGAACATACGCATTGTGTCGGCGCCGACAGCGGCTGGGAGCCGCGCTATCTCACCTTGCGTGACCCGCGCGGCCTTACGGCCGCAGCGCCCGCATACCTTAAGAGCCACTCTTACGGCGAGTTCGTCTTCGATTTTGCGTGGGCGCAGGCCTACGAACGCGTAGGCCGCCGCTATTACCCCAAGCTGACACTCGCCGCGCCCTTCACGCCCGCCACCGGCCCGCGGCTGCTGGTGCGCGCGGATGTCGAGCGCGCCGCGGCTTGCGCACGGCTGCTCGAGGAACTGCAGCGCTATGCCGACCAACACGCGCTCTCGGGCGTGCATGCGCTGTTCCTGGACGAAGCAGCTCGCGCGGCGTGCGCCGCCCGTGGCTGGCTGCTGCGCCGTGACTGCCAGTTCCATTGGCGCAATCGCGGCTATGCCAGCTTCGATGACTACCTCGGCACCTTCACCGCGGAAAAGCGCAAAAAAGCCCGCCGCGAGCGCCGGCGCGTCGCCGAGGCCGGAGTGCGCTTCGAGACACGTTTCGGCGGCGAGCTCGATGAGGCACTCCTGGATCACATCTACGCGCTGCATCGCGACACGTTCCTGCGGCACGGGCACGAGCCGTACCTGACACGCGCGTTTTTCAGCGAAATTGCGCGCGTGCTCCCCGAGGCGCTCATGGTCAAGCTCGCCGTGTACCAGCGGGCCGTTGTAGCCGTGGCGATTTTCTTCTGCTCCCGGGAGGCGCTCTTCGGGCGCTACTGGGGAGCCGCCGCCGATTATCACAGCCTGCACTTCGAGGCCTGTTACCACCAGGGGATCGAGTTCTGCATCGAGCGGGGCATCGCGCGTTTTGAGCCGGGCACGCAGGGCGAGCACAAGGTGAGTCGCGGCTTCGAGCCGGCCATCACCTGGTCGGGCCACTACATCGCGGATCTGCAGTTTCGCGCGGCGATCGCCGACTACCTGCGACGCGAGGCGGCGGCGGTGGACGCCTACGCGCTCGAGGTCCAGGGACACGTTCCCTACCGCGGACGGCGCACGCTGGAGGTTGTGCCGTGAGGAGCATCACCTGGCTGTCCGCGCAGGATGCCCCGGAGTGGTTTCCTCCGCTCGAGCAGGCGCTGGAGGACCCGCCGGGGTTACTCGCAGCCGGCGGCGACCTGTCTGCGGCGCGCCTGCTTGCCGCCTACCGGCGCGGCATCTTTCCCTGGTATTCGCCGGGACAGCCGGTGCTGTGGTGGTCGCCGGATCCGCGCGCGGTGCTGTTTCCCGAAGAATTCCATTGCAGCCGCAGCCTCGCGCGAACGCTGCGCAGCGGGCAATTCAGCGTCTCGGACGACCGTGATTTTGGCGCGGTCATCGACGGCTGCGCGAGCCCACGTGCGGCGAGTCCGGGCACCTGGATCACCAGCGACATGCGCGCTGCCTACCTCGGACTGCACCGGCTGGGGGTGGCGCACAGCGTGGAAGTCTGGCGTGGTGATGAGCTTGCCGGGGGGCTTTACGGCGTGCGCCTGGGCGAGGTGTTCTTCGGCGAGTCCATGTTCAGCCGCGAGCGCGATGCCTCCAAGGTCGCCCTCGCACACCTGGTCTCGATGTGCGCACGCAACAGCGTGGCGCTGATCGACTGCCAGCTCCCTTCGCGCCACCTCGCGAGCCTCGGGGTGCGCTGCATCCCGCGCCGGCAGTTCGCGTCGCTGCTGCGCGAGCACGCGCCGCCTTAGTCCATTGGCCAAAATCGCAGGAAGCGATTTTGGCGGACAGCGGTGCCGTTTCCGCCGGCCAAAG
>Ga0070761_10002835_pt1 | contig 10535 bp, 8 predicted proteins | sample HubBroMetageREF1_FD_66724 | JGI IMG/M metagenome (GOLD analysis project Ga0070761, IMG submission 66724) | Reference soil microbial communities from the Hubbard Brook experimental Forest, New Hampshire, USA - Hubbard Brook CCASE Soil... | ecosystem: Environmental > Terrestrial > Soil > Temperate...
TCCGCGGTTGACTGTGCAGATCAGCACCACAGCGACCCCAACCAGCGCCACCAGCGCGATTCTGATCGCTGTCAGGCCGACCGGGGGAGCCGCCAGGCCCTGGCGTCGCCTCGCGGCCGCGCGTTGCCAGAGCGCCGCGCCGGCGACTCCGACCACCACCACCAGGCCCACCCAACTGGCAATGGGGACGATCTGCCCTTGGACCATGTCATAGATGATGCGCTGGTTGGGCGCCGAAGAACTGACGCTCACGGTGCCATCGGCTCCGCCGAGAATGACGACGAGAATACCCGAGAACAGAAGAAACCCACCCAAGCTGACGACGAAAGACGGGATCTTCAGCCGAGCCGTTAGCGTCCCTTGGAGGGCTCCGATCAGGCCGCAGCAAGCGAGCGCGGCGAGCACCGCTGCCCACCACGGCCATGCTGGCCCGGGCTGCTGGACCAGCTTGAAGGCGATCACCCCGCCGACGAGCGCTACCGCGCCGATCGAGAGGTCGATCTCTCCGAGGAGCAAGACCACCGTCTCAGCCATCGCCAGCACCATGTACACGGTACTCAGCCCGAAGATGTAGACGAGGTTGCTCGGCCGCAGGAAGGCGTGCTCGGGGGTGACGATCTCGAAGACGACGGCGACCAGCACCATGGCCCCGACCACGGGCAGGACACCGCTGTTGCCGCTGCGGATACCGAGCCACCAGGCCCGCAGGTACTGGCCGAGCGACTGGGCGGCGAACTCGGGCGGGACGTTGGCCGCCGCGGCCTCAGCGGTGGCGGTGACGTCGGCCACTATCGTGGCGTCTGCCGTCCCGGTCGGGGTCTGCGCGGGGTCCGCGGTCACAGGACTTTCCCGGTCAAGGCCATGGGCTCAGCCCTCGCCACTGGCGGATCCGGCGGGCTCGAACGGCCGCCCGCTGAAGCTACCTGTCGTCATGTACTCCACCACGCTCTGCCGGTCGAAGTCGGCAGCCGGCCCCTGGGCCACCATCCGCCCCAGATACAGCACCGCGATCCGGTCCGCGACCTCAAAGACGTCGGTCAGGTTGTGCGAGATCACCATCACCGCCAGCCCGCGATCCCTGAGCCGTTCGACCAGGTCAAGCACTATCCGGGTCTGAACCACCCCGAGCGCGGCGGTGGGCTCGTCCAGCAGGACCAACTTGGAGTTCCACATCACCGCCTTGGCCACAGCCACCGCCTGCCGCTGACCTCCCGAGAGCGAGGCCACTGGCTGTCGGATCGAGCGCACTGTGGTCACGCGGAGCGTGCTCAGGGTCTGCGCCGCCTCCCCCTCCATCGAGTCCTCGTCGAGCAGACCGCGGCGCAGACGCTCCCGGCCGAGGAACATGTTCTGGACGATGTCCAGGTTGTCGGCCAGCGCCAGATCCTGGTAGACGGTCTCGATCCCTAGCGCAGCGGCGTCCCTGGTGCTCCGAATGTGTACCGGTCGCCCCTCGAAGTAAATCTGACCATGCTCCGGCTGGTGCACGCCTGCGATGCAGCGGGTGAGAACCGACTTCCCGGCACCGTTGTCCCCGCACAGGCCGGTCACCTGGCCAGCGAACAAGTCGAGGTCAACCCCGTAGAGCGCCTGGACCGGCCCGAAGTGCTTGTCGATGCCCCGCAGCTTCAGCAGGGGTTCCACCCCGTCCCCGCCACGGCTCGCGCCGTCCGGGGTCTCGTTGTTTATCTCAGTCATTGTGCAGACTCGTCAGTCGCCTTGCCTAGGTTGGGCTCCCGCCGCTCCGGCATCTCGGCACCGCAAAGCATATCCGTGCTCCTCTATTCCCGCATTCCAGCCAGTCCGGGGCCAGCACCGCCGCCTCGCCAGGCCTGGGCTGGCGGACCCACTGCTTGCGGGTCCGCCAGCCCAGGCTGCGGCTATGCGGCCGATGAGAACCCGTCGAGGTTTCTCAGGTCAGATGATCACTGGATTCCATCTTTGGCGCAGAGGGCCGCACCCGCGATCGCGCAGATGTCCGAGGCAGGGTCGAAGCCGTCCTTGACTACTGTCGCCTCCATGTTGCTCGCGTCCACCCACACCGGGGTCAGCAGGGACGCCGGCTCTTTGATGCTCGGGTTCGCCGGGTCGGTGGTCGTGCCGTTCAGCAAGCCCGCCGGCGGCTTGTCGCCGGCCAGCAGGATCGTGGCCATTGCCACGGCGTCCTGAGCTTCCTTATAGACGGCCTTGTACACGGAGCCGCACTGGTAACCCTCAAGGATCCAGGCCATGCCCTGGGCCGTGGCGTCCTGCCCGGTGGTCGGCACCTTGTAAGGCTTGACTCCGTCCGCCTTGAGGTCAGTGATCACCGCATTGGAGAGCCCGTCGTTGGCCTCGATAGTGGCGTTGATCTGCTTGTGAGCGGTGTACTCCTGCTGGAAGATGGTGCCGCCCAGAGTGTTGTCCCACCCGGGGGCGAAGTTCTCGCCCACCAGCTTGTAGCCGTTGCTGTTGGTCGCGCCCGCGTTGACCGACTTGGCCGCCTGGCCCCAGACAACCTTGTTGTAGCCCTCAGCAAAGGAGATGGCGTTGGGGTCGGTGTCCTCGCCGCCATTCAGGACGAAGACCTGAGGCTTGGCAATCTTCCAGGACGAAACGCAGGACTCGAAGCCCTGGCCGATCAGCTCCCCCACGAGTTCGTTGTTGAAGCTGACGTAGTAGGTGTTCGAGCCCTGGAAGGTGGCGCGGTCGTAGCTGATCAGGGTGACGCCCTTGGACTCGGCCAGTTGCGCGATCGCTATACCGGTCGGGCCATCGAGCGGGTCCATGATAAGAACCTTGGCGCCCAGGTTGATGTCGGCCGTGGCATCGTCGACTTCGGTCGCGTCGCTGCCCTGCGCGTTGTCGATCCGGTACTGCGCCTGGGTATACCCGGCGTCGGCAAAGGCATCGTTCAGGTACGGCTGGTCGAAGTCAACGTACCGAGTCGACGACGTGGTGTCCGGCAGGATCACCCCCACCTGCAGGCTGGAGGCTCCCTTGGTCGCGTACTGCGTCAGCGGCTTGAACTCGGACATCGTCGACGCGATGTCCACGGTAAACGAGCTGATGCTCAGCCCCGCTGGAATCGTGTTCGAACCGCTTGACGTTGCCGCCGGCGTGGTCGACGACGACGAGCACGCCGCGGCTACCAGGCTGACGACCGCGGCAAGACCCACCCAGCCCACTGCGCGGAAGCGACGAGACATGCGGTGGTCTTGCGAGCGGGAGGGCTGACCTCCCTCACTTCTGTTACTAAGTCCCATCTGATCACCTCGTTAACGTGCTTGACCAGCGCAGCCAGTGCCTGCTGAAGATCAAGCGTTTACCATGCTTGGCAGACCGAAACTATAGGTCTTGGCGCAGAAACACGGCGTTAACATTTGCAAAGCCTCGTTAATAAACCGTTAACACGCAATGTCTGGCTAGTCGGCTATATGCTGGCCGGCACCATGCCAGCTGGTCAGACACCATGCCAGCTAGTCAGATGCCAGCCGGTAGCCAGCTCTTGGCTGAGTCAGGATCAACGGCGGACCGCCGTCATCTTCGAGCTTGGCGCGCAGCCTGCGGACGTAGACGCGAACGTACTCGGTCTCCGTCTCGTACCCGTGACCCCACACCCGGCGCAACAGGTAGGCGTGGGTCAGTAGCTTGCCTCTGTTCGTGACGAGCTCCCTCAGCAGCGCGAACTCCGTCGGCGTCAGGTGCACCCGATCGCTATGCCTGAACACTTCCTCCTTGGCCAGGTCGATCCGCAGCTCGCCGATCACGATCAGCTGCGGCGCCAGGTCGCCAGGCGCCTGCGGCCTGGTGCGGCGCAGCGTGGCGGTGATCCTGGCGAGCAGCTCTTCGATGCTGAACGGCTTGGTCATATAGTCGTCCGCGCCCATATTGAGCGCCGTCACCTTGTCACGCTCGCCGCCCCGTGCCGACACGACGATGATCGCGACGCCTGACCGCTCGCGCATCTGCCTGCAGAGCTCGAAGCCGTCGACCTCGGGCAGCATCAAATCGAGCAGCACGATGTCGGGCGCTTCGGTGTCGAGAAGCTGCAGCGCGCGCGATCCGTCGGCGGAAACCACCGTGTCGAATCCGCGCACGGCCAAATTGGACCTGATCAGGTCGACGATGTTCAGATCGTCTTCGACCACGAGCGCGCGTGTCCTAACGACGTACTCGGCCACGCCCGACCGCCTCCTTCCGCACCCACCGTCCGGAGTCCGAGCCGGGCGCCTGACCCGTGCGAGCGCGCGGCTCGCCGCCGACCAGCGGCGCCACCCCGTCCTCGACCGGAAGCGTGACGGCGAAGCTCGCTCCCGCGACTGACGGCTTCACCTCAAGTCTGCCGCCATGCGCCGCCACGATACCCCGGGTGATCGACAAGCCGAGACCGGCGCCTCCGGTCTTGCTGCGCCGCAGCCGCCTCGGTTCGAACGGCGCGGCGGCGATGTCGGCCGGCAAGCCAACGCCCTCGTCGGCGACCGTGATCGATACCTGAGCGCGATGGACAGGCTCGGCCCGCACGGTGACCTCGGTGCCAGGCGGATTATGCCCGATCGCGTTCGCGAGCAGGTTAACGAACACCTGCTCGAGCCGATCGTGGTCGGCCCAGATCACTGGCAGGTCAGGTGCGCAGTCGGTGTGCACCATGTGCCTTCCGTCGGGCGGCAGGCACGCCACCGCCGCTTCGAGTACGAGCTTGATGTCGCACCAGTCAGGCTGCAGCCGCAGGATGCCGAGCTCGATCGCAGAGAAGTCGAGCAGGTCATCCACGAGGCGGCCAAGCCTTGCCGACTCGGCCGCGATCCTGGTCAGGAAACGCTGCTGCGACTCGGCGTCCCAGGTGACATCGGGCTGCAGCAGGCTAGAGGCGTAACCGCGGATCGCTGTCAGTGGCGTTCGCAGCTCGTGGCTGAGCCTGGAAAGGAAGTCCCGCTGTAGTTCCTGTGACCGGCGCAACGCCGTCGCCTCCTGCTGCGCGAGCCCTGCCTGCTCGCGCTCAAGCGCCAGCCTGAGCGAGTGCGCCGCGTCTTCGACCAGGACAGTTGCCGCTGCGCTCGGCGGTTCCCCTCGCCAGCAAGCGAGCAGAACACTGCGCCCGCCAGGTGCAATGAATGGCACAGCGAGATTCCACTGACCGTCTTCGCAGCTTACCCACTGAGCCGTGCCGTGCTGTGCCCCATCTATTGCTTGCGGCGAGATCAGCCGAGCCGCACAGAGTTCTGCCGCTTCCGCCCGGCCAGGACCGGCCGGCGAGGCGCTGCCACGGCATTGCGGCTCACCGCCGTCCGGGCAGGTCATCAATGTCACCTCGGCGGCCTGCAAGCCGTGGCGCAGTGACTGGAGCGCGAGGGGAATCCCTTCGCTGACCGGGATCGGACCGGCCAGTGTCTCGAGCACCTCCCTGATCGTCTCGAGTACCCTGTTGCGCTCCGTCACCTTGTTGAGCAACTGGTCTCGCTCGATCGCGCTCGCCGCATAACCGGCGTAGACGGTAACCAGCTCAAGCTGATCGCGCTCTGGCCGACCTGGCGTGTCGCCGAACCCGGTGATGACTCCGGCCAGCCCGTCCCTCGCGAGCACGGGCACCGACCAAGAGCTTGCGATCCTGGTGGCGGCCGCGAGCCCGTTGAGCAGCTCCCAATCAGCCTGTGCGCTCTCGGCTATCACCGTCCGCTCGGTCGCGGCGGCCAGACCAGCCGGGCCACCGCTCGCGCCGATCGGCAGCCTCGCCAAGCGGTCGAGCAGCGCGTCCGGAAGTCCCAGCGACGCCGCGCAGGCCAGCTCGCCTCCGGCGGCCAAATGCATGCACAACCGCTCAGACCCAAGCGCCGCGCCCAGAGCCGACAAGATCAGCGACAGGCTCGACGAGGCGTCAGCCGCCGCGAGCTTTCCGGTCAGTCCGTGCAACCTGGTGAGCTGGCGTCGGGCCGAGGAGTCAACTTCCTGACCGGATAGCAGCGCGATGACCTCGTCCGGATGGACGGCCGCCGGGTTGACCTCAGCCACGATCCGGCCGTGCCTGAGCACCACTATCCGGCTCGCCAGCCGGAACATCAGATCAAGATCATGACATGCGATCACCACCGTGGTCTGGTGCCGAACCGCGGCGATGAGTTCCTCGATCTGAGCTGCGTGCTTGATGCTGAGCGACTTAGTCGGCTCGTCGAGTAGCAGCAGCGGCGGCCTGTCGGCCATCGCTCTGGCGATCGCCACGAGCTGGCGCTGCCCGCCAGACAGTGACCGAACGCTGCGCGTAGTGTCGGTCAGCGGTATTCCGAGCACGGACATCAAGGCTGACGCATCGGCGTGCATCTTGACCTCGGAGAGCAGTTGGCGGCGACGTTCCCGGCCGAGCATCAAGTTCGACGCGATGTCGAGGTTGTCGCAGAGCGACAGGTCCTGCCAGACCACGCCGACGCCGCACCTGGCGACCGCGAGCGGATTGGCGGGCAAAGGTCTGCCGCAAAATAGGATCTCACCACGCGAGGGCTTGATGTCTCCGCCGAGCGCACGCACGAGGGTCGTCTTGCCTGCGCCGCTCTCCCCCGCCAGCGCGATAACCTCGCCCGGCATGATCGACAGGTCGATGCCGTCGAGCGCCTTTACCGGCCCGAACGTGACCGCCAGCCCGGACACCGAGATCACCGGCCTAGCGCCCTCGCTGGCAGCGCGATCGGCATCTGGAACCGCGACTACCGCGACACTAGGCAAAGCAGTCATATTTCAGCTTACCGTCCGCGCGCGCCCCCCGCGCTGTGCCAACACTGGCACCATAGAATCGCTAAACTCGCCGTGATGGCACCGCCAGGTCAGGGCAGCTTCCAGTCGATTTCCTGACCACCGGGGCCGGTAAGCAGGCTGTTGGCCCGGCTGAATGGCCGGGATCCGAAGAAGCCATTATCGGCGGACAGCGGGCTCGGGTGCGCGGACTCGACCAGCGGCACGCCGGTGAGCAGGGGCGCCAGGTTGCGGGCATCCCGGCCCCACAGGATCGCTACCAGCGGCTCAGGCCGGGCCGCCAGCGCCTTGATCGCCTGCTCGGTCACCGCCTCCCAGCCCTTGCCTCGGTGCGATCCTGGCTTGCCTGGCTGTACGGTCAGTACGCGGTTGAGCAGGAGCACGCCGCGCTCGGTCCACGGCGTCAGGTCGCCAGTCGATGGCGCCGGATGTCCGAGGTCCGCACTGTACTCGCGGAAAATGTTGACCAGGCTGCGCGGGAGTGGCCGTACCGCAGGTGCCACGGAGAAGCTGAGCCCGACCGGATGGCCAGGCGTCGGATACGGGTCCTGACCGACGATGAGCACCCGGACATCGTCAAACGGCTGCTTGAACGCACGGAGGACGTTGTCACCTGACGGCAGGTACGACCGGCCGGCCGTGATCTCGGCGCGGAGGAAATCGCCTGCGCCGGCTATCTGGCCGACTACCGGCGCGAGCGCCTGAGCCCAGCCTGGATCCATGATTTCTTCGAGTGGCCTTCGCGTCACGGCAGATCACTGTAGTGCAATTCACACGGCCGATTGCCCAGGTACGTCCGTCCGCGCAGACATCTCGGCAATGCGGCCATTGAGAAATGCCCGTTCGGCTTGGTTATCGGTCAGTTCGAGCGCCGCCAGGTAGGCGCTCCGCGCCTCGCCCCGGCGGCCAAGCCGCCGCAGCAGGTCAGCTTTGGCAGCCGGAAGATAGTGGTACCGCTCGAGCCGCCCGTCTTGCTCAAGCCTGGCGATGTCATCGAGTGCGGCCTGCGGCCCGCTCGTCATGGCGGTGACGACGGCCCGGTTAAGCTCCACCACGGGCGATGGCCAGGCGCGCATCAGACGGTCATACAGCGCAAGCAGCTGGGGCCAGTCAGTCTCGGCGTAACTCGGGGCTTCACTGTGCACGGCCGCGATCGCCGCCTGCAAGGCGAAGCGGCCAGGCCGGCCGCTCCGAAGCGATCCGACTACCAGCGCGCGGCCGTCATCGATCTTGGCTTTGTCCCACAGCGACCGGTCCTGCTGATCGAGCAGCAGGAGGTTCCCGGTCGCATCGGTTCTCGCCGCCCTTCTGGCGTCAGTGATGAGAAGCAATCCGAGTAGCCCGGATACCTCGGGCTCGTCCGGCATGAGCTGGCGCAGCATATGAGCCAGCGCGATCGCGCGCTCCACCAGGTCGGCGCGAACCAGGACCGGGCCGTCTGGCGCGATGTGGCCGGTCGTGAAGACCAGGTGAATCACGGTGAGCACCGCGTCAAGCCGGTCGGGAAGCTCGGCCTCCTCGGGCACGCGGTAGGCGATCCTGGCGGCTGAGATCTTCTTCTTCGCCCTGGTGACCCTCGCGGCCATGGTGGGTTCTGTGACCAGGAAATCCTGCGCGATCTCCGCTGTACTGAGCCCGCATACCAGCCGCAATGTAAGAGCCACCTGGGCTTCCCTCGCTAGCGCGGGATGGCAGCAGGTGAAGATGAGCCGCAAACGGTCATCGCTGATGACCTCACCATCGTCGCCGACAGCGGCGGAGTCGGCGGACGTGGGCTGTGCCTGCTCAGGGATGAGCAGCGGCAGTTTCGAGCGCAGAGTGCGGTCACGGCGCAATGCGTCAAGCGCCCGATGCCTGGCCGCTGTAGTCAGCCAGGCAGCGGGATTGCGCGGTACACCCTGCCTGGCCCAGGCGTCGAGGGCCGCGACGTAGGCATCTTGCACGCACTCTTCAGCCGCGTCCAGGTCGCGAGTGACCCTGGCCGTGGCCGCCAGCACGAATGCCCACTCGCGCCGGTGGGCGTCGGCGACGGCAGCGCCGATCGCGCTGCGATCTGCCGCCGCCGCCGCCCGCCCAGACCTGGTCATGCCGATCGGGTCACATTCCTGAGGTGTCCATGATCGGACGAACCTCGACACCGCCGAATCGCGCCGGGCAGAGCTTCGCGATCTCGATCGCGTGGTCGAGATCGCGCGCCTCGATCAGGTAAAAGCCGCCGAGGGCCTCCTTGGTCTCGGCGAAAGGCCCGTCGGTCACCACATCCGCCCTGATCGAGGTGGCCGTCGAGGTCGGCTGAAGCGCGTCGCCGCCCAGTATCTTGCTGCCCTTCTCGCCGACCTGACCGGCGAACCTGCGGTGCGCCTGGCCCACTTCCTGCCAGACTTCGGGGCCGCCGTCGGCGTAGCCGCTCTCGGCCTCGTAAATCAAGATCGCGTACTGGGCCATCGTCATCTCCCTTGTGTTCGCTCACTGCTGTCCGATCCCCCCACGCCACTTCCGACGAACGAGGTTGCCGGGAATCGACAATGCCAGGGAGGTTCTTCTGGTCGTGCCGCCTACCGGCCAGCCAGTCTGGCCGCCGCCTGGGCCGCCGCACGCAGGTGCTGAACCGCGGCCGCGGGATCATGGGCACCGAACACTGCCGTGCCCGCTACGAACACGTCAGCCCCGGCACTGGCGCATCGCTCGATGGTCTCTTCGCTCACTCCCCCGTCGACCTGCAGCCAGACCTCGCCGCCGTGCTTGGTGATCAGCTCACGAGCCCTGGCGACCTTGGGCAGCACCAGATCAAGGAACGGCTGCCCGCCGAAGCCCGGCTCGACCGTCATCACGAGCAGCAGGTCGATCTCGGGCAGCAGGTCGGCGTACGGCTCGATCGAAGTCCCCGGATTGACGGCCAGGCCCGCCCGCGCTCCGGCTGACCTGATCATCCGCAATGTCCGCACCGGGGCGGTCGTGGCTTCGGCGTGAATAGTGACATTCGCCGCTCCGGCCGCCACGTAATCCGGCGCCCAGCGGTCCGGGTCTGAGATCATCAGATGACAGTCAAGCGGCAGCCTGGCCCGTGCGTGCACGGCGGCGACGACCGGAGGACCGACCGTCAGATTGGGAACGAAATGCCCGTCCATGACATCGACGTGCAGCCAGTCGGCCACGTCAGCGACCGCCGCTGCCTCGTCAGCAAGCCGGGCGAAATCTGCCGCAAGCAAGCTTGGTGAGATCTGCACGTCCATGACATCGGCAGTCTAGTGGTCCGGATGCGGAACCCACGAGCGAGAGGCAGGACAGTGTCATACCCATCCGCTAGCTTCGCTCGCATGTTCGGACTCACAATGCTGGAGGTTATGTGCTACTGACCGATGCACCAGAACGCCTGCTTGACCGAGTGCGCAAGCTGCTCGCGCAAGCTGAGGACGACGCTGTCACTCCGGCCGAGGCGCAGGCGTTCACCGCCAAGGCCGCCGGGCTGATGGCCAAGTACGGCATCGACCGGGCACTACTCGCCGCTGACCAGCCGGAAACCGATCAGGCGGCCAACCGGATACTTGACATCGACAACCCCTGGGCCAGGGAGAAGGCGCACCTGCTGTGCGGCCTGGCGTCGGCCCTGCGCTGCCAGTGCATCTTGCTCGGCAGTAACCGGCCGGGCAGCCGGGTGCACATCTTCGGCTTCAGGTCCGACATCGAGCGCACCGACATGCTTTACACATCGGTGCTGATCCAGATGGCACACGGCCTGGCCGGAGCGCAGGTACCAGACTGGAGCAGCAGCCCGCGGGCCTGGCGGCGCAGCTGGCTGCTCGGCTTCGCCACCG